>ERZ724505.1080-NODE-1080-length-15647-cov-4.245190_pt1 | contig 15647 bp, 19 predicted proteins | sample MGYA00376038_ERZ724505 | MGnify/ENA primary metagenome ERZ724505 (study PRJEB28724, sample SAMN07190884) | wastewater metagenome | isolation source: effluent of sewage treatment plant in Hong Hong | place: Hong Kong | collected 2016-03-17 ... | reverse complement strand
TTGGATTATTAACCAACACAATGCCTCAGCTGGTAACAGAAATGATAAATAACGAATTACAAAATAAAAATAATGGAATTTTACAGTCAACATGAACAAGATAAAATATTATACGATGTTTTATTTAAAAACAAAAAAGAACCAGGCTTTTTTTTGGATATAGGTGCTTATGATGGAGTTAATATAAGCAATACACTATTTTATGAAAGATTTTTAAATTGGTCAGGAATATGCATAGAGCCACTTCCGGATAGATTTAAACTATTAAAAGAAAACAGAAAAGCAATATGTATAGAAGGAGCAATTTCAAACAATGATGGAACAGAAGAATTTATCATTTTCCCAGAATATACAGATATGCTTTGTGGATTAAAAAATACTTATAATCCCAATATTAAATCTATAATTGATGGAAAAATAGCTGAAAACAAACATGCTTCTAAAATAATTCAAGTCAATACTTATAACATTAATAATCTATTAGAAAAACACAAAGTAAACCACATAGATTATGTTAGTTTAGATACTGAAGGTTCTGAATTATCTATATTAAAAAGTTGGGATTTAGAAAAATATCCAGTACAAGCTTTTTCAATAGAAAATAATAATTATGATAAAAGTATTTATAATTTTATGAAATCTAAGGGATACAAATTAATAACAATAGTAGAGTGTGATGAAATTTATAAAAAAATTTAATTATGAATAAGGTTTCTATATTATTACCAATATATAATGATGAACAATACATTGCACAATCAATAGACTCAATTATAAAACAAACTTATAATAATTGGGAACTACTAATTGGATTTAATGGAACTACAGATTCAAGCAGGGAAATAGTTAAAAATTTTCTTTATGATAAAAGAATTATTATATATGATTTTGAAAATGATAAGGGAAAAGCCAAAACCTTAAATAAATTATTAAATTACATATCAGGAAACTGGATTGCATTACAAGATGGAGACGATGTGTGGTTACCAAAAAAATTAGAAATCCAATCTCAATATTTTGAAACATATGATGTAATTGGTACAAAATGTCAATATATTGATAAAGATGGAAACTTTATTGGTCTTCCAGATATTCAAACTGACCATCAACACATAGTAGAAAAATCATTAAAAGGAGTAAACCAGGTAATAAACACATCTACTGTCTTTAAAAAAGAAAAAGCATTAGAAGTTAATGGATGGGATGAAACAATTGATGGAATTGAAGATTATGACTTTTGGTTAAAATTAATGATTAATAAAAACAATTTTATTAATATAAATAAAATCCCTTCTTTTTAAAGAAGGGATTTTATTTCAAAATTACTTACGAGAATTTATAATCTCTTGAGCTACGTTTTGAGGAACAATATCGTAACGCAAGAATTCCATAGTAAATGAAGCACGCCCTTCAGTCATAGAACGAAGACCTGTCATATAACCGAACATTTCAGATAGTGGTACAACAGCTTTTACAACTTGATTCATACCACGAGCTTCCATACCTTCGATCAAACCACGTTTTGAAGATAAGTTTCCAGCTACATCTCCCATAAATTTATCAGGAGTTACAACTTCTACCTTCATCATTGGTTCTAGGATAACAGCATTTGCTCTCTTACAAGCGTCTTGGATAGCCATACTAGCTGCGATTTTGAAAGCCATTTCGTTTGAGTCAACTTCGTGATAACTTCCATCCCAAAGATCTACAGAAACGTTTACCATTTTGAATCCTGCTAAGATACCGCGATCTAAACCTTCTTTAAATCCTTTTTCACAAGCTGGAATATATTCTTGAGGGATAACACCTCCTTTAATATTGTTAACGAATTCAAAACCTTCACTTCTTTTAGTATTCTTAGGTAAATCAGCAATTTCTTCTTTAGTTAAAGCCACCATAGGTTTAACTTTAATTTTCACGTGACCGTAGTTACCACGACCTCCAGATTGCTTGATATATTTACCTTCTGCTTCACCAGCACCATTAATAGTTTCACGGTAAGCAACTTGAGGTTTACCAACATTAGCCTCCACAGCAAATTCTCTCTTTAAGCGATCTACGATAATTTCAAGGTGAAGTTCTCCCATACCTGCGATAATAGTTTCTCCGGTTTCTTGATCAGTAGAAACTTTGAAAGTTGGGTCTTCTTGAGCTAAACGATTTAACGCCATACCCATTTTCTCTTGGTCAGCTTTAGTTTTCGGTTCAATACGTAGAGAAATAACTGGTTCAGGGAAAACAATACGGTTTAATTCTACTGGTGCATTTTCGTCACACAAAGTATCAGAAGTAATAGTATCTTTAAGTCCTACTGCTGCTGCAATTTCTCCAGCGAAAACTTTCTTTACTTCTTCACGGTCATTAGCATGCATACGCAAAATACGTCCAATTCTTTCTTTAGTTCTTGTACGAGGATTATATACATAACTACCTGCAGTCAAAGTTCCAGAATAAACACGGAAGAAAATAAGTTGTCCTACGAAAGGATCGGCTGCGATTTTAAAAGCTAGAGCAGAAAAAGGTTCAGTATCAGAAGCGTTTCTTACTACTGCTTCTTCGGTATTAGCATCGATACCTGGAATAGGAGGAATATCTGTTGGAGCTGGAAGATAATCTACCACAGCATCAAGTACTAATTGCACTCCTTTATTTTTTAGAGCAGAACCTGCGAAAACTGGGAAAATTTCGTTTGCAATAACTGCTTTTCTTAATACTTTTTTCAAAGTATCTACGTTTGGAGTCATACCATCTAAATATTCAGCCATCAAAGCTTCATCTTGTTCAACTATTTTTTCAACTAATTCTGCATGCAAACCTTCTGCTTCTTTTTTATATTCTTCTGGAATTTCTTTTTCGATAACTTCGTTACCCATAGTACCTTCAAAATAATAAGCTTTCATTTTTAGAAGATCGATAACTCCTTCGTGCTTATCTTCAAGTCCGATAGGAATTTGTACACGAACAGCTTTCTTAGAAAGTCTTTCTAAAATAGTTTTATATGAATGTTCAAAACTTGCACCTGTACGGTCAAGCTTGTTAATGAAACAAATACGAGGCACGTTAGCTTCATCAGCATAACGCCAGTTAGTTTCAGATTGAGGTTCAACACCAGCAACACCATCGAAAACCACCACAGCTCCATCTAACACACGAAGAGATCTTTTAACCTCTACTGTGAAGTCGATGTGACCTGGAGTATCGATAATATTAAAACGGTGTTTAAGCGCCTTATTAGTAAGATCATATGTAGGAGTCCAGAAACAAGTAATAGCCGCAGAAGTAATAGTAATACCTCTTTCGCGTTCTTGTTCCATCCAGTCAGTAGTAGCTGCTCCATCGTGAACTTCACCTATTTTGTGAGACATACCTGTATAATACAAGATACGTTCACTAGTTGTGGTTTTACCGGCATCGATGTGAGCGATAATTCCGAAATTTCTAACTTTTGATAAAGGATAATCTCTTTCCATATGATTTTATATAATTTAATAAATTACTTAATAATAAAAAAAGCGCTTGTGCACTTAGCTAAACTATATAACATAAACACTTTTTTTGCAAACCCTAAAAACTGTATTCTACAACAAATAAAAAAGCCGGAACTAGTCCGGCATTATTCAAAATTTAAAATACTCGAAAGGAATATAAACTTCTGCGTAGTTTAAACTTTTTACAAAAGTTTTTAATACAGGCAAAAGAAGGCCGTTTGTATTTTCTGTGGTAATGAACAATTGGTGGTTTTCTTGACCACCAAGCCAATGGTTTGGTTTTTGTTCAATAAAATCTTTATTTAATACATGAACAGACCTGATGTTTAACTGAATTTTTTTAATCTGATTTTTCTGACTATAAAAATATCCAGGTATTTCAAGAATATCATGTCTTAGAGAAACTAAATGAGTTTCTTCGAAAAGAAACTTGGCTTTTTCAAACCTGTCTTTATCTCCTATATCAAGACGGTTTTTTTGAGTAGGCATAACCGGAACACCACAATGCCCACAATGATAAAACCCCCGCAATGATTCTTCTGCACCGTTGTGATAAGTAAAAGAATGCGTGATTTTTGTAATTTCCCCAGAAAAATTACAAACAGGACAATTATTATTAGTCTCCAGTTCTATAATTTTAAAATTACACATAATATTTGGTTTTAAAAGATTAAAAAGAATTTGATTTCCCCTTTACCTTAACCTAAAACTAAACAAAAAGCAAAGCGTCGCCCGAAGGGCGACGCTTTTGAGTTTCTCTTATATATATTACCAAGCGAAGTGAGCGAAAGCTTTGTTTGATTCTGCCATTTTGTGAGTATCTTCTTTCTTCTTAACAGCAGCACCTTCGTTCTTAGAAGCTAGTATTAATTCATCAGCAAGTTTCATATGTACAGGACGTCCTTTACCCTTACGAGCTGCATCACGAATCCAACGCATAGCGAGAGCAAGTTTACGAGAAGCTGAAACTTCACGAGGAACTTGATAGTTCGCACCTCCGATTCTCTTTGAACGAACTTCAGTAGTTGGTCCAGCATTTCTCATAGCTAGGTCAAAGATTTCTAAAGGATTAGGATTTCCAGTCTTTTCTTTGATAACTTCGAATGCTCCGTAAACTACGTTGCGAGCAGTTTCTTTCTTGCCGTGAAGCATCATGTAGTTGATAAACTTTTCTACTTTTTCAGAATTATATACTGAATCCTTCCCTACTATATTTCTATTTTTTACTTTTCTTCTCATATTTTTATTTTAGGTTTAAAATTTTCAGGCTTGGCCTTACTCCTAATATTAATAATTATTTTTTAGCGTCAGCTTTTGGCTTCTTGTTACCGTATAGAGATCTACCTTGACGTCTCTTTTCAACTCCTTGAGTATCTAGAACTCCACGAACTATATGATAACGAACTCCGATCAAGTCCTTCACACGGCCTCCACGTAGCATAACTACTGAGTGCTCTTGCAAATTGTGACCTTCACCTGGAATATAAGCTGTTACTTCCATACCGTTAGTCAAACGTACACGAGCGATCTTACGAAGCGCTGAGTTAGGTTTCTTTGGGGTTGTTGTTGTAACTTTAGTACAAACTCCTCTTTTAAAAGGTGCAGGATAAAATATCGGTGCATTCTTAAGAGTATTAAAACCACGTGCTAAAGCCACAGTCTTAGACTTGCGGACTACTTTTGTTCTATTCTTTTTAATTAATTGATTTATTGTTGGCATTTATTTGTTTTCTATAAAATAAAAGAGTCCAAAGACTCGTAGAAATAATATACTACATACTCAAAAAAAATGCAAATCTATAAACCGTAGCCTGTGAGTAAGGTGAACAAGAACCCTACCAAAGGTCCTAAAAAGTCAGATAAGAAAAATACGAAGATTAAGAAAAAGACTAAAGAATATTGCTCTATAAATTCAATAATATTAGAAAAGGAAGCCGGCAATAATGCAAAAAGTATCTTAGAACCGTCTAGTGGAGGTACAGGAATAAGGTTAAAAATTCCTAAAGCAAGATTAATAATAACGATAGTTGAAAGTATAAATCCTAAATCTTGATCTGGATAATAAGGAAAAACAAAACGTAGAATTAAACCGAAAAAGATAGCGAGTACGAAGTTGACGAAAACTCCAGCCGACGCAACCGCTAAAGTCCCCTTTTTAATATTATTAAAATTCCTCGGATCATAAGGTACCGGTTTCGCCCAACCTATCATAAACGGAGATTTCGTTATAGCGAGCAAGGCCGGTAAAGCGATAGAACCAATAGGGTCTAGATGCGGAATCGGGTTTATAGTCAATCTTCCTAAGTCTTTCGCAGTATTATCTCCAAAATATAATGCAGCATAGCCGTGCGCTACTTCGTGAAGCACTACAGAGAATATTAATATAGCTATATAAAAAATAATTTCTAACATAATTTAACTAAAAGCTAACATATTGCTTTTTGTATAACTATATGATAACATAAAAACACTATGGCGAAAATATGCGCAATTACAAATAAAACAAGTGTTATGGGAGGAGGTTATTCAAACCGCACTCGTGCAACAAAATTCAACCCGACTGGAAAAGTTCGCAAGAATATTAACCTGCAAACAAAGAAGATTTTTGTTCCTGAACTTAATAAAGCTGTTAAAGTTTCAGTTTCTACTCGCGGTCTTAAAACTATCAAGAAAAACGGAGTCTACCCTACTCTTAAAAAAGCTGGATTAATCTAAATAAGCAATAAAAAAACCTCACAATTGTGAGGTTTTTTTATTGCTTATTTTAAGATACGAAAGTTAAAGAATGACCTTTTTTGTCTCCTCTACCTGTACGACCAATACGGTGAACGTAAGTATCGTAATTTTGAGGGATATCGTAGTTAATCACGTGAGATACGTTTGGGATATCAAGTCCGCGAGCTGCGACGTCGGTTGCGATTAGGACGTTTAATTTACCTTCTTTGAAAGCAGCTAAGGTTCGTAATCTTTCACGACTTCTTTTATCTCCGTGAATACCCGCAGCTTTGAAACCTTTACCTCTTAATTCTTTTTCGAGTTCGTCTACTGCGTATTTCATCTCTCTAAAAATTAGAATCTTATCAGTTCCTTCAGAAGCTAAAATTTCACAAAGTTTAGAAAATTTATTTTCTTTATTTATCCGAACTACGTCTTGATCTATATTGCGAGAAGTTTCACCTTTGATAACAGATATAAATACTGGGTCTTTCAAGAATTTAGAAGTTAAAGCCTTGATATCATCTGAGAGAGTTGCTGAGAAGAAAAGAGTTTGCTTGTCAGGATGAGTATTAGATAAAATACTAACCATATCATCTCTAAAGCCCATATCGAGCATCCGATCCGCTTCATCTAAAACTATATTTTTATAATTCGATAAATCTAAAACTTTTCTTTTAATCAAATCCATAACGCGTCCCGGAGTCCCAATAACGAAAGATACTCCTCTTTTGATTTCGATGATTTGTTTATTGATAGGCAATCCTCCTACGACTGATACTCCAAAAAGTCCAGAACCAAAAGCTAGCGAACGAAGTTCTTCTTCGATTTGAATAGCGAGCTCACGAGTCGGCGCAAGCACTAAAACTTTTTCGTTTTTATCTTGCATAACTTTGTTAATAAGAGGAAGCAAGAAAGCTGCAGTTTTACCTGTACCTGTATTCGCTAAACCAAAAACGTCTTTCCCTTCTAAAATAGAAGGTATCGCTTGATCTTGAATAGGGCGAGGCGAAATATAACCCTTGCGAGCAATATTGCTTTGCAGTTTCTCTACGAAAGGAAAATCTATAAAATGATGCTTTGATTCGTAAGGCTTTTCTTCTTTGAATACAGCTTTACTAATAAAGCGAGAGTAATCTATGCGTTCTCCTCTTTGTTTTCTACCTCCACTAGATTTACGAGCACCTCTACGTCCACCTCCAAAAGAAGGTCTCCCAAAAGGTACTTTTTTAGCTCCTCCGAAAGAAGAACTTTTCTTAAAACTTTTTCTCACTGGTTTACCAGCAAAACTTTTACGCGGACCAGACGAAGCTGATTTCGCGCCACTCGGACGAGCCGAGCTGAAACTACGTTTGTTAATCATATTTTTTTGTGTCATGGATATCAATCCTACTAGACACAAAAGCCTTAGATGATTTCCATAATCGTCAGTCTCATTATTATTAAGATTGTCTGCTCGTTTGCAGAACTGAGATTGATACTCAAATATTAGCATTATTACCAAACTTTGTCAAATTTGTGAAGTATTTTATTAAAAGTTAAAATAGAAATATGAATAAACATCCTGACTTATCATATATTGAACTCTTAGAGCATTTACTCGCGAATGGAAATATTAAAACTGATAGAACTGGGACTGGAACTCGGAGCGTGCTCGGTTATCAAATGCGTTTTGATTTGAGCGAAGGCTTCCCTCTCTTAACTACTAAAAAAGTTCCTATCAAAGCGATAATTCACGAATTACTTTGGTTCTTGCGTGGAGATACAAATTTGAAATATCTTGCCGACAATAACGTTCATATTTGGGATGAATGGCCTTATAAGGCATATTTGATTAAGAATAATATCGAAGTCCCGAAAACTGGTAGCGAAGAATGGAATACTGGGATTAAAGAATTTGTCGAACGTATTAAAACTGACGAAGCTTTCGCGAAAGAATACGGAGAACTCGGACCTATTTATGGATATCAATGGAGAGCTTGGCCTACTCCAAGCGGAGGGCATATCGACCAAATTAAAAACGTCATAGAGCAAATCAAAAAATCCCCTGACTCTCGACGGATGATAGTATCAGCTTGGAACGTAGCGGATATAGACGAGATGGCGAAAGCTGGACTTCCTCCTTGTCATTGTCTTTTTCAATTCTACGTCGCAGATGGCAAGCTTTCTTGTCAGCTTTATCAAAGATCTTGTGATACTTTTCTAGGAGTACCTTTTAATATAGCTTCATACGCATTACTCGTTATGATAATCGCGCAAATCTGTGATCTTGAAGTTGGTGAATTTGTTTGGACTGGTGGCGACGTGCATCTATATAGTAATCACGAAGAGCAAGCTCGTCTTCAAATCTCTCGCAAAAACGATATCCGCCCACTTCCAAAAATGAAAATCAATAAAGATAAAAAAAATATTGAGGACTTCGCAATAGAAGATTTTGAATTAACAGATTATAATCCACACGATGCTATCAAAGCACCGATAGCAGTTTAACCCCTTAATCCCCTTATCAGGGGAAATTTATGAAATTATCTATAATAGTAGCAATTGGAGAGAATAATGAAATCGGGCAAAATAATGCTCTTCTTTGGAATATGCCGGAAGATATGAAATACTTCCGAGAAATTACTCGTGGCCATACGGTGATAATGGGCCGGAAAACTTTTGAAAGTATTGGGCGACCTTTACCTAATAGGAGAAATATAATTATAACTAGAGATAAAAGTTTTCAAAGTGAAGGGATAGAAATAACTCATTCTTTAGAAGAAGCTATAGAGAAAGTAAAAGACGAGATTGAGCAAGAAGTTTTTATTATTGGCGGAGCGGAAATCTACAAGCAAGGCATAGATAAAGCAAATAAATTATATATAACTGAAATCAAAGCGACTTTCAAAGATGCCGATACTTTCTTCCCTACTATCGATAAAAATATTTGGGTAGAAATCAAAAGAGAAAATCATACGAAAGACGAATCTAATCCGTACGATTATACATTTGTAGTTTACGAGAGAAAATAATTACGGATCGATATCAGTTTTAACTCGAATAAAAATATCTTTACCGTCTGGGGTTTTGCTTTTCATATATTGACGATTTTTATTAATTTCTATTTTCCTTACTAATTCTTTTTCTAGATCATAACCTAGCATTTCAGAAATACCCAAAAGGAATATCGCAACGTCTGCAAATTCTTCAGCTACCCCCTCTTGATTCTTATTAAATTTCGAAAACGCTTCTGATAACTCTTCGTGAGCACGACAAAATTCTAAAGCAATATCAGTAGTATTAAATCCTTTTTCTGTTTTATTTCGCATTACTTCTTCTTGAAGTTTTTTTAGATCTACCATATTATTGATTCTTATATTTTTGCACTTCTTTATTTATAATTTCTAATTTCACTTTAGCTTTTTTAAAAATTTCTTTACTTATCTTTCCTGCATGATAATCATTCTCTGCTACAACTCGTTCAATACCGACATTAATAATACTTTGAGCGCATTTATAACAAGGCACCATTTTACAATACAAAGTAGAACCTAAGAGAGCGACTCCGCTCCGAGCTGCGTTATTAATCGCGTTTTGTTCCGCATGAGCAGTTCGAATACAATGCATAGATTTAGTTCCGTCTTCATGAACAACAGTATGCATTTGATGCCCAGCTTCATCACAGTGAGGAAGTCCTATAGGCGAACCAACATATCCAGTAGTAAGTATTCTTTTATCTTTAACTATAACTGTACCGGCTCTGCCCCGATCACAAGTCCCCCGAGTCCCAACTAGTTTAGCAAGTTCTAAAAAATATTCATCCCAAGAAGGTCTTTTATAATCACTTTTAGTAACTTTTTTCATAATATAAATATACTATTTCCAAATAAAAAAAGCCAACAAAAGTAAAGAGCCTCGCGTACGCGAGGCTCTTTTATCTTTAGTTTTAATTTATTAGTCTTTAACTTCGATTCCCATACTGCGAGCAGAGCCGGCAATGATATTGATTAATCCTTCGTCGTCTTTCGCATTAAGATCAGCAGCTTTTTTCTTACCGATTTCTAAAGCTTGAGCGCGAGTGATTTTACCAACTTTACTTGTAGCATTCTTGCCTGAACCTTTAGGTATACCAGCAGCTTTAAGGATTAAACCTGTAGCTGGAGGAGTTTTAATCACGAAATCATAAGTACGATCTTCATAAACTGAAATCTTTACTCCAACCTTGTCTCCCATCATCTTTGAGGTAGCTGCGTTGAATTTAGTAACGAAATCTCCGATATTAATACCTGCTTGTCCAAGTGCCGGTCCAAGAGGTGGAGCAGGAGTAGCTTTACCTGCCTCTATTTCTAACTTTATCTTTTTGGTAATTTTCTTTGACATATATTTATCTAATTAATTTACTTAATATATACTATATTTTCTTAACTTGCAAGAAGTCTAATTCGACTGGGGTTTCACGACCGAACATAGAGACTAATACTTTTACCTTACCTCTATCTTCTTCTACTTGACTCACCTTGCCTTCTAAATCTTTAAACGGTCCGTCTGTAATCAATACCATTTCATCTATAGCGAGGTCTATCTTATGCTTTACTTGACCTCCATCCATCTTCTTGAACAAGAAATCAACTTCATCTGGACGTAAAGGAACTGGATTTACTCCTGCTCCTACGAAACCTGTAACCCGAGGAGTATTTCGTACTACGTACCAAGAATCATCCGTCACAATCATATCTACTAATACATATCCTGGATAAACTTTCTCTTCTGTTTCTACCCGTTTACCAGCTTTAATCTTAATCTTTTTCTCGGTAGGTACTATAACATTAAAAATCTTATCGTTCATACCTAGAGAGTCGATACGTTGTTTTAAATTACGCAAAACAACATTCTCATACCCTGCATAAGTATGAATCGCATACCAATTTCTTTTACCTGCTACTTCTTGTTTTGACATATAAATTATGTTTAAAGTTAAAAGTGATAAATTAAAAACCTAAAAGCTTTTCTAAACCTTTAGAAAAACCAAAATCAAATAAACCTAATAAATAAGCAACAAGTACAGAAAGAATAATCACTACTAAAGTATAGCTAATAGTTTGGCTTCTTGAAGGCCAAGTCATATGCTTTAATTCAGTTTTAGTTTCATTTAAAAATGTAGTAATTTTTGACATAGATTTATTTTATTCCTTATAAAAAAGCCCTTTTGGGGCTCTTTTAATATTACTCTTTTTTAGACTAAAAGTCAATGATAATAAATTATTTATTGATTTAAAAGTTTAATAGTATTAAATCCTAGGATTCCATCTACCTTGAGATTATTAGCTTTTTGGAATTTCTTCAAAGCAAGCTCGGTATTATATCCAAAGAAAGTTATTTCTTTAGAATTTTCTGTGCCTTTTACTTTATAGCCTTTTTCATTCAATTTCTTTTGTAAACATTTTACTTCTTGATTGTCGATCCCCTTCATTAGATTTTTAGATAAAGTACAAGAATTTGATGTTAAAGTAGTTTCTGCCCCTAAAACCTTACTAGGTCCACTATGAGTACCACCTACACATTTATAACTAAAATGATTGCTATAAAAAGTTTCGCTAGCGCCAGTAGAAAGATTTATCCAATTAGGAATATATTCTTCTTTGTAATATTCGAGTGAAGTAGTAGCTGGATACCATTTTTTACAGAAGTTTAGTATTTCATTTGTATGAACATAACCACTATTTAAATCAGTTACCCAAAAACCTTTATCATTCAAATATTGAGAAAGTTTAGTCCCCCAAATACTTACTCGAGGAGTTAAATCTAAAGAAGCAGTATTAGCAACCGGAGGATTAATTACTGTAATATTGCAAGATTGACCAGTAGTCATACTATAACCATTATTAGAAGCACATCCAGGTAGATAATTAGGATTTTGAGTTGCATTAATAGTTATTGATTTTTCTACTAGTAAAGGACCTCCTTGATTTTTACAGGTTAAGGTATAAGTTTTTGATCCCAAGAAATCTATATTGATAGTTAAGTTATCTTCTTCATCTTTACTACCAGTCCATGCACCCGAAGCTTCACAGAGTGATACCCCAGTAGCTTTCCAAGATAAATTAGTTTGACCTCCAAAATACAAATTAGTTGGATTTGCGGTAAATGCTAAACTCGCAGTTGGAGGTATAGGGTAACAATTTGGATAAGTACCAGTCGTACCGGTAGGACAAACTGTTTTTATACAATTTGGATAAGTGCCTGTATAACCTGAAGGACAAAATACTGGATCAACTATATAAACCCCAACTTGAACACTATTAGCTGCAATTCCCCCAATTCCGGTACAAGTTAACGTGAAAGTTGTAGTTGTATTTAAATTATAAATAATTTCAGAACCACTTGTAGGTTTTGTTCCAGACCATCCACCCCCTGCAACACAAGAAGTAGCATTAGTAGAATTCCAAGTTAAAGTAACAGCTTGACCTGACTCTACACTATTTGTAGATGCATTAATATTTACAGTAATTATTCCTGGTTTTTTAACTTCAACTGTTCTTGAAATAACTTTACTTATTCCTACAGATTCTCCAGTACAAGTTAATGTAAACTTCGTTGGAGTTGTAATATTTGAAATTACTTCGCTACCTGAGAGAGGTTTAGCTCCAGTCCAACCATCGCTTGCAGTACACTCTTTTGCATTTTTTGTACTCCAAGTTAGAGTTGTACTACCCCCATAATCAATTCCAAGAGGATTTATATTGAAAGTTATAATAGGTATAATTGGATTTGCGACTGATACTGTTTTAGAAGCAAAAGCAGAACCTTGAGTATTGTTACAAGTTATACTAAATATAGTAGGAAGTATTAAATTTGAAACTACTTCGCTACCTGAGAGAGGTTTATTACCTGACCATCCTCCGCTAGCAATACAAGAATCTGCATTAGTAGAAGTCCAAGTTAAAGTTGTACTACCTCCGTAACTAACTCCAATAGGGTCTAGAGAGAAATTAACACTTGGTTTAGGTATAAATACAGGTAAACAGTTTGGCCAAGTTCCAGTCATTCCTTCTGGGCAAGATTTAACACAACTACCCCCAGTATCTACACCAGTCTCATCTCCGTTTAAAATACCATCAAAACAACTTTCAGTTATAGTTGTACAATTTCCACCTTGATCAATTCCAGTTTCTCCCCAATCTTGAATACCGTTAAAACAATTTTCATTTGAAGTTTCTGCACAACTCAAATCTTTAATTTTTTCTTTAGTCAAAGAACCTACGAAACCTAAAGCTGGTTTTATATTATTAGCTTTTTGAAAATTAAGCACAGCTTTCAAAGTAGAAGTTCCAAAATATCCACTAGGATTAACACTTAAATAACCTTGAGATTTTAGATATTTTTGCAAAATTGTAACTTCACCTTTTTTATTAATATCTCTATCTCCGAATTTAAGATTATTTTGTAAATCTATACATTCCGAAGTACTACCGCTCCCAGTCTGAGCTTTCGCAAGATTAGGTGCTAATACAAAACTAAACAAAAGGATAAAAACTAACGAGATTTTTAAATATTTTTTCATAACTTGTAAATTATTTTTAATAATTAAATTATACTAGTTTACAAAGAAAAAAGACAATCGTTTTTGCGATTGTCTTTTTTAAAAATCTAAAATTTATTTGATTTTATAAGTAATACTAACCTCAGAAGTAATTGTATTTTCTCCTTTTGGTAAAGAAAGATTTGCTCCGGCATCCGCACTCTCTAAGCTTGCTTTTGCATAGTAGATAGGAGTTCCATAACTAGGAGTTTCACTAAAACTAGTAATACGTCCTAAACGAACACCTAAATCTTTAGCTAAAACTTTTGCTTTTGCTCGAGCGTCTTCGATAGCTTCTTTGCGAGCTTGGGCTTTAAGGTTATCTTCGTCATCAATCTTAAAATTAGGACCTGAGAGATCAGTAATTCCTAAAGTTCCTAAATCAGTAATAACCTTACCAGCATTATCAGTATCACGAACTTTAACTTCAATACTTAGAGTTGCAGTATATCCTACTATAACGCTTTTAGTATTTACCGGAGGATAGATAGCGATTTCTGGAGCGTATTTACTAGAAGTAGTTTGATATTCATACTTTGGATAGAAAGAAGAATTTATAGTCTTGATGTCTTTTTCTTCTATTTTATTTTCTTTCAAATTCTCTAGAGCTTTCGCTTCTATTTCGGCTACTAATGCTTGCGCTTCTTTCACAGTTTTTCCATCTTTAGTAATAGAGAAATTTACAGTTGCAATATCTGGAACTGCATTTATTTCTGATTTACCAGTAACTGTAATAGTACTTGGATTTGTAGAATCACCTTTGTATCCTTTACCTTCGTTATCAAAAGCATTTACTAAAACCAAAGCACACACAAAAATAACTAAAACTTTAAAAACGAAAACTTTATTTTCTTTAAATAATTCTTTGATATTCATACTATTGTTGTGGATTGATTGCTAAAACTTCAACTTCGAAAATTAAAGTAGAATTTGCAGGGATAGGACCAACTGCATTTTCTCCGTAACCTTTTTCAGGAGGAACTGTTAAAGTTTTCTTCTCACCAACTTTCATACCTACAATACCTTCATCCCAACCAGGAATAACTTGACCAATACCTAAAGGAAATACAAAAGGTTCTACGTGACCAAAAGAAGGATCAACATTAGAGTCAAAAACAGTTCCGTCTTCAAGACGACCTGTATAATTTACAGATACTACGTCCCCTGCTTTTGCTACTTTAGAAGATGAAGGAGAACCACCTTTATTTAAAGTTAAATAAGCGAGTACTCCTAAAACTACTAAAACTACAACAATACCGATTGCTAAACTTTTATTCATAATTTTAATTAAAAAGTTAAACTACTAATACTATAATTATACAAAAAATGAAAAGAAAATACAAAACTAGAGAATATTAACTTCGGGTTCGATTTTAATACCGAACTTTTTATCTACTTCCGCCATTATATGGTAAGCTAAATCTCTAATTTCTTCTCCTTTACCACCTCCGTGATGAACTAAAATCAAAGATTGCTTATCGTGAACTCCAATATTTCCGAAAACTTTACCTTTAAAACCGCAAGTTTCGATAAGCCAAGCAGTGGGGATTTTAATTAGCTCATCTTCTAAGAAATACGGGATTTCAGGATAAGACTTTTGCAATTCTGCTAACTTTTCTTTATTAACATAAGAATTTTTAAAAAAACTTCCGGCATTCCCTAAAACTTTCGGATCAGGTAATTTGCTTTTACGGATACTTGAAACTATAGCACTAATATCTTTAGAATTTTTGATTACTAATTTATTTTCTTCTATATAATTTTTAAGAATTCTATATTCTGTATTTGGATTTTGATTTTTAGATAATTTAAAAATTACCGAAACAATAAAATATTTTCCTTTATATTTAAACTCAAACCATTCGCTTCTAATGTCCTTATCC
>ERZ724505.1079-NODE-1079-length-15650-cov-23.445848_pt1 | contig 15650 bp, 26 predicted proteins | sample MGYA00376038_ERZ724505 | MGnify/ENA primary metagenome ERZ724505 (study PRJEB28724, sample SAMN07190884) | wastewater metagenome | isolation source: effluent of sewage treatment plant in Hong Hong | place: Hong Kong | collected 2016-03-17 ... | reverse complement strand
TCTTTAGCTCTTTGCGTTTGTTCTCAACGGTGGTACGTACCTTCTTCAGTGCCAATCTTTTCTCTTTGGCCTCTTCCATAGCCGCTACATCTGATTCATCTTTTACCTTGATCTCTTGATAGTTCTGTAGTATAGCGCCGGCCTCTTCGAATGGGGCACCAAATGCCTCTAATAACTGTTTTGCATTCTCTGTTGCAACGCCCTGCTCTTTTAGTATTACTTGTAACTCGCTCATTTTGATTCCTCCAATTCTTTAATACGGTTATCTATGTGTCTGTTCATATCATCTATCGCCATTTGGTAGCCATCTGCGTGGTCAGTGGTTATTTTGTCTAAATTAAGCCTAGCTATTTTTAAGTTGGTTAGTTCCTCTCTTACTTGGTCAGATATGAGGGCTTCAATCTTCTTTCTAAGCTCAAGAAACGCTTCGTAGTCTACGGTCATTTGTTCACCACCCAATTTAATAGTGATACTCGCACCCGAACTACTGATGTGTAAGTCAAAACATGCTTCCACCTTTTCGTACAGCTCATCTATAGGCGTAGTGTCTTGCTTAGTCATTGGTTGGCCTCCAACAGTTCGGGGTTTTCGTAGATGTTGCCAATGACTTCAACACCGTCATCGGATTCGAGTATCAAGTATGATAAGCCGTTAGAATCAGCGGCAATATCTGGCACTACATCAAATGCTGGATAGTTTTGTATGCCCATATAGCGAACCTCATATACTTCGTCATAGCCACCTAAAACAATATCCCCCTCGTATATCTCAACACCGTTCTTGTCTTTGAGGCCTGTGTACTGTAGTACGTCAAAATCTTGCGGTTCTCGTACTTTTCCGCTACCATCACCTACCCATAGCTCAATGTGGCCATTTGATGTCATTGTGAATGATGTAACGAATTGTCTAGTAACTTTATCCCACGCTCGAAACTTAATTTCTCTCATACTTCCTCCAATGCTTTTAATAGCTCACTCTGGTTGTTCACTCATCACCTCCTTTAGCTTTTTGAGAGTGCCATCAAATACTATCTCGTAATCAAAGTCGTTTTCTTCTAGGCTGGTGCAGTCGTAGTTATTGAACCGTTCATCAAGCGTCGCACCTTTTATGCCTAGCACTGTCTTTCCTTTCCAGACTATAGAGCCAATGGCTAATTCACTTATTTTCATTGTTCACCTCAAATGCTTTTAATAGGTCCTGCTCGAATTGGTCAAGCCCACGTTGACAGTCTGCAAGCGTTACAGTTCCTAGTGGGTGCGCTTTTATTTCTGGTTTCGCTTCCGCCACCAATTCTTTTATGAGTGAGGTGATGGCTTGTTTGGCTTCTGCAATCCGTCTATCTATACTCTCAACGGTGCATCCGATGACTCGAATCTCCTCAAAGTTGTCCACCAATATCTCATCTAGTCTTTGGCTGTAATCTTGGTTCATCTCTTAAACATCTCCTTCTTCACTACAAATTTAAATAGTGGTCGTTCATCCATACGCCCAACCTCCGATACCACACAGTCCTTCCAGCCATCCTCTTTAGCTAGCTTAATAGTTTCTACCCGGCCCAGCTTACGAACACAACCTGCGAAGTCGTACACTCGTAACATCTTATCTGGCCTAGCTGGATCTATGCGCACACCTCTACCTACCATCTGGTAGTACAGTGCAAGGCTCATCGTTGGCCGAGCTAGAGTAATGCAGTCTAACTCCGGTACATCGAACCCGGTAGTGAGCACACCAACGTTTACTAAATGTTTCGTCATGCCATCCTTGAACTCTGTAATTGCATCCTGACGCTCATTAGGGGGTGTATCGCTGGTTATAAGTGCCGAGCCGATACCAATATCACTTAGCATGTCTACGACGCGCTGTGCCTGCCGGATTGAGCTGCAGAAGATTAAATTTCGTTGGCAGTTCTGGTCAATCATTTGTATGGTCAATGCAATTTTCTTTAATCGACCATCATTCCAGAATCTTTCCATACTTTCAGCCGTAAAATCTGCGCCGGTAGAGTTTACTTCGAGCAAGTTCCAGTCTATCTCGTCTGATCGGTACTTGATTGGGCATAAATATCCCATATCGATGAGCTCCTGAGTTTCGATAGTATAGGCTATCTTCTTGAAGAAGAATGGGTGAATCCTATTTATCATCTTTAGGTGGCTCGTGTAATACATCTGGCCATTCTCGCGGAAATACTTCTGTTGTAATCGGTATGGTGTTGCCGTTAACCCACAAACTCTAGTGCATTCTATTGCGTTGAGGAATTTTGTATACATTCCGTCGAGATTCTTTGGGTTAACTAGGTGACACTCATCGATGATTACGTACTTGAAGTGCTTGAACAGTTCAGGCTTTTTGTATATCGATCCGATGGTGGCGTATGTAAACTTACCAACCTCTTTCGTCTTCATACTGGCTGAGTAGATTGCTACATCATCGATGTCATAGCTCTTTAGTTTCGCGTAGTTCTGTTCAAGCAACTCTTTTGTGGGTTGTAAGATCAGTACTGGCTCATCTAGTTTATGGCATATGTCTGCTATCACTAGTGATTTTCCACATCCAGTGGCCCCAACTAGGATAAACGGTTTATTATAGTTACGCAGGTGCCAGATAGCTAATTGTGACATTTCTTTTTGGTAATCTCTAAGTTTATACATTTTGGTGTTCTTTCTCAGCGCTTAGCCTGGCCATTACAGCAGATTCTTTATTTTTAAAATACCCAAGATAGTTCCGGTGGCCATGGATTGTTATCCTAGCCATCCATCTACCATCTTTCGTCTGGTTAACTCCTTCAACGCCAGATTTATTACTTTTTTGTAAACGCCTATTCTTCACCTGAGTGTAATGAGTGGCCCATCTACAATTGCCTGGCTCATAATTACCATTAGTATCTATTCTATCTATTGAGTTAGCCCACTCTGGTTTTACCCCCATATCATTAAAGAAACTCATAAAATTGTTTTTCCATTCGTCGCAAATTCCTATACCCCTTCCACCATAATAATGGTAGTCCTTATTGTTCTTGTTATAACAACGAGATTTCATATGTGTCCATGCAGTGTATTCTGGTGATCTTAACTTTCGAAATCCATGGTTCCTTGTGATTAGCGGATTACCAGAATGCCTTCTTGACCGAGCATAGTGTTTTTTGCAAAGCACCTTACAATATACCTTGTCGATACAACCATTGACAGAGCAAGACACGCTATTGATCAATACCGTCTTTGGTGTTGTCATATACCCTCCTTATAGTGATTTTGTACGTCGACTAATTCTTCCACCCTTAGCACCAGCTATGCGAGCAAGCTCCCTATTAGCTGCGAATCCGCCAGTGTTCCCTGCCTTACCGCCCATTGCTCCGATCCTGCGATAAAAGTCTGCACCATGGATTCTTTTATTAGTTTCTGCGGCACGCTTGCCGCCAAGTACTGTTCCGGCCATGTTATTTTCCCTCCTGTGGGTAACGTCTATCCCATTCGTTCTGACAGTCTGCGTTATAAATAGCAAGCTCTGCCATATAGGACTGAACGTTTAATTAGTATTCTCTTAGTTGTTCGTCGGTGAACATTGATGGGTTTATATGTTTTTCCAAACTTATCTTCCTCCGATAGATCTTAATGCGTTTATTATATCGTCTTTTTTATCGAACGGTGCTAATTCTTCTGCTTTGTACGAACCATTTGTTTCATCCAAGAGTTGTAGCACGACCGATCCCTTAACGTCGGATGGTAGGTACATCCCTGCACTGGTCCTTTCAAGCCAATATTTAGTCAAACCTACGAGATTGTTAACAGTGTTACTGGTTGCGGCATAGTAGCCGCCAGCTGGTGTGTTGATGTATACCCGGTACTTCTTGTAATTCATTTACGGTTAGCCCAATCTTCTACTTGCTCATATGAGCGTAGCAAATACTTGTACAGATCCATAGTCCATCCCGATGGGTTGGTGCCATGATTCCAGTCTGACTTATTGGCATTGATGATGGCCTGTTTAATGGTGGCGAATCCTGCGTCCTGAAGTCTGGTGTGGAGTTTAGCTTTGCGCTCAGGTGTGAGCTTGTATCTTTTAAGTGCGGATTCGATGAGTTTGTCCTGCGTTTCTGGGTCTGCGTAGTTGAATTGGTCTGTGTTGATTTTGAAGAATTTTATGTAGCCTTTATGTAGTGCTAACATCTGTTCCTCCTCTTTTGGACCATAAGATATATCAGTATTCTTATTAGATATTCTTATTCTGTTCATCTGTGGATGAACCCCCCTTAATCTGTGGATGAACCCCCCTTCATCTGTGGATGAAGGGTTTACAGTATTATAAATAAGTGGTTTTATAAGTTTTCTATTACCTTTTCCATCATATTCACAGTGTATATATCCTGCCTCTCGCAACCTCGTCAGGCTATTAGCCACGCTACCCTTAGTACCTCCGCATATGCTCGCGATTGTTTCGTTGCTCGCGTAGCACTGGCCATCCTTCAGCCGGTCGAACCAATGGATGGTGGCATAGACCAGTCCATCTAGTGAATTCATATCCGGATCGGATATTATTATCATTGGTATTTGTAGGAACTCTGGTTTGAATTGCTCTTGTTGATCTTGATTGTTTTCCACAACTTATCTCTTGACTTTCTACGCCTTGAGGAGTACCATAATTGTATTGGTAGTCTTCTGAAACTCCACCTTACCGGGTGGTTTTTCTATTTTAAGCGTGTTAGTTGGTAATCTTCTTTGTAAGAGTTTTTATTGCAAAGAAGTTAATACTGAGTATACTCTATGCGAGCTGTAAAGTCAATGCTATAATGTACGTATGAGCGATAATCTAGTTGCAAGAAACGGTATGCAAACCGGCCCAAAACTGAACACTGACCTTCGCATGAAGGTACTTGCCATGATGGCACGCGGCGAGAACTACGACACAATCCTACGCATCTTACGCGATAAGTACGACGTAACCATAACCTCCGGAGCGCTCTCGAATCTCAAGAAACGCCATCTCGATACCATAAAAGAGATGGAACTCATGATCCTCGAGGCAGAAACTGCGGAGGCGGAACAGGTTCGCGTAAAAGCCCTGCGCCAATTAAGCAGAAAACTCGATAAGGCGAGTGAAGACGAAACTGAAATCGAAGAACTCGATCGCCAATGGCGTGACGGTGAAATAGAAGACATGGCAGATTACCGACGCCGTAAGGCTGGGTTGCTCAAACTAAGTGTTAATGAACTTTCGAAGGTGTCACGCGAAATGTATTCGCAAACAGATAAGACGAAGGCTCCCGGCCAGTTGCCCGGGTCCGCCGGCGCCGGTACTCCTGATCCTAAATGGATCGAGGCGCTCATGCTCGCGGTGCAGCGCGGTGATACAATCGCATTACAGCAATTAATCATTACCCCAAATGCTTAGACTAACTGATTTTCGTATACACTTTTACGAGTTCTTCCGTATTTTGATTAATACTGATTGTTACATTGATCTCGCATACAAAGGCAAGGTATACCGGCTCGAGGTTACCGATCTCGGTATCCAGGTGCCGGTGCGCAAGGCCTTCAAGCAGTCATTGAAAAAGGAAATCCGCGCCATGAAATGTAAACGGTGCGGATTCCTTAAAGTGAATGGCGTTTGCATGAACGCCGATGGTCACTTAGAAGATACTAAACAGCACAAGGGCTAGTACTCCTCCGGCCACAACTCCGGCCGCGATCGATACTCCGGCCGCGTATAGCATGTCTTGTTTGCTCGGTTGTACGATCTCTTGATTGTGATGTACGTCTGCTAATAGAAAATCTGGGTGATTGAAATCTTCCATGGTACCTCCTATTTCTTTAATGGCATTACTAGTAAAGTTATTGTACCGCCGTTTTCTCGGTCCGTGGTTATGACCACCGGCGCAAGTGCACTTTGTACGTGTATTCTATAACCGTTCGACCCACTGGCTTGATCACACATTTTGGCTAGTAGTTTAGGATCAACAATAACTTCTTTACAAGGCGCTTCTTTGATTTTAGTCATACCAAGTTCGTCATACTTTGGAAATGATGCATCGAATGGCTTAAACGTCATACCGAACTTGAACTGATCGCCCTTATATATCTTTACTTCACCATTATGAATGGTTGCAAGATGATCTTTACCCATAACTTTGTCGATACGCTCGAGATCCTCGCGATGTATTAGCATCTCTTCGAAGTCTGGCCTGTAGCCTTCCGGTTGATCCGTATTTAGCGGGATCGTCCGCTCTTCTAGCGTGTATGAATCCGTAGCAGCAAGCCGGATGAATCCGTCGACAAGCTTTACTTGTACACATTCTAGTATTGGCCTTGAATCATCTTTGCTTGAAATTTTGTAAATCTGTAAATCTTTTTTAGTCAACATAATTAGTTACTCCCTATTTGAAACTTTAACCAACCTTTGTCAATCGCCATGAAGACAAACACTCGCCGGTCATCGTATGATCCGCCAAACTTCGCAAGTATTTTCTCGCGTGTTTCTGGTTTTACGTTGTCGACTACTTCCGTAAATGCGTCCTCGATTTGCTCCTTCTCGCGGTCTTCAATCATACCCTGGCATGATCTGCAAATCCCATAGCCCTTGTCTTGATCCTGGTCAACATACGCCGGCCATGTATTGAAATACTCGCCGCAACATCCGCATATTAATAGCTTTTTCTGGAATCGTTTTGTTGTGTTCATACTCGCGCCCCCTCCGGTACCCCGGCCGCTTCTAGCAGTTCGACGTCGTCACTCCTGATATATTTAGCAAGCTCCTGAAGCTCTGCTAACTCGCCGTAACTGATCCGCTCCGCTCGTAGCTCGCGGCGCAAACATTCAAGTTTATTTTTAATAGTGATCACGTCGGTTAGATTTTCCATCGAATCCGCGTGCACTTCGTCGACGGCGTGCCCTTCTTCGTCTACCTTATAGCCGTTATACGTGGCCCGGCCCCCGGTTTTATTGATCACGATCTTCCATCCGCTGTATGAATTTAGATGTATTTGCATTGCTTTTACCTCTGTTAAATTGATATAATGAGTGCATACGGCCGGGCTCCTACTCCGGCCGCTTGTTGCTTAATAATTTAGTACCAACTACTCCAAGAATCCGGGGTACCATCCCATAAGTGCGCCGTTCTACATTCGTCAACTTTAATTGACGCGCCCCACTCCCACGTACTGACTACCCGGCGCAGCGGTGCCCCTCGATCGTCGCTATCGTGCATAGGTTTTAAGAATGCATCTTTTACCGCTATACACTGGCCGCTCATATCCGTATCGTACCCGGTAATTTTTTTTGCAATCTCGCGAACTGTGACTGTCCGATCCGTTCGGTCTACTACCTGGAAATAATCGATATTAGTTTGCTCATAACCCCATGATGCCATCAATATATCGCCGATCTTCAAATTATGTTTTTGCGATCGTTCGATTCGTCGCTTTTTGACGTTCTCTTTTTTATTGATTTGCCACTGGATCAATTGTTCTTTTTTGGCGTCGCGTGTTTCGGTACTCCTCGAGTACTCATAAACACAGGGCCGGCGCGCTCGTGTGGTATACGCTAGGATCGCCGGCCGGCCGTTCTTATCGCCGTAATATATTTGAATATTTTCATCCTGGTGCTCGATCTCGAACCCGTTCGGTATATATCGAACTGGTAACTCGCGCATTAATTTTTTGACTGTTGCATTCATCTTGTAACCTCCTTATCTAGCACGTAATACTTGCCACTCTTGCTATAAAAGTTGTTTGTACTCATAACCACTCGCCCCTCCTGATCTCGCGCTCGCATTGCTCGATCTCGTTTACTTGTTGCTCTTTTGATTCGAACCATTCGACGCTCATATTCGCCGCCGCCGGATCGTTAGTATTTACGATTGATACAACGCCATAACGGCGCCCGGGATCTTGCGCATATACCGGGTATATACTTATTGATACGCCGCGTGTTTGTATAGTCATAATTGAACCTCATAGACGTCGACGCCGGCGCATATTACTAGCGTGTTGTCGTTAGTCTTCTTAATAGACGCCCGGCGGCCATTAATTAAATTTTTGATATTGTACCGGCGGCCGATTATGCCGCTTAAATCCGTAGTACCTAATAGTGTACCTTGCATTTTATACCTCGATTCTTGATCCGCAGATCATTAGTTTTTAATTTGGGGCTATGGTGCCCGGCGTCGGATCAATAAATTGATCCCCGGCCGCGTATCATTGCGCTAGTGCATACGCTTTACTATTCGTAAACGCCCGGCCGTCGTAATTGCCGGCGCCGTACAATATAGCGTGCTTTTGCTCCGTAGTTAGTTTGTTATAATTTACCGGTATTGTATCCGTATAAGCACGCCCGGCCGCAAATTGTAGCGTTACGCGCCCGGGGGCGCTTATTAGTCCAAACGGCGTGAACTCGATCGTCGCGCTAGTGGTACGATATACCGCGGTATTTTCTTTTGATTCGTATATAGGTATGATCATTGCATAACCTCCTTAATTTTTTAATGGGGTATTGATCCCCGGCCGGGGCGCATAACGCCCGGGGCGCGAATCACTACGCAAACATCAACGGCGCGTCGACTTGATAACCAATAGAGTCCTGATCTAGTTCAATTTTTAGATCTGTAATGGTACGATTCACTTTTAATTCATCGTCGAATACGATTAAAACGGCCGTATCCTCTTTTGATCCTAACCAGTGCCCGGTTGCTGTATATATTGTGAATCCCTCATGCCGGCGCCCGGCGATCTCTTCAATTTTGTCTAACTCTAATTTTTTTGTATCGTTGTTTGATCCTATATATATACGATACGTGAGTTTTTGATCCATGGGTGTATCCTTAATGGCCGCTATACCGGCGGCCGCGGTAGTTTAAAATGATAATATCTTTTTTGCTATTTTGCGGCGTATCGAGTAGAAGTATACCCGGCGCCCCATATATCTTATGATCATGTTTTGATCCTTGCTTTTTATTTTATTCTTGCCGCTGTTTACGCCGTTGCATGACTTTTGGCGGGGGCCGGGGCTTGCCACTAACTTAACATTAGCACACTAATTTAAATAATACAAGCATTTTAATGATGGCACACTAAAATAAATAAATACTCTTTAGCGATCCAGCTCGGCTATATATCAATGATCCCGGGGTATTTAATACGTTAATTGAATGGGGCTATTTAATTATGTATAGTATTTGGGCTATCGAATGGGGGCTATTGTTTATTATGTTTGGGGCTATTCTTTTATTATGCTTTTGTTGTGCGGGCTTTTATGGGGGCGATTAGAATGCACCCCGGCCGCTATACCAAACGCGCCCCGGGGCTACACTTTACAACAGATATAATGACGCACAATATATCTTTTACGACGTTACCCCTGTTATCGCCCCCATTTTTAGCGTATATGTTGACAAGTACCCCGGCCGGATCATGTTTTAATATGTTTTTAAACAGGGGTAGACAAGTTTTGTTGACAAATTGATAAATCATTATAGAATACCCCCCAAGACCCCCGCCCCACCCGAGTTGTTCCAGCCGGGGCAACCTATCTATATAGATACCACCCCCTCCCCCTCCATATAAAAATAAAAAATAGGACAACCATGCGTGTATATAAAAAATTACAGCCACAAAAATTTTAAAAAATTACAAAAAATTACAATCAGTATTTTGGACTTTTAGAAAATGGTAGTTTTTTCACAGATATAAATGCTGGCTCACTATGCTGGCATGTTTTTAACATGAAATTCCCCACGAGCGATAACAGGGGTCAGAAAAAAAATTGATACGAACACTATAAAGCCGTATCCTATAAGCTGGCATTGTTGGAGCTGGCATATACAGTACGTTTTTTGTGATACAATGGCAGCGGAGCATAAAGCTCCACCTCCTTGATTAGCAGCCGGTGTCCACCCCCGGCTGTTTTTCTTGTATACTAGAAGGATGAAACAAGACTTTACGTCGCTCGAACAAAAATTACAGCTGGTGGCTCGGCAGATGATCTCAGAACGTGCTAAGGTTGATTTGTTTTATTTCTGCAAGTACACACTTGGCTATGGCGACATCCTGGATGCAAAAGTGCATGGTCCGCTCTGCCGCTCGCTCCGGACTTTGCTGTTTTATAAGAACCCTGAAGACGCCCTTAAATATGAGTTTCCGTCGGACTATGGCGTTGAGGAGGTGCAGGGTATTCCAATGGAAGATCAAATGCCGACTGAAGAGCAGAAGGCAGAGTTTTGGGAATGGGAGGAGCAGTTTGAGCCACGAGTTTCGGAGGGTGGCGTATCGGATAAGCTGAACCCGGAATTGACGAACTTATTAGCTTTGATGCCCCGAGGCACGCTGAAGAGCTCTATTATTACGATTGGCTTTACCATGCAGTGGCTGCTCAATTACCCAGATGATCGGGTGCTCATAGATTCTGAGGTGTTCGAGAAGAGTAAGGGGTTCCTCGCCGAGATCAAGGGGCACTACCAGGATAACCCCGGGCTCAGGGAAGTCTATCGGACTATATATGATCGGTTGCCAGATGAGAAGAAAACACAGTACAACCCCGATGGCACCGAAACCTGGTCGACTGAAAAGATTGTGCTTACCTGTAGGAGTCGCCAGCGCAAAGAGGCATCCATCGAGTGTAGCGGTATCGGCGTGTCGAAGAACGGTATGCACTACGATCTTATAATAATGGATGACTTACACTCCGAGCAGAACACCAAGAACGCAGAACAGATTGAGGTTGTGAAAGAGCACTACAAGCTGATGTACTCGCTGCTTGAGCCTGGCCACCCAGCGGTTGTTATCGGTACGCGCTGGGCCTTCAGCGATCTTTATCAGATGATTATCGACGAAGAGGCCGAAGATTTTAACTTTATTACTAGGAGCGCACTGTCACATAATGGCGAGTGTTTTTACCCAAAACGTTTAGGTGAGCGTGAGCTCGCCACTTTTCGGCGTCGCCAGGGAAGTTATCTGTTTAGCTGTCAGTATTTGAATAACCCGGTCGATGATGAGGCCGCAACGTTTAAGAGCTCAATGTTTCACCGGGTATCGGCGGACTCGATCGAGAATAAGAAGATCAACTGGTACGGATTAGTGGACCCCAGCTGGAAGGGTGAGTTTTCCGACTATGCAGTTATAATGATTGGCGGTATGGATTCCAAGGGTGAAATATATGTGCGCTACATCTCGAGGGCCAAGATGACCTATGCTGAAATAGTAAAGAAGATGTTCGACATCGATGCAATGTACAATCCAAAACAGTGGTTACTCGAAACAGTTGGAACCCAAAAATCAATTCAGTACTTTTTGGAGCAAGAGCAAAAAGTGCGCACTCGCTTGCTCCGGGTCCGGGAGGTGAGGGGCCAACGCGCCCACAAAGAAGAGCGGATCTCGGCCCTGGCACCATATTACGAACTTGGCAGAGCGCATCATTTAAAGGATTGCCCCCAGCTTGATGTACTCGAAAATGAACTTACAAATTTTCCACGATCGAAATACGACGATGTGTCCGATTGCTGGGCTGGAATATTAGAGATTGCAAGCCCTCCTACTGGTGTTGTATTATCTAAGGAGAAGAGTGATAAGCGGAAAGAATATTTGAAAATGCTCACCAAACCACGCTCACCAATGATAGGATACTAAGTGAAAAAAGATTATAGGTCAGACCCAAAGAATAAGAACGCAGTAGCCTCAACTGAGGGGAGCGGTCACGTTATCTCTTACAAACCGCCCAAACAAACTAGAGAACTCAGGAAGAAAATTTGGGATCGCTATAATGCAATGAAAGACCACCCTCTCCGTAAAGAGGCTGAGCGCCGCTGGGATCTTGGCGACAAGATGTACCGGATGTGGGCGCCCGACAAAGACCCCGACGATTGGCGTGCAGACATTATCCTACCCGATGGTTTTTCTGCTATTCAGACACACATGCAAGAAACAATTCAACTCCGCCCCAGGCCCAGCTTAGAGGGTGTCGAGAGCTCCGATGAAACACTTGAGTATTATGTGAACCACGTATTCCAATATGCTATGGACAAAACCGACTTTGATGTTGAAACATACAAAGCTCGGAACTGTTCTGCTATTCGTGGTGACGCCTACACTATGGAAGAATATCGCTATGAAAAGCGCAAAGTAAAAGATCCGGTATCGTTTAAGGATGGTGAAATAGAATACAAAGAACGCGAGATCGTCGACTATGACGACGTCTATACTCGTTGGGTTGACAACTACTCTGTCTTTACTGACGAAACTGCCGAAGACCCCAAGTATGGCCGCGACTGTATCTATAGAGAAGTCAAAGATTTTGAATCATTCAAGCGCGAATTCATGGGTAAACCAGGATTTATTGACGTTGATAAAGTCACCCCAGCCTCTGGCGTACCGAAGAACGCTGGGTTCTTCAAGATGGCCGACGATATGGATGGCTCCGATGTCGAGATATTCTACTATACTAACCGAGATGAGGACATCTACGGTGTATTAGCAAACAACATCGTTATTCGCGACGGCTGCATTCCAAACAAGCACAAAGAACTACCGATCGATAAGTGGACCTTCTACACCATACCCGGCCAACAGTACGGACTTGGTATTCCGCAGATTATCTATTCAATAGTTGAAGAACGTCGTACCGGTAGAAACATGGCCGCCGACCGAAATAAAATGGGTATCAACAAGATGTTCCTCGTTAATGACCTATTCGACCTCGACGAAGAAGAACTTGCGACGCGCCCCCATGGACTTATTAAAGTCAATACGAACGGCCTGCCAATATCTCAGGCAATTGTACCGCTCGAGTACGGTGATGTTCCTGGATCTTCTATTAGATTCGATGATGCTCTCTTAATGGAAGAGCGTAGGGCTCATGGCCTCGATGACCGCCCGGCCCAAACTGCTGGTGGTACTGCTACGGAGTCAGCCATTATATCTGAGGCTGCTCAGAAGAGAATCAACCTCGTAAACACAATGCAGAACTGGACCACGCTTAAGAGTATTGGTAAGAAGAAATGGTCAAACATCCAATTCTTCTACCCAGCAGAGCGCATGGAAGAAATCATGGTTGATAACGAAACCAAGAAAAAAGCTGTTTACAAGAGTATCAAGATTGAAAATCGCGAGTTTAAAGTTGTTGGTGACCCAAAGAGGGGCGAAGAAACTAAACTTATCTATGCCCCATTTGACGGCTCTACCAGGATCAAGCTCGATCAAACATATGCCCGGTTCCTCGAAGGTAATTACGATATTATAGTCAATGCTGCTACCAACGTAGCCGAATCGCAATCAGTAAAATTTGCACGCACTACCGAGATTATCGAGAAGTCCGCCAACAACCCACTATTTGCTCGCTACATCGACCCACAAAAAACACTCAAGCGAATATTCAACCTCGCTAACGAGAACCCCAAAGACTATATGATTGGTGAGGGTATGAGTCCAGAAGACATGAAGTCACTTGCCGAGATGGAGAATGGCTTAATAGTATCGATGGTCCAGACCGGTAAGATTATGCAGTTGCCACCAACCCCTGGCGCTACCGAAGACCACACCGAGATCCACTTGCAGTTCGCTAAGAGCGAAGAGTTCAAGATGCTACCACAACCAGTCCAGGATGTACTAGTAAACCACATAGCTGGTGAGCACCAGAACAACCCCAATACCGGTTCAATGGCTGAGAAGTTAGCCGAGCTACAGGGGCAGGGCGTTGATACCGCCCCAACTGGTGGTGATGTTGTGCCTCCTGGTATGCCTGGTGGCCCAGCCGCTGAAGGAATAGCTCCTGAGAGCCCAATGATGGTTGGCGGTGATGTCACTGCTGGAAATGTTGCGTAATAGTTTTATATCGTATAGAGTATGAGTATGGGTAAGAACGATCTTCTTGGTTCGATAAAATTAAGCGATTCCGAAAAGCAAGCGATTGCCCTGCTCGTTGAAAGCGACGGCTTTAAAGTATGGAGTAAAAAGGTAGTCAAAGCCCGAGAGGTCCAGATTGCCGGAACTGCTCTGTCTGCTATTGACGAGAATGGCCTTTGGTATGCCAAGGGTATGTCATTCGAAAACTCAAAACAGATAAGTATACTGCAGCAAATAGCCGACGAATTTGAAAAATCAAGTTAAGTCTACAGTGACTCCATCATCGACATATGGTGGGGTAGCAATCAACTTAACCTCCGCACCGCTGAATAAAAACAGCTAGTCGAACAAAAACGACGAATATGTGAAGAAAGGATTTTTATATGTCACAGACCGATGACTCAAGCGAATCAAACTTAAGCGACGCCGAGAAGATCCAGTCCGCAGTAGAAACTGCAAACGCAGAAGACGAAAAGGACACCGGAGCTAACGACCAAGCAGATGATGAAGAGCTTGATGAGGGAGATGAAGAAGAGTCTAATGATTCTGACGAATCCGAGGATGACAAGTCCGATGACGATGATAGCTCAGATGACGAAAAAGACGACGAATCATCTGAACGCAAGTTCAAAAACCTTGCTGCCGAAGACGACAAGGGTTATATCTCTAACCTTGAAAAAGCGTATGAGGCCAGCTCTGCTGAGGCTGTTCGATTGAACACCGAACTCGGCACCACCCAGCGTCGCGTAGACGCACTTATGCAAGCAGTAAGCTCAGATCCAGATCTAGCTGAACGTTTGAATAAGGCAATGGGCGGAACCGACGATAAGCAGGCTCCTGATAGCCCGACCGATAATCCGTTTCTTGTAGACGCCCAAACCAAGTGGCGAGAAAAGAGCGCGAAAGAAGTCCAAGATATAGTTGATGCTAACCCAGAATTACTCTCTGACCCAAAAATCAATGAGGACGTTCGTCGTTGGATGGAAGTCTTATCTGCAGAAGAGTTTAAGCTTAATAAGCGACTCATGTCTGGGGGTGAGGCTATGGAAAAAGCAATGCGACTTCTTGGCTTAGAAGATAAGCGCAACAAGAAGAGCGTCAATTCCGCTGCTAAGGATATGGCTGCTGCATCAAAACCCAATTCGTCGAAGAAGTCGAAACTGAGCACGAAAGTTGCCTCGGATGCGGCCTACAAATTCGGCGCACTAATGGGAGTATCGAAAGAGAAAATTGATAAGTACGCCTCTTAATAATTTAATTGGAGATTGATCATGGCTGTAACAGCTAAACTCGTCGGCAATGTTGCCGGCAAAATCAACGGTGTTACCAAAGAGTACGCAGTTGTGAGTGGTGCTACAGTATACGATGGCGAATTCGTCTACCTAGACGGTTCGACTGGTCGTGTTACTTCTGCATCCATTCCAGGTGTACGCCTTTTGGGTACTGTGGTTGGTGGAAATAGTGGCGATTTAGATCGCGCTTATTCCGGATCTGCTACCGGCAATGCTGGTGGTACGGTCAAGGTTCTTGTTAACATTGACAAGGATGCTCTTTATCTTTTGAAGAATGACAATGTTGGTACAACTTTTGCAGTTGGCCATGTTGGCACATACTTCGATCTTATCGGTAACGCAGGCTCGCAATTGGTCGATACGAGCACAACCAGCACAACTGGTCAGTTAGTATGCGTAGGATATAATCCTGCCATCCGCGGTACCGACACCACCTACGGCCTGTTCAAAATTGCTGAAGCGCAATTAGAACTTTAATATAACTTAACGGAGATTTAATACTATGGCTGAAGTACGACCAAAATGGGTGAATGCCCTTG
>ERZ724505.1078-NODE-1078-length-15666-cov-4.761130_pt1 | contig 15666 bp, 19 predicted proteins | sample MGYA00376038_ERZ724505 | MGnify/ENA primary metagenome ERZ724505 (study PRJEB28724, sample SAMN07190884) | wastewater metagenome | isolation source: effluent of sewage treatment plant in Hong Hong | place: Hong Kong | collected 2016-03-17 ... | reverse complement strand
CAAAGCCGCACGGCCCGCGCGCCGCGCCAAGGCGTGAAGGTCCTCGCCGACCAGATCGACGACGCCCTTCCGCAGACGCAGTGCACGCGCTGCGGCTATGTGGACTGCCGCAACTACGCCGAGGCCATGGCCGATGGCGAGGCGGGCATCAACCAGTGCCCGCCTGGCGGGGCCGAGGGCATCGTCCGCCTGGCGGCCCTGACGGGCCAGGCGGTGATCCCGCTGTCGCCCGAGCACGGCCAGGAAACCCCGCGCAGCCTGGCCGTGATCGACGAGGCCTGGTGCATCGGCTGCACGCTGTGCATCAAGGCCTGCCCGGTAGACGCCATCGTGGGTGCACCCAAGCTGATGCATTGGGTCGTGAACGCGCAGTGCACCGGCTGCGAGCTCTGCGTACCCGCCTGCCCGGTGGACTGCATCCAAATGCGCCCCGAGACCACCACCACCGGCTGGGCCGCCTGGAGCCCCGCGCAGGCCCGGCAGGCGCAGGAGCGCTACCGCTTCCGCGCCCATCGGCGCCATCGCGAGACCGAAGAGAACGAAGCCCGCCTGGCCGCCAAAGCACGCGCCAAGCTGGCCGATCTGCCCGCCACTACCCGGGGCGCCGAAGGAGCCGAGCTGGAGCGCAAGCGCGCCGTCATCGAGGCGGCACTGGCGCGCGCGCGGGCCAAACGCGGCGCCTGATTCGCGCCTGAGAATGTGGGCATGACGCCCGCCCAGATCGAACGCTTCTTCGCCACGCTGCAGCGTGCCAACCCGGCGCCGCAAACTGAGCTGGAGTACGCCAGCGTTTTTGAGCTGCTGGTGGCGGTGCTGCTGTCAGCCCAGGCCACGGACGTCGGCGTCAACAAGGCCACGCGCCGGCTCTTCGTGGTCGCCAACACCCCGCAAAAGATCCTCGCGCTGGGGCAAGACGGCCTGGAGGCCTGCATCAAGACCATCGGGCTCTACCGCAGCAAGGCCCGCCATCTGATGGAAACCTGCCGCCTGCTGCTTGACCGCCACGACGGCCACGTGCCACGCTCACGCGAGGCGCTGGAGGCCCTGCCCGGCGTGGGGCGCAAGACGGCCAACGTCGTGCTCAACGTCGCCTTTGGCGAGCCCACCATGGCGGTGGACACGCACATCTTCCGGGTCAGCAACCGCACCGGCCTGGCGCCCGGTGCCACGCCCCTGGCCGTGGAGCAGGGCTTGTTGGCCCGCGTGCCCGAGGCCTATCGCGTCGATGCGCATCACTGGCTGATCCTGCATGGCCGCTATGTCTGCCAGGCGCGCAAGCCCCGTTGTGCACAGTGCCTGGTCGCCGCCGAATGCGACACCGGGGCGTCCTTAAAATCGCCCGCCTGATCCCTGGAGCCGCGCATGCCGAGCCTCACCGACCTGACCGAACGCGTGGAGCGCCTGCTGGTGCGCCACGAGGAACTGCTGCGCAAGGAAGCGCTCCTGCAGGAGCAAGTGGCCGCGCTCACTCAGGAGCGAGACAGCCTCAAGTCCCGCCTCAACGCCGCGCGCGCCCGTGTCGATGCGCTGCTGGACCGCCTGCCCGCCGAGACCAGCAGCCACAAGGAGAACGCAGCGTGAAGCAGATGGAAGTCACCATCCTCGGCCAAAGTTACCTGCTGGGCTGCCCTGAAGGCGGCGAGGCCGCGCTGCGGCAAGCAGTCGCGCAGGTGGACCGCGAGATGTGCACCATCCGCGACGCCGGCAAGGTCAAGGCGCGTGAGCGCATCGCCGTGCTGGCCGCGCTCAACCTGGCCTACCAACTGGCCGAAGTGCCACGCGCACCGGCGGTCAATGCGTCGGACATTGACGGCCTTGTCAAGCGTCTGGACGAGGTACTCGGTCACGACGGCCAACTGCTCTGAGCCTCGGCGGCAAACGTAGAATCCCTCTCGTCCATCGCATTCGCGTGGGTCCTATATTTCCTTGAACCGATGCTCTTTGGAGCCCGGGCTTGGAACATGCTGGATGGGCGTGATCGTCTCGCGTCAGATGAACCCGAAGTCCGGTTGACCTCGCCCACCTGAATCCCCCTGGGTTCAGGAATGCGGCCCACGGCTTGTGATGGACACCTATTCCAGCCCACCCCCTACCGGCTGCGCCGGCCCCCTCAAGGGGGCGCCACCGGCGGACCGGCAAAGCCGAATCCGCAGTGGCCGCTGGGTCGCCGCAAGACTGCGTTGAAGCATGAGCTATTGGTTGATGAAGTCAGAGCCTGAAGAGGCTTCCATCCTCGACCTGCAGAGCGCCGGCACCTTGCCCTGGACGGGCGTGCGCAACTACCAGGCCCGCAACTTCATGCGCGATGCGATGCGCATCGGGGATGGCGTGCTCTTCTATCACTCGTCCTGCCCAGAGCCCGGCATCGCTGGCCTGGCTGAAGTGGCCAGCACCGCGTACCCAGACGCTACGCAGTTCGACCCCAAGAGCAAGTATTTCGACCCCAAGAGCTCGCCCGAGTCGCCGCGCTGGCTGCATGTGGATGTGCGCTGGCGCCAGACGACCCGGCTGTTGTCGCTCGCCGAATTGCGCGAGGCGCCCGAGCTGGCGTCGCTGCGCATCTTGCAGCGCGGCAACCGACTCTCGATCACGCCCGTCACACCCGCCGAGTGGGCAGCTGTCTTGAAGCGGCTGGGTGCATGACCCCCGTCCTGGCCGTCGAACTCACCGCGCTCGGGCTGACATCCGGCTTCCTGGCTGGGCTTCTCGGCATCGGTGGCGGCATGTTGATGGTGCCCTTCCTGACCTTCATCCTGGGCAGCCTCGGTACTGCGCCTGAGCTGGCGGTCAAGATGGCCATCGCCACGTCGATGGCGACCATCATGTTCACCTCCCTCTCCTCGGTGCGTGCCCACCACAAGCGCGGTGCAGTGCGCTGGCCCGTGGTCGTGGCGATGGCACCCGGGTTGGTGATCGGCGGTTTGCTGGCAGGCTTTGGCCTCTTCGCCCTCATCAAAGGCGCCTGGCTGGCGCTGGCGTTTGCGGCCTTCGTGAGCTTCTCGGGATGGCAGATGCTGGCCAACCGGCGACCCACGCCCAGTCGGGCGTTGCCTGGCGCGGTGGGCCAATTGGCCGCAGGTACGGGCATCGGCATGCTCTCCGGCTTGGTCGGTGCCGGGGGTGGCTTTGTCAGCGTGCCCTACATGGTTTGGTGCAATGTGCCCGTGCACGCAGCCGTGGCCACCAGCGCAGCGCTGGGCTTCCCCATCGCGTTCGCCAACACCCTCGGCTATTTGTTTGGCCGCCCGGAGAGTGCGACCCTGCCGGGCACCGTCGGCTACGTGTACCTGCCGGCCCTCGCAGTGATCGCGGCCGCCAGCGTGCTGATGGCACCGCTCGGCGCCAAGGCCGCTCATGCGATGAACGTGGCTCAGCTCAAACGCGCGTTTGCGTACCTGCTTTTCGCGCTGGCGGCCTACATGCTCTTCAAGGGCCTGCAGCCGCTGCTGGCCTGAGGCCTGCGTCAGGCAAACGGGATGGGCGCCAGGACCACCTGATTGCCGCCGCGCCGCTGCGCTTCAGCCACTGCAGACTCGCTGGCCTGCATCAACTCAGCATGGCCGGAAGCCGTGTGCGGGAAGCTGGAAACGCCCATCGACACCGACAGGCCCACGTCCACCCCGTGGAAGACCACGAGCTGGGCGTTGCACTGCCGCCGCAGCTGCTCCATGCGCGCATGCGCGGTGGCAAGCCCGACGCCCGACAGCAGCAACGCAAAGTGACGCGCATCCACGCGGCAGGCAGCATCCATCGCCCGGGTGTTGGCCCGCAGCATGCGCCCCAGGCCTTCGAGCATGCGCTGCTCCACAGCGTCGTCCACCGTGCCCTGCGGCGGGGGGTCGAGCGCGATGATGACTAGCGCAAACTCGCGGTGCTCGCGTTGGGACAGATCGATCTCGCGGCGCAGCGAATCGTCGAACTGTGCACGCAGGTAGAGGCCAGACACTTCGTCGCGCCCGGAGCCCGACTCCATCTCACGCCGCAGCGACTCCAACTGCGCCTGCAATTCCTCGATCTGCGTCAGCGCGCGCTGCAACTGGCCTTCACGGAGCTTGTCCTCGGTACGGTCCTGCCAGACTGCGAGCAGATAGCCCTCACCGAGCGCGCAGCGCGTGACGCTGAACTCGCGCTTGCGGCCCCGCACATCGAGGCGGTGCTCATTGATCAACACCGTGCGCTGCGCCATGGCCGTCTGCTCGGCGCGGCGCAGGCCACTGGTTTCCTCTGCCTTGAGCAATTCGGCGTCCGTGCGGCCGACGATCTCCGCGCATTCGAACAGGGCAGCCAAACCCGCGCTGGCAAACACGTAACGGCCCGTGCCAACCGCCTTGATCCCGACGAAGCCGCCAAAGGGTTCCACGAGCGAGAGCAAACCGGTCGCGCAGGCGCGCTCAAGCTCGCCGTGCTCCTCCAGCCATGCTTCCAGCGTCGGTGCCTTGCTCGACGTGCTCGAGTCCGCTTCCATCAGAGGTCCATCCATGTGCAGCAGCGCTTGGGAGGTTCAGGCAGTTTCAAGACCGCGACCAAACGCCCCTTGGTCTGCGCATGCTAACGAGTTTCGGCATCACCTCAGGCCATTGGATTCCCAAGAACGAGGAGACCTGCTCGAAGTGCACTGCACCAAAATGCCGGCCCCGGCTGAGGCCGAGAAACTCGCGAGTCGTCAGCATTTTGCTTGCGCCTGGATTTCCGGATAGAATCCTCGGCTTTGCTAGCAAACCCTGCGTGTCGATTCGGGGTTCACGGTGGAACACCGGCCCACGACGCGATTCCCGAATACCGAGCGCATCCGAAGGAAATCAATGACCACCATCCGCGTCAAGGAAAACGAGCCGTTCGACGTTGCCCTGCGTCGCTTCAAGCGCACCATCGAAAAGCTGGGCCTGCTGACTGACCTCCGCGCCCGCGAGTTCTACGAAAAGCCCACCGCCGAGCGCAAGCGCAAGAAGGCTGCGGCCGTGAAGCGCCACTACAAGCGCGTGCGCAGCATGCAGCTGCCCAAGAAGCTGTACTGATGCCCGCCGCCTGAGCCCAGCGCTCGGGTCCGACATCTGCCGATGACCCGCCACAGGACGCTGTTGCGGGTCATTTCATTTCTGCCCTCCACTCTCTGCACACCATGAGCCTCAAAGATCGCATCACCGAAGACATGAAAGCCGCCATGCGCGCCAAGGACAGTGAGCGGCTGGGCGCCATCCGCCTGCTGCTGGCGGCGGTCAAGCAGAAGGAAGTGGACGAGCGCATCACCGTTGACGACGCGGCCCTGGTCGCCATCGTGGACAAGCTGATCAAGCAGCGCCGTGACTCCATCACCCAGTTCAGCGCTGCCGGCCGAGACGACTTGGTGGCCAAGGAGGCGGCCGAACTCAAGGTGCTGGAGGCCTACCTGCCCGAGCGCCTGAGTGCCGACGAGGTAGCCGTGCGCGTGAACGCTCTGGTCGCTGAACTCGGCGCCAAGGGTCCGGCTGATATGGGCAAGGTCATGGCCGCAGCCAAGGCCGCACTCGGCGGCGTCGCCGAGATGAGTCAAGTGTCTGCGGCCGTGAAGGCTGCGCTGAACCCCGCGAGCTGAACCATGGACCTACCCTGCCAAGCCCTGACCGACGACCTCGCCGTCGCGCCCCAACTGATGCCTGAAGCCATGGCCGCCGCAGCAGCCGCCGGCTTCAAGAGCGTGGTCAACAACCGCCCGGACTTCGAGGGCGGCCCCGAACAGCCCACCAGTGCCGCGATGCAGGCCGCCGCCGAGGCAGCCGGGTTGGTCTACCGCTTCTTGCCGGTGAGCGGCGGCTACCAGTCGCCCGAAGAAATCGAGACGATGGCCGGGCTGCTGGAGACCCTGCCACGCCCCATCCTGGCCTTCTGCCGCTCGGGTGCCCGCAGCACCCGGCTCATCGCCGCAGCGCTGCAGCGCTGACCGCCTGGGACTTTCCCTGAAGCACAGCGCATTTCAGGCGCTGTTCAGCCCCAGATCGCAAAATCTCCGCCACCCCCGATGCGCATTGCGTCGGGGCGGCGCCTTGATATGCAGGCGCCCGGTGCGCAATGACTGGCCGGCCTTGCGCGGCCGCGATCTGCGACTTCACGCTTCCTGGAGATTCCGTGTCCTCATTACTTCCACTCTCACGAGGCATCGACCGCCTCAATGAATGGGTCGGTCGCTGGGTTGCCTGGCTGGTCCTGGCCACCGTCCTGATCAGCGCCGGCAATGCGGTGGTTCGCAAGGTGTTCAACACCAGCTCCAACGCCTTGCTGGAGATCCAGTGGTATCTGTTCGCCGCGATCTTCCTGCTCGCCGCCGGCTACACGCTGCTGCGCCAGGAGCACGTCAAGATTGATGTGGTGCTGGGCCGCTTCTCGCGGCGCACCCAGATCAAGGTCGAGATCTTTGGGCTCGCAGCCTTCTTGATGCCCTTTGTGGCCATCACCATCACCTTGGTCTGGCCCTTGGTGGTCCGGGCCTATGTGACCGGTGAGCAGTCGGGCAATGCGGGCGGCTTGATCCGGTGGCCGGTGTTCGCGCTGCTGCCCGCAGGTTTGGCGCTGCTGGGGTTGCAGGGCGTGTCGGAGTTGATCAAGCGCGTGGCCTTCCTCAAGGGCTTGATTGCCGACCCGGGACGCAAATCCAACGAAAAGTCTGCCGAAGAGGAACTCGCTGAGGCCATCCGCGCCCAAGCAGGCACCGCGCCGGAGGCCAAGCCATGATGGAGTTCTTCCAAACCAATATGGCGCCGATCATGTTCGGCGGCCTGATCCTCTTCCTGCTGATGGGCTTTTCGGTCGCCTTCTCGTTGGCGGCTGCGGGACTTGCCTTCGCCTTCGTGGGTATCGAACTGGGTCTGTTGCCAGCAACGCTGTTGCAAGCGCTGCCCTTGCGCATCTTCGGGATCATGCAGAACGAGACGCTGCTGGCGATTCCGTTCTTCACCTTCATGGGCTTGATCCTCGAGCGCTCCGGCATGGCGGAGGACTTGCTCGACACCATTGGCCAGTTGTTCGGGCCGATTCGCGGTGGCCTGGCCTATGCGGTGATCTTCGTGGGCGCCATGCTGGCGGCCACGACCGGCGTGGTGGCCGCTTCGGTCATCTCGATGGGCTTGATCTCCCTGCCCATCATGCTGCGCTATGGCTATGACCGGCGCCTGGCGGCCGGCACCATCGCGGCCTCGGGCACGCTGGCCCAGATCATCCCGCCCTCGCTGGTGCTGATCATCATGGCCGACCAGCTTGGCCGCAGCGTGGGCGACCTCTACAAGGGCGCCTTCATCCCAGGCTTTGTGCTGACCGGGCTCTATGTGGGCTATGTGTTGCTGATCACGCTGATCAAGCCGCACTGGGCGCCCGCCCTGCCGCCTGAGGCCCGCACCATCCGCGACGACGACGGCAGCAGCGGCCAGCGTTCGCTGCTCGTGTTGTTCGTGGTTTGCACGACCGCCGCCGTCGCGTTCAGCCACTCACGTCCTGAGGGCACGCCGACCGACGAGAACATCGTCATCTCGATGTCCGTGGGCGTGGGCCTGGCCTTTGCGCTCGCGGTGGCCAACCGCCTGCTGCGTCTGGGCCTGCTGTCCCGTATGGCCGAGCGCATCACCTTTGTGCTGATCCCGCCACTGGCCCTGATCTTCCTGGTGCTGGGCACCATCTTCCTCGGCATCGCCACCCCGACCGAGGGCGGCGCCATGGGCGCGGTGGGCGCCCTGGTGATGGCCGTGGCGCGCAAGCGCCTGGCCCTGCCGCTGCTGCGTCAGGCGATGGACACGACGATGAAGCTGTCCTGCTTCGTGGTCTTCATCCTGGTCGGTTCGACGGTCTTCAGCCTCACCTTCCAAGGGGTGGACGGCCCGCGCTGGGTGGAGCATCTGCTGTCCAGCCTGCCCGGCGGACAGCTTGGCTTCTTGATCGTGGTGAACATCCTGATCTTCCTGCTGGCCTTCTTCCTGGACTTCTTTGAGCTCTCCTTCATCGTGGTGCCGCTGCTGGCGCCGGTGGCTGACAAGCTCGGCATTGACCTGATCTGGTTCGGCGTGCTGCTGGCGGTGAACATGCAGACCTCCTTCATGCACCCACCCTTCGGCTTCGCGCTGTTCTACCTGCGCAGCGTTGCGCCCACGCAGGACTACAAGGATCGCGTCACGGGCCGCCAGGTCGAGCAGGTCACCACTGGCCAGATCTACTGGGGTGCCGTGCCCTTCGTGTGCATCCAGATCATCATGATCGGGCTCGTCATCGGCTTCCCGGGCATGGTCTCGGGCGGGCTGGATCGCAAGGCCGAGGTCGACACCAGCAACGTCATCCTGGAAGTGCAACCGCCCGAAGAGCCCAAGAAGGACGTGGACATGAACCAGCTCTTCGGCCTGCCCGAAGCAGCCAGCGCGGCGTCCAAGTGAGCCCTGCCAAAGCGTCGACGCGCGTCGGCGCTTCGGCCCCGCACGGGGTTCCCGCCGGCTTCAAACACATCGCTTGCCGCGCATGAACCCATCCACGCTCGAAGTCATCGGCGCCCTGCTCTTTGCGGTGGCGCTGATCCATACCTTCTCGACCAAGTTCTTTGAGCGGCTCGCCCATCGAAAGCCCAAGCATGCGGGCCTGTGGCACTTGCTGGGCGAAGTCGAGATCGTGTTTGGCTTCTGGGCCCTGGTGCTGGTGCTGTTCATCTTCGGCCTGCAAGGCAAGCAGCAAGGCACGCAGTACCTCGACAGCCGCAACTACACCGAGCCGCTGTTCGTCTTCGCCATCATGGTGGTGGCCGGCACACGGCCCGTACTGCAGTTCGCGCGCGACCTCGTGGGCTTCGCGGCAGGCGCCCTGCCGCTGCCGCGTGCGATGGCGCTCTGCTTCCTGACCCTCACGCTCGTGCCGCTGCTCGGCTCGGTCATCACCGAACCTGCTGCCATGACCCTTGCGGCCTTGATGCTTCGTGATGGTCTCTTCCAGCAGAACGTCAGCCAGCGCCTGCGTTACGGCGTGGTGGGCGTGCTGTTCGTCAATGTGTCGATTGGCGGCACGCTGACGCCCTTCGCCGCACCACCCGTGTTGATGGTGGCCGCCACCTGGGGCTGGGACATGGCCTATGTGTTCGGCCACTTTGGCTGGAAGGCGGCACTCGCCGTCACCACCAACGCGGCCGTGCTGACCCTGCTGTTCAGCAAGGAGCTGCGGCGGCTAGGGGTCGCGGCGCCTGTCGGCATCGGCCCACGTGTGCCGGCCTCCATCGTCGCGGTGCAGTTGCTCTTCCTGACGGGCGTGGTCGTGTTTGCGCACCACCCACCGGTGTTCCTCGGCCTGTTCCTGTTCTTCATGGGCTTCGCCACGGCCTACAAGGACCACCAGGATCGCCTCATCCTGCGCGAGGCCTTGTTGGTAGCCTTCTTCCTGGCCGGCCTTGTGGTGCTCGGAGGCCAGCAGCAATGGTGGCTGCAACCAGCCCTGCTTGCCATGAATGCTGACGCCGTCTACTGGGGTGCCACGGCCCTCACCGCCATCACCGACAACGCGGCGCTGACCTACCTCGGTTCGCTGGTGCCGGGCCTGAGCGCAGAGTTCAAGGTCGCCCTGGTGGCCGGGGCCGTCACGGGCGGCGGTTTGACCGTGATTGCCAATGCGCCCAACCCCGCAGGCTTCGCCATCCTGCGTCCTCACTTCGAGGACCAGACCATCCATCCGCTGGGCCTGCTGCTTGCGGCGCTGCCGCCCACCCTGGTGGCAGCCTGCGCCTTCAGGCTGCTCTGACGCACCGCAGCCACAGCAAACGCCGGCCACAAAAAACCCCTGGTGCTTGCGCAGCAGGGGTGAACACCAGAGGAGCCTGGCGCCGCGCAAGCGCGGCACCGGCGGATCTCAAACTCAGAGCTTTTGCGACTGCATGAAGTCGTCGAAGCCCGCTTCAGCGAAGCGGAACCAGAGGTTCTGGTCGCGGCGGAAGTTGGCGTAGTCCTCGTAAATCTTGCGCCAATTCGGGTTCTTGCCCGAAAGTTCCGCATAGAGGCCCATCGATTCCTTGAACGCCGTCTCCATCACGTCCTTGGGGAAGCGGAACAGCTTGGTGCCCGAGCCCACCAACTGCTTGAGCGCAATCGGGTTCTTGGCGTCGTACTTGGCCTGCATGTCCACGTGGGCCGTGTAGGTGGCGGCTTCGAGGATGGCCTTGTATTCGGGCGTCAGCGAGTCATAGGCCTTGGTGTTGACGTAGAAGTCGAGCTGCGGGCCGCCTTCCCACCAGCCAGGGTAGTAGTAGTTCGGGGCGACCTTGTTGAAGCCGAGCTTCTGGTCGTCATAGGGCCCGACCCATTCAGCCGCGTCGATGGTGCCCTTCTCCAGCGCCGAGTAGATCTCGCCGCCGGGGATGTTCTGCGGAACACCGCCCATGCGCTCAAGCACGCGGCCAGCAAAGCCGCCGATGCGCATCTTGAGGCCCTTGACGTCGGCGACGCTCTTGATCTCCTTGCGGTACCAGCCGCCCATCTGCGCGCCGGTGTTGCCGCCCGCGAAGTTGATGATGTTGTAGTTGCGATAGAACTCGCGCATCAGCTTCAGTCCGTTGCCTTCGACCATCCAGGCCGTCATCTGGCGGCTGTTCAGGCCGAAGGGGATGGCGCAACCGATGGCAAAGGTCTCGTCCTTGCCGAAGAAGTAATAGGGCGCGGTATGCGCCATCTCGACCGTGCCCTGCTGCACGCCGTCCACCACGCCAAAGGCCGGCATCAGCTCACCGCCCGCGTGGGTCGAGATCTGGAACTTGCCGCCGGTCATCTCGCCAACCTTTTTGGCCATGACTTCGGCCGCACCCCAGATGGTGTCCAGCGACTTGGGGAAGCTGGACGCCAGACGCCAGCGGATCTGTGCCTGTGCGTGCACGATGGCCGGTGCGCTGCCGGCCGCGAGAACGCCAGCCAGACCGGCTTGGCGAACAAATGAACGACGTTCCATGAACTGTCTCCTGAAGGGTTGATGCAAGGGAAGCGAATCGATTCTAGGAACGCGATTCACCCGTTCCGCACCGGGCTAACCCGCGAGATTTCATTGAGTTTCAGACAACTTTCGCCGTGTGAAACCCAGGCTGACAACGGCCTTAAAAATGCGTCGGCCCCGCAGCTGCCGTTCAGTGCCCGGCCAGCTTCATGCGGTCGATCAGCACCGAACCCACGGTCTTGGCGCCCACGGTGTAGGCGTCCGCGCCGATGCCGACAATGCCGCGCAGCATGTCCTTGAGGTTGCCGGCGATGGTCACCTCGTGCACGGGGTACGCCAGCTCGCCGTTCTCGACCCAGAAGCCGCTGGCGCCGCGCGAGTAGTCGCCCGTCACGTAGTTGACGCCCTGGCCCATCAGCTCGGTCACGAAGAGCCCCGTGCCCAGCCGGCGCAGCATGGTGGGCAGGTCATCCCCAGGCGCCGTGGCGCGGCTGCGCATGACGAGGTTGTGCGAGCCACCGGCGTGCCCCGTTGTGCGCAGGCCCAGCTTGCGCGCCGAGTAGCTGGAGAGGAAATAGCCCTGCAGCACGCCGCTGTCCACGACACTGCGCGCACGGGTCACCACGCCCTCGTCGTCGAATGGCGAGCTGCCCTTGCCCTTGCGGACATGCGGGTCCTCGTGCACGTCCACATGCGAAGCCAGCACCGGCTGGCCCAGGCTGTCGAGCAGGAAGGTGGTGCGGCGGTAGAGCGCGCCGCCACTGGTGGCCTGCACCAGCGCCCCCAGCAGGCCCGCAGCCAGCGTGTTCTCGAACAGCACGGGCACCTCGGCGGTCTTGACCTTGCGCGCCTTCAAGCGAGAAAGCGCACGCTCAGCCGCGTAGCGGCCCACGGCCTCCGGCGAGGCCAGCTCGGCCGCGTCGCGCATCGAGCTGTACCAGGCATCGCGCTCCATGCCCGCGCCGCGGCCAGCAATTGGCGCCACCGACAGCGAATGCCTCGAACTGGCATAGCCCCCGCGAAAGCCTCGCGAGTTGCCCATCCAAAAGTGCGATTGCTGCGCGGAGACGGACGCGCCCTCGCTGTTGGTGATGCGCTTGTCGGTCGCAAACGCGGCGGCCTCGCAGCGCAAAGCAATCTCGGCGGCGGCTTGGGCATCAATGGCCCAAGGGTGAAACAGGTCCAGTGCCGGCCGCGCCGCCGCGTCCAGCGCCAGGTCTTCCGCATCCGGCAGGCCGGCAAACTCGTCCTCGGCGGTGAAGCGCGCGATGTCGTACGCCGCGCGCACCGTGTCACGGAGGGCCTGTGGCGAAAAATCCGAGGTGCTGGCATTGCCGCGCCGCTGGCCGAGGTAGACGCTGACGCCGAGCGACTTGTCCCGGTTGCGCTCCACGTTCTCCAACTCGCCCTTGCGGACGGAGATGGACAGGCCGCAGCCCTCGGAGACCTCGGCCCCCGCGTCCGACGCACCCAAACGCCGCGCCTCGGCCAAGGTGTCTTCGATCAACTGCTGGAAACTTTCGGGCGCGAAGCTGAAGCCGTCTTGAGGCTGGGGCATGTCGGGTGAGGCCTGTGGGGTGGGCGAGAATGATAAGACCCGTGATTGAGCCCGCCCGGAGCCAGCCTCATGCTGCTCGGGCCGCGACGATGCAAGTCGATTCCCCTGAATTCCCCTCCCAAGACGACGACGACGTCGAGCGCCCCAGCAAGACGCAGCTCAAGCGCGACATGGCGGCGCTGCAAAAGCTGGGCGAAGAAATGCTGAGCCTGCCCGAATCGCGCTGGGAGCCCCTGGCCCTGCCCGAGATCCTGAGCGACGCCCTCAAGGCGGCCAAGAAGATCACCAACTTCGAAGGCCGCCGCCGGCAGATGCAGTACGTCGGCAAGCTGATGCGCAAGGTGGACCCCGAGCCCATCCGCGAAGCCGTGGCCGCCTTCAAGCTCGGTCACGCGCAAGACGCGCTGAAGCTGCATCAGGCCGAGCACTGGCGTGCGCGCTTGCTTTCAGACGACAACGCGCTGCAGGCCTTCATCGACGCGCATGTCGAGGTCGATATCCAGCAACTCCGCAGCCTTGTGCGCGCCGCCCGCAAGGACGCCTCGGGCGCCCCCGAGAAGCGCAATGGCCGGGCCTACCGCGAACTGTTCCAGTTCATCAAGGCCAGCGAAGTGAGCGAGGTGGGCGATGACGTTTGACCCAGTCCGCATCGGCATCGTCTCCATCAGCGACCGCGCTTCGACCGGTGTCTACGAGGACAAGGGCCTGCCCGCGCTGCAGGACTGGCTCAGCCGCGCCCTCAAGAACCCCATCGAGTTCGTGCCACGCCTGATCCCTGACGAGCGCGGCCGCATCAGCGAGACCTTGATCGAACTCGTCGACATCGCCGGCTGCCATCTCGTGCTCACCACCGGCGGCACCGGCCCCGCCCCGCGCGACGTGACGCCTGAGGCAACGCTGGCCGTGGCGGACCGCGAGATGCCCGGCTTTGGCGAGCAGATGCGCCAGATCTCGCTGCACTTCGTGCCGACGGCCATCCTGTCACGCCAGGTCGCGGTGATCCGCAAGCAGGCCCTGATCATCAACCTGCCCGGTCAGCCCAAAGCCATCGCCGAGACCCTGGCCGGCCACCCGGCCGCCAGCGGCATCTTTGCCGCTGTGCCCTATTGCATCGACCTCATTGGCGGCCCGTTCTTAGAGACGAATGACGAGGTCTGCAAGGCCTTCCGCCCCAAATCCGCACAGCGCCCCGCCCCATGAGCACCACGGCCACCTTCCATCAGTACGAAGACTTCATGCGCCATGTCGCCGAGCACGGCGTGCAAAAGAGCGACCGCACCGGCACTGGCACCCGCAGCGTCTTCGGCCACCAGATGCGCTTCGACCTGACCCAGGGCTTCCCGCTGGTGACCACGAAGAAGGTCCACCTCAAGTCCATCATCCTGGAGCTGCTGTGGTTCCTGCGCGGCGACAGCAACGTCAAGTGGCTGCAGGAGCGCGGCTGCTCGATCTGGGATGAATGGGCGCGTGACGACGGCGACCTCGGCCCCGTCTACGGCGTGCAATGGCGCAGCTGGCCCACGCCGGACGGCGGCCACATCGACCAGATCGCCGAGGTCGTCAAGCAGCTCAAGACCAACCCGGACTCGCGCCGCATCATCGTGAGCGCCTGGAACGTGGCCGAGCTGTCCAAGATGGCCTTGATGCCCTGCCACGCCTTCTTCCAGTTCTACGTGGCCGACGGCAAGCTCTCCTGCCAGCTTTACCAGCGCAGCGCCGACATCTTCCTGGGCGTGCCCTTCAACATCGCCAGCTACGCGCTGCTGACCCAGATGCTGGCCCAGCAGTGCGACCTGCAGCTGGGTGACTTCATCTGGACCGGCGGCGACTGCCACATCTACGACAACCACGTCGAGCAGGTGCGCACCCAGCTCGCCCGCGAGCCGCGCCCTGCACCCACCATGGTCATCAAGCGTCGGCCAGCCAGCATCTTCGACTACGAGTACGAGGACTTCGAGCTCGTCGGCTACGACCCGCATCCGGGGATCAAGGCACCGGTGGCCGTATGACCCAGGTGACCTTGGTGGCCGCCGTGGCTCGTGATGGCGCCATCGGCCGCCAAAACGACTTGCTGTGGCGCGACCCGCTGGACATGGCGCGCTTCAAAGCGATCACCCTGGGCAAGCCCGTCATCATGGGCCGCAAGACCTGGGACTCGCTGCCGCCGCGATTTCGCCCCCTGCCAGGCCGCCGCAACATCGTCATCACGCGCAGCAGCGTGGCGCTTCCCGGAGCCGAGACCTTTGCGAGTCTCGACGCCGCACTGGCCGCTTGCGCAGAAGCCGAGGTCTGCGTGGTGGGCGGTGGCGAGGTCTACGCCCTCGCGCTGCCTCACGCGCACAAGCTGGCACTGACCGAAGTGGACCTTGATTTTCCTGACGCCGACCGGCACTTTCCGCCTTGGCAGCGCAGCGACTTTGCCGAGCAAGCCCGCGAGTCACACACCAGCGCAGCCGGCGTCCGCTTTGACTTTGTCGACTACCTTCGCAAGGAGACCTGATCCATGTCCTCCGGTGGCTTCCACGTCCACGGCCCACACGACCACGAGCTGGAGCACGCCGCCCAGCACGAGCCCAAAGGCTTTGCTGGCCAGTTGGCTGTCATCACCGCCATCCTCGCCACGGTCGGCGCCGTCTTTGCCTACATGGGCGGCGCCACGCAAGCCCAAGCCGGGCTGCTGAAGAACGACGCCGCCATCAAGAAGACCGAGGCGGCCAACAAGTGGAACCACTTCCAGTCCAAGAGCAGCAAGCAGAACCTCGCCGAACTGGCGCTGGAGTTGGTGACCACTGAAGACCAACGCGCCAAGTACCGCGACAAGATCGCGCGCTACGAGAAAGAAAAGAACGACATCAAGACCGAGGCCGAGGCGCTGGAGGCCGAGTCCAAGCACCTGGACGACGAAAGCGCTGAGCAGATGCACCTGCACCACCGCTGGGCCCAGGCCACCACGGCATTGCAGGTGTCCATCGCCGTCGCCGCGATCGCGCTGCTGACCAAGCGCCGCTGGATGGAATGGGCCACGCTCGCCTTCGGCGGTGTGGGCATTGCGCTCGGCATCGTGGCTTGGCTGCACCACTGAAGCTGGGCACGGAAAAAACAAAAAGCCCCGATGGCTTTGAACCATCGGGGCTTTCTTACTTCTTGGTGGGCGGTGCAGGGTTCGAACCTGCGACCCCTGCCGTGTGAAGGCAGTGCTC
>ERZ724505.1077-NODE-1077-length-15666-cov-5.460765_pt1 | contig 15666 bp, 19 predicted proteins | sample MGYA00376038_ERZ724505 | MGnify/ENA primary metagenome ERZ724505 (study PRJEB28724, sample SAMN07190884) | wastewater metagenome | isolation source: effluent of sewage treatment plant in Hong Hong | place: Hong Kong | collected 2016-03-17 ... | reverse complement strand
TGCTTGACATAGGTTGCAAGCAGGAAATTGGCCCACTGCGTTGACAGGAATTCACGGATTACCTGCGGCATTTCGCTATTTTCCAGGCGCCGCCTGATTTCGTCTTCGGCGACTGCCTTGGCGATTTCCAGCCATTCCCGGTCGTAAATCACCTTGGCGGATTTCTCGGCCCTTTCCTGCGCAAGTATCTCTTCCTCGTGCAGGAAAACCTCGAGATCCTGCTGCACCGATTCAAAAATCGCCAGATCGTCTTCGAAGCCGGTCAGGACGCGATGCACCAGTTCATCAATCTTTGCATGCAGACGATCCTGCCCGCCCCCTTGATCGTTCCAGCCCAAGGCAGCGTCAGCCAGCGTATCGAGCAGCTTGCGGGCCGGATGAGATTTTTTCGAAAAGAATTTCTTGTCGAGAATGGCAACTTTCAGCACCGGAATCTGCAGCCGGCCAATCAGGGCCTTCAACGAATCGGGAATCTGGCGATCTTCGAAAATGTAATCAAACAACATCGCAACGATGTCGATTGTCATCGAATCCACCGGATCGGCCTTCTCGCCAAGTGGAGTCTGCTTCAACTGATGCAGCACGTTGACGTGGGCCGTATCGACACTGGCCAGGTCGATACCCGAAGCATCGATCACCATCGTGGAAGCATCGCCACGCTGTAAATTGGTCAACAGATCAACAACGTTGCCACCCAGATCCGGGAAGCTGCCGGAGGCGGCCCTTTCAAAACCAGAAGACTGCCGGGATGCCCACAATTGCTGCAAAGTCGCGAACAATTCCTGCTCGGGCGGGATGGCGGGTTTTGCTTCCGCAACGGCAGCATCCGCCATCTGCGGCTTCTCTGGTGCGCTGCGGGCAGGCGTCACCGTCATTCCCTTGCGGCGCAGGAGTTCCGGTGGAATTGTCGGCAAAACATTGCGGTTGATAAGGTGGTTGTTCAGGCTCTGGTACACCTGCTGCATATCGTCCGAAACCAGCGCATCAAACTGTTTGAGAATAATCAGCTTGATATTGACATTGCTTTCGAGGCGATTGCACGCCTCCTTGAAAGCATTGACGACGGCCTGCGGGCCAAGCGGATTATCTTCCTCGGTCAAATCGGGATTCTGCATCAGCGCACCGATACGGCAATCCAATGCGCTCAACTCTTCACCGGTCCGGGTTTTCATTTTCTTGGCGATGTCGGCTACCGCGAGCGAAGCTTCGAAGTCGTCTTCATCCACCAGTTCGAGCTCGGTTGTGGCAGCAATCTTGCTGAAAGCGCCACCGGATTCGCCGGACGCAGTCAACTTGCGATTAAACCCGCTAACAAAATTCCTGCGGAATTCTGCCTCGATCGACGCACGGTGAGCCAGTGCCTTGGCGCGTGCATCGAGATAAAGACAACGAACTTCGGTACTGAGCGCACTTTCCGCCAGTTCGAATAACGATTCATCAACCCGGTCCAGCATGCGCGTCAGTGACTTGGCGAGCAAGTCTGCAGCCATGTCGCGACATTCGACCAGCAGCCCGGAGCCTTCCGGACGCTTGCCACGATCATAATCGCTGAGCGAGACAACTTTGTTTGGCGCTGAATTAGTCATAATCGTTTACCCGTCACCCTGGCAGCCTATTGCCAAAGAAAGCCATCAACCTTTTATGTTCCGGGGATTTGTTCAGATACGTGTACATGGAGTCGAGAACGGTCTTTCTCAATACCGAAACTCTCATAACGTTCTTAGCAATCCCGCTATCGTAGGGCCAGAGACCCCTTAGACCGGAAACTTTGCGCCCTTACCTTTCGATAAGTTTGCCCAGATTTAAGACGTTGGTCCGACAAAACCGCGTACTGTCGGATTACACAATACGCCGATCCTGTAGTTTGTGTCTGGAGTATATATCAATACGTGACGATAGCATATAAGAATTTTATAATTTAGCCATTTCCATGAATGACAAGAAAACTACAATGCCATGTTTTCCATGCAAAAAAACGCATTTTCCACAGAGTTGCCGCAACCACTCAACGCCCCCCGTTTTTTTTGCCCGGCAAGTTATCCACAGCTATTTCGCCTGCCGGGAGCCGGCTGCAAATCATACCTGGATATCGGCAATGCGCCCCGTTTCTTGATCGCAACCGGGCACCCAAACCCCAGTCACGCAGTATTCATTCAAGCGGCGCCACAATACAATGCAGGCTTATTCCGGAGAATGACAATGCTGCGCCCATTATCGATTTTGCTGCTTGCCTTGTGGCTGGGAGCCTGCAGTTCCCTGCTGAAAAAACCCGAGGCGCCACAGGTGGCGCTGGCTGGCGTTGTGCTGACTGACGCCAGCCTGTTCGAGCAGACATTTATACTCAAACTGCGCGTCAGCAATCCGAATAATTTCGACTTGCCGATCAGCGCCCTGCACTATCAACTGGAATTTGCCGGCAAGGAATTCATGCGTGGCCAGAACGGTGCGGCAGTCACGATTCCGCAAAATGGCAGTGCCTACGTGGAAGTGGAAGCCCACACCAATCTACTTGAACTGGCCCGGCAGCTCAGGTCGCTTGGTACAAGCGACAAGCTGAGCTATCGCCTCAAGGGTGATGTGGTGGTGGGCGACATCAATCTCAGCTTGCCGTTCGACCGCAGTGGCGAATTCGATACCGGTGGCCTGTTGCGCCACTTGCCGCGATAAAACGCAAAAGCCCTCCGCCACAGCGGAGGGCCTGCATTGTCTGGCCTAGATTTCGACCTTGGCCCAGCGCAGCAGTTTCTGTACGTCCTGCGGCTCCAGTTCGGTCCAGTGGCCGCGCTTCAGACGGCCGGGCAGGCTGACCGGGCCAAAACGTACCCGCATCAGGCGGCTCACCGTCAAACCGAAATGCTCGAACATGCGCCTGACCTCACGATTGCGGCCTTCGCGCAAGATCACCCGATACCAGTGGTTACTGCCTTCGCCGCCCTGATCGGCGATGTAATTGAATTGAGCCGTACCGTCGTCGAGCTCGATGCCTTTGGTGAGCTGTTTCATCTGCTCATCGGTCAACTCGCCGAGAACGCGCACCGCATATTCGCGCTCAACCTCAAAACGCGGATGCATCATCACATTGGCCAGCTCACCCGAGGTGGTAAAAATCAACAGGCCGCTGGTATTGAAATCCAGCCTGCCAATCGCGATCCAGCGACTGCTGCTCACTTTCGGCAAGCGCGCGAATACGCTGACGCGGCCTTCCGGGTCGTCGCGGCTGACGATCTCGCCCTCCTGCTTGTGATAGAGAATCACACGCGGCAGGCGATCCGGCCACTTCAGCGTCACGTTCTTGCCATCAAAGCGAACCCGGTCGCCATGCACGACCTTGTCGCCCAGAGCGGCAATCTTGCCGTTGACCTCCACCCGGCCTGCCTGAATCGCTTCTTCCATATCGCGTCGCGATCCCAGGCCGGTCAAAGCCAATATTTTCTGCAACCGCATGTCGTCGAGGTTTTTCGGATCGACGCGCCGCTCGCGCAACGAGTCGGCGCGATCACGTTCTTTCTGCGACCCCGGTCGTTCCCGCATCTTGCGCGCACGCGCCACAACAACCGTCTCGCCGCGATCCTTGGCAACTACCGACTGGGCGCCGCGCGGGCGCGGATTCGCCTGCCGGGGCGCTTTCTGCTCCGTCGGCACCGTATCTTCGTGCGGTCTTTTTCCTTTGCCGCCGCGAGCGCCGCCCGGCGGATTGGCGCCACCCGGCTCCGTTTCATCGGTATTCCGCAGGCGTCGCCGCCCTTCCATGATCTGGTCCTGGCGCAGATCGTCGCGCTGACGCGAACTTGGGCTGCTCCATTGCTGCGCCTGCGTGGTTGCCTTGCGTCTGGCCTGGCCGGCTGCAGTGCGGTTCTGTGCTGAGGTATCGCGATGAAACTGCTGCGTATTACGCGGCTGACGCGAATTGGATCTTGCCATTTGGATTGTCCTGCCATTCGGGGCCTATCCCAGTAGGCGCCACACTTGCCAGCTTGCGATCGAACGGCACTCACAGTCCGGATGTACATCCGTACACTCCGGCCGCTGCGCTCCAGTCCTTCGCAATCCGGCTAACGTTACAAGCCTACCGGGATAGGCTACGGGTGACGCAAAATGCGTCGATTATTCGCCCATTTCGGGGATGACCAGTTGCCCCAGTTCTTCGAGAGGAGGCAACTCTTTTAGCGACGCCAAACCAAGGTCGTCGAGAAATTTCCGGGTAGTGGCATACAGGCCGGGGCGCCCCGGCACTTCCTTGAAACCGATGACATCCACCCAGCCACGCTGTTCAAGTGCCTTGATTACTGTCGTAGAAACCGATACGCCGCGTATCTGCTCGATATCGCCACGCGTGACCGGCTGGCGGTAGGCAATGATCGCCAGCGTTTCCATTACCGCACGCGAATAACGCGGGGCTTTTTCCGGGTTGAGGCGTTCGAGGTGCCCCATGAATTCCGGTCGAACCCTGAAACGCCACCCCGACGCCAATTGCACCAGTTCCACCCCGCGATCCTGCCAATCGGATTTTAGTTCATCCACGGCGCGACGTATGGTTTCCACCGAGATTTCGTCTTCGAACAACTTTTTCAGGTCGAATGCCGACAGCGGCTCCTGTGCCGCAAACAGTGCGGCCTCAAGCACCAGTTTCAGATGTTTCGCTACGGGCGGCATAATTCAAACGTACATAGATGGGCGCAAACGCGCGCTCCTGGGTTACGGACACCAGGCTTTCCTTGACCAGCTCCAGTACCGCAAGAAAACTCACCACCAACACCGGCCGTGTGAACTGCTCATCGAACAGCTCGCGCAATTCGACAAAGCGACCATCTGCCAGCAGACGCAAAATACGCGCCATATGTTCGCGCACCGACAACTGCTCGCGCGTTACCTTGTGATGGGCATTGACCTTGGCCCGGGCGACAATACCCAGCCACGCAGCGCGCAGATCGTCGAGGCTGACATCCGGCAACGGCAAAACACCGGATTTGTCGAGCAATGCCGCAGCCCAGGCAAAATCGCGCTCCGCTTGCGGCAGCTGATCCAGATTGAACGCAGCCAACTTGATCTGCTCATATTCCAGCAAGCGCCGCACCAGTTCGGCGCGCGGGTCGGTACCGTCATCGACAGCAATCTCCGCCGGCCGCGGCAGCAACATGCGCGATTTGATCTCGATCAGCACTGCCGCCATCAGCAGATATTCTGCGGCAAGCTCCAGCCGGTTATGCTGCATCAGGTCGATATATTCCATGTACTGCGCAGTAATGCGCGCCATCGGAATATCCAGCACGTTCAGGTTCTGGCGCCGGATCAGGTACAGCAACAGGTCAAGCGGGCCTTCGAAGGCTTCGAGAAACACCCGCAATGCGTCCGGCGGAATATACAGATCCTGCGGCAAATCGACGACCGGCTCGCCGTAAATTTGCGCGACCGGCTGCAGAGCCTCGGGATGGTTCACTGCAGCGGCTCACCATCTTTTGACCGGCCGGGCTCGCGTTGCTCCGGAATGGACGGCGAACGCGCCAGCAACAGCAGGCCCCCCAGCAATACCATCAACAGCGGCAGCTGTATCTGCAATCCCAAGCCGTATTTCTGCCGCATGAACGTGGTGATGCCATCGACCAGCAGCAATGCCACCCCGCCGGCAACCAGACTGAACACCCACAGCCAGCTGACTTCCGGAAACAACTGCGCCTCATCAAGCAGCCACGCCATGCCGACAACAATCAGCGCAATCGGCATGAAGGTATGTTTCATCGCGCGTCAGTTGTCATCAGATGTAGGACAGACCCATCGCCTCACGCACCTCGCGCATGGTTTCCTGTGCCAGCTTGCGCGCCCGCTCGCAACCGTCGGCGATGATGTTGCGCACCAGTGTCGGGTCTTCGATATATTGCTGCGCGCGCTCCTGCATCGGCTTCTGCTCCTCCAGCACCGCTTCGATCACCGGCCCCTTGCACTCGATACAACCAATACCCGCCGAGCGGCAGCCTTGCTGCACCCAGTCCTTGGTCTGGGCATCGGAATAGACCTGATGCAACTGCCACACCGGGCACTTGTCCGGATCGCCCGGATCGGTGCGGCGGATACGCGCCGGATCGGTCGGCATGGTGCGGATCTTGCGATTGACCGAATCGGTATCCTCGCGCAGCGTAATGGTATTGGCGTAGGACTTGGACATCTTCTGCCCGTCCAGCCCCGGCATTTTCGATGCCTCGGTCAATAGCGACTGCGGTTCGGACAAGATCATCTTGCCACCGCCTTCGAGATAGCCGAACAGCCGCTCGCGGTCGCCCAGGCTCAGGTTCTGCGTGTCTTCCAGCAAGGCACGGCCAGCTTCCAGCGCCTCGGCATCGCCATCCTGCTGATAGCGTACGCGCAGTTCGTCGTACAGCTTGGCCTTCTTGCTGCCCATTTTCTTCACCGCGGCTTCGGCCTTGGCCTCGAAGCCCGGTTCGCGGCCATACAGATGGTTGAAGCGGCGCGCCACTTCGCGTGTCATTTCGATATGCGGCAGCTGGTCTTCGCCGACCGGCACCAGATTGGCGCGGTAAATCAGGATATCCGCCGACTGCAGCAGCGGGTAGCCGAGAAAACCGTAGGTCGACAAATCCTTCTGCGACAGCTTCTCCTGCTGCTCCTTGTAGGTCGGTACGCGCTCCAGCCAGCCAAGCGGCGTCATCATCGACAGCAGCAGATGCAGCTCGGCGTGCTCCGGCACCCGCGACTGGATGAACAAGGTGGCCTGCGATGGATCGACGCCGGCAGCGAGCCAGTCGATGATCATGTCCCAGACACTTTTCTCGATGATCTCCGGGTTGTCGTAATTGGTGGTCAGCGCATGCCAGTCGGCAGCGAAAAACAGGCATTCGTATTCCGATTGCAGCTTGACCCAGTTTTTCAACACGCCATGATAATGGCCCAAATGTAGACTGCCGGTGGGACGCATACCGGACAGGACGCGATCAACAAACATCGATATCTTCCCAAATTCTTATAAAAATATTGAAACCAGTTTCATCGTGGCTACATAGAACGGCTTGATGATCACGCCGAGCATACCGGTCGCCATCAACGCCACCAGAATGAACATGCCGTAGGGCTCCAGCCGTGCCAGCGGATAGGCCAGATCGCGCGGCAACAGACCGACGGCTATCCGACCACCGTCCAGCGGCGGGATCGGCAGCAGATTCAGCACCATCAGCACCACATTGATCTGAATCCCGGCGGTGGACATCAGCGCCAGCGGCACCGAAAAATAGCCCTCGGGATTCATCGCCGCAACGTTGTACAACAAGGCCCAGCCGAACGCCATCACCAGATTCGCCGCCGGGCCGGCGGCAGCGACCCAGACCATGTCCTTTTTCGGATTGTTGAGATTGGCGAAGTTGACCGGCACCGGCTTGGCCCAGCCGAACAGAAAGCCGCCCAGCGTCAATGCCAGCAACGGGATCAGGATAGTCCCGACCGGGTCGATATGCTTGAGCGGATTCAGGCTCATGCGCCCCATCATATAGGCTGTGGCATCGCCATATTTTTTCGCCGCATAGGCATGCGCTGCTTCGTGGAAAGTAATGGCGAACAGCACCGGCAATGCATAAATGGTTATTTTCTGGATCGTGTCGTCCATGCTCATTCTTCTTCGCTAATGCCAAACGGATCGAGCGGTCCCTTGCCCTTGCGCACCAGTACCGGGCTGCCTTCGTGCAGATCGATCACGGTGGTCGGCTCGATGCCGCAATAGCCGCCGTCGATGATCAGATCGACCTGCGACTCAAGCAGATCGCGGATTTCATACGGATCGTTAAGCGGATAGTCCTCGCCCGGCAACAGTAACGTGCTCGACAGCAGCGGCTCGCCCAACTCTTCCAGCAGTGCCAGCGTAATCGGATGATCCGGTACGCGCAGGCCGATGCTGTTGCGCTTAGGGTGCTGCAAGCGCTTGGGCACTTCCTTGGTCGCCAGCAGCAGGAAGGTGTAGCTGCCGGGAGTTGCCGCCTTCAGCAGCCGGAATTGCGCGTTGTCCACCTTGGCGTAACTGGCGATCTCCGACAGGTCGCGGCACATCAGGGTGAAATGATGCTTGTCATCGACCTGGCGGATACGCCGAATACGCTCGACCGCGTCCTTGTCGCCCAGATGACAGCCGATCGCGTAGCAGGAGTCGGTTGGATAAATCACGACGCCACCGTCGCGGATGATCTTGACCGCTTCGCGAATCAAGCGCGGTTGCGGGTTTTCCGGATGAATGACAAAAAATTGAGCCATGAGTTTTCAGAATGTGAAAGCAACGATCTAGACGCCAAGCGCCCAGTCGTGCCAGACCGGAGTACAGGAAAGCGGCATGTCGGGCAGGATGCCGATATCGGCATAGCCCTCGCCGGGGCCGTGGAAGTCTGATCCGCAGGAGGCGAGCAGGCCGAATTCCTGCGCCAGACGCGTGAACTGGATGATGTGCTGGGCCGTATGGTTGGATGTTACCACTTCAACCGCTTCGCCTCCGGCAGCCTTGAAATCGGTCAACAGGCGCAACATGCGTGCCTTGCCGATCTCGTAGCGCCCCGGATGCGCCAGCACCGCCCTGCCGCCGGCAGCACGAATCCAGCCCACGGCATCGTTCAGCTCTGCCCACTGATGCGGCACGTAGCCCGGCTTGCCTTTTACCAGATATTTCTTGAATGCGGCCTTGATGTCCTTGACCTTGCCACTATCGACCAGAAAGCGCGCGAAGTGGGTGCGACTGACCATATCCTTGTTACCGGCAAACGCCAGCGCGCCCTCGAAACTGCCGCCGATGCCGATCCGGGCCAGATCGGCCGCCATCTGCTCGGCACGCAGGGTACGGCCGGCACGTACCGACTCCAGCCCCGTCAGCAGTTGCGGATGGGTCGGATCGATATTCAGCCCGACCACGTGAATGGTGATGCCATCCCAGGACACCGAAATTTCCACTCCGTCGAGAAAGCGCAACCCCAGCTGCAGAGCCATGCGGCGGGCCTCCGGCAAACCGTGCACGACATCGTGATCGGTCAGCGCCAGCATCTCGCAGCCGCGTGCAACGGCCCGGGCAACCACCTCGGCAGGCGCCAGCGTGCCGTCGGAGCAAGTGGAATGGCAGTGCAGATCGACCTTGAGCATGGGGGAACTAAATCGGGCGAGAAAGATTCATAGATCACAATCATAACATTGTCCGGCCTGCTGCACCGCCCGATCGAAACCACCTCACGCCTCCAGCTCATCGCGATTGCATGGACAATCGCCAATATTCGGTTGCATAATCCGCCGCTATGAAATTTCTATTTGACATGTTCCCGATCCTGTTGTTTTTCGTGGCTTACTACGCCACCGGCAACAACATATTCATCGCGACCGGCGTCACCATTGGTGCAACCACGGCGCAGGTCGGCTGGACATGGTTCAGGCATCGCAAGGTGGATACGATGCTGTGGGTCAGCTTTGCACTGGTCACGGTGCTCGGTGGCGCAACGCTGTTGCTGCACAACAAGACGTTCATCATGTGGAAGCCGACCGCGCTCTACTGGGTGTTTGCGCTGACCTTGCTGGTGGCGCGTCTGGCCGTTGGCAAGAATCTGATGCGCAGCCTGATGGAGCAGCAGGTGCAGTTGCCCGACCCGGTATGGGACAAACTGCTGTTCGCCTGGATCGGCTTCTTCCTGTTCATGGGTGGGCTGAATCTGGCGGTTGCATTCAATTTCAGCGAAGCCACCTGGGTCAAATTCAAGGTTTTCGGCGGCATCGGCCTGATGCTGGCATTTGTATTGCTGCAAGGCATGCTGCTGGCGAAATACATCGACGACACGCCGCAGCAGAAGGATAACTGATGTTCTACACCATTATCGGCACCGATTCGGCCAACAGCCTGCAACAGCGGCTGGCGGTACGTCCGCAGCATCTGCAGCGGCTTGAGGCGCTGCAACAGGAAGGTCGCCTGCTGCTGGCCGGCCCGTTCCCCGCCATCGACAGCAACGATCCCGGCCCGGCCGGCTTTTCCGGCAGCCTGATCGTTGCCGAATTCGATTCGCTGGAAGCGGCAACCGCGTGGGCCGATGCCGACCCTTACGTGACTGAAGGCGTGTTCGCCGAAGTAGTCATCAAGCCGTTCAAGAAGGTTTTGCCCGCATGACCACCATCGACACCATGCGCGAACGCCTGCAGGTGTTGCAGCCGCTGCAACTGGAAATCCACGACGACTCGGCGCAGCACGCCGGCCATGAAGGCGCGAAGGGCGGCGGCGGCCATTACTGGCTGACCATCGTCGCAGCGCTATTCGCCGGAAAATCACGCCTGCAGCGCCACCGGCTGGTCTATGATGCGCTGGGTGAACTGATGCAGCAAAAGATTCATGCCCTGAGCATTCAGGCATATACCCCCGAAGAAGTGTAGATTTTTGAAGATATTAGGACGACACATGAACAAGACCTCCCGCTTGCTTGCTGTATTGCTGACCGCTTCGGTGGCCATGGCAGCTCATGCCCAGAATGTCGCCACCGTTAACGGCGTGGCGATCCCCCAGGCAAAAATGGATACCCAGCTGAAAGCCCTGGCGACACGTGGCCAGAAAGACAGCCCGGAACTGCGCAATGCGATCAAGGACAGCCTGATTACCGGCGCGATCGTGGAACAGGAAGCGGCAAAAAAAGGCCTGGACAAGAACCCTGAAGTGCAATCCGAAATCGAAATGGCACGCCAGTCGATCCTGTTCCGCGCCTATGTGCAGGATTTCATGAAGAACAACCCGATTGCCGATACCGACATCAAGGCTGAATACGACAAATTCAAGTCAACCCAGTCGGACAAGGAGTACAACGTCCGCCACATTCTGGTGAAAGACGAAAAAACCGCCAAGGATGTGATCGAGCAGCTGAAAAAAGGCGCCAAATTCGACAAGCTGGCGGAAAAATATTCGCAGGACCCGGGCAGCAAGGCCAAGGGTGGCGAGCTGGGCTGGAATGCACCGGCCAACTTCGTCAAACCGTTCTCCGAAGCCATGACAAAACTGGAAAAAGGCCAGATGACCAAGGAACCGGTACAGTCCGACTTCGGTTTCCATGTGATCAAGCTGGACGACGTGCGTAGCGCCAAGGTACCGGCTTTCGACGAAATCAAGCCGCAGATTTCCGAATTCCTGCAACGCAAGAAGCTGGAAAAGCTGATGGCCGATCTGCGTGGCAAGGCAAAAATCGAACAGTAAATACAGCTGTTCGAGTGTTGCAAATAAAGGGCCGGAAACGGCCCTTTTTGTTACTGCGCGCCGTCAGCGTGCTTGAATTCAGCCGGCGCATCTGGTACAAAAAAGATTCCCCGAACATTTGCGGCAACGAATCAGAACATGAAACGTTTTTACCGCGTTCACATTTCCATCTCGCCACTGGGCCAATCCGAACTGGACAAGGCGCTGGCCGCGATCCGTGAAGCCTGGACACGGCCGCACTGGATCAGCCGGACCGAGCGCAATCGTGTGTTCCTGCTGCAGGTGTGCGCCGAAGCCGAGTTCGCCGACGATTCGAGCGAAGAAGCCTTCGCCCAGCGCCTGTCGGTATCGATCTGGAAAAAAGTCGGGCGTTACGTCAAGGTAGTGGTCGATGCGGCATCGGAAGACCTGCCCGCCGACTGCTTCGAGCTGAACGAAATCGACTATCGCAAATTGATGCGCACCAATTGAGGGACTCGCACACGGCGCGTTGCCGGCCTGTCAGCGCGGGTTGCCAAGCGCTTCGAGCAGCTTCGGCTGCGCCAGCAGGTCCATTTCCGGCGCAGCGATGCGTGCCGCCGCTGCGTGACACCACAATTGCCGCTCCTCCCGCGCTGCACCGGCCAGTTTCTGCACCTCGGCCTCGCCGACAGCCTTGACCTGCGATGCAACCTCGCGCCGCTCGTCACGCGACAGACGAGCCTGGATCGTTTGCGCCGCCTGTTGCAGCAACGTTGCGTGTTTGCTGGTCCAGCCGCGCCGCGCCTCGCTGATTGCCAGCGCCGAAGGGTAATCTTCGCGCGCGCACCAGCGCTGCATCTGCTCGATGCCGGCTGCAGTACCCTGCACCTTGATCGCCGCCTGCAGCACCGGGCTGGCGGTGCGGTCCGGCGGTCTGGGCCGGGTTCTGGATGCATCGGCGACTTCACACGGGCTATCCTGAAATACTTGGGTACCGTCCGCCTTGCTGCAACGGAAAACGCCCGCCTGTAGCGTGGAACACAGCACCAGCGCCACGCAGGCCGTACCGGCTGCGCGCATCGAATAGCGCTGCAGGCCACTCCCCTGTCGCTTGAACCAGGTCATCAGCGTGCCCCCATGATGGTCTTGGTCAGGATCGGCCGGGCCAGCAAATCCATTTGCGGCGACGCTATCGTCACCGGCGCAGTCATGCACCACTGCAGCTTGTCTTCGTGCGCTGCGGCCGACAACCTGCGCGTGATATTGAGCCCTTCCTGGCGCATCTGGCTTGCCAGGCGCGCGCGTTCGTCGCCGCTCAGGCGCATCTGCAGGATGGCATTGGTCTTGTCCAGCAGCGCCGCATGCTTGCGTTTCCAGTCCTGGCGCGCCATTTCGATCGGGCCCAGCGTCGCCGGATCGACGCCGCCGCACCACGACTGCATATGCTCAAGGCTGGCGTTGACACCATAAACGATTGCCGCCGCCATCAGCGGATCGGTGCTTTCGCGTTGCGCCGCCGACGGGATGTTGATTACCTTGCTGCTTTCGTTCGCGGCACAGGGCTGATCCTGGAACGCAGTCTTGCCGTCGGCGCGCGTGCACTTGAACACGCCGGCCTGTGCTGCTCCCGCACAGGCGGATAACAGCAAGGCGATGGATAGCCGATATATTTTTTTGCTCATGGATGGATATACCCGAAAATCATTGCATTCTGGATCGCCAACATGGCCTGCTCACTCCCAGCACCGGTCGAGAGCCTGCTCCAGCCGCTCGACCGCTATCACCTCGATACCGTCGATTGCCTGCTTCGGCTGATTCGCCTTGGGCACGATGGCGCGCTCAAAGCCGAGTTTGGCCGCTTCTTTCAGGCGCTCCTGGCCGCGCTGCACTGGCCGTACTTCGCCGGTCAGGCCGACTTCGCCGAATACCACCAGTTTTTTCGGCAAGGCACGGTTGCGCAATGACGAGGCAATTGCCAGCAGCACCGCCAGATCGGCGCCCGGCTCGGCGATCTTGACCCCGCCGACCGCGTTGATGAATACATCCTGATCGAAACAGGCGATACCGGCATGACGATGCAACACCGCCAGCAGCATCGCCAGCCGGTTCTGCTCCAGCCCGACCGACAGGCGTTTCGGATTCGGTGCATGCGCATCGTCGAGCAAGGCCTGGATCTCCACCAGCAGCGGCCGCGTGCCTTCCTGTGTCACCAGCACACACGAACCGGGCACTTCGGTGGTGTGATGCGACAGGAACAGCGCCGACGGGTTGGACACGCCGCGCAAGCCCTTGTCGGTCATCGCGAACACGCCCAGCTCGTTGACGGCACCAAAGCGGTTCTTGATCGCACGGATCAGGCGGAAACTCGAATGGGTGTCGCCTTCGAAATACAACACGGTATCGACGATATGCTCCAGCACACGTGGGCCGGCCAACGCACCTTCCTTGGTCACATGCCCGACCAGGATCAGGCTGGTGCCGTGGCTTTTGGCGTAACGCGTCAGCTGCGCCGCACATTCGCGCACCTGTGCCACGCTGCCGGGTGCCGATTGCAACTGCTCGGTGTACACCGTCTGGATCGAATCGATCACCGCGACATCAGGCTGCTCCTGCTGCAAAGTGGCGAGAATCTTCTCGACGCTGATTTCCGCCAGCAGCCGGATCGGCCGCGGGTCGATTGCCAGCCGCGTGCCGCGCAGTGCGATCTGCTGTGCCGACTCTTCGCCGCTGACGTACAGCACCTTGTGCTGCTGGCCGAGATTGGCCAGCGCCTGCAACAGCAGCGTCGATTTGCCGATACCGGGATCGCCGCCGATCAACACCACGGCACCGCGCACGATGCCGCCGCCCAGCACCCGGTCCAGTTCATCGATACCGGTGCCGGTGCGCGGCGCCTCCTCTGCCTCGACCTGCGCCAGCGACTGCACCACGCTGGCATTGGCCAGGCCCTTGAAGCGGCTCGGGGTATTGTCCTGAATCGACTCGACCAGCGTGTTCCACTGACCGCAACCGGGGCACTGGCCTTGCCACTTGGGCGAAACTGCCCCGCATTCGCTGCAGCTGTAAACTGTTTTTGCCTTGGCCATCAGCCGGCCATGCGGGTGAGAAAATCGACGCTCGGCGCAAACAGCGCGGCGCCGGTTAGCGGCCGGCTGTAGTTGAGCAGATGATCGTAGTGACCTGCGGCGTCGCGGCGGAACATCATCGCCAGCATACGGGTAAACGGCTGCGGACTGCGCGCATACGAGGCAAACATCAGCCCCATTTCGCCCAGCCGGCCGTAAGGCATGCTCTGGCGCAGGATTTCCAGCTCTGCACCGTCCTCCTCGATCACCACGCGGGCAATGTGTGCGGTTGGCGGCTTGACCTCGTCGTCCATCTCCACATCGTCCTGCTTGCTGCGGCCGATTACCTGTTCCTGTTCGGCCACCGGCGTGGCACGCCATTCGGGCATATTGTGCAGCCAGCGCTGGATGTGCAGATAGCTGCCGCCGGCAAATCCGGCGTCTTCATCGCCAACCAGCGCCACCTCGGCACGTTCCTCACCTTGCGGGTTCTCGGTGCCGTCAACGAAACCGGTCAGATCGCGGCTGTCGAGATAGCGAAAACCGTCGATCTGTTCGCCCCACCGCACCAGCGGGCCGAGTTGTTCGGCAATGCGATTGGCCAGTTCGAAATTCAGGTCGTGGCGCTCGCTGCGGATATGCAGCAAGCCGCCCAACTCGCTAACCGGCAGGTCGATCACGGTATCGCCGAATTGCGGAAAGCCTTGCAGCTGCGCCGGTTTACGCCCGTACAGTTGCTCCCACGCAGCGGCGCCGATTGCCACCACGCTGCACAAACCGGCTTGCGGGTATTCCGCCGCCAGCGCCTGTGTCAGTAGCGGCACCTGCGCCAATGCCCGGCGCGCTGCGGGAACATCGACGCCGTCGCACCAGTCAAAAGCAATAAAACTGGCGTAAGGACGCGCCTCGGCGCAGATTCCGGATTGCGCAACTGCAGTCATGCTCAACTCCTTTTGCTAATATCTGTCACACGTTAGCCAATCGCACCATAAAGCGCAATCTCAAGCCATTCCGGAGCATACATGGAGAAAACTCGCATTCTGCACAACCCGCGCTGTTCCAAATCGCGCCAGACGCTGGAATTGCTGCAGCAACGCGGCATCGAAGCCGAAGTGGTCGAATACCTGCAAACTCCGCCCACGGCCGCCGAGCTGCAACGGATTCTCACCCTGCTGGGCCTGGAGCCACGAGCCCTGATGCGCCAAGACGAAGACGACTACCGCACATTGCAACTGGATCGCCCCGACTTGAGCCGCGAACAGCTGATTGCCGCGATGGTCGAACATCCGCGACTGATCCAGCGGCCGATTGTGATTCGCGGCAACAAGGCCGCAATCGGCCGGCCGCCGGAAGCAGTGCTTGACATTCTTTGATCGCCACATCCCATGGCCAGCGCCGGCCAGCTCCCAGAGGAACCAACATGAAAACATCGATCGTATTGCTGGCATT
>ERZ724505.1076-NODE-1076-length-15668-cov-46.130660_pt1 | contig 15668 bp, 20 predicted proteins | sample MGYA00376038_ERZ724505 | MGnify/ENA primary metagenome ERZ724505 (study PRJEB28724, sample SAMN07190884) | wastewater metagenome | isolation source: effluent of sewage treatment plant in Hong Hong | place: Hong Kong | collected 2016-03-17 ... | reverse complement strand
GCACACTGCCAATAGGACAGGCGGCGTTGTTTGGTGCCGGTGGGAGAGTTACCGGAGGGCGAACGCTTCAGCTCTGGCGACGGCGAGCGCAGAGCGTGGCAAGCACGAGGGATGAGCTACGAGCCGTTGCCAGCAGCGCCGTGTTCGTCCCCGTTCCTGCCAGCGCTCCGCAGAAAGTCACAAAAAGTTACATTTAAAGTTTGACCTTCTGCAACCTTGGGTTACTATCCTTCACCATGAGCAACAAACTTACCGCCGCCCTCACCAAAGTCGAATCCATCCTTGAGTTCGTGAACACCGAATGGCTTTCGGTCAAAAACACCTTGGAATGGCTCCATGAGGCCAACGGCCATCTCTCAGAAATCGTGTGGTATGTCACACCACCAGAGCAAAAAATCATTGAGGCCAAATGGGCCGAAATCGACGCACTCATTGAGGCGTGCTAACTATGGACGCTATCCAATACAAAGCCACACGGGAGCGGCTGGGGATGACTCAGGCCGCTCTTGCCGTTGCGCTGGACGTGAGCCGCAAGGCGATCAACGAACGCGAGGCTGGCGGCACCATCACGCGAGAAGCTGCGATGGCCCTGGAACTTCTGGAACTCCGCACAACCCCAAAGCGCCGCAAGGGGACGAACACCCAAGCTGGCCGGCGGCCTTTGCCGTCTGGTCAAGCGACCTGTTCAGCGGGAGATAACCGGGGATGAAAGGGGTTAGCTGCAATCCTGTCCAATGCTTTTTAGTTATGAACTCAACCTTTGACATCGCGGTAATTAGTCCGCTCCATGACTTATGATCGACGGAAGTAAACCACTCGAAAACCCTCGTTATGAGCGGTTCGCCTGCGAGCTGGCGAAGGGGTCTAGTCAATACGTGGCTTATCATGTGGCTGGGTTTACACCCAATCGCGGCAATGCTACACGGCTGAATGCGAATGAAAGCGTTAAGGCTCGCGTTGCCTGGATCAAGGAACAATCGGCAGTTGAAACGATTTTGACTATCCAGGAAAAGCGGAAATTCCTAGCCAAAGTGGTGAGAACTCCAATCGGCAACGTTGATCAGGATAGCGATTTGTGCCAAGAGTTCGCGAAGACTTCCGACTCCATCAAGTTCAAGATGCCTGACAAGCTGGCGGCTATTCGATTGGATAACGACCTGGCTGGCGACGGCTCCGAAGCTGCGGCTCAACTTTCAAGTGTCCAGGTTTTGGCGCAGATAATGGGGGTGCGAAAATGAGCAGTAAATTCAAAGCGACAGATGACCTTCGAGCCGTTGCCTGCATGTGATGGTTCTCCGACGATTTACCCCAGACCTTGAAACCACTATGAGAACGATAAACCCATACTTCAGTGCCGTGCGCCGTGCGGATAAAATCATCGGCGATGGTCTGCGAGCAAAGGCACGCAGACGGAAAAACAACGAAGGTGCTCACGACTACCTCAACGGAACGCACAGTTACAAGCTGACTGGAAACCAGAAGGAGCTTGGCGAGGAAATGGTGATGACGGGAAGGCAAGCCAAGGCACAAAATGAAGTGCTGATGGAAATCTATCGCGAAGACATTCGAGCGGAGATCGACGCGGGTGTGAAGTTCGGGCAAACGGTGTCCGTGCTAAAACGCTGGGTAATCGTGGAACGCCATGTTTCGGAGAACAACGACCAAGGCCAGACACGGCGGGAAGGCGGGCATGAATAACACGAGAGAGGCAGTCCCGCCGTTGTCTGCGCCGCCTTGTTGTGCTGTTTTCGGGCAAATAAAAACCCGCCGTTTGACGGGCGGGTTTGTTGAAGGCTTGCCAACAACGACGATGGCGGATGGGTCATCAGGGTTGTGTCTTCCCCCTCGCACCCCGAGGCACCCCAGTAACGGGCAAACGTGCAGTCACCACCGCACGCCAGCCCGAAACCAAAGTCCCGAAGCTTGGACAACGCGCACAGAATACCACCCTGTCTGCGTATGTCAAGCACAACAACCGTTAGACCGAAAAACCTGTGGACGAATCAGAAAATCCTAGCAGAAAACACTGAAATTCTAAAATACCATGAAACATTTAACCCGCATCGCCATCTTTCTCTGGCTGATAATCCGCTTCCCATTGAGCGTCATCTTGCTGGTTGCCTGCCTGATTGCGACTCCGATTCTATGGATTCAATTCCCTGTTCCTGTGCCGTGGTGGGCCTATGGTTTTGCAAGCATTGGTGCGCTTTTCTTTGCGGGGATGGGAGTCCTTATCTTGGTGTCTTTGTGCTGTTTGCCATTCATACTTGCAGATGAGGTTGCAAAAGCCTGGAGACGTTCCGACCCTTCGTCACGATGAAAAGTTCTCCATATATTGCAATTGGCAGTCGATGCGAGACATGCAGAACATTGCCAGACGCGGCTGCAATCTCGAAGCATTAGGCTTGCTGCTGCGGGCGATTGCGGTGCTGCGTAAGCGCATCAAGGATTCAATTCTAAAAATCAGAAGCTATGAACGACACTGAAGACCAAGCCTTTGAAAAACTGCTCGAACTCGTCCAAGATCGCAACTGGCGGCTGTCCTCTGGCTTCTATCTTATCGAGTCGAAGCCGGACAACGACCCTAACGCACCGGGGCGCATTACTCCCTTCGTCATGCGCAAAGAGCAGGCGGAAGTTTTGGCAACTCGGCACACTCGGAACTTCCGGCCCAAGGCGCGAAAGCTGGGAATCTCGACGGTGCTTGTCTTGGCGAATGGCGATGAGTGCCTATGGACTCCGAACTTATTCGCTGCGGTCATCGACAAGTCAGAGGGCGACGCTTTCGGCAAGCTCCAGATGTTCCGCTTTGCATGGGAGAATGGCCCGCGGCATCCTAACCCCGGTATGGCGCAACTGTGGCGGTGGGTCCATGAAGCGAACCCGCTCACTGTGAACAACGATAGCGAACTAGCATGGTCGAATGGCTCCAGGTTTGAGGCGTCGGCATCCGTTACCGGGAACACTCCGAACCGCCTTCACCTTTCAGAGCTTGGCCCCATCGCGGCGCAGTTCCCGAAGAAGTCGCGGGAGATTCGGCGCGGCTCGATCAACGCGGTTCTACCTCACGATATCGTTGACATCGAAACGACGATGGAAGGCGGTCAGTTTGGCGTTTGTTGGGACTTCTGCGAACTGGCATTGTCCTCAGTGGGCAAGGAGCTTTCGCCCGTCGATTGGAAGTTTCACTTCTACCCTTGGTTTCGCCATCCATCCTATCGGATTGCAGGCGGCAAGCCTCGCAACGAGGAAACGCTAGAGTATTTCGAGAAGCTTCGAGAGAATCACGGCATTGTTCTTGAAGATGAGCAGATGGCGTTTTGGGAGTCAAAGCGCCGGGAACAAGGGGACGACATATGGCAGCAATACCCTTCAACCATCGAGGAGGCAACGCGGGCCGTTGTGGCTGGGCAGATTTACCCGCTGCTTGCCAGCTATCGGCAGGCGGGGCGAGTATGCGACTTCGAGCCGGAACTTGGGCAACCTCTGTACTCCTTCTTCGACTTGGGTGCATCTGACAACATGGCTGGATGGTTAATGCAGCCCTGCGGAAAAGACTGGAACGCGCTTGATTGGTGCGCTGGCGAGGGCGTCGGGGCGGAAGCCGTGGCTGAAGTGATTCGAGCATGGGAAAGGAAGTTTGGTCCGATGGCTGGCGTTTACATTCCGCACGATGCTAACATTACCGACAAAGGGAGCGGCAAGACTTACCTATCCCAGCTTCTCGCGTGCAAGATCAACCCTCGAATCGTTCACGTTGTGCCGCGCATCCCTGACGTATGGATGGGCGTTAACGAGGTTCGGAAGCGCCTTGGGCGCGTCTGGTGGCACTCTCGGACAGATAGGCCCGTAGTGACTCCTGACGGCGACAAACTGCCCTCTGGCGTTGGTCGTCTGGAGAATTACCGGAAGGTCATCACGACGAGCGGGATTACCAAGTCGATACCCTTCAAGGATGGCGTTTGCGATCACACGGCGGACGCTCTACGCACCTGGGCGGAAGCCGATAGCCTCAGCATGATTACTGCCGGAACGGTTGACGCCGCGCCTAGGACTTCGCGGCCTGTAACGCAAATGCGGGCAATGATGGGCTTGCGGGGGCGGGCTGGAGTGTGAAGAAAAATAGTTGAAAATAGTTGTTGCGCAGTTACGTCAATGCCGTATCATCACCCTGTCAGCAATGAGGCTGGCGAAACCAAAATCAAAACATCATGAGCACCAAGACAATCACTGTATCAGCCGCACATCGTCAAGCCAATGGTCGGGGATACCCTACCTTCTTTTTGAGCGAAAAACTTGAAGTGAAGCTGACTGGCTGGGAAAAGGAAGGCCAGACCGTTTCGGCTGAAAAATTCTCGCCAGAAGGGCAGCTCGACGGGCGGCAGTCTGTGCAAATCTCCAAGGTTGAATCTCACGTGAACGGCGTGAACGAAATCACAGTGTCGTGGGAATGAGCTTCGCTGAACAGGTTCAAAACGCAAAAGGCGACCTGACCGCAAGGCAGGTCGCCGCTGCTGTTTCCCCTCTGCTCTCCGTCCGCACAGTGGAGGAATGGCTAGCAGATCGTCGCAGTCCTCCAGCGTGGACTCACGATTGGATCATCAGCAGAGTGCGCGGTGATCTCTGCCCGCCAAAGCGGCCCCGAAAGCAGAAGGGCCAGAACGACAAGGATCAGGCGACCCCGAGAGGGCACGCCGCAAACACTGAAAACTCTGATTCAAAATGAAGACTACGACAAAAGCGGACAGGTTGAGCCATGAGCCCTTGGGATAAAGCCCTGGACCTCTACGCCATCACAGGCAACAACGACACCCTAGGCGCGGACGTGTGGCTCCATTTCCAGCACGGCTACGTTGTGGCAACCCCTGAAGCCTTCGCGATGGTCCGCCCGGTATGGTCGCACTGGGAACGGTCGAAGCTCGATGACATTACCCAGACTGACCATGAAGGTGATTGCTGGTACATCTGGTGCCTGACTGGCTCTCTTGCTGTGGCTGCATCATGGCTCCCCTGTCCCAAAAAATGGCTTGCGTTTGCTCGGCGTGGTTCGCCCCGTCTGGTGAGTTGGAACCGCCTAAGCCATGAAATCACCCGACAATTCCGCAGCCATCAAGGAGCAAAAAGCAGCACGGCAGCAAAGCCAGAAGCAGTTTGAACTGCAAATGAGGATGATGAAGCAGCAGGCGGAAGCGGCTGGCTCCATTAAAACTCCAACTTTCCGGCCTGCGTCGCCACCAACGCAAGCAAGCCCTGATGCTCTCGAAGCAGCGACGGAGCAAAAGCGGCGAGCAAAGCGGCGCTTTGGCGTGCAACGTACCGTGATGCGCGGCGAGGGAAAGCTCGGCTCAACCCCTAGCCTAGGAGGCGCAAAGCCAGCATGACAGGCGACGAGATCGTCAAGCTTAACGATCAGATGCGGACCGACGTATCTGGCATGGTTAGCCTGTGGGATGAGTGCGGGGCGATGTGCCTAACTCGCAAGCTCTCCGTCATCACAAACGCTTACGGTAATGGCACGGCGTCAACGCAAGGCTACACGCCAGATCAACGGCTTTTGAACTCGGCGGCGATTCGGGCAAATGAAGCTTTGGCGGCTGGCTGCGTTTCGTGGATCGTTCCAAGCGATTCGCAATGGTTCACCTGGAAGCCAGTGCCACAAATCCAGGGCAAAGCAGCGGTTGAGGATTGGCTTGCTCAATGCTCGGAGATTGCCACGGCTTACCTTGCGTCCAGCAATTTTTACAATCGTGTGCATGAGGCTTTCGCGGACTGGTCCACGTTTGGCATTAGCTCGTTGTCGGTGCGCGAAGGGAAGCGGCATCCGCTGCATTGTCACACGCACGATTGCGGCTCTTACACCGTGGCTGAGGACGATGAACTCTATGTGCATCGTTGGTTCCGTGAGATTCAATGGACCGCCGATCAAGCCCGCGCTCGCTTTGGAGATGACCGTTTGCCGGAGCGTGTGAGGCAGCATATCGCAAGCGGCAAGATCAACGAGAAGGACCGTTACTTGCACGCTATCTATCCGCGTGAACTGAAGGACCGCAACACGGCAGGCGGTCCGCTGGGGATGCCTTGGGCGTCGTGTTACATTCATATTGATTCGAAGCTGAAGATTGAAGAGGGCGGCTTCGAGGAACTGCCGATGTTCGTCTCTCGATACTTCCGTTGGACAGAGCAAAGCCCATACGGTGCAAGTCCTGCAATGCTGGCGCTGGCTGAGATTCGGGGTGTGAACTACCTTGAATTGCTGATGGCGACGCTTGGCGAGGTAACCGTCAACCCTCGCGTTCTGGTCCCTGAAGGCATGGAGTCCGTTCCTGACCTTCGAGCGGGAGGCATTACGATCATGCCAATGGGCGGCGAAAGACCGTCGGAATGGATGACAGGCGGGCAATTTAACGTGGGCCTTGAACTCATTAAACGCAAGGAATACGCAATCCAGGAAGCGTTTCACTTCTCGCTGTTTCAGCAGTTCCAACAGATTGAGCGGCAGATTACGGCGCAAGAAGTGCGGGCGCGTGAGGCTGAAAAGCTGGCTCGCTTTTCCCCTGCGTTCTCTGGCCTGACTTCAGAGTTTATCAACCCGCTTCTTGAGCGCGTTTTTCAATTGCTTTACCGTGCTGGACTGCTCCCAACGGCTCCGCAAGAGGCTGTTATTCAAACTCCAGGCGGTCCGATCATTGCCTTTCCTCGCACGGTCCACACGTCAAGGATGGCGCTGGCTCTCCAGTCGTTGAAGAAAACAGCGATGTCGAACGCGCTGGAACTGTTCTTGCCGCTCTCGCAACTGAAGCCGGACGTGTTCGATAACCTTGACTCTGACGCGGCTTTCCGTGACTTGACCCGCTCGGACGGGATGCCAGCGAATTACCTTCTCAACGAAGAGCAGGTTGTGTCTATGCGCGAGGCTCGTCAGAAGGCGCAAGAGCAGGAGCAAATGGCAGAGATGGCAATGCAGGCGGCTAAATCACCTGCGCTTGTGGAGGCGATGCAATGACCAGTTTTGAGCAAGACATTATCAAGACCCCGCAAGACCGCATCGACTTCGAGGCGCTGTGCAAATCCACGTTCAACTGTCCGTCTGGTCGCGCTTTGCTGCGCATCCTTTGTCAAGCCAGACACCCGATGGATCAAACGCCGGGACGCTCCAAGCATTACCGGGGCAACTGTGAAGTCGTAGCCGCTCTGTGGCGCTATGGCTCCGAAGAATTTTCTCCGCCTGAGATGGTGGATAAACCCAACAAACCAACACAGCAATGAAATACGCACCGCATCAACAACGCGTGGTCGACGAATTCACCGAACTCAACGCAAGGCTCGCAAAGCTGGAGGACTTCATCCAGTCAAATCCCATCTTTGCGGGACTCCCAGAAGCCGAACAAGGCCGCATGAAGCGGCAACAGGCGGCGATGGCCGAATACTCGCAAGTACTCCGCGAACGCATTGCAGCTTTCTCCGCCTGAATCCAAACACCAACACCGACACGATGAAACTCGAACTCAATGGTAATTCCGTCAGCGACGACGGGCAACTCGTCGCCACGATCGACGGCGACAACGCAACAACGTCGCGACCCCTTCCACCTGCGGTCAAGGGTCGTATCAACGCACTGGTTGGCCGCAAGCTGACCTTCTCGGTAGTCGAGGGGAATCTTCCTGACCCCGGCAACGCTGCGGGCCTTCCTGCTGCTGAGGATGCCCCTACCGCTGTTCCTTCTGCTGCAACTCCTGCCACTGAACCCGCGAAGGCTGAAACGGCCCCCGCGAATCCCTACAAGGTGCCAGTCGGGCAAGATCCCCGCTACGGCGCAAAGACAAAGGGATGGAAAGGGGGTGATGCGTGAAATCCCGCGCTCACTCTCTCGCTATTGCCACTGCCGCAATTGCTGGCACCACCGGCGCGGCCCTTGCAAGCACGGCAACTGAGACGAATCGCAACGCGATTGTTTACAAACTCACCAACACCGCGCAACGCGACGTGAAGCTCATTTCCGGTCGCGCACAGTATCAACGCACGTCCTTGAAGTGGCCCTTTCGCGGCAAGAACAAGGCTCAACGTGCACGGATCAATTCTGCATTCTCTTCCATCTGATGAACTTTCTTTCGTTTCCTGCAATGGGCCTTCTTGAAGGCGAACCTGGCGCGGCTGGCGGTGGTGGCAACCCTTCCCCTGCGGCTGGCGATCCTCCTGCTTTCGCCCCTTCCTTTGACGGCGTGATTCAAGCTGACGGCGCATTTGCTGAGGGCTGGACATCGAAGGCGTTTGGTCCCGACTACACCGGCCCCCTGGCTGGCGTCAAGACTTTGACCGACGTTGACAAGGTTCTCCGTGACAACATGGCGGCGGCGAGAGCCAAAACCGAAGGAATGATTCGCGTTCCCGGCGATGACGCGAAGCCTGAAGATGTGGCGGCATTCCGTAAAGCCCTGGGCGTTCCCGATGATCCGACAGGCTACGGCTTGGTGAAACCTGAGACATTGCCCGATGGCGTCGCTTGGGATGACGCTTATGCTGCGGAGTTTGGCAAGACGGCCCATGAACTGGGGCTGACTGCCAAGCAAGCTGCGAAGCTGAGCGAATGGCAAACGCAACGAGTTGCGGCACAAGTCGAACAGGCGAGAGCAGAAATTGCGAAGATCGACGAAGCGGAGAAGGCGGATCTAGCGAAGCGATTCAACGGAGATGCGAACGCGGTGAACGCTGCGGTTGCTGCGGCTCAAAAAGTCGGCGCAAAGGTTGGACTTCCGCCGAACGCATTCGACCCGGCAGATAAAGACTATTGGGGCAACGAAGCCCTTGCTGCATTCGCCAAGCTCTCCGCGCAACTCGGCGAGCACGGCTTCACTCCCGGCTCTGGCAATCCTGGCGCAATGAGCGTGGATGAAGCGAAGGCGATCATGGGCAACAAAGATCATCCACTGCATAAGAAGTGGGCAGAAGGTGACAAGGAAGTCCACGCCCGCATTGACGCGGCCTACCGCGCAGCAACTGGCGGAAAGTAAAAAAACCAGTTGCGCACTTCAAAGTTGGTCCTCGCATTGGCAGCAGTGCGAGGGCCTTCTTGTTTTAGGAGCCTACCCGTAAAGCACGGCGCGGCAGTCCGGCCCACTGAGTGGCTTACCGGGAAACGAGCGAGTTAGCGAACTCTTCAACCCTCCTTCCCTTCTATGTCTTTTGATCCAACCTACGGCATTCCCGAACACTTCAAGCAGAAGTACCGTGATGCCTTCCAAGCCACCATTCAACAGGAGCAGGCTAAGCTTGCGAATGTCTCCATCGTCGAGTCCGGCTGGACCGCTAAACAATTCATCCTTCGCGAAGGTCAAGCCAACGAATGGCGTGTTGATAACACGCGCTTTGGCAAAACTAATGCTGTCGAGTTCCAGGGCGGTTTCCGCTCCGGCTTCAAGCAAGACCTCGAAGCGCAACCCATCAAGTTCGACCGCAAGGACGCCAAGAAGCTCGATACCATCGCGCTTCCCACCGGCTTTGTGTTGACCGAAATGCGCAAGGGCCTTGGTCGTATCCAAGATGACTTGTTCATCGCTGCGGCTACTGCCAACGCTCTCGGCGGAGCCGCTCCGCACGTCACGCCGCAGACGTTCCCAACGTCGCAAATCATTCCGGTGAACTACACGAAGCCGGGGCAGGATGTCGGCAGCAATTCCGGCCTGACTGTCTGGAAGGCTCTTGAAATCCGCACGCGCTTCAAGCAATTGGAGATCGACGCCGATCAAGAGGATTGCGTTCTCGCAGTCACTCCAGAAATGATCACTCAACTCATGCTTGACGCTGAAGCTGCAAGCAATGGCGCTTGGGCAAAGATCGTTCTGAAGTGGGTTGAGATGTACATGACCGGCTCTCGCGATTCGAAGCTCCTTGGTATGTTCCGCGTCATCGAGTCGAATCGTCTCGCTGAAGACTCCGGTACAGGTGTTCAAACCGCTCTGGCCTTCTGCAAACGCGGCTTCGTCTCCGCTCCGCTGATGGGAATGGAAAGCCATATCGACGTTCTGCCCACCGACAAGCACGCAATCCAGATCACCGCTTACGGTGAATGGGGCTGCTTCCGCGCATACGACGAAATGGTTCTTCAGGTTCCATGCGATCCGTCCCCGTAGTTCAACCTTCATCCTGACGCCTGCCCCTTAACCGGGGCGGGCAATCTTCAAACCTTCATCCTTCTTCTATTATGCCTTCCATCAACTCTGATTATCAAGCCTCTCTCGATCTCGCTGCAACCACTGTCAATTACAGCCCTTCCCGCGCCCCTCTTCACGCCACCCTTCGCACGGCTCGCTTTACGTGGACCGCTGATGCTAGCCGCGCAGATGGTGACACCGTGAAACTTGGCTCGCTGGCTCTCCCTGGCGCTCGCGTCATCCCTGAACTCTGCCGCATCCGTGGCACTGGTTCCGGCACGACCGCCGTAAAGTTCACCCTGCAAAAGACCGATTCGGCCGGCGCAAATGCCGTCGCTCTTTCGGCTCAAACTTCGCAGGTCACCAGCGCAACCGCGACAACGACCCTCGCTATCCCTACGGCTGGCGGTGCTCCTGTCGAACTTGCTGAAACGGATCTGCTGAAGTTGGTTCTGAACTACGGAACCGGCGCAACGCTGACTCTGGCTGCAACGAACACCTACACCGTGGAAATCGGCTACACCGTGGACGATCCAGCGTAAGCCAAGCTTCCCCCGTTGTTAACCTCTACTGGCGGCGGGTTGGTTCATTCCAGCCCGTCGCCTTTTTCGTAGCATGACCAAAACACTTCTGGCAAATATCGCGCTCGGCAAACTCGGCGCTTCTCGCATTACGTCGTTGGACGAGCGAAGCCCAGTAGCTGAGAAGTTGCGGGAAATGTGGGACGTGACGCGGGATTCAATTCTCCGCCGCCGTGAATGGAACTTTGCATTGAAGCGGGCGACCCTCTCAGCCCTGGCGACTGCTCCGGCGTTTGGCTATACCTACCAATATCAGCTTCCCACCGATTACATTCGGGCGGTTGAGTTCAACGCTCAAGCGGCTGGAACCTCGCAAGCTCTGTTCGAGATCGAAGGTGACAAGCTCCTGACCAACGACGCAACGGCAGAGCTTCGATACGTTTACCGCAACGAAGATGTGTCTTCCTGGGACGACGGGTTTCAAGCCGCATTCTCTTTTGCTCTGGCCGCGGCTGTGGCTCCGTCGCTCTCGAACTCGCAAACTATGGCAGCGGATCTGGAAGCCAAAGCAGAGCGGGCCATCACCAAAGCGGGCGGCGCAAACCTGGGCGAAGATAAGCCAAGGGCAATCCTAGCCTTCCAGGATAGCGGCTACATCAACGCAAGACTCGGAGCGCAGAACTGGTAATGAAGGCTGCTATCAACTCCCTCAATGGTGGCGAGATTACGCCTCTGATGCGCGGACGCGGCGACCTTGAAAGCCTTCGACGTGCTGCTGTGCAAATGGCAAACTTCATGCCTCGCGTCTTTGGCGGGGCCGGTCGTCGTCCTTCGCTGATGCACGTTGCAGAGTCTCTGGATGGCGATAAGCATTCCCGGCTGATACCATTTACGTTCTCCGTAACGACTCGCTACTTCATCGAGCTTGGACACGAATCAATGCGCTTTTGGGACGCTGGAACTGTGGCGCTTGATGGCGATACCATCGCGGCTCCGTGGGATGAATCGGACCTGGACGAGATCCAGTACGCGCAAATCAATGACGTGATGTTCCTCACGCATCCCGACTATCATCCACAGGAGCTTTTGCGCACGTCGTCCGGTTGGGAGTTGCGCCCGGTGCCGTGGAAGTATCCGGCGCTGAGAGACGAGAACGCCAAGGAGGCAAACCGCGTGAACCCTGTTTACTCTGATCTTTTCCGCGTTGGAACCTTTGAATGGGAGGAATTCATCCTTGCTGATAGTGGGACGCATGATTTTCAAATCGGCTACACTGGCGGAGGATCGAGCACAAAAACTGCACGCCTTCAACACTGGTCCGGCGGCGCGTGGGTGACGATTAAGACCTACTCAACAACGGCTGCAAGCTACATCGGCAGCTTCAATTTCAGCGTGACTGGCGGCGATCGTTATCGAATGACTTACACCGGGCCGATTTGCTCGGGTGGTCTATCGATCTTTTTCGGGATGAGCAACGTAAAAGGGCTTCTGTTTTCAACAACTCAGCCATACACGCAAACGGCTGTCACGGTTCCTGCTGATACTCCCTGGCGTGTGCAAATGGACGCTACCGCCTCGGCATCGCTCCCGGCTGGCGCTTCTTGTGTCCTGCAAAAATTCACGTCGTCATGGGTGAACGTCCAAACGCTCACAATCACGCCCGGCATTGAGACAGTTTACGTAGGGTCCGTCTCTGGTTCTGCGGTGCAATATCGGCTGAACTGGACGGGCAACCAGATGGATGACGGCGAGATGGCAATTCAAACCATCGCGTTTACCGGCGAGCCTGAAATCACGCTCGAATGCAATGCGACCTCTGGCACAGCTAGAACTTTGACGGCATCGGAACCGCTCTTCGACCCTCTGCATGTCGGGGCCTACTTTGAAATTGTGCACCGTCGAGAACTGGCAAGCTCGATTATCGTCGGAGTAGTGGGCGCGATCACCGACACGGAAAGCACGCCAGTCCTTGTCTCTGGGCAATGGGACTTTTACACCTATGGCTCTTGGTCTGGAACTATCTACGTCGAGCAACAGAACGCGGATGGATCTTGGACAACAACGCGGAGTTGGGTAGGCAACAAGGACCGCAATATTTCTAGCACTGGAATTGTCGATTCTGGAACCTACATGAGGCTGCGTATCTCTAGCGGCAATGGTTCTGCCGTGTCTGGTGGCGCTGCCGTTCCTCGCTTTGTCCTCGAAGCTGCGGACGCCCGGCACGTCGGTCTTGTCCAGGTGACAGCCTACACCGATTCGGAGAACGTCACCGTTGACGTCGTGAACAATCTCTACGCCACGACGGCAACAAACCTTTGGAGTGAGGGTGCTTGGTCTGATTATCGCGGCTATCCTCGAGCGGTGACTTTGCACGATCAACGGTTGATCTTCGCGGGCTCTCCGTCTGAGCCCCAAAAGATTTGGGGCTCGGTAATCGGCGACTTCCGCAACTTTGAGCTTGGGACTTTTGACGACGCTGGTTTTGCTTTCCAGCTTGCCGCGACTGAGGCAAACCCGATTCTCTGGCTAGTGAGCAAGGAAGGGATTCTTGCGGGCACACAAGGCGAGGTCTGGAGCTTGTCAGCAGATGGCACGATTACTCCCTCCAACGTCAACGTGAACCTGCAATCCGCCCTTGGTTCTGAGCCTATCCAGGTGCTACGAACAGAGTCGGCGATCTTACTTGTAGAACGTGGTGGAACGAAAATCAGAGAGTTCGTCTTTGACTTCGCTACACAATCCTATCAATCGCCGGTCGTCACTCAGCTAATCGAGCACCTGCTTCGCTCTGGCATTCGAGCGATGGCTAGAACCGCGAACCCTGAGCAAACGCTTTGGATCGTCACCAATGACGGGCTTCTTCTTTCCTGCTCGTATCGACGCGAGGAAGAAGTCATTGCATGGGCGCAGCATCCCACGACGGGCACCGTTGAAAGCGTGTCCACGAACTACGGTGCGGCAGCAGATGAAGTTTGGATTGTCGTCAATCGCAACGGAGCGCGGAGAATTGAACGGCTGGACGTAGAGCACTGGGAGCGGGTCGAGGTCGATACGTCTTACCATCTGGACGCTGCCAAGGTGACGACTGGCGACGGTTTAACGGTCATCACGGGGCTAGATCATTTGGAAGGGCAGCTTGTCTCTGTGCATGCGGACGGCGCCGACCTGGCTTCCCGGGTCGTTCTGTCTGGACAAATCACCTTGAACGATCCCGCTGATTTGGTCGTCGTCGGTCTGCCGTTCACTTCGACGTTGCAACCCTGGCCTGTCTTCATGCCGCTGGATGACGGAACAAGCCAAACGAGGAAACAGCGCGTCTCCAAGATTATTGTCCTTCTTCATCGCTCCGGCGCTTGCGAGTTTGCCGATTCGCCAGACGCGACGTTTTACCCGCTGGCTATCCGCTCGGCCTCCGATCCTGAAGGCGCGGTTGTGCTGCGGTCTGACTACTTCGAGACTCCAGTTCAAGGCGCTTACGGATGGGAAACTAGCGTCACCTTCAAATCTTCTTCCGTCCTACCGTTGACTATTCTTGCGGTGGTTTACAACATGGGTGTCTATGGTGAGTGAAGCCCCAACAATTCCAGCACTTCAAGCCCGTCTCTACGGTGAAAAGCTGGGCGATTATCAGGTCGTTTCTGGCTGGTGGGAAGCTCGGCATGGTGAGCCATTAGCGGAAACAATTCTCCCGCCCCTGGGTGTGATTATTGAAGACGGGCAAGGGCCTTGCGCCGCTCTCTGGTGCTATGAATGTTTTGGCGTTGGAGTGTGCTTCTTAGAGTTCGCAATCTCTCGCCCAAACTTATCAGTTAGCGCGGCGATGGAATCTTTTAAAATGGCCGTCGATGGCTGTATTCGAGTTGCCAAAATTCACGGCGATTTCTCTTATTTCCGGTGCATCGCTGAGCCGTCTCTTGCTCGTCAGATCAAGCGGGCAGGCTTCACCGTTGAAGCGACAGGATTTACTCAATTGGCTCTTCGGAAGGACTAACTATGGCTGACCCAGCAACATGGATTGGTATTGCCTCCCTGGTAGTTAGCGCGGTTGGAACCGGGCTCTCCGTCCAGTCGCAGAACAATGCGGCCAAGTCACAGGAACAACTTTCGCTTCTCAACCTCCAAAGCCAGCGCCAAGCGGCACAGCAACAAGGGCGCTTGCAGTCGATGCAGGCGCAAGTGAACGCAGCCCTTGCGGCAAAGGATCAAGCGGCAGCGAATGCGGCGGCAGTCTCGCTGGAGCGCCAAGCGCAATCAGTCGGCGCGGCGGGTCGTGAGAATACCCGTCAGCAGAGAATGCAATTCGCGCAGTTCATCGCACAGCAGCGGGCGGCGGTTGCGGCCTCTGGTGTGGTCGATACGACCGGCTCCCCTCTCGCCCTTCTCGCTGACTCTGCAAAGCAAGAGCAGTATGCAGCGGATGAAACCCTCTACCAAGTCGAGTCTGCACAGCGGCAGCTCTACTTTGACGCCGATATGCAACGCAACGCCGGTACTGTTGCAGGAATCCAAGGCCTAGGCTTTCGGGCAGAATCGGCTGGCGCAATGGGTTCTATCGGCATGGCTGAGGCTCAAGCTCGCCTTGATTACCTGGGAGCAAGGGCCGGAGCAACGGCAATGCGCAACGGTGCAACGGCTTCGCTTATCGGCGGCATTGGCGATGCCTTCAGCGGCGGTTACAACCTGTACCGGAATACTCCACGAACCTCTAAAGTGAAGGCGATTAATAATAGCTTGAAGTAGCCCTAAATCTAATGGCAAGAATCCCAGTCGCTCAACTCCCTGGCGGAATGCCGCTGCAAACCAACGTCCCAACGGGTGGCGGCGCTCGCGGTTTCCGTGTCAACGTTTCCAGCGCTGGCATGGCTGCGGTTGGAACGCCAACTATTGACGTTCGATCTGCGGTCGGCGCTGAACTCTCCGGTGCAAAGGTTGGTGAAGCGGTCAAGGGAATCGGCGGAATGTTCGGGCGTCTGGCGTCTGAACAAGCGGACATTGTGAA
>ERZ724505.1074-NODE-1074-length-15672-cov-22.488314_pt1 | contig 15672 bp, 13 predicted proteins | sample MGYA00376038_ERZ724505 | MGnify/ENA primary metagenome ERZ724505 (study PRJEB28724, sample SAMN07190884) | wastewater metagenome | isolation source: effluent of sewage treatment plant in Hong Hong | place: Hong Kong | collected 2016-03-17 ... | reverse complement strand
TGTTCGGTTGAAAGTAAATGTTCTTTCGTAAAATCTTAAACATTAAAACAAACATCGTCAGGGACTTTGGCAACAAAGCATAAGTCTGTGAAACCCGAAGCCCATTTGTCTTTAGCAAATGGGTAGTTCACGGTTGTGTATTAACCATGTAGCAAGTAATGCCTGATTACGTATCCAAAGCTGGTGGTGTAGGTCTAGCATATGTACTAACCTATGATGATCTAGGATCCCTAACAGCATCAATAGCTGACACCGGGTCCTTTGTAGTTACTGCATCGTTTGCCAATCCCTTCCTCTCTTTCTCAAAGGGTGATGGAACTCAGTTCTATCTCAATCTTGAGACTCTAGTACCAATTAGTGCACTAACTGCATCATTCATAACAGGATCCGGTGTTCATGGTCCGTATGGACCTAATAGTGTAATATCAGCTTCATATGCAATTACTAGCAGTTATGCTGTATCAGCTTCATATGCAAGTACAGCAACCACTGCATCATATTCGCTGAACACCTTACCAGCCGGTGGACCCTTTGAAATACAATATAATGGGGGTTCGGGTTCACTGGAAGCTAGTACTAATCTAAATTATGTTGAGAAGAATGAGGTTTACTTAAGGTCCTTAAGTGATGACGGTAGTGGCTTTTTGAGAAAGCATGGAGGAATTCGCCTCCAGGATAGTAATGCTACTATATTGGTCAGGGGGATGACGGCACGCCAAGTAGTAGTTCATCGCTCAGCTCGACACAGTGAGAACAAGCTGATACTGCAGATGTATACTGACTTGGTGTTTCGAGCGGGGTTTGTAGCATCATACATAATAGCATGCCTAAATGGCTCAACGCGTGCAGGACAGCTGTACTGTAGCTGGACCGGCAGAGCAGATAACACCACAGCTGATGACATATCTTTGGTGGATTTGAACAACGTTGGATCAACATTATACTCCCCGGCCACCACGCCTGTTTTTCGTGTTGTATATGATCCAACAGGCAAAGTATATTTATACTTGGATTGTACGCATACTGTTGAGAATACTGACGTATGTATACTGTATACACTATTTACAGAACCTGACTAAGCATCAATAACTCACTATGAACATTCCAATTTGGCCAGGTAGCTCTTCATTTACGACGGGGAGTACTTCGTATGGTTATTATGACAGTGATGCTGCATTTCAGCAGGATGCTGATAGAGTGGCCATCTGGTCTGCACGTAAGTTGGGATATCCTGTAGTTGATGTTGAGCTGCAAGCAGAACAGTTTTATGATGCTTTTGAGGAAGCAATTACTGAGTTTGGAATTATAGTCAACATGTATAATGCTAGAGATTATATTTCCACCCTGCAGGGATCAAGCACATCAACAAATCTTAATCAGAGAGTAATCACTCCAAATCTTGGTCGCGTCATAGCAATTTCTAAAGCATATGGTGCAGAGGCTGGGTCTGGAGGAGATGTGGATTGGAAGAGGGGCTATATCGAGCTAACTCCAGGAACTGCTAGCTATGACCTAAATGCTTTATGGGCAGATCCACACGAAGCTAGTGGTAGTATAGAGATCAAGCGAGTATTCCATCAACCCTCTCCTGCAATATCACGGTACTTTGATCCACAGGTGGGTACCGGTGGTGCAACACAGCAAATGCTAGATGGTTTTGGTTGGGGATCATACTCACCAGCAGTTAGCTTCTTAGTAATGCCAATGTACGCAGACCTATTACGGATGCAGGCGATTGAGCTAAATGATATGATTCGTAAGTCTGGGTTTAGCTTTACCCTAAGAAATAATAAACTGCAGCTGTCACCAATACCAACCGACTCACTAAAGTTATGGTTTGAGTACGTACTAACAGACGATCGCAATAATACACTACGCACACCAACAGGCTCTATTAGCGATTTAAGCAACGTACCATACTCAAGAATCACATACCAGGATATCAACGATATAGGAAAGCGGTGGATTCGATTATACACCTTAGCAGCTGCTAAAGAAACTCTAGGCAATATTCGTGGAAAGTATACTACAGTACCAGTACCAGGTGCTGAGGTAACTCTGAATGGGGCTGATTTGATTGCACAAGCTCGCGAAGACAAGACCAACCTTAAAACAGAGCTAACTGAACTATTGCAGACCATGACTAGGCAGGGGCAGATGGAACAGGAAAGCGCAATTGCGACAGCAGTTGCCGGCCAGCTGAAGTATGTACCACTTGGGATATACATTGCATAATGGCACTATTTGGCAGTAGTAGAGATATTAGTCTGTTTGTTCACCTAAACAAGGAGCTAATCAATAACATAATCTCACAAGAGGTTGACTACTATCAGGTGCACCTACCTGATACACAGGGACGGGAGGATGATGATTTATATGGTGAGGCAAGCTCACAGCGAAGTTATTATGAACCAGTTAGAATAGCGTGTCTGATCGAGCGCCAGGATCTCAATACAACTGTAGATGATCAAGCAGGCATGGACAAAACGCAAATACTAACATTTAGGTTTTTGCGTCCAATGCTTAAGGAAATAAACCTAGTGCCAATGGAAGGTGATATTGTAGAAGTACGAGAAAATTTCTACGAAATCAATGCAATCAACCAAAACCAGTTTGTTCTGGGAAAGGATGGGGAGTATCCAAAGAGTGTTGGTGAACAATTTGGGGAGAATTTCTCTATTCTATGTACAGCTCACCTAACACGTGCAGCCAGCCTACAAATCATTCCTAGAGTATGAGATCTAATAAACACGTTCCTAAGACACAGTATGAGATCACAAAGGGTGATCCAGATCGCCGCTTTCCGCGAACTGATCATGTTCGACGTGATCAAGATACTATTAAGGAACTTATAATAGGCCTGCGAGACGTTGATAGCTCGATTAGGTGGTATTTTCAAAACATAATTAAGCCAACTATAAGTGAGGCTGGGTTTCAAGTGAAGGTACCAGTTTTATATGGTACACCTCAACGATGGGCCAATATGCAGAAGGATGGCTTTATTCGTGATAAAGAGGGTAAGCTACAAATACCCGTCATATTATATCGTCGTACTGGTATTATCAAGGATAAGACCTTGGGATCTAGGGTGGATGGTAACTATCCACAACTATATTACTCTAATCAAGTTAAGTATAATCAGTCCAATCGCTACGACCAATTTAGCGTGTTAACAAATGCTAGATCATCTGTAGGGTTTACCAATACCATTATACCAGACTTTGTTAACGTCACATACGAGGTGTTGATGTGGACAGACACAATAGATCAGATGAATCAGCTACTGGAGGCTGTATTGTTTACAGAGGGTTCTTATTGGGGTGAGCCAGAACGATTTAAGTTTAGATCTAAAATTGACAATTTTACAAACAATCAAGATCTACCACAGGATGGTGATCGCACCATAAAGACAAATTTTAGCTTGCAAATAGCTGGCTACATTATTACTGATGCGTTAGTTAAGCAATTAGCTAAGAAGGATCCATATTTATCACAGCAACCTGGTGCTATTAAAACAAACAATCACCTGTCTGGATCTCTCTAAGTTGAATTAGTTGTTGTCACATGGCCACTCTTTATGCAATAGGTGCTGACAAGGCTTATATTTATCCAACCTCTGGATCCACATCATCCTTGCATATATCAGGCAATCTTGATATACAAGGAATTGCCACACTTCCTACTATTATTGGCACGCTCATAGGCACAGCGTCCTATGGTGGTACTGCTTCATATGCATATACATCTAGTATTGCAACAACTGCCAGTCATGCTCTGGTGGCAATATCGTCAAGTTATGCAGCAACTGCAAGTTTGCTATTAGGATCAATTACGTCAGCTAGCTATGCACTAAGTGCATCCTCAGCAGTGTCGGCATCACATGCCCTTACTTCTAGCTATGTGGTGAGTGCTAGTTACGCATTAAGCTCAAGCATTGCACAAACGGCGTCCTATGCTGGACAAACAATCTCTTCAAGTTATGCAGCCACAGCTAGTGTGCTGCTTGGCTCAGTGACGTCAGCTAGCTATACACTATCATCTAGCTATGCCACTACTGCCAGCTATGTGCTAAGTGCATCCTATGCCTTAAGCGCCAGTAGTGCACAGCATGCCCAGACTGCATCATTTGTACTAAATGCCATCTCAGCCAGCTATGCATTGACTTCTAGCCACTCAACAACCTCGTCCTTTGCACAGAGTGCCAGCTATGCATTGACTTCTAGTTATGCATCAACTTCTAGCTATGCATTGAGTGCCAGCTATGCATTGACTTCTAGTTATGCATCAACTTCTAGCTATGCATTGAGTGCTAGTGCTGCTCAATATGCCACTACAGCTAGCTTAGCAGTAACAGCGATTACAGCGGCCACGGCTAGTTTACTGATGGGATCAGTTCAGTCAGCAAGCTATGCAGCTACAGCTAGTTTACTATTAGGATCAATACAATCTGCCAGCTATGCGGCTACGGCCAGTCTACTGCTGGGGGCTATACAGTCGGCAAGCTATGCAGTTAGCTCGTCTCATGCACAAATTGCCATAACCTCTAGTTATGCTACTACTGCTAGCTATCTAATAGGATTGTCCCCTTCAGCTAGCTATGCACTAAGTGCATCATATGCCCTAAGCTGTTCGCAGGCAAGTACGGCGTCATATGTGCACCAAGTAACTTCAGCAAGTTACGCACAAACAGCCAGCTTGTTGTTGGGATCGGTTGTTTCAGCTAGCTATGCACTAAGTGCATCGTATGCACAAAGTGCTAGTGTTGCAGTTACTAGTAGTTATGTTGCAACTGCTAGCTATGCTGAAGCAGCATTGACAGCCAGCTTCGCATCATCCGCCTCTATGCTGGCAGATACAGTGATTGTTAAGGCTTCTGGATCGGTTACAAAAGCTACATCCACCTGGTCGAACATAGCAGGTATGCAAGTTGAGGTAGATAGCAATGCCACATACTTACTTGAAATACATGCACTAGCACAGGGAAACAACCTCAACTCATCAGTTTGGATTTCGTGCAATGGACCAGCAACCAGCAGCTTTGGTGCATATTTCTACGGAGTGCAGTCAGCAGGTAATGTATCACAACAAAGAATCACCAAATATGATAGTTTAGATGCTGGAGGTGGATCAAACATACCAGCAATTAACTTAGACTATCTATATTACTATAGAGCCTTGATCTGCACTGCAGCAGCAGGAACACTAGTGGCTCGAATTTATAGAGGAGGTTCGGCAGGCGTTATTACACTAAACACAACAGCATCGTTCATGCGGGTTCAACGCATAGGCTAGATTTAATTAATTCAAGCAGAATTCCCATCGGTCTTCAGCCCGTGGGTAGTTCACCATCAAAAACATGACTAAGTTTACCGATCAGGAAATCGATCAGATTAAAAGCATCCAACAAAAGTATAACGTGTTGGGGATTCAACTACTACAAATCAAGTTGGCATGGAGAGAACTGAGTACACGTCAACAAAGTCTTAAGCAGGAGGAGTTAGCTTTGGAGGAGCAGGTGTATAAGCTCAACGTTGAGGAGAGAGATCTTGCAAAGACTCTAGATAAAAAATATGGAATTGGTTCTCTAGATTTGGAAACAGGAGAATTTACACCTAAAGTTGAGAGTCTAGGTTAAGGTTTCGGACTAGTCCATGATACTTATGTGGGAATTTAATTCACACTAATAATCATGGCAGAAGCACAGATCTCCCCAGGAGTATTTACAAATGTAAAGGATCGCACCTTCCTTGCACAAGGTATTGCCTCAATTGGGGCTGCAATTGTTGGACCAACTCCTAAAGGTCCTGCCTTTGTACCAACTATTCTAACTACTTGGGAGGATTACAAAGCTCTATATGGAGGCACAACGGATGACACCTACGTTCCACACGCAGTGCGGGCTTACATTCAATCAGCCGCATCGGTAACTGTAGTTCGCGTAGTACAAGAGGGTGGATATGTAGCGTCACCACTAATTCTTACTAGTGGTAGCTATGTACTATCTGTTCTAGGATTAACAACTACTGTTGGACAGTCCAGTGCCAGCTTATCCAGCGTTAGCTTCGAACCAATCAGCAGCGTATCTGGTTCGTTTAGTGCCTCCATGGTAATCGCTGGTCATAGCTCTAGTTTTACAGCCAGCCTACTACCAGCACAACCAAACGCATTAAGCAACATCTTTGGTACTGGTATAAAGAGCACCAAAGATTTATACAGCTACATCTGGGCCGGTGATTACATTACACGTAATTCATCCAGCATCAGCTCGTTTACTGTTAACTCAACAACACCACTTAACTTCTCTGGTTCGTATGGTGTGATTCGAGCAGCAGCTACTCCGTGGATTACTTCACAGTTTCAACAAGGAGCAACTGCAGCTAACCTATTCCGTGTTCATGCATTGGCAGACGGAGAGCTAGGTAATACAGCTCTTAAAATCAGCATTATCAACACAGCCCTACCAGGACAGGTACCAGGTACAGATTATGGTACATTTAATCTGCTTGTTCGTGAGCATGGTGATACCGATCAACGTCCTGTGGTGCTAGAAACCTTCACCAACCTAACATTAGATCCATCATCACCCAACTACATTGCACGTCGAGTAGGTGATAAGCACTCAAGTGCAACAGCAGAGGGTCTAATCACCAGTACTGGAGATTATGATGGTACTTCGAAGTACATTCGAGTGACTGTACACGCTGATGTTGCTAATCAGGCGATGACTCCCACTGTATATCCACATGGATTTGCAGCTCTGATGAACCCGCTACCAGGTAATTTGATGCTGGTACCACCCGTACTGGTTACAAACAGCGGCTCTGGCGTAACCAACTACATCAGCAGTGCTCTAAACAATACTGAGATCAATAGCAGCTACACAAAGAAGGCATTTTATGGTTGGAGCTACAGCACCAGTGACAACAACAACTTCCTCAAGGCCATTCCTTCAGCAAGTGTTGCACACCCGTCAGCTAGCTTCAACTTAAGCAATTGCTATATCCACCCAGATAACACAGCCACAACAGCCAACTCAACATTTGCAGCTTCGAGAATTATATCTGCCTCTGTCTTTGCAGGAGCTGATGTAGCCAACACACTTCGATTCACAGTACCATTGCAAGATGGCTGTGATGGGATGGATCCAGCAGTACCTAAAAACGTTGGAGCAGATATCACAGCAGCAAATGTGATGGGTCTGAATTGTGATTCAGTAGCAGCTTCAGGTTCGATAGGCTACATCAAAGCACTGAGTGTACTCAGCAACAAGGATCAATATGACATTAACCTAATAGCTATGCCAGGATTGAATGCAGAAATGCACCTACCAATCTTGGAAAAGGCAATCGAGGTGGCAGAAGATCGAGGAGATGTGTTTGTAACTGTTGATCCAACCAAGTTGTCTACAGAAAATGGTCTATCTGATGCGATTGCAGCAATTGCACTCGGCAACTTTGATACTAACGTAGCTGCAGCATACTGGCCTTGGATTAAGATCAAAGATGTGGATCGCAATAAATTTATTTGGGTACCTGGATCAGCTTGTACACCACAGGTTTTTGCCCAAAGCGATACGCTAGGACATGAGTGGCTTGCTCCATCAGGCCTAAATCGTGGTGGTATTGCTGGTGCAGTGTCTGCTGAGTATAAGCTAACACAGGCACAACGTAGCGAATTATACCAAGCACGAATCAACGCAATTGCAGATTTTCCTGGTCAGGGGGTAGTAATTTGGGGTCAAAAGAATCTACAGGCTCTACCTTCTGCTCTAGATCGTGTTAATGTATCGCGTCTATTAATTGCGCTGAAAAAGTACATTGCAAGTACATCACGATACCTAGTGTTTGAGAATAACACTACGCAAACACGTGCACGTTTCCTCAACCTAGTGACTCCATACCTAGAGACAGTAAAAGCACAACAAGGGGTGTATGCATACAAGGTGGTGATGGATGAATCAAACAATCCAGCCAGCACAATTGATGCGTTGGAGTTGAGGGGAGACATCTTCATACAGCCAGCAAAGTCGGCTGAGTTTATCAAGCTGGATTTCAACGTAATGCCAACTGGAGCGAGTTTTGGTAATGCATAATATCTATTAAAGATTATAATAACACAGAGATCACAACACCATGCCAAATCTAATTGACAATAGTGAGATTTTCTTCACTCCCTTCGAGCCAAAGGTTCAGAATAGATTCTACCTCTATCTTGATGGAGTTCCATCATTCCTCTGCAAGAAAGTGCAGCGTCCCACTATTGATTGTGGTGAGGTAGTGGTTGATCACATCAACGTTCTACGTAAGCTGAAGGGAAAGTGCAAGTGGAACGATATCAACCTAACACTGTACGATGCAATCGTGCCTTCAGGTGCGCAAGCGGTGATGGAGTGGGTTCGCACATCGCATGAGTCCGTAACTGGAAGAGATGGGTACGCCGACTTCTACAAGAAAAACTTTGACTTGGCAGTATTAGGTCCGGTTGGTGACAAGGTTGAAAATTGGAAGATTGTAGGGGCTTATGTCAAGACTGCAGCGTTCGGTGATATGGATTGGTCAACCGAAACACAGGTGGAGATAGCACTAACCATAGCTATGGACTACTGCATCTTAGAGTACTAAGAACCAAACCAAATACACCATCAGGAAGGCCACCGCAAGGTGGTTTTTCTGTTAGCTAGCTATTTATATTGACGGAGCGTAAAAACACATTCATCGCTTTAGCGTGGATGGGATGTAAGTGACTCTTTTAACACTTACATTTTGTAAATTTAAACAAATATTCGGTTTTGTCTAAAAATAATTGTACTTTTACAAAAGTTTAGACTATTTAATAATATATGCTTAAAGGATTAAAATATAGATTATACCCAACCAACTCCCAAAAAGAGTTGATTGCCAAGCATATTGGTAGCAGTCGTTTTGTATATAATTTAGCCTTAGAAACAAAGAATACAGCGTATTTAGGTTCTAAACATAATTTTTCTCCATTTGACTTAATTAAACAGCTTCCTGACCTTAAAAAAGAATGTGAGTGGCTAAAAGAAGTTAATAGCCAATCTTTACAGCAATCTATCCAAAATATGGATATTGCTTTTAAAAAATTTTTTAAAGGTGCAGGTTTTCCAAAATTCAAATCAAAGCATAAGGGAAAACAATCTTTTTCTATTCCACAAAACGTAATAGTAGATAGTGGTAAGTTAATCATCCCCAAGTTCAAAGAAGGAATTGAAATTGTTTTACATCGTGAAATTAAAGGAACTATTAAAAGTGCAACCATAAGTGTTACCCCAACAGGTAAGTACTTTGTTTCAATATTGGTTGATACTAATACTGAAATACCAACTAAAACACCAATAACCGAAAACTCAACTATTGGTATTGACTTAGGAATTAAAGATTTTGCTATAACTTCTGATGGAGAAGTATTTGAAAATCCTAAGAACTTACGAAAAGCACAATCTAAATTAAAATATGTACAACGTAAATATTCAAAGAATAAGGGTAAACGTACTAAACAACGCCTTGCCTTACTATATGAAAAGGTAGTAAACAAACGCAAAGATTTTTTGCATAAAACATCAACTAAGTTAATTCGTGAGAACCAAACGATTTGTTTAGAGGATTTGGCAGTAAGCAATATGATTAAAAATCACAATTTAGCACAAGCAATAAGCGATGTAAGCTGGTCAACATTTGTAACTATGTTGGAGTACAAAGCTGATTGGTATGGTAAAAACATTCTACGAATAGGACGTTTTGCACCATCATCAAAAACCTGTTCTTGTTGTGGAACTATCAATAAAGAACTGACACTTAAAGACCGTGAATGGACTTGTGGTAGTTGTTCTACTGTGTTAGACCGAGATGTAAATGCTGCCATAAATATTAAATCATTTGCTCTTAAAAATAATTTGAGTGGGGAACACACTCTTAAAAATCAAGGTAAGTTGCCCACGTTGGTGGGAGCGTTAACCCTTGAAGCCCATTTGTCTTTAGCAAATGGGTAGTTCACTTGTATGAAAGTCGTCAAAGCTTGTTTGTCCTGCAATCGATCATTTACAAGCTATGAGTGCCAGAATAAGCACTACTGTAGTCGCCTATGTTTACGGCAACACTTAAAGACAGAGCAGGGTAGGGCATCAAGGGGTGAGCAAATTCAAGCTACTAAAGTTGTTAGAGGAACACTAAAACAACAGACTCGGTATTGCAAACAATGTTCCACCGGATTTCCAGTGAGGTCTAGTGATAAAAAGCAGTTCTGCACATCTAGTTGTCGGTATATATACATCTCTGAGAATAAGCAAACAATGCTTGACAAGCAACGTGCTACAAACATAGCACGTTACGGTGGCGCATATCCAACACAGAATAAGCAGATTGTACAAGGGATTAGGGATACTGTGGCTGAGAAGTATGGTTCTCAACATCCACGATTTAGTGATCAAGCTAAAATCAAACGAGTTCAAACCTGTATTGACAAGTATGGTAAGCCTTATGCACCGTCTTTTTGCTCAACATCAAAGGATGAGCAAGATCTATTTGAATTTGTTAGTAGCATAAATCCAGATCTAGAAGTACAACAACATAATCGTACGCTACTAGGTGGTAAGGAGGTAGATATATACATTCCCAGTCTAAAGTTGGCAATAGAATACAATGGACTATACTACCATTGTGAACAACGTATACCAGATAGAAAATACCACCTACAAAAAACGAGATTGCTGCAACACCAAGGTATAAGACTGATTCAGATATTCTCAGATGAGTGGATCAATAGAAGGTCTATCGTAGAGTCCAAGCTAAAAGCACTAGTAGGTAGCACAACTAAAGGATTATATGCAAGACAGTGTGAAGTTGTACAATTGGACTCACAGACAGCAGCTAAATTTCTAGAGCAAAATCATATACAAGGTGCTGACAAGTCAAGGCACAAATTAGGATTGTACTACAATCAGCAATTGGTTGCTGTGATGACGTTTTCTGTTGGACGTCAGATCATGGGATCAACCAATCAACCAGGCAAGTGGGAGTTGTCTAGATTTGCTACTAGTCGGAGGGTTGTTGGAGCTGCTGGCAAACTGCTAGCTTCTTTTAGACGAGCTTATGATCCAACCGAGATTATTAGTTATGCAGATAGGAGATGGTCAGTTGGTCAGCTGTATCAGACATTAGGTTTTGATCAAGTGGGTTACAGCGCTCCTAGTTATTGGTATACCAAGGATTACCGAACAAGATTGTATCGCTATAACTTCCGTAAGTCGGTACTAGTAGCTAATGGTTGTGACAGCTGTAAAACCGAGTGGCAAATTATGCAAGATCTAGGTTATGATAGAATATGGGATTGTGGTACCATAAAGTACAAAATGAAAATTGAATAGCTAACTATTTATTAGGCAGAACGAGTTACTCACAACACATGGATAATAAAGTTGTAAATGACAACTACCCAGCTCCAAAGCCACCAATTAGTGATCAGGAGCTTAAGCAGAGATTTCTACAAGAAGCACAGGGAGCTCCCGTAAAGGCTAAAATTAACATACCTACCGAGGTAATTGAGTTACCCTCTAAGGGATTACTGTATCCCGAAGGCCATCCACTAACTAGTGGTAAGATTGAGATGAGGTACATGACAGCTCGTGATGAGGATATACTATCATCTCAAACTTTGATTAAGCAGGGGTTGGTGGTTGATCGCCTATTGCAGGCTCTGATTGTAACTGAGGTGGATTATGACTCAATCTTAGCAATTGACAAAGGAGCAATTTTTATTGCTGCTCGCATTTTGGCTTATGGCAAAGATTATGAAATTGAGGTCACCTGCCCCAGCTGTGGTGAGAAGACTAAGATGGTAGTTGATTTACAGCAGTTTGACGACAAACTAGTTGATTGGTCTTTGTTTACTAGGGGTCAAACTACCCACAAGTTCATACTGCCAGCAGGTAAGCAGGAATTGACGCTGCGATTTTTGACTCATGGTGATGAGAAGAAGATTGAAGAGGACCTTAGGGGCACCAGAAAAGTGTCAAAGTTAACTGGAGTTGATGCTGAACTAACCACTAGGCTTAAACATTTGATCGTTGCTGTGGATGGTGATAATAAACCATTAGCAATTAACCAGTGTGTTGATAATATGCTATCCAGAGACTCACTAGCTTTGCGTAGTCACCTAAAAAAGGTAACTCCCGAATTAGACACACAAATTCTATTTACCTGTTCCAATTGTGGTCACGAACAGTTTATGAACCTGCCTATCGGCATTTCCTTTTTTTGGCCTGGGACCTGAGCATCGACGTGTGCTCCAGGAGCAAATCTTTGAGCTGATGTACTATGGTAAAATGGGTTTTGGTTATACTGAGTTGTATGACATGCCAACCTATTTACGCAAGTACTTTATTTTGAAACTTAGTGATACTAAGGCTAAGGAGAAGGAAGCAGAGCAGCAAGCTATCGATAAGGCTAAAAAAGGTAGAAGGTAGTTAGTTTTGTGTTGTGTGATATTTATAGGGAAAGTCGATGTCCCTACGAGAAACACTAAAAAAAATCATCAGAGAGGAGTATGATGATCTGATACTAGAGCATAAGCTCAAGGAGGGTCTTATTTCGTGGGCTGGAGGTATGGCTAACAACGTATTGCATAGCGTGCTTAACAACTATCGTAGTATTAGGCAAACGGACATTTTTAAGGATCCTAAGATTAGAAAACTGGCCAAGGACCTTAAGATGGATCAAAAGGCTTTGGAAAAGCGTGTTGCAACACTTGCAACAAAGGACAAAGACTTTCTCAGATCACTAGCTACTCAGCGTTATGTTAGACCTCAATGAGTAGATGGTTGACCCACAAGACAGCAGCAAAAAAAAGCCAGACGGTAAGCAAATCCAAGCTCTGGGAGCAGAGGTTGGTGCTGACTTGTCACGCGCACTAGTTGCAGCTATCAATAAGACTCTAGGCTCTCCGGAAACATCATTGACCAGCCTAAACCGGGCTCTTGTCAGGGGGATGGGTGTAATTGATGTCTCACAAGCATTGGATACCTCTAAGGTAGCGTCTACTATTAGTAAGGCATTAAATGCTAATATAAAGAGCATCAAGCTAGACACCATCGATGTGTCGTCAATATTAGACACCTCACAAGTAAAGTCGGTTGCGGCCAAGTCAATACAGTCTAGTATTGCTGAGAGTGAGCTGGGCACTATCAATGTGGCATCGATGCTGGATTTTACTGAGGTTGGTTCAGCACTTGGTCAAGCCTTGCAAACAGGAGTGAAGAATGTGGTTGTACGACCATTAATAGATCACGCTCAACTAAAGGGCACATTACCCACACAGTCAGGAACAGCACCAACTACGCAATCTTTCCACAACCATAGCCAATTAGGTGTTGAGGAGATTACAGTTGATCAACTAATAGCTACTCAGCGAAATCTGCTCAAGACTCAGGCAGACATTAAATCCACCTGGGCCCAGGTAGATCAAAAGGTAATTACCTATGGGTCTCTGCTTAAGCAGAGCAGCAAAGAGCAGCAGAAGATAGTTGATAGTCTAGGTACAATTCGCAATATATCTACTCAGATTAGTAGAGGACTGGAGGGTGATGTTATGCAGAGCAGGTTAGTCACCAAAACCAAGGCTGATCAACTTGAGACTTATACAGCAGCAGCAAAGTTACAACAACATGAGTGGGCAGCAGCCGAAGACTTGAGTGATCTATATGAACGTCAAGCACTCGCCCAAGTTGAGCGAAAGACAGGCTTAGTAGGTGTTTTTGCTGCCCAAGCTATGGAGCTAAGCGTACTCAAGCAAAAGGGTGCTCTTAGTCAAGTAGATTATGAGCGATCATTAGATCAAATCAAGGTTCAGCAGCAACTACAGATAGAGGGAGAGCGTGGTATTGAGCAATTACGCAATCGCATTGACCGCGAAAAGGAGTTGTTATCAGGTGTACAACATTATAATAATCAAGCTAAGCTACAGCATGCACTAGGAATGCATCAGCATGCAGTAGGTGAGCAGCTGCTTGCACAAGGTATTAAGCATAGTGGTGTGCAGAAGGATATATTGGGTATGCTGGATGTGGAGAGGCAAGGTACACAAGATCTGCTGCTGAAAAGAGTAATGATTGGTACTGGCCTTAAGGATCAATACTCTCAATTGTTGACTACCTTTATGCTGGAGAATCAGATTACCAGTTTGCAGGATCCTAAAGTCAAACAGTTTGCTCGCGAATTAGTACATCGACAGCATGCCAATGATCATCTAAAGCATCAGATCGACTTGGAAGAGTCGCTTGCGAAATGGCAATTGGAGTTGACTGAAGAGCTTGAGGAGTATGGTCATGGATGGGAGAAGTTGAAAAGCAAGGTGCTTGCAGTGGTTTCCGATCCAAAAATTCTAAAAAGCTTTCTAACCGTTAAAGGTTTGGATGTGTTAAAGGAGGGGTTAGAGGAAACTGGAGACATTTTCAAGGAGTTTCGTCATGAGGGTCTAACCATGGCCCAATCCTTTGCAGAGACTAAGGTGGTTTTGGGGTCAATCTTTAGCTTGAGTGGAGCTTCTATGGAAGAAGCTGCACATATTCAAGGTGCTTTGGTTAAGGAGATGGGTAGCATGGATAATGTTACTCGCAGCACTGTTGTGGAAGTTGGCAAAATGGCTAAGACTTATGGACTAAGTGCTCAGATGGCAGGTCAGTTACAAGGTCAGATCGCAAGTCTTCCAGGCCATACAGCCGAAAGTGCAACCAATAGTTTGGAGTTTACTGGAGCACTTGCTAAAGCAGCTCATGTTGCACCTGGTGCTGTAATGGAGGTTATTGCTCACAATGCAGAAGCAACAGCAACTTACACTAAGGATGGTAGCAAAAACATTGGGATAGCCGCCGTTGCAGCTGCTAAGTTAGGATTGGAGTTTGGCAGCATTACTAAAATGGCGGATGGGCTGTTGAACTTTGAAAACTCTATTAACAGACAGCTTGAGGCTAGTGTATTACTTGGTCGAGAAATCAACCTAGACAAGGCTCGTGAGCTTGCATTGAATGGAGACTTGGTTGGGGCAACTAAGGAGATGCTGCACAATATAGGTGGTGAAGCCGAGTTTAACCAGATGAATGTGCTGCAGCGGAGAGCTCTTGCAGAGGCCATGGGCGTTTCTGTACAGGAGTTATCTAAGATGGTTAAGAATCAGGACAAGTTAAATACACTCACTGATGAGCAGCAAAAAGCATTGGCTGAGGGGTCAATGACTTGGGATGAGGTTTTAGGGAACGCAAGTGGTGTTGGGTCTCGTTTATGGGATGGTGTAGTTGCAGCAAGCACTTTGGCAATCAATGCACGAGCAATTGTTGGTGGATTGAGGGAGGGAGTTAGTACAGCAAAGGATATGTGGGATGGCTTCAAACAGGGAGCAGGAATGTTGGGTGGTCTAAAGGGAGCTGTCGGTGGTTTGTTTGGTAACATTCCAGAGAAGGGATTGGGTGAGGCAACTGAGTTGGTTACTCCTGCAGAGTCTCTCACACCTGAACTCGACGTATCACAAGAAACTGCACAATTAAAAACTGCCGCTGATCAGGCTCCTAAGGCAAAATCTGGTCAAGGTGTTAGAGACTTCCTAACCAATTTAGCAGAGGGACTAAAATCCATGGCAGGTGGTAAAGTAGCACTAGGAGCTCTC
>ERZ724505.1073-NODE-1073-length-15675-cov-9.203009_pt1 | contig 15675 bp, 8 predicted proteins | sample MGYA00376038_ERZ724505 | MGnify/ENA primary metagenome ERZ724505 (study PRJEB28724, sample SAMN07190884) | wastewater metagenome | isolation source: effluent of sewage treatment plant in Hong Hong | place: Hong Kong | collected 2016-03-17 ... | reverse complement strand
GTGCATGAATTTATATCAGAGGCGTTCACAAATAAAGAATTTCAGAATTTATTAAAAAATATAAAAGGGGAGGGTAAATCGCCTACATTATTCAAGCAGTTTTTAGATGCTATTGCCCAATTAATAGGTATAAAAGACCCAACAATTTTAGACGACATCTTTCATCATACAGAAAAGTTATTAGATAAAAAAGAAAATGAACATAATGAAATTTCCGAAGCCTACCATAAAGCCAAAGCAGACGGTAGTAATCCCGAATTAGTAAAAGCAGTAGAAGATTTACTTGGCAAAGCCCCCACCCAATACACAGAAGCAGCAACACCAGCCAAAAAAGAAAGTGGTGGGGTATCTGGTAGTGCATTGAAAGATGTGGAAAAACAAAATGCACTTCAAAGAATAAAAAATAATATTAGGTCAGCGGTATCAGCAGGTATTAATAAAATAGGTAAGGCAGTCAATCTTGGGTTTATTGAATCGCATGATGCGGCAGAAAAGATGTCAATAGAAGAACAGCATAAGGTAACTCAAAAGGTGGCTGATAAAGCAAGACAAGAATTGGGTGATATTGCTACATTTATTGATAAGCTAAGAGAGAAAGGTAAAACGCCACAAGAAATTACTGATTTCCTATTAAAGAATATGGATGTTGGTGGCGAAAAATCAGCAATATCAGCGAATACATGGCAACATATTTTAGATTTCATCAATGACCATCCAGACGAAAAAGCAACCGATGTTTTAAACCCAGATACCGAATTAGCCCCCACCCAATCCACAGAAGCATCAACACCACCCAAAAAAGAAACTTCGGGGGTATCTGGTAGTGCATTGAAAGATGTAGAAAGTACAGCTAAAGCGTTGGAAAAAGGTAATGGTTATGCAGATTATTCACCTGAAGGCGCAATGATAAAATCGCAGCAATATCATGAAGCAAAATCTATTGAAGAAGGTAAACGTACACCAGAACAACAGGAGTTAGTAAAAGCAGTAGAAGATTTACTTGGCAAACCCACCCAACCAAAGTCAGAAGGTAATAAGGTAGATGAAACCCCCACCACCCAAACAACCACAGAACAAACACCACCCACCCCACCACAAGAACCACCAGTAACCAATATGGGAACAGAGGGGGATGGGGATTACATGAACAAAAAGTCTGTTTTAAACAGGCTATATAATGCCCCCAATGTACCAGAGGCGGCAAAACGTGAATTTGAAAAAGAAAGACTTGATTATGTCCCAAGTAGTCAAACAGAAGCAGCGGAATTAGCCAAATCAATTATAGATGAATATGGGGTTGATAAAGCCGTTAGAATGGCAGAAAGTAGTACACTATTTAGCGGGGATGTAAGGACTTTAATATTTGCCGAAGCATTGAATAGATTACAAGGTGAAGAAAACGCTAAAAAGTGGGCAGAGGTGGCAATATCTCTTGATATATTTGGCCGTGATTCTGGTAGGGCTATATCGGCTATAAATTATTTCTATAAAAATAATCCATACGGGGTTATATTAAAGGAGGAGGCAGATAGAGAAGATGCTTTTGATGCCTTTTCAAAAAATAAAGAAGAATCATGGAAAGACTATATTGAAAGGATAAAAGATGAACCCGAATTTAAAGACTTCGTAAAACAAAGAGTAAGCGAAGAATTAAAAAAAGAACGCATTGCGGCAAGGGCTAAAAGAATAAAAAAAGTAAGGGATATATTTAAAAAAGCAAAAGATTCCGTAAAGACAAATAATACTTATGCGACTATAATCCCCCCACACATATTAGAAACAGCTATTGAGGCTATGGAGTTGCTTTACGAAGCAGGTGAATCGGTAGCTCATATAATAAGCACTGGCATAAATCACATAACAGATAAGTTAGGTAATAATAATTGGGATTCGGAAAAATTCAGGGGAGAGTGGGAGGAAAAATTGAAAGATGAACAAACCAAATCTGAACTTACTGATGAAGAAAAAAAGCAAAAGGTACTTGATAAATTCCGAAATAAATTAAAAGGATTAAATGATAAGCAAAGGGATATTGTAGTTAGGAAAATGTTTGACAAGGTAGTTCAAAACGGCGCATTGGAATATGAAGATTTAAGACAAATAATTGCCGATACGTTAGGGTATGGAAAATTAAGTGAAGCCGAATCTAAAAAAATAAAAGAACTTGTAGCTAAAAGAAATTCAGTTGTTGATGCTGCTAAAAAAGTACAGGAAGAAAGGACTAAAGAATCTTTAATTGAATATACAAAAACACAATTAGAGGCGGGGAAAGCCGCAAGGGAATTAGATGAATTATTATGGAACAATCCAGATGTATTAAAAAGGCTTGTTTCTATAATGCAATTAAGTACATTGGGTATTCCTGCATTAATAAATAACCCCGTTTACAACTTTTTCAACCAATTAGGTGTAAGATTCCCAGTTGGGCTTATCAATACAGCAGCAGATTCAATAATGGCTGGTATTGCAAAAATGACTGGTAAAAGTTTTGTAAGAGAATATAATATCATTGATGGGCAAAGTGAGTTTTGGAAGGCTATGGGTGTTGGTTCAAAAGAGGCTGTAAAGCAAGTATTAACTGGTCTTAACAGAATGGACTATATGCAAAAAGAGGTATATGGTAATCAGTTAAGGCCGTTTAGGGCTTGGCGTGATTTAATGGCTGCCGCACAGGGGAAAAAGAATTTAAGTAACAAGCAAATATGGGATAAGGCATTACAGGCTTTACCGGGGATACCAGCAGAAATAGTAGCAAGGCTTTTAAATGTAGGTGATAAGCCAATGAGATTTGCATCAGAAGGGGCGCAAGCTGCCGCATTTGCAAAAGCATTAAATTTAAAGGATATTGACAAAGCTATTTTTATAGAGTTCCCAAGAGAAGAAGCATACAGAATATACAAAGGGCAAGGATTAAGCGACGAAAAAGCTGCTCAAATGGCTGATTATGTAAAAGAGGCTATAATTAAAGAAGGGCAAAGGTCAACATTCCAGCAGGATAACTTATTAAATGATGCAATAACTGGTTTCTTTAATTTGCCAGCAGGGAAATTAGGACTAAATAAAGATAGTGGTGCTGCACAATTAGCAAAAACATTAACGGTATCACCGTACATAAAAATACCGTCAAACGCTTTTTGGAGTATGTACAATATAGTCAATCCAGAAATAGCAATGGTTCAGGCTATTGTTCATGGGGCAAGGGCGTATAATTTCAACAAAAAGGGTGATACAAAAAACGCAAAACTTCAATTAAGGGAAGCAAGATATTGGACTGCACATGGAATTGTTGGGTTAGGGTATAAATTATTGTTTATATCTCTTGTTGCTGCCGGAGTGTTTGTACCATCCCCAGATGATGAAAGCAAAAAAGAAAGAAGCGCACAATCATTATTTGAGTTGGGCGGTTCTGTTAATATAGATAAATTATTAGCATTAATGTCGTTCCGTGACCCGTCAGAAGTTAAAGACGGAACATTAGTATCTAATAGGTGGTTTGGGCAAGTTGGTGCTGTTGGGAATATTATTGCAAGACGTTGGTTTGATGCCACCCCAGAACAACGTGAAAACATGGCTGATTTTTGGAACATAGTATTAAGCGGATTTGAGTTTGATGCTTTAAAAGAAGCAGAAAACGGTGTTTTTGCCAATAGTTCATCATTACTACAATCATTAGGTACTGGTGATTTTAGCAGATATGGATTAAATACACTTAATCTGTTTGCAAATATTATACAGCCAGCATCGGCAGCGCAATTTGAAAGGGCAATGATAAATGAAGTCCCACAGGCAAAAGGGGATAATTTTATAGAAAAATTAAATCAAAGTTTTGCACAAAGGTCTGTATTGTACAGAAAATTATTTGATGTAAAAATTGATAAAAAAACAAGTATGTGGGGAGAACCAATACCAAAGAACGGTAATGTGTTAAGCCGTATGTTTGGGGTATCAAAAGTAAACCCACAATTAGATGGAAGGCCAATGTACAATGATTATTTAAGAACCTCCGATGCTGGATTTTTGCCTCCCGATGTACAAAATAAATTAAACGGTGTAAAACTAAACAACAAACAATACAATGACCTGCAAAAATATGTGGGGCAATCAAGGAAAATGTTTGCCTTACCATTTATAAATGGTGATATGCAAATGTCTGATGGCAGAGTATATAGCGAACTCCCAGATGATGAAAAAAAATCAATGTTAAGTGGTTTGTATGACAAGGGGAGAAAAGCCGGATTGGAACAGTTTTACACCGATTACCCGGAATTTAAGCCAAAAGAAGAAACAATACAAGATAAGGTTAAGGAATCATATTTAAAACTATCTGAAAAATTGATAGAAACAAAAATAAAAAATAAGTATTAATGTTATGTCAGAAATAGACTACAAGAAAAGATGTGACGAGTATGAAAAAATACTTGGGCTTGGTGAACAAAACCCTGCCATAGAAGCATATAAGGTTCTAAATAAATTAATGCGAGACCAAACAGAATATTTGAGAAATATTGTATTAAAGGAATTAATTACAGCAGAAGATGGGGCTAAAAAAGTTGAATATCAAAATGCAAAGGGATTGTGGGAGGGGTTGCCTAAAATGGTTACATCATTAGAGGGGCTAAAATTAGAGTTGAAAATATCAGAGCCAACAGAACTAAAAGAGATAACGAGGCCGGTATCTCCGCAATCAATAGCCTCATTGAAAAAGGATTAATTTATGTTTAAGCAAATACCAAACGGCACATATTTAGATATACACGATAATAGTTTCGGGTTTGTTTTTAGGTGTTGGATACCACCCGTGGGGTATGGTGTAAACATAATGACTGGTGAATTGCAAGAAACAGACATTTTTAAAAGAAGTGAAATACCAGAAGAACAGTATTGGGAAAAAGTTCCACTGCCAAACGATTACAAAAAGAAAAGAATTGCAGAGAAAAAAATGCAATTAATAGATAAAAATTTTTATGACCCATACTTAGAGGATTACAGACGAAAAGAATGGAATAGAAGACTTTGTGGTGTTTGGTTTTGGAGATATAACCCAGAAAAAAAAGAATCAGAGCCAATATACATAACAGGGCAACAATATTTATATATAAACTGGTGGGTTTATCAGGGTAAAAAAATGGATTATCGTGAACCAGACAGGGAAACATTTTACATATATATGTATTGTCAGGAAGACCCATATTGTTTAGGAACTAACGAATTAACACAGCGTAAAAACGGGAAAACGGGTAGAACGGGATGTGTGGCGTATGAAAGAACATCAAGATTACCATTTCATCATTGTGGGATACAAAGTAAAACGGACACGGATGGGACGGATATGTTTAAAAAGGCTTTTGTGCAACCGTGGAAAAAGTTGCCGGATTTTTATAGACCAGTATATGATTTAATGAAGGGGGATGACCCTAATGATGAATTGAGATTTTTTGCCACATCAAGAAGGGGACAACAGGCCGAACTTGAAGAACCGGAAGAATCTCTTGAATCATGGATTGATGTTGGTACTTCGGAAGAAGGTGCTTATGATGGCCCCGAATTGCACACATATATATCTGATGAAACAGGTAAAACAAGAAGACAGGTATCCGTTAAGGAAAGACAAAGAGTTGTAAAAATGGCATCTATTATTGATGGCGTGATAAACGGATTTCATATGTTCACTACTACGGTAGAAGTAGAAGACGGCGAAGACGAAAATGAAGAATTTGAACAATTAACAGCGCAGAGTAACCCATTAAATAGAAATGAAAACGGAATGACAATAAGCGGGCTATATACATTTTTCCAGCCCGCAGATAAGTATATGTATTTTGATAAGTATGGATTCCCAGATAAAGTAAGGGCAAGAGAATACTTAATGAATGAACGACAGAAATATATTGACGAAGGTGATATGAGAGGGCTTTCATCAATAAAGAGAAAAAAACCTCTTACGTTTAAAGAAGCATTTTCGGCAGACGGAGTAAAAACATTATATAACCCGGAAATAATAAATATACAATTAGATAATATTAAATGGAGGCTACATGAATTTATTGAGAGGGGTAATTTAGAATGGAAAGATGGGTTTGAATTTGTTATAGAAAAAGAAAATTCAGATGGTAGTAAACAGTTAGTTCCAAACGAACTTATTTGGGTTAATAATCCCAATGGGGTATATGAAAAGGTAAAAGGGTGGATGCCACGTATGCCCAATGCCGTTGCATTAAATAACGGGCAATTTATACCTAATTATAACTATGGCGGAAGAATTGGGTGCGACCCATTTAAGTACGACAAAACAAAAGATAATAGGCGTTCAAATTGTGCATCATTTTACTACCAGATGCCGGATATATTATACCCAGATAGCACATACGATGATATGTTTACTTTAAGGTATGCTGATAGGCCGGAAGGGACTGTAATATCAAACATGGCAGTTTTGAAAATGGCTTGGTGGTGTGGGTGTCAAGTTCTTTTTGAAAGAAACGTAAACCATTGGAAAAGTGATTTTAATCATTGGAATTGTAATGGATTTTTAATGTGGATGCCAAATGAAGTAGAACCCGGTATATATACAAGGACAAATTCAGCAACATCAGTAGTTCAAACTATATGCAATTATACCGAATCTTATATAAACAAATTTATATCAAAAGTATTTTTCCCATCTCTTATGCAAAAGAAAACAGGATGGCTTGGTTTTAAGGTTGAAGAAACGGAAGTATTTGACGAACCAATGGCAGCAGGTATAACACTTGTAGCAGTTCATGGGAGAAAATTTGCAAGAAAAGAATCTATTTTAAAAAACGTAGAAGATTTTATACCATATACAAAAGCAAGTTAAATGAGATACACACAGATTAATCAGGGTATGATGTACCCTTACCCAAGTCACGATGTTGACCCGTCAAAGAAAGGTGCTAAATGGTGCATGGAATATGCAAGGGCGGCTTTTTATGATTGGTCGTTTACTTATCCCAAAGGAATATTTGCTAATAACGGCGGGGATTATGATAAGTTTAGAATGTATGCGTTGGGTAAGCAACCAATAACACCATATAAAAAATGGAACGGTGTTGATGCTGTAACAGACAATACGTGGCTAACAGTTGATTGGAGTATCAGGCCAATAATATCAACATACAGGGATAAGGCCATATCGAGAATGATGAGGGATGAAGATGAAATAGTTGCGACACCAATAGATATGCTTGCAAAATCTGAATTAGATGAATATTATTCGGATATGAAAGCAAAGTTGGCTGTAAGGCAACTTATCATGGAAACGAATCAAAATCTCGCTTCACATCCATTGATAAAACTTCAATCAGGAGAACCAATGGATGTAGAAGAATTGGAGATGCGTATAGGTATGGGGGAACAATTCAATAGAAGTAAAGATGCCGAATTGGCTATTGCTTTGGGATTTTATGAAAACAAGTATAAAATAGTAAGGCGTTGGTGGTACGAAGATTTATTTGATTATGGTGTGGCTGGTTATAAAGAATGGCTTGGTAATGATAATAAAGCTAAATTCAGAAGGGTTGACCCGCAATGCGTAGTTATAAACTATTGCCGCAAATCAGATTTTAGCGACATGATTCATGCTGGTGAATTAATAGATGTACCACTTGTAGAATTGGCAACACTTACCGATAATGAAGGTAATAAATTGTTTGATGAAAAACAATTAACAGAATTTGCCAATAGTCTTGTTGGTCAGTTTGGTAATCCCAAAATAATGGGGGCGCAAAACTCTATTATTAAGCCATACGATAAGTTTAAATGTAAGGTTCTTGACATAGCATTTTACTCATACGATGATTATGTTTACAGAACAGCACCGGATGAAAACGGTAACAATGACTTTAGAAAGGCTGATTATAATAGGGGTAAAAAATCAAATAAATATACGAGGAAAAATATTCAAGTAGTATATAAATGTAAATGGATAGTTGGAACTGAATATTGTTATGATTGGGGATTAGAAGAAGACAGGAAAACAGCAAATGACCCCAAAAGAAAAGGGTACACAACACTTCCGTATAAATTCTTTGCATATAATTTCTATGAAATGAAAGCACAAGGGTTTATGGAGAGATTAATACCACATCTTGACGATTATCAAATGACCTGTTTAAAAATTCAGAACTTTAAAAACAGGGCTGTGCCAAGTGGATGGTGGATAGACTTTGATGCACTTGAAAACGTAGCAATGAATAAGGGTGGTGCTAATATGACACCAAAAGATTTATTGCAAATGTTTTTTGATACAGGGGTGTTGGCGGGAAGAAGTGTTGACGGTGCTGGTAATCCAAGAAATCCAAACTGGAAACCGGTAATACCAATAGAAAACACAGCAGCAAGTGAGTTGGCTATGTTTTATCAGGATATGGTGGCAACAATACAGAGAATAGAATCAGCAACGGGGTATAATGAAATAACAAGTGGCGAACCTAATCCCAAAACACTTGTTCCGGGATACGAAACCGCAAACATGAGTACCAATGACGCTTTATTCCCAATGTCATTTTCTGAAAGATGCTTAACAGAATATCTTGCAAAAGATGTTTTATGCAGGATGCAGCAGGGTGTTAAAAAAGGTGAGATAACTGGATATGCACCTTATGAAAATGCGTTGAACAGAAATATGCTTACGTTTATAAAATTGTCACCAGCAATATCTTCGAGAGATTACGGTATTATGTTGCAGGAAAAAACAACAGATGAACAAAAGGTTTGGTTGTTACAACAAATGCAACAGGATATAATGAATGGGTATCTTGATGCTTCTGATGCCGTCACATTAATTAATAGTCACAACATAAAGCAAGCGCAACAAATATGGGCATATAAGGTTAAGAAGAATAAAGAACTTGCACAGAAAAATGAATTAGCTAAAATAGAAGCAAATAATCGTGGTGCAAGTGAAGCGGCAGTAACAGCATCGGAACTTGAGAATCAAAAGATACAACTTGAATGGGAGTTCCAATTACAGAAAGAGCAAATGCGTATTATGGGCGAACTTGAAAAAGAAAAGTTAAGGCTTCAAGCAGAAATACAAATGAAGCAATTAGAACTTAGTGTAAAACAAGGCATGAATAGCGAGACAAGTTCTGCAAAAGTAATAGCCCAAGAAATAATAAGTGATACTAAAATTGCATCCGATAAAATCAATACGGCAGCAATGATAAGAAAACAGGAATTAGCCAATGAAAAACCACAACCCAAGCCAACAAAAAGTAGTAAATAATTGATAATTAATATGTTATTTAAAATAGTAAATTATGTGACTGGATAAATTGCGTAAATATATGTAAAACAAATATTTGTTCAGAAAAAATTGCTATATTTGCGTAATATTAGTTAACTTTGACTAACCAAATCAACGTATGATAAATAAATATTTTAATGCCGATGCAGCCGAAGTAGCAGGAGGTGGTGGAACACCAAATATTGCTGAATTAATGGCAAGGCATGGCGTAGTAAATAGTACGGAAAATCAGGTGGCAACACCTATTGTTTTCGATACGGAGAAAAAAGAAGAACCAGTAAAACAGGATGATGTTTCTTCTGCTGTGACGGCAACTGAAACTTCAAATGTTGAAAAGGCAAATCTTGATACTCCTTCGCCGGAAGTTGTAGCAGAAACCAAGCCAACGCCTCAACAAGAGGTGGCAGAAGTAAAGCAGCAAACATGGCAAGAAGTTCTTAAAAATCAGCAACCTGACAATGTATTAAAGGAGTTGGGTTACGATGAAAATGCGGTAGGATTTCTAAAAGAATTTAGTTCGCTTGACCCCAAAATGCAAGCGTTTTTAAATGTTTGGAAGTCCGGTGGTGACATAGCAGAATATTTGCGTGAGATGACAACGGATTACAGTACAATGTCCGCAGAAGATGTGATGAGACATCAGCTTCAACGGGAATATCCAAAGGCGTCAAAACAGCAATTAGATGTACTTTTTAAAAGAGAAATTGTCAAGGCGTTTAGTCTTGATTCTGATGATGAAGATGAATTAGCAGAAGGTAAGGCATTATTGGAAGCTAAGGCAGAAAAGTACAGGGATGCGTTTATTGCAGACCAAAAAAATAAAGTATTACCAGCACCGCCGCAAACGCCTGATAATTCAGAAGCAGAAGCGAAAGCCAAAGCGGAAGAATTAAGAAGATTTGAAGATTATAAGTCACAGTTTACGGGACATAATGCTTTTCGTGATTTATCAAGCACAAAAAGTTTTTCATTTGGGGAAGGAGAAGAAAAGTTTAATTTCCCCGTTGACCCTGAATCGTTGAAAGAAGTTCTTTTTACGGATAAATGGAAGGAATATATGTTTGACGGGGAGGGTAAGCCCAATGTAGAACACCAACTGTTAATGGCTACGATAAATAAGTATGGCATTAATTTCCTAAAAGAACTATCAAAGCACTACAAATCAATAGGCGGCCAAAAGGCAATCGAACCCATAGAAAATGCAAGCAAACCGGATAAGGGTACACCATCTTCGCCAGAATCAGCACCACAGAGTGCGGCAGAAGCAATGGCGAGATACGGTAGGCTTACATAAATAAATACGCTGTTAGGTTGAGAAGTAAACAAAATTGTAACACTTTTCAATCTTATAAAAAATGGCAGTAACACAAGGAACAGTCATCAAGTCGTATGTATCGGCTATTGACTTTTTAGACCAAAGGGATATAGACCCTAATATCTATGACCAATCCCGTGACAGGGCTTTTACCGACATTATGAAAATAGTGAACAGGTATAAACCGGCCACTATGTTTAACTATCACAACTTTGTAAACCAAGACGTTTATGAGGTTGGTGAAATCAGCGCAGTATCTACAACAGGGTTGGCGCAAATCCAATTTACAATTAATACAGCATCTACCTTCCCCCGTGTTGGTGATTTGATTATGACATCAAACAGCAATAACGTAGGCAAGCAAGCAAGGGTTCAGGTAGTATCGTTTGGCTCTGGGACAGCAACACTTACAGTAAGAAGCGTTGGCGGCAATGCCGTTCCATTCTATGCGACAGTAGGTGATAAGGTTCAGTTTGGTTCAAATGCCTTCGCTGAAAAATCATCTGCACCAACCAACCGCAGGTATTCGCTTACCAAATACTATAACCTTATCCAAATCTTCCGTGAGGTTGATGAAATTTCTGATATTCAGAAAGTGGCTAAGATTGAAGTAAATGTTGGTGGTGACTATCACATTTTGCCTTATCAAACAGTACAAAAGTACGTTAAGTTTCAGGGTGACATTTCCGTTCAAATGCTGGCTGGTGTACAATCATCCACTTTGTTTAATGATGCAAACCCATTCTTAGCCGACCCATCAAGCGGACTTCCTATTCAAACAACTGGTGGTCTTGATTGGTATATTACTACTTATGGCATCAGTGATTCAGCATCTTCTTTGGGTACTTTCGGGTTCACAGAATTAGATGATATTATTGACAACTTTATTGGTAACAAAGCCCCAACAGACCATATGGTTATTTGCGGTAGCCGTTCTTATGCCGTTGTTAGCAAGTTTCTTAAAAATCTTGCGTCAAGCGGCGTAACATCTGTTAGGCTTAACATTGACGGGCGCACACTTGACTTTGAGGTTGAACAACTTAAATATCGTGGATATACATTTGAATTTGTTCATGTACCTATTTTCGACCACCCACAACTGTTCAGTTCTACATTAAGGGCTGATATTAATGGCAGCTTGTATTTCATCCCGAAAGACCAAGTTGATACAGTTGATAATGGCCGTCAGGGACGTATCCAAATTCGTCATACACCTACTCCTTTCATGGGTTCGGCAGCTAATAAATCTGCTAACGGTATTACTACTGAATGGAGGCTTGGTGCTTTGGCTGAAATCCCGACAAGTGATACACTGCAACTTCAAACAAACTGGGAAACCGCACAAGGTTTGGAATGTTTGGCAGTTAAGCATATGCAGAAATATCGTGTAGTTTAATTAATAAACGGGGGAGGTAATACTCCCCCTATTTTACAACCAATAAATCAACAAATATGTCATTAATTCAAGTAGCGCATTTCAATAATTTTTCAGATGAATTGCGTACAAAATTAGAAGAAAGGGTAAGGGGATTCGGTAAGGTAGCAAGATACAGGTTTAAAATTGAAAACATAAACCCAGACCCATCAAAGCATGATGGGGAATATATTTGGCCTTCTGTTTATACACTTGACCCAACAAAGTTTACCATAACCGACCCACATGAAAAAGGAGATGGTAAGTCGAAAACAAAAACGGTAGCCCTTATAGATAACATAAATGAAAAAGGGATGCCGGACAGGTTCAAAAAAGTAAGAGTAACAGAACCTATGCGTGGGACTTTAGTTCTTTATTTGGAAGAAAGACCGGAAGATTTTGATACAGCAATGCTTTTAGAGTTGCACCCAAAGAATGAAAATGGTATGTTCCCTGATAAATCAAAACATCAGGTGTTTCATAGAATAGATGAACAAAAGGTTGCATCGGAAGAACGTAAAGAAAGGTCTGCAAGAAAATTAGCAATGGATACGGCAGAAAAAATGAGTGATGCCGAAATTGTTGATTTTGCAGATGCAATGCTTTGGGATAGCACATCTGACATTTTAGTATTAAGAAATAAAGCAGAAGAATTGGCTGAAAAAGAACCAGATTTCTTCAATGATATTATATCGGATAAAAAAACAAAATATCTATCGCTTATTAAAAAAGCGTTAGATAATAAATACATTGATTACGACCCAACAGACGGAAAGTTATCTTATGCAACAACCGGGCAACCGATAGTAGTATTAGGTGCTAACGCAGCACAAGATGGATGGGGCAGATATGCAGAATGGATGATGACTGCCGGGACAAAAGCTGATGGCGTAATTAAAAAATTAGAGGGAATGCTAAAAAAGCATACCGAAAATAGTTGATTTGGTTGTAATACTCCGGTTGGTTGCTTTCGCAATACTGGACTTTTATAAACCGCAAAAAATAAATTATGGCTACACCGTTATTCTCAATATCAGTAACACCCGGAACACCGGAAGATTTGTTGTTTACAGATTTAAGTACGTCATTAAGTGGGAGTGTAACAAAAAGGCGTATTTATATACAAAAATCCGATGGTGATTTTTTAGTTACAAGTGGCAATAGTAATGATTACGAATCGTGGAATGATTACCCCACAACTACTACTAAAACATTATCAGATATTTTAGACAAAGATTATGGGTGCAGGGTAACGGTTGAATGGCTTGACGTATCTAATACCGTACTCTATGATAAAACGTTGTACTACGGGTTTACAGGATTTAATGAAGATTTTGATTACACCCTGACACAACTAATAGCATCAAACCCACTATTAATGAATGATAACAACTATTGGCAAAATAAATCATTGCTAAGAACACTCATTGATAGTGGGGATAATGCTATTGAACGGGCATCCGATATTACATCTGCCCAACAATGCTATGATTTGGCTACACAATTAAGACTTGAATCTGTTTACTATTTTAATGGAAGTGAATAATGCCAACCATTACACAAATAATGTCGTACTATCCAATAGCCCAATATGAGGCCGTTAAGGATATTAACAATAGTGGCTTATACGGTGGTGGTAAAGATTGCAATTTGCCACAAAAAATATATAATTTAGGGAAGTCTATACAAAGGGTTTTTGATAATGACCCGACAGAAAGTACGCTGACAAAAACGGCTACTTTTTTATATGCGTTATGTGGGGTGTATGGTTTAAAGGCATCCTCTGTAACACAATCAGCAGGGACGGTATCCCCCGTAACACCAAGTTCAACATTGCCACTACCAATAGAATTTACTGTTAGCGGAAGTTCGCAGATAGTATCGGGAGACGATAGTATAACAGTAACCGGATTTATAGGTGCTAACCTTTTGTTTGTAAGAAATAATATCCCACAATCACAAATAAATGACGGTGGAAGTTATTATACATGGAACAGAACAACGGGGGCATTTACCTGTTATCCGGGAGCACAAACAGGCGAATTATTTCAATTAATACCAATAGGATAAAATGAGAAGGTTAGTATTTTTATTTTTGACTTTTTTTGTGTTTTTTACAGCTAAATCACAATACCCAATTACCCAAAACTTAGGTAGTGATAGTACGCTTATAAGGCTTGGGTCTAATTATGGGGGTGCTATAAAGGGAAATGTAGTATTACGTGGGTATTATGATACGACTGCGGCAAACTTAGTTAGGATAGCACAATATGCGGGGGCATTAATATATACAACAAGTGACAGCAAGGTTTGGAAAAGAAATAGTACTAATACTAAGTGGGATAGTTTTGCGACAAGCGCAGAATTAAGTTATGTTACTGGATGCTATGGATTACTAAACGGTGGGGTGGTGACATGGAGTGGAACGGGTTTGGTGATGAATGTTACAGCAGCGTATTACGTTATTAATTGTAATTATTATAATTCGGAAGGTTCATTATCGGTTACATTGGATGCAGCAGACCCAACAAATCCAAGAATAGATGTTATTGCTGTGGATACAAGTGAAAATATTGTTGTGATTACAGGTACACCGGGAGTAAACCCAGTTAAACCACAAGTAAACCCAACCTATCAGGTAGAACTTACAGAGGTATATGTTCCTGCTGGTGCTACAACACCAAACGAATACACATACAAAACAGTTTATAATGAAAATGTAGAGTGGACAAGCGGAAGTACATTGTCAAGTGGGACGGTTAATTTTAATTCAACCGTGTTTCCTTCTGTTGGAACAAAAAATTTAAGGGTAGCATCAGGAACGATTGGTAATGTTTATTGGGATACAACGGGGGCTTTTTTAACAAGCAACTATCAATCGCTTTCATTAAGGTTTTCTCTTGCTTCATCCCCAACAAATGATATGCTTCCATACATATATCTTAGGGATAATGGGGTGCAGGTTACTTATTCATTGGCATTAGACGGATTTGGGTATAGTTCTGTAAGCGGAATAAATGAGTACAATGTTGTTACAGTACCAATGTCGGCTTTCACATTTACAAGTGGAAGTACATTTGATGGTATTGGATTATACTTTGGTGGGATTGGAGCAATAGTAGATGTTGATTACGTTCAATTACAAACCGGAACAAATGGTGGTGGGGTAATAGGTAATTATTTGGAAGGGATAAGAAGACTTCCCGGAAGTACAGATGTTGAAGGTCTTAAAAATGGGGTATGGCAGTACTTATTTACGGATAGTACGGGTAGTGGCGGTTCATCATATATATTTTCAGAAGGATTAACAGAAAGTGGTGGAACTGTTAAGTTGGGGGGTACTATTTCGGAATCAAGGCAAATTTTAGGAACTGGTGGTGGGTCATTATATATAGATAGCCTTATTTATTTTATTGCCGGGGCAAAAACTTGGCCAGATAGAACAGCGTTATTAAGTTATTCAAATAATGCAGCAATACAGTATAGAAATCAGAATAATATACATAATGAAATTGGGTTAACTACAAGTTTGTCATATATAAGAAGCGGGTTAGCAACTACCGATTATAGTTTTTTTAAAACACAAAGAACTGATTCATCGGCAAGGATTATGTCTATATCTAAAAAGGTGTTTATTGATTCAATTAATACCGTATCATCCACCACAGGCCGCAAGGT
>ERZ724505.1072-NODE-1072-length-15680-cov-5.975936_pt1 | contig 15680 bp, 14 predicted proteins | sample MGYA00376038_ERZ724505 | MGnify/ENA primary metagenome ERZ724505 (study PRJEB28724, sample SAMN07190884) | wastewater metagenome | isolation source: effluent of sewage treatment plant in Hong Hong | place: Hong Kong | collected 2016-03-17 ... | reverse complement strand
AGAGACTGGAACCTTGCAGAAGCTAATGAATACGCAGCCAATCCAAAGTCCTATATCACCGTGAATGATGAGAACGGCACGAGGGTAGTGAAGGCTAAGGTAAACGGCATATCGTTTGACGCCAACGGAAACCTCGTCAAGAGTTACTCAACAGACATTGATACTACAACAAACAAGGCTGTTGGTAATGTCAGCATGGCAAACATGAACAGCAATGGTCAGGATGAGAGCAAGAGAAACAGGGACAATACTAAGAAAGAGCTTGAGGCGGCAGGGTTTACTGTTGATAAGATTGATCCAGAAACAGGTGAGGTAACAGTTTCATTCTCCAAAGATGGAAAGAATAGCTGGGCTACTGACGCGATCAAGCAATACGGTCTCAACAATAATGGCACGTATAAAGTAATCCAGACAAGTAGTGGTTATCAACTGATGCAGGCAAACGATATGCCTATTGTTGGGAGTAACGGCCAGAGCCTCCTCCTAGAATTACAGCGAGATGAAGGCGGTAGGTTTGCTCTCATCAATAATCAGTACAACCAATATACCAAGGGGACGACAGGCCTATTACTTGGAAGGCAGGATGGCTACACAGGAAGCGCCGTCACAGGAACAATGCTCGTGGGACAAGCCGACCAATTTGCTCGCCTCAACAAGCTCACTACTAATCCACAGGTTACTGCGTCTCCACAAACAGCGGCAACTGTTCAGAAGACTGGTAGCGTACAAAACACCGCAACTCCAGCGCAACTCACTAACACAGGTAATCTTACTGTGGGAAAAGTCAAAACACCTAACCTCACGGTTGCACCAGCACCAAAAACTGGCAATCTTACTATGGGAACTGCAAAAACAGGTAACCTCACGATGGGTCAGGTGGCAGGAACAGATAAGCAAACTGCACTTGCAACGTACTTCTCTAACTTCTCAAAGCAAGCAGCAGGCTACACAGAGAAGACAATTCTTCCACAGTATGCTAAGCAATTCTATAATGGTGACATAAAGGCCGCTTCAGCAGATGTATACAATTACCGCAAAACTAACTTTGGGAGCTAATAATGGACTGGCGAGCAGCTAAAGCAGCGGGACCGAAGAGCGGCGCACAGCTCATTCATGGTTCCGTACAACAACTTGCACCAAATGCGACTACCTTCACGCAGGCAGATAACTTAGGCACACTCCAGAACCAGCAGACAACCAAGACAAAAGCACCAGCAAGCTCTGGTTCGGTACTAGAGACGGCGGTAAGCTGGGCGGGTTCAGTGGCGGGTACTGTTGCGGGTATGGCGGGTACGGCGATTGGGTATGTCGCGAAATCAACTGCGGACATGGTCACATCACCAATCCGCTTTGTAGATAATTCGATTCGCATGGCAAATATATCTAGCAGCGTTGATGCAAATAACAAACTGCGAGAGAACAACGATGCAAAATGGAATAAATTAGTTGATGATTACAAGCAGGGTAGGCTGACAAAAGCACAATACCAAGATGGTATGCGCGAACTCATTAAAGAGGCAGATAGCATCTCAAAGGAAGCAAACAAGAATGCCCAGTCAGCAGAGGACACCGCTACAGAACAAGTCCAAAATGCGATAGACCTTGGATCAGCAGTCGTTACAGCAGTTGTCACTATCGCAACCGCTGGAGCTGGAGACGCAGTGATTGCACCACTTGCAATAGGAAGGACAGCAGCCGTTGATGCAGCCGAAGCAACCGCACCAAACCTGATTCGTTTCTTTGGCACAAGAGAAGTATCAGATCAGTTATATGCAGGGGCTACTAAAGTGGACAGCATCATCAACTCGATTGCCAACAGCATCAACAAAGTATCGACATTCAATGGTAAATTCGCAGACGCTCAGATAGTCAAGATAGCCAATGAGACAGCACTACAGGGTGCAGAAAACCTTACAGCAAAGCAAATTGCGAAGAATGTCGCCGTCACAGTCCTTATCAAAAAGCCAATTATCTATAACACTAACGTGGGACTAGTAGCTGACATTTATAAGGACATTGCAAAGGGAGACCTATCGGGAGCTGCCCTCACATCAGTACTCACCGCAGGAATGGCTGTATCTGGTGGTCCAATCGGATGGGCGCTCAAACAGGGAGGAAATGGACTCAAACTGCTCAAGTCGCTCAGTACCATCAGTGGTAGGAACACTGCTGAGCAATTAGCACGTGAGAACGCAGAGAACATTGCCAATGGCACAGCAGCGAAATATAGCGAAGAGATGATTGCTAATATGCGAGCAAGCAAGGAGAGCGGACAGAGCTTTATTGATAACCTTAGCACGTTCCTCGGCGATGGCTCAGATAGTGGAAGGATTGCTCGGTATCTCCAAGGTGAACTTGATAAAGGAAACGTTCGCCCCTATGAGCTGATGAAGGTTATGGAAGAGACGAACATGAAAATGGCTCATGGAGACGCCAACCGTGCCGCTAAGCTAGTGATTGATTTCTGGAACGGATTAGACGGTGGCAAGGCGCTGAGTGAGGTTTCAGATGAAGACTTCGTGAACAACATGATTAAGTGGGCGGCGGACGACCAAGCACTCCATGCTGAATTGATTGCTGGAGGAATGGCAAGGGCAGAAGCGAATAAGGTGGTAGTCGGCCGCTTCAATGATAGTGATCTCAAACTTGTCACAGATAAGATACTAGAGGCAGATAAGAAACTAGGCATTGAAGAAGGAACGAAACTGACACCAGAAATTGCTCAGAAGCTACAAGACGCCAGGATACAAGCACTTAATGATGCCGTTGAATACTATGGTCGTACGGCTGGATGGGCAAATAGCGAGACATTCATCACTAGTGTAGACAATGCTATACGAACTGCAACAGATAGCGCATCTCTCACGAAAGAGATTGCAAAGCTCCGTAAGCACGTAGGAAAACTCTACGATGGACCAGTCAAACTCAGTGCTGAGCTAGAAGCCCAGATGACGAAGAATGGACATATTCCTATCATGGTCAAAGAAGCCTACACACCGCATGTCAGTTTCAATGAAATCAAGGATAAGACGCTTAAAACAGCTTATAAGAGCCAGACGACGAGCAATGTCTTTGAGGAAGCGGTCAAACCAGTACCAGTGCTTCAATCCTTCACCGCATTCCTCTCTAAGATTGGACTTGCACCACAAGAAGCGCAAGATCAAGTCTACACCCTATTCAAGAATAACTTTGCTGACCTAGTAGAGTCATCACCAGGTATCAAGTCTGGGTTACTCCACGATATGAATGGAGCACAGATTATGTCTAAGCTTAATGCGACTATTAGGGACATCAATGCCGAGACAATCAGTCGTAAAATAGTTGACCCACGACAACTTACTGTAAAAGAGGTGATACGAGCGCTCGATTGTACCACCGCACAAGCCAAACAGGTGATGAAGTCGCTTAATAGCGCCATGCTCAATGTGCCAATGGCACTGCGAGGACTTGGAGACAAGCTACAGGACATCAACATGGCATTTAACCCGATAGCCGCACAGTTCGCTCGTACACAAGGAGCACTTCGCTACACCTATAATCCATTCTTTAGGTGGCAACAGGCGTATCAGACAGAAGCATTTGTACAGATGGAAGCTGGTATAGAGGGGTTAGTGAAGCCAATACAGATACCGCTCCTCAATAGGGTGAATAAGGTGGTGTTCAAAGAGTTCTCAGAAACGAATGATGAGACAATTAGATTACTTAAGGCAAATAATATATTCGCTCAAGGCTTCTCAGGAGAGGCATCAGGCTACGCATTAGGTAGAGTTGGTACAGGAATCACCTCGACCGAGCAGAAGAGCCTAGCGGGGCTTGTACAGCTTCAGGCGCGTAACGCAGGCATGGACGTGAGTACTTACATTGCAAACAATGCTGATGAGGTCACAGACACGCTGCGTATGCTCACAATTCACAATAAGAACCAAAACTGGACAGATTCCCCACTTGCTCGCACTATCAATACCGTGTTCTTCCCATTCCGCTACAACATGAAAACGGCGGCTCTCATGGCAGAATACATTGGTAAGCAATCAGCTCCAACACAAGTGGCAATAGTAGCAAGCTATATGAAAGCAAATCAATGGCTCAATAGTGATGAAGGCATTGCATGGCAGACTAAGAATACCGAAGCTATCAAACTGTTCAACTGGCTCAGCCCAACCTATCCGCTCTCATATGTGCTCAAACTTGGTCAGGACATTGTAGACCCAGCTAATGCATCAGTAGGAGACCTTGGTATGCTTGGTGGCCTGCCATTTGGAATGATCTCACAACTCCTAGAGGCAAATGGGCTTATCACCACATCAACCCCGTATGTGAATCCAAAGACTGGTGAGGTATATCCAGATTATGTGCCAAAGACAGCACGAGCAGAGGTGAATCTTGCAATCCAAGACTTCATTGGGGCAATATGGAGCTACCCAGGCACAATCATTGGACTGCCAAGCAAGGGTTCAATCTTACGAGGTGCAGCAAATGCTATCACGGGTACACAATCAGGCGACTTTGAACAAGTAGACCAGACAGGGAATCTCACTCCAGCCCAGAAGCGACAGAAAGAGGTAATTGATAGGACGAATGGTACAGGGTCATCTTCTCCTGCGACAAGTACATCGCCAACACAGCCACAACCACAGGCAGCTCCAACTGTGATACCAGAGCCATCGTTCAATGTAGCCCCACGAACTAAGACGGGTACTACTGCGAAAAAGAAGAAAAAGTCAGAGTTTAGACCGACACCACTCTAGTTGTTGACATTGATATTGCACATGTATATAAGTAGTACTGTAGATGCACAAATATAAACAGCATCTTGTAAAGCAAGAAAGTGAAAAACAACAATGACAGACACACCTAATCCTGGTGAAACTGTAGTCGTTGAGCAAGTCAAAAACGATGCTCAGGCAACACAATCAACATCAACCACAACAGCCGCTGAAATAGAGGCAGCACGCAAACGAGCTGAACAAGCCGAGATGCGCGCCAATCAACTCGCAAATCAGATAGCTGAGCGTGAAAAAGCTGATGAGATTGCTCGCCAAAAACAACTAGAAGAGAACAATGAGTTCAAAACGCTATATGAGCGTGAGAAGGCTCAGCGAGAAGAAATGGAACGTCAGCAAGAGGAAGCCTCACGGTCAGCTCAACTGGCAAATGCCAAATCAGCCGTCTTTGCAGAATATCCTGTAGAGGTGGTAGAAGTCGCTGAAGCTGCTGGTCTCGCACTCAGTGATGACAGCGAAGAAGCCAAGGCTGCACTCAAGGAAAAACTTGAAGTGATTAAGTCGAAAGTTGTTACCTCACAACCCGCAAAGGTGGTGGGCAACAATGGTGTACAACCTGTATCATCTGAAGATGCTGACCACGCACTCCTCGTCCAACGTATGCGCTATGATGACAAAACTATCGCTGATGAAGCTCGACGCACGGCAATCTCTAAGATTCCTGGTCTTGCCGAAATGAAGAAGATAGCAGGCGTCTCAGAATAATTGTTGCTCGGTCTAGTAGTACCTTATCCACATAACACTAACACAACAGGAAAAAACTACTATGCCTATTGGACTTCACACCTATATTGATAATACTCGCCAAGAGGATGTCAATGATTTGGTGCTCAACGTAGATTACAAATCAACCCCATTCATCTCGCGCATTGGCGAGGGTGTCGCTACGAACACCTACCACGAATGGCTAACTGATACCTTTGCTGCTGCTGCGGCTAATACTGGAATCGAAGGTGCTGATGTCACAGTCGCTGACCTCGCCGCTCCATCTCGATACGGCAACGTCGTGCAGTTGTTCCAGAAGGTTATCACCGTATCAGATACCGAAATTGCTATTCCTCACTACGGTCAAAACAGTCCTTTTGAGTACCAGACTCAGAAGAAAATGATTGAGATCGCTCGTGACATGGAACTTGCAGCTATCGCTGGTACGCGTGCTTCTGGTGCTTCAGGTGTCGCTCGCAGTATGGATGGCGCTATTGCCCTCATCTCAAGCAACAAGACAGCTCAGACTTCAGGTACATCATTCACGGAAGATGTCTTCAACTCCCTCATGACGTTGGTTTACAACTCAGGTACGGACGAAGATGTTGACCTCGTGATGAGCGGTGCATACCTCAAGCGAGTTATCGACAAATTTGCTACCAATACGACTAAGTACCTTGACGCAGAGGCATTCAAACAAGTCCTTCGTATCGATGTGTACCAAAGCTCGTTCGGTCAACACGAAATCACCATGGAGCGCAACGTTCCTGCAAGTGGTGTGCTCGGTGTAGACCTGAGCAAATGGCGCTTGAGCTGGTTGGTAAATCGCCGACTCCAGGTCAAACCGCTTGCAAAGACTGGTTCTGCTACGAAGGCTTTGCTGGAGGGAGAAGCAACTTTGGAAGCTCTCAATCAGAAAAGCTCCGTATACGCTTATGGTTACTTTGTCGGATAGAATACACTTGACAATCCCTCAAAGAAAGAATATACTCTCTGTAGAAGTACAGGGAGTATTTCTTTAATAAAAAACAGCCCATAGGAGGGGCTGCACAATGAAGTATATACAACTAACCCAAGGAATGCAAACAGCAGTAGACGATGATCTATACGATTGGCTTAACCAATGGAAATGGCGCTACGCGAAGCGAGTAGGTGGTAGGAAGGGTGGCGATGTTGTCAGGACATTACATGGGTATGACAATGACGGAATAAACAAAGTAGTAATACTTAAAATGGCAAGCATACTCTGCCCAGTTGCTCCTGGGTTTGTAGTAGACCACATAGACAGAGACCCCCTTAATAATCAGCGCTCTAACCTCCGTAGAGCTACTTACCGCATGAATGTGCTCAATACATCTGCACGTTCAAATAACAGGACTGGAGAGAAGCATATCCACTGGGCGCACGCTAAGCAGCGTTATGTAGTCCAGTTGCCAGTCAGTCTAGGACATAGGTCGTATGCTGCATTTAAGACAATAGAGGAGGCCATCTTGTATAGAGATAAAAAACTTAAGGGAATCAAGCAGTAAAGCACAAAGACCATACCGAGCTAGTCCTCTAAAAGGCTGTGGATAACTTCATCATTGACACCCCATAATGTTAGTGGTATTGTCAAAACATGAACAAAGGGCATGACCTCACGGTTACTAAGAAACAGCTCAAAGGGCAAACACCAGATGAGGAAGACAGGAAAAACATCATAGCTTTTATTAAGCTCTATGATGAGACATTCCCTTATCCTCATGAAGAGTCGCTACAGCGTGCCATACAGGAGGGAATGGATGAAACTGTACGGAACTCAGGGGCGGCAAATACTGGAAAGAAAGGTGAAGCACCAAAACGCGTCATCCGTCTACCAGCTCCATTTGTAATGGCACTTAAGAAATCATATCCACTCATCTTTAGCGATAAAGCACAATTTGAGTGGTTTATTAAGAATTTTCCAAATCTAACACTACTAGGGTAAAAAGAATAGAGGGGTATTATGGGACAGCAGCCAACCATCGCAATGGCGTTAATTGTTAAAGGGACGAAGGACGAGGCTCCGCTACTCGATACATGCCTTGAGAGTATCAGCGGACATGTCGATGCCATCTATCTCAACCTGAACCACGCCAAAGGCAAAAAGGTAGCAAAAGAAGTGATCGAAGTGGCAGAGAAGTACAACGCCACTTATTTTATTACTGAGTGGACAGGCAACTTCGTCAATGCCCGTAACTTCATATTCGGCAAAGTACCAAAAGAATATGACTTCATCGGATGGATTGACAGCGACGATACGATTGATAAGCCAGAAGAAATTAGACGCAATATAGCCGTCCTTTCACAGCAACAGCAAGGTATCTATGTGAAGTACGACTATGACCATGATGAATATGGCAATGTCACCGTATCTCACTGGGTAGCGCGCATTGTCCGAAATAATGGATCGTATGTGTGGCGCTCAAGCATAGCAGATGAAGATGTGGCAGTACATGAGACGCTCAATGAAGTGACACCACGTCCAAAGGCAATGAGCGAGGATTTCAAAGTGATTCACCACTCAGATTCAGAGCGTCGTGAAGCAAGCCTTATAAGGAACATCGAACTTCTGGAGGGAATGCATAAAAGACAAGAAGATAATGGTGAATACGATCCACGCACCCTCTTCTATCTCGCAACACATTACTACGACGCTGGTAACTTCAGAGATGCGGCTGGGTTGCTGAGGACATACCTTACTCTGTCAGGGTGGCCTGAGGAGCGCTGTGAGGCGCATATCTACCTAGGAAACATCTACCAAAGGTTCGATGACACCGAGCATGCCTATGAGGAATATATCAGGGCACTTGGAGAATACCAGAACAGCCCACGCTCTTATATTGAACTCTCACAACTATCGTATAACATGGGACGCTACGAAGATTCTGCTAACTGGATTGAAAAGTGTCTCCAGCTACCAAAAGCAACGACTACGATGGTGCAACGTCCGATGGAGACATCATACCGTGCGTACATGCTTGCAGCCCAAGCCTACACTAATATAGGTGGAAAAAGGCTCGACGATGCCAAGAAGTACGTGGAGAAAGCGTTGAAGCTACGTCCTCTTGATAAGGATGCTAAAGCAGCTCAAGAGATGATTAATGGAATGATTGACCAGCGTGAGGACATTCGTGCTGCTGCTCGACTTGTGAGGACATTCGAGTCAGAGAAGATGACAGACAAGATTATTCCGTTCCTTGATACGCTTCCAATGAGTATCCAAGATAATCCATTACTACTCACTACGCGCTTCAACTACACTGAGCCAAAGGTGTGGGGAGAGAAAAGCATTGCTATCTATGTCGGACAAGGCCCACTCGGTATATGGGGGCCATGGAGCCTTAAAGACGGCATTGGTGGCTCAGAAGAAGCGGTTATCCAGATGAGCAAACAGTTGGCGTTAATGGGGTGGAAGGTTACTGTATATGCTACACCTGGAGACAAGTTCGGGTACTATAATACCGCAGATGTTAGGTCTACAAATGGCTCAATAAACATGGACAGTGGTGTTGGCTCACAAACAATACTATGGAAGCAATACTACGAGTTCAACCCAAAGGATGAATACAATATTCTTATTGGTTGGCGCAATCCTAACTTCTTTGACTACGGCATAAAGGCCAAGAAGAAGTATTTATGGCTTCACGATGTCATGCCAGTCGAGGACTTTACCAAAGAGCGTCTCGATAACATTGACAAGGTGATATTCGTCGGACAATACCACGCAGAACTCTACAAAGGTGTCATACCTGAAGAGAAGTGGTTTGTCTCAGGCAATGGTATTGACCCGCAGGACTTCATCAACGCTGATAACAAGTTTGAACGCACGCCGCATCGTATGGTATATATGAGTTCATACAACCGAGGTCTCAAGATACTACTCGAAAATTGGAACAAAATTAGAACAGAAGTGCCAGATGCAACATTAGATGTCTACTATGGCTGGCAGAGCTATGATGCCCTTAACAGCGATAACCCAGAGCGTATGGCGTGGAAGCGTGATATGGTCAAGCTGATGAAACAACCAGGTATTAAGGAACATGGCCGTGTTGGGCACCAGCAGATTATTGAAGAGCTGAACAAGGCTGAAATACTAGCATATCCGTGTGTGTTCCCAGAGGTATATGCAATCACCTTTGTTAAAGCGTTAGCAGCGGGTACTCCTATTGTCGCTTCTGACTTTGCCGAACTCGGCAACTATAAAGATGGTATTAAGGTGCATTATGAACAAGGAAAGGTACAAGAGTTCACAGACGAATACATAGCAACACTCATTGACGCGCTCAAGGGAAACAAAAAGTTTACAGACACAAAAGAATCATCACGTAAACAATTTAGTTGGAGTAACACAGCGATGGGTTGGGACAAAGAATTCGCAGGTGAAAAATGAAGGTCGCAGTCATACACGATTGGAATGTTGACTTAGAGCAGGAGGCAACTTGGTGTGACGGTCTTGCCGCTGCAATCAACATTCTTGGAAAAAAACATGAGGTGAGGTTCTTCGCAGGATACGGAACAGAAATGGAGCTAAAGGGCACTTACTTCCCTATCTATCTCACACCAGAAGATAAGATAGTAGAACGGGTGAAGGAATATGCGCCAGATGTTATTCTGCACTGGGCAGATTTTTCCAGACCTACCGCTCAACCAATGCGCGAACTTGGTATCCCAATGGCAATATGTTTCGCTGCCGGAGAGGCGGTGAACTATAACACGCCGTACTTTGATCACATCTTCGTCGAGAGCAAAGTTTACATGGACAAACTCAACTCAGCCGGATATGACAATGTATCTATCGCCTTTGGTACGAACACAGAACTGTTCAAGCCGATCGACTCTCAAGCCAAGATATTTGATGCTATGATGGCAGGAACATTCGCTATATGGAAGCGCTATAACCTGTTTGCAGGAGCAACTAAAGATATGCTTGCCTGTGCGGTTGGCTATATGTATCCAGATAGTTGGGAGAAAGAGTGCTACGAGGACTGTGAGAAGGCGGGAGACCTCGTATTGCCTCATGTATCGGCTCAGGCGCTTCACAGGCTCTACGCGGCCTCTAAATGCGTTGTAATACCATCTAGGAGCGATGGAGGCTCTCAGCGCACCGTATTAGAGGCTATGGCGATGAATGTACCACTTATCGTCACCGATAGCGACAAGTTTGACTATGTAAGGGGACAGCGTGTCTTTGTGGCTGACCCGACAGTAGAATCCATCCGTGGCTATATTGAAGCAATACTTGATGGTGGCACAGAGGTGAACACACGAGACTATGTAGTAGAAAACTGGTCTGAGTATAACTATGCTTACGCACTGGAGAAAGGACTGGAGTCACTCCTTAAATGAGCTTTACTGTTCTTACCGTCACTAAGCGAACTGGTTGGGAAGAAACGGCTATCCAATCTATATGGAAGCAGACACTCCAGCCAGATAGGTGGATAGTGATTACCGAGAACGAGTTAGAGGAAATCCCTGGGGCTGAGGTGTACAAAGCCCCACCAAAGACTCAAGCGAGTAACCTCAATAAATCTACCAATGCGGGACTCAAGCTGATAGATACCGAATATGTCATCTTCTACCAGGACTTCATTGAGTTGCCACCAGATTGTTTCGAGAAGCTGATAGCACTTGCTACACCAACCACCTTCGTGACCACCTGTACCCCTAAGTACGATGGCTCGGACGATGGCAGATACCATGGACTGGATGTACCACGTACTTGCTGGCCCGAAGAATGGGAAGCGAATGTAGGACTTGCGCCCATGCAGATGCTCAGGGATATTGGTGGTTTTTGGAATGAGTTGGATAAGGGTTGGTCATGGGATAATGTCGATGTAGCTGGAAGGGCTGCTATGATTGGCGCAGACTTCATAATAGATGAGACAAATAGACCGAAGTTATTAAATCACGAACAAACCTCAAAACTCACAATGACCCTTAATGGTGATGTGTGCATGAAGCATCTAGATGACATACGTGGAGGAAAGATGCCTATTGACGTGGGATGTTTGAAGTAGTATGATTTTGGAAGATGTCAAGTCATAATCAAACCTCATTCAAACCTGGTCATATACCTTTGAACAAAAAACATGATGTGTGCACTGTGTCAGGTTGTGGGAGCAAACATGAGGCCTTAGGGTATTGTGTGAAGCACTACAAAAGATTTAAAAAGACAGGTAGTCCATTCACTCCAACATCTAGAGATGATAGATTACCAATAGTTGTAGGTAATGATTTCTTTATTCCTTTAGGCGTGGCTGGTAAGGATGGTTTTGCTGCCATATCACAGAATGACTATTGGTTGGCTAACTTTAAATGGTACAAGAGTAACAGCGGCTATGCAGTAACGCGTATAGACGGAAGGCTCATTATGATGCATAGACTGATACTAGGAGAGCCTAAGGATGGAGTGATTGACCATAAGAATAGGGACAGGATAGATAACAGGCGTGAGAATCTACATATAGTAACCCCCCAGGAGAATTCATTGAATACTGGGCTTAGAAATACTAACACCTCTGGGTATAAAGGAGTAAGTTGGTCAAGAGCTGCAAATAAATGGGGCGCACGTATCACTAGGAATGGTGAATCGAAACATTTAGGATTATTTTCTAATATCGAGGATGCAGCCGAAGCATATATAAGAGCCGCTGAGTCTTATTGAAGATACTATGCATTTAAGAGTAACATAGAACTATGCCAGTAAACAGAAGCCTGTATAAGTCATTAGTAAAGCAGTACGGTGCAGAGAAAGCGCCATCAATCTATGCCGCAATGGAGAATGAGAAAAAGCCTTCATTCAAGAAGGGACTTAAGACTGCTATCAAAGAGAAACACACTCTAAAGAAGCTCCCTAAAGCAAAAAAGAAGTAGCGTTGTAATTGCATCAGATGGGGTGATAAACTGATGTCAGAGGAAAAAACAAACAATGGATCAAACCGCAGCCAAAGCAGAACTCGTTACACTTCTATCAGATACACTCTCTCAGGTCTCAGACGACCGACTCAATGATGCTATCAAGCAAGCATGGCGTGACCCGTGGGTCGCAAACCTAGTATTTGATAGCACATCGCTGACATTTCATTACACCACCTATCAGTATGCAGTACCATCAACACTGACGACCATTGACGCTATCTACATCAAACGTGCAAGCTCAGTATTTCCAGAGGAGATTAGCTCAGAACTGTGGGAAGTGATAGATGGAGACATCATATTCACTAAGACAGCAGCCTTTCGCATACCAGATGGATTTGGTCTACAACTCCGTGGACGATATAAGCTTACAGATACCGATTCAATACCTGACGCAAATCCAGTGATGAAGAACTATGTGGTCACACTTGCAGCATGGATAGTATTGCGCCAGCTTGGATTCACTAAGATTACTTCATTCCTACACAACGATACCAGCATCACGGAAATCATGAACTTCAAGAATATGATAGAGCAAGACATGCTAAAATTAAGGAGCCAGCTAGCAACCTCATTTGCTAACGGATAAGGAGTCCTATGAGTATCTACTCTGTCGCAACTCTTGGACAACCAGATAATAAGGTAGTATTCAACGACTATCAAGGGTCAAATGGTGGCTCTACTAGCATCATATTTCGTGCTCAGACGAGAGGGGCAAGCGGCTTTCAGATACGTCAAGACGACATACCCGTTCCATTCGAGTCGGGTGTGTCCGACTTCAATACCCTTATCGGACAAGTGAACTACATCATCAGGGGTACAATGTATCCAAAAGACGAGGAGAGCTACGACGAAGGGCTATACCAGCTACGGAAGGCTTGCTCGCTCGACTTGCAACAGACGAGCGACTATAACTCAGATAACGGCTATGTGCCGTATACATGGTCAGATGCATCTGGAGAGAAAACGCTGTTTGTGAAGGCACTATATGTCAATATCATTGAGAGTACAAGACAGGGGTACGTCCAACCGTTCACGATTCTTTGCAAGGTAAAAGACCCCATCATCTATGGTGCGACTCTCAAGACAGCCTCAACCGCAGGTTCATCGCCATCGACTACTACTGGAGCAGCAAAATACTCATTCAAGTACCCAGTAGTATATGGTTCTACGCTATATACAGTCAGCTCAACAGCAAGCAATAACGGTAATATCCCTGTATATCCAGTAGGAATAACCATCTATGGTCCAACAACGAACCCAAAGATCCTCAATAGCTACACGGGTGAGTATTTGCAGGTGAATGTCACACTCAATAGCACCTCAGACCTATTGAATATCCAATATAACAACTCCCAGCTCATTGCTACCGTAAATGGGAATAGCGTAGTCAGCAGCATTACCAGTGACTCCACTTACTTCAAGATTGTGCCTGGAGATAACCCGCTGACCCTATCTGGCTCATCTGTCGGTACTGGTGCGTACATGGTAGTCACATACCGTGACGGATGGGCTCTAGCTTAGGAGCATATCATGACACTGATAGTAGAAATTCTCGACAAGAACCTCAATGTCATCACGCCAGTCAAGGCGCTCAAACCATTTAATAGAGATGGAACAGTCCTACAATATAGCCGAGAGCTGTCTGACTATGGTACGTGTCGGTTTAGAGTATCGGCGTATGATGAGATGTTTGACACGTATGGTGACATACTAAAGCCCCATGAATACCATGTACGAGTGCGCAATGGCACGACAACAGTATGGCAAGGGGCTATTACCGCCAACCCACGCCGCAATAAAGCATACATAGATGTAATTGCAAACGAATATGAGTTTTACCTCAGCAAGAAGCTTGTTCACCGTACCTCACCAGACATCAACGGTACATCAGACATCTACCGCATATTCAAGACTGGTACGATGGATACTGCGATTACTGCGATTATGAATGAGACCATCGCTGACTATGCGGCAAGTACTCATGTCCTCAAGAATATGACGCTAGGAACAGTGGAGAACCCTAACTATCCTCCAGGAATGACAAGTGATTATGACCCGACGGTTGCTCTATCTGGAGCATGGAGTTTTGGTGATGGAACATCAGCCACTCCTGGCCCAACCATCCAGTTCGATTTCCACACTATCCTCTACATTCTCAAGGCATTTGGCATGTACACCTACGCCGACTTCAAGATAGACAATAACTTAAAGTTTAACTTCAAGAAGTTCTATGGCAATAACCTGCTCAAGAATCTTGTCTTTTCCTACGGAGAGCAGGGTAACATTGTAGACTATAACCTCCCTCGACTTGGCGGAGGACAGTTCAACTCCCTCATGGCGATCGCCACAGACCCCAATGGTGTCATTCTCCACAAGAACCCAACAGACGATGCAAGTATCCTCAAGTATGGATTGATGGAGGGAGTAGCAGCCTACGCTGACGTGAAGAGTCAGTCTATCCTCAATGCTCGCGCTGCTGCTGAGTTACCACTCGTTGCCACACCAGATGAGACAAATGCTATTGTCTATCTCAATGAGCGCGGGTATCCACTAGGGCAATATGACATTGGCGACCTCGTGACTATCAAGGTGAAGAACAAAGGAATTGACTTCAACCAGATACGCCGCATCGTTGGCATCACAGTACTAGAGCACGAGACGGGACGTCTCACTACTGCGGTTCAAACTAATCAGCCGAGGGACTGGCAATATACGACATGACATTATTCTCAGTAGATAAAGATAGCGCAGACAGGGGAGCACCACAGCCAAACGGTTCAGATAATGTTGTTGACCGCATGGCACATCAGACGAACTCAACCACATATAAAGCGCCAACCCAACAAGGAAACTCCGACCGAGTAGCTATGGTCAATGGATCATTGATATACTATGATACGACGAATACACCACGCATTCTCATTGGTAAATCGCCTGACGATGGTAGAACTGGTATCTGGGTATCAAAAGCTGGTCAGAATGTATGGACGTTACTAGGGGGTAGCTAATGCCCGCTATATTAGCAAATGCAAGAGACTTCTTGGTTACCTCAGACTACCCAATGGATAAAATCATTTATCTAAAGAGTGGGTCAGTTCCAATAGATGGCTATCCTCACTCAATAAGTCACAACCTTCCGTTTACTCCACTAGTCGGTGGATATTGGTCAATGACGCCAGACTTCTCGGTCTGCTATGAGTTTTCATCGGGCGATTTTCCATCCGGTAACCTTGGGTATATATTCGGTCATTC
>ERZ724505.1070-NODE-1070-length-15688-cov-9.467665_pt1 | contig 15688 bp, 17 predicted proteins | sample MGYA00376038_ERZ724505 | MGnify/ENA primary metagenome ERZ724505 (study PRJEB28724, sample SAMN07190884) | wastewater metagenome | isolation source: effluent of sewage treatment plant in Hong Hong | place: Hong Kong | collected 2016-03-17 ... | reverse complement strand
AGATTCAAGGTTTAAATTTTGTATTCATAGGTGGTATACTTAAATGAGTAAATTATTTGAATAGTGGGGAGAGAACTGTTTTATGCCTGAGGTGAAACCGAGCGAAATACAGACATTTGCCAGTATCAAGGTAGTAGGTGTTGGCGGAGCTGGCGGATCGGCTGTTAATCGAATGAAAGATGCTGGACTGACTGGTGTTCAGTTTATAGCGATGAATACTGATGCGCAGGCACTTCATAATTCCAAAGCTGACGTAAAGATTCACCTTGGTAAAGATACGACTGGTGGCCTTGGTGCGGGTGCGGATCCTGCAAAAGGTGAAGAAGCTGCAAATGAATCAAGAGAAGACATCAAAGGCTCGCTAGAGGGAGCAGACATGGTGTTCGTTACTATCGGTGCCGGAGGTGGTACTGGTTCAGGAGCAGGCCATATCGTGGCTGAAGTTGCCCGTGAATTAGGTATTTTAGTAGTTGGCGTGGCTACCAAACCGTTCAGTTTTGAAGGTGAAAAGCGCCGCACGAACGCAGATTGGGCAATCGCACAGCTTGGCAAACAAGTCGATACCTTGATAACCATCCCGAATGACCGCTTACTGCAAACCATCGATCGACGTACGCCACTGCTTGAAACGTTCAAGATAGCAGACGACGTACTTCGCCAGGGCGTGCAGGGTATCTCTGAACTGATTACTGAACATGGTCTTATTAACCTTGACTTTGCTGACGTGAAAGCTATCATGAGCAATGCCGGCTCGGCGCTTATGGGAATTGGTCGTGCTAGCGGCGACGACCGTGCCTCTCAGGCGGCACAGCAAGCAATCGAATCGCCGCTGATTGAAGTATCTATCGATGGTGCGAAGGGCGTACTGTTCAACGTAACCGGTGGGTACGACATGAGCATGAGCGAGATTCAAGAAGCTGCCGAAATTATTACCAGCGCAGTATCCCCGGATGCCAATATCATCTTCGGTGCGACATTGAAACCAGAATTGGAAGACGAGCTAATCATTACTGTGATCGCAACTGGCTTCGACAGTGAGTTCTACCACGAGCAGGCAAACGCGTTAGAACGACCAGCCGCGCTTACTAGTGAACGAAATTTGGTTGAAGAAGCTGCAGCTGAGGCTGAAAGTGCTGAACAAGCAAGAGAAGAAGCGGCGGCTAGCTTTGCTGAAGAGCCAGCCACGAACATCTGGGATGAACCTGATACCAAAGATGAAGAAGATGATACGCCGGCGTTCCTACGTAGGCGCAAAAAGAATAAAGAATCTAAAGATTAGAGGGCTAAAAAGTCCATGAGCAAAACTATAAACATCGGCGACAGCAGGGTGCTAGAATCGCGCGAGGTGGGTGACGGCAAGACAATACGCCGACGCCGTGAGTCACCGGATGGTACGCGGTTTACTACCTACGAACGAATTGAAAAACCAAACCTTGCAGTCATAAAGAAAAGCGGTGAACGCGAACTGTTCGACCGCGATAAGTTAGCCGTAGCTATAAAACAATCTGTTGGTAAGTTCTTTTCCTCGGAACTAGAAGTGCAAAATATCATCGATGACGTAGAGGAAGCGGTGTATGGCTTGGGTGAGAGCGAAGTGTTCTCGCGTCAGATCGGCGATATGGTGCTGGACGAACTGGAAAACACCAATCAAGTAGCCTATGTACGTTTCGCCAGCGTATTCCACGATTTTAAAACACTCGACGATTTCGTGGCGATCTTGGAAAAACGACAGCACAAGGAAAAGAAAACACCGGCATGAAGACGAAGGTGATATATAAGAGTGAGAGTGAAGAAGCGAGAGTTGTCGAAGATTATTTACGAGATGTAACACGTCAAACAGGACATATTCTTGAAACGATAGACCCCGACAGTAAAGACGGAATTGCCCTCTGCAATGCATACGGTATTGTGCAATATCCGACCTTGCTGGCATTAAGTGACGATGGTCAGATGCAGAACATGTGGGTTGGTTTACCGTTACCTACTATCAGTGAAATCAGCTATTACGTATAAGGAGATGAAATGCTACATAGCATAAGAGAGTACTTTACTCATCATGACAGAAATTTAAGAGATAACAGATGGATTTTTACCAGTATGTTAATCGGATCAGTTTTGAGTTTGCTTGCTTCATTCGTATTATCTGTAGAAGCAGTCGAGCTTGCGAAAAACCCTGATGCCGCTCTCACATGTAATGTTAACGCGGTTCTTAATTGTGCATCAGTTGGACGACATCCATCGGCACAGATGTTTGGTTTTCCGAATAGCTTTCTTGGGCTGATTGCCGAACCTATCGTAATAACTGTGGCGATAGCAGGACTTGCGGGTGTGAAGTTCCCGCGTAAATTTATGTTTGTCGCACAAATATTCTATACGCTCGGGTTCATTTTCGCACTTACGCTATTTTGTATCAGCTTCTTTATCATACAGGCCCTTTGTCCGTGGTGTTTGCTGGTCACACTTACTACAACGCTGGTGTGGTTTGCGATAACCCGGTATAACATTCGGGAAAATAACCTGTATTTACCAAAGAATGTAGAGAAGCCATTACTCCGATGGATTGAAAAAGATTACGATAAATTAGTAATGTTTGCATTTATTACGCTGATTGTTGCAGCCATTTTGATTAAATATGGCCAGGGATTATTTGCGTAACCATAAGAAATTTTGACAAGATGCTCGCTCTAAAGTATGCTGGTGCATATTACTCAAATCAAAGTAGGGGGCAATAAATGGCCAAAACAAGTAATAAATCAAAATACGACCACGCATGGATCGTACTTGCTATCACACGTATTGTGGTAGGATGGGTGTTCCTGTGGGCATTTCTTGATAAGGCGTTCGGTCTTGGTTTCGCTACTAAAGCGGGTGCGGCCTGGGTAAACGGTGTGTCACCGACGAAGGGATTTTTAGCTTTCGGAGTTAATAGTAGCAGCCCATTTGCAGAATTCTTTCACGCGTTAGCAGGCAGCGCATTCGTTGACTGGATTTTTATGCTGGCGCTGCTCGGCGTTGGTGTTGCACTTGTTCTGGGTATAGCCTTACGACTCGCTGCCGTATGTGGTACTATCTTGCTTTCCATGATGTGGCTTGCAGTTATACCACTCGAGAACAACCCACTTATCGATGAGCATATTATCTACATACTAGTACTGTGGGTAATTGCCCTGGGTCGGCGCGAACTGAGTCTGACTGACTGGTGGCTTAAGCAAAAGTTCGTGAAGAAAAACGGACTACTCTGGTAAAATTGCCTAGAATTTCGTACAATAGGGACGTATAAAGCGTCCCTATTTTCATAGGGTGAGCGGCTATCACCCGCGAAGCTGTCGGAAGAACGTACTTTGTACTAGTAGATCCGAACGTAGCCGGCACGTTAGGCCGAACAAATAAGTGCTAAGAATCCTTTCTTAGAAACTGGATGGTACCACCCGAGTAGGGTTCCAGTGACTAAGCAAGGATTTTTATTTTTCGTTTAAAGGAGGCGAAGAATGAAGTTTAAACATGGAACCCGCCGACGCGCACTGGAGTATGAAAAAGACTGGGTAAAGCGCTGGAAGCAAGACAAGACATTTGAAAAATCAGTCGAAAACCGACCGAAGGACGATTCGTATGTATTTTACGATGGTCCGCCCTTCATTTCTGGCGTGCCACATCACGGTACATTGCTGAGCTCTATCGTAAAAGATGCCGTGCCACGCTACCAAACGATGAAGGGTAAGCATGTGGAACGCGTGTGGGGCTGGGATTGCCATGGTCTACCAGCAGAGCGGTTTACCGAAAAGAAGCTGGGCATTCACTCCCGCCAAGAAGTGATTGAATATGGTATCGAACGATACATAAACGCTACGCGTGAAAATATGGTTCAGACAAGTAGCGAATGGGAAGATGTGGTTGACCGCATTGGACGTTGGGTAGATTTTAAAGGTGCCTATAAAACCATGGATAAAGATTACATGGAATCTATTTGGTGGGCCTTTAAGACGCTTTACGAAAAAGGTAAAATCTACGAGGGCGAGAAGGTGCTCATGTACTGTACGCTTGATGGTACGCCGTTATCGAAGGCTGAAGTAACGATGGATGCTGGTGCGTATCAAGACGTGACCGACCCAAGTGTATACGTGAAGTTCAAACTTGATGACGGCAGTACGCTCCTTGCTTGGACAACGACGCCATGGACGCTACCTGCAAATACAGCCGTAGCTGTAAATGAGGAGCTTTCGTATGTAGAAGTTGATGTGAGTGGTGAAACATTTATCCTTGCCAAAGAGTTGGTAGAAAAGGTACTTCAAGATGAAAAGCACCAGCCGTTAGAACACAAAGTTGTTCGTGAGCTAAAGGGCTCAGAGCTTGTCGGAAAAACATACGAACCACTTCTAGGAGTAAACCGCGGTGAAAATGCACATAAAGTATGGGCTGCAGACTATGTAAGTCATGAGGATGGCACAGGTATCGTGCATCTTGCCCCGGCCTACGGTGAGGAGGACTTTGAACTTGCGAAACAAAACGGCATCCCGGTGGTGCACACCATAGACCAAAACGGTATGTTCACTGAAAGTGACTGGAAAGGCCAGAATGTTTGGGAGATCAACAAACAGATTGCGAAAGATTTACATGAACGCGGTGTCGTGTGGAAAATAGACTACATCCGCCACAGTTATCCGCACTGTCACCGTTGCGGTACGAAGCTGATGTACCGAGCACACCCAAGTTGGTTTATGGACATACAGGCGCAGCGTGAAAAAATGCTCAATGAAAATGAATCGATAAATTGGTTCCCGCACCACTTGAAGTACGGTCGGTTTGCAAAAACAATTGAACAAGCACCAGACTGGAACTTGAGTCGTGACCGCTTCTGGGCAACGGCTATGCCCGTATGGAAATCCAAAAGCGGTAAAGTGAAAGTAGTGGGAAGCTATGCAGAGCTCAAAGAGCTTTCCGGAGTTGAGCTTGAAGACTATCACCGTCCATGGATAGACGATGTTACATTTTCTATCGATGGGGAAGAATATACGCGCATCGATAAAGTAATGGACAGTTGGTTTGAGGCTGGCAGTATGCCGTTCGCACAATTGCATTATCCGTTTGAAAACAAAGAGAAATTTGAAGCAAACTTCCCAGGCGACTTCATCGTAGAATATATAGCTCAGACGCGCGCATGGTTCTATTATATGCACGCTGTTAACATTGCACTCTTTGATACATTTTCATTCAAGAATGTTATAACCACAGGCACCTTAGCGGGTAGCGATGGTCGGAAAATGAGCAAAAGTTTGAATAATTTTACTGATCCAAATGAACTCATGGATAAGTTCTCGGCTGACTCTGAGCGATTTTTGCTACTATCCTCGCCAGTGTTAAATGGCGAAGATTTCTCATTGCAAGACAAAGATGTTGGCGACGTGGCACGTAAACTTTCTATGATTTGGAATATGTACGATTTCTTCACTATGTACGCCGAAGTTGATGGTTGGGAGTATGATGCATCAAAATCGGTCTCCTTATCACCTGATGAATTAAACAATCCACTGGATGTATGGGTGGTTTCTAGGGTTCATGAACTTAACCAGCATCTCACCAAACACATGGACGCCTACGATATTCCAGAAGCCATGAGTGACGTATTACCATTCATTGAAGATGCCAGCAACTGGTACGTTCGTCGAAGCAGGCGTCGTTTCTGGAAGAGCGAAGATGATACCGACAAGGCAGATGCATATCGCACACTTCATTATGTACTCATGAAGCTTTCAATGATTCTTGCTCCGTTTACGCCATTCCTTGCGGAAGAACTCTACCATAACTTAGGTGGTGAGACTTCTGTGCATTTACTGGACTGGCCTACTGACTTTAGCATGAACCAGAAGGTACTGGAGGAAATGCGGGAAGTACGAGAGTATGTAAATGAAGGCCTTAGTTTACGAGCAAAAGCTGGCCTCAAAGTGCGTCAGCCATTAGCGAGCGTGACAGTGCCAAAACTCGGTGATGTCGTGGATTTTGAGAGTATCTTGCTTGACGAGCTGAATGTAAAGACGGTGATAAAAGGTGATAAGGTTGCTATCGACGAAGCCATTACACCTGAACTGAAACGCGAAGGATTAATGCGTGAAGTGATACGTCATGTCCAAGCCGCGCGTAAGAACGCCGGGTTACAAGTAGATGATCACATTGCTCTTTGGCTGGAAACAGATGACAAAGAGATGCAAATAGCACTTGATGAGCATAAGAATACTATACAAGTCGAAACACTCGCTGATACAATTGAACAAAACGATGGCTATGAAGAAAAGGTAATAGTAGAAACAAGGCCGCTCGTTATTTCTCTTCGAAAAGTGTAATATACCAAGCAGAAGCTGAATAAAAATCAAATAGATAGGAAACGAAGTGCAACATTCTTACGCCGTAACACCGAATAATGGATGGCTTATGTACTCGCTCGTTACCGTGGCAGTTGTAGCCTATATTTTCGTACGGCTACTGCCATTCTTCACAAAATGGAGACTTAAAAGAGAGGCTAGCCCTCTCACAAGCATTCTTTTTTCATACATGTCACAACACGGTGAAATTTTAGAGCTGGCAGACGGATATACGCCGGGAAACATGTGGTACAGCTACCTTGTTGCATTGGATAATACCTACTCAAATGAGGCAACATTGGGCATATATTCAGTTGAGCTGCCTTTCGTATCAGCGGCACATATTGTCGGTATCGCACACCTAACAGATTACACACCAGCTATTTCTCTAGATATTCCCATGGAGGAATTAAAATTAGAGGGAAATTACGCGAAGCATTTCAGTGCATACACCGAAAGTGGCATGCAGGCGTCGAGCCGTTACGTGTTGGACCCAGCTGCTATGAATTTTACAATAGATTTTTGCGCGAAGTACCACTGGGAAATCGTGGGTAGTTACCTATATTTTTTGTGTTACAAGGAGGTTCCATCATTTGAAATTGTTGATACATTCGTAACCAAAATCCGTCCAGCAATCGTACAAAAAAATGACGTTCGTGATAACGCGGCGAACTTACCGTATACATTTAATCCAGCTCGACGAATACAATGTCCCATTTGCCAGCAAAGGATGGTAGCGGCAAATAATTCATTATCTTGCGCAAATCACCACGGTAGTTTACTAACAGGCAAGCAGATATTTGAACTTCGTGACAATGCTAGCCTTAGCGTGAAAGTTAATGCTTTGAAAATATCTTCTCTGCCCGATATCTCAAGCGAGACACACCTTACGTGCACGTATTGTGGAGCACCGATGACTCACAAATGGTTAGAAGGAACTAAGCTGTATGTAGATGACTGTACGAAGTGCCAATTTTGGTGGATTGACCAAGATCAACTTGAGCAATTGACTGTACATACACCTCATGCCTAAGCGGCGGATTTCATTAGAAAAACAATAGCAGGTACAATGGTACGTATATGACAAGTCATCCGACTATCGGTATCGTCCCTTCGTTTGATATGGGCGAAAATGCGGTATACTTTCCTGGACCCAAGGCAGAGCGGCTGTATATTCGCACGGAATATACGCATGTGCTTGTATCGGTTGGGGCACTGCCTTTGATTCTAAGCCCGGATATGCCGCTCGAGATGATAACAAGTCTTTGCGACGGCATAGTAATATCTGGGGGATTTGATATTGACGCAGCGCTGTACGGCCAAACCATCACAACCGATGCGCCACTCGAACCGATCAAACGGTTCATGTGGGAAGAGCGACTAATTGCGGCGTGTGATGAAAAGAAAATTCCGATACTTGGCATCTGCTACGGCATGCAGCGCTTGAATGTGTACTACGGTGGAAGTTTGTTGCAAGATATTCCTACGCTCCTACCGGATAGTATCGAGCACAACGAGGCTGAACATCCAATAGTATTTCACAAAAACTTTCTTGGTATCAAGCAGCACGAAATTCACCAGGTGGCATCACGCCATCACCAAGCTATCAATAGCCTCGCGAAAGGTTTTTCAGTAGCGGCCGAGGCTCCAGACGGCATTATTGAGGCAGTCGAAGGCCGAGGCCATTTCGGCATGCAGTGGCATCCGGAATCCGATAGCACAGGCATACATATATACCGTGCATTCATTGAACACTGCAGAAGAAGTTGATATATAGAATCGTGTGAAATATCTCACACGTAACAGAGATTAAAACTTGCAAACATAAGCATGATTGGCGTATAGTGAGAGCAATAGATACTACCTAGTAAAGGGAGGGGAATGGAGCATTCGTTATCAGCCGCGCGTGTCCTGATGGGTGACAGCCTCGGCTTTCATATCATCTTCGTACTTCTGGGGCTTACATTACCCGTACTGGTGGTGTGGTTCGAGTACATGTCAATTCGAAAAAAAGACGAAAAGCTCCGGAATGTCGCTAAATTCTGGTCGAAAATAATGGCGCTGCTAGTGGTGACGGGCGTGCTGTCGGGTACCGTCATCGCGTTGCAAATGTCGCTCGTATGGCCAGGTATCTTGAAGTTCGGCGGAGAGGTGATAGGCCTGCCGTTCATGCTGGAAACCTACTTTTTCCTTATCGAAGCCGTGTTCCTGGCACTGTACATGTTCACCTGGGACAATAAAAAGGTTTCCCCATGGTTGCACTGGGTATTTGGCCTCATGATCGTGGTGGGAAGTACCGGAAGCGCATATGTGATTACTAGTGTGAACGGCTGGATGAACCTACCAACCGGATTCGATATCGTGAACGGAAAATTTGCGAATGTCGATGTACTTTCAGCAATGTTTTCAACCCCCGCGTTGGTTACATTCTTTCACTCTATGCCAGGGTACTTCGTGGCGGCAGGCCTGCTGATTACCGGTTTGTATGCCTTGCGGCTTTTCCTCGCACCTACACGCAAGATTGATTCGGCGAAACATGCACTCGACCTATTCATCATCCAAAAACTGATGATTTTCGTGGCGATCGCGTTCGTATTTTCTGCTATCACCGCGGATATAACGGGCAAATACCTGGCTGCGCACGAGCCTTCCAAACTTGCGGCGTTGGAATTGAATTACAAGACTGAGGGCTATGTACCGTTACTCATCGGTGGCGTATCGGATGGTCATGGCGGAATCGCTGGGCCCCACTTCAAAATTACCAACGCACTCAGTCTACTTGCCTGTAACGACCCTGGCTGTACCGTGCAGGGTCTTGATAAAACCGCCAAAGACAAGCAACCACCCCTTATCGTACACACGTTCTTTGACATCAAAATGACCATGATAACAATACTGGCGATAGTCGTGCCGTTGTATTTCTTTCTATGGTGGAAACGGCCCAGTATGCTGAAACGCAAGCCGCTACTCCTTGGTTTCGTGCTCGTCAGCTGGTTTGGTTTAGCTATTGTAGAACTGGGTTGGATGATGACCGAAATAGGGCGCCAGCCATGGGCGGTCCGCGGCTATGTCACTACGGCAGAAGCACTCACGAAGACTCATGATATCACCACGTTTGGCTATATTTTCCCGGCCGCCTATGTGGTGCTGTTTGCCGTTACGTTCTTTGGCATTCGCCGTTTCGTACAGCTTGAAAAAGCCAGCAAGAAAGGAGTGCTGTAGATGTTTTGGGCGTATGTGCTCATTTATGTACCGATACTTTTGTTCGTGGTAGCGTTCCTATACGAAACCTACCTCAGTTTCACACGCCTGGGTAATCACAAATCGAGTCGGCAGGGGTATCTAAGCGCCACATGGGAAGTGACACACACATTCTTGATATTCGGTGTGGTAATGCTTCTTATGCTCTATACGCAGGTAATCGACCAAATTGCAGATGTCATATTCCTCAGTACGTTTTGGGCAGCCGTCGCACTCGGACTGCGTGGTGTGCTGTATATTTACCTCTTCTATGTACGCAAAAAGCCAACGATTAACTGGATAGACTGGGTATTCGCGTTCACCCATGTCATCGCAGCCGTACTGCTAGTCATCACCGTGCTAAGAGCGACGTGGTTTCTATTCACCCAGAACCCACCACTGAACGCACAATTCATTCCGGTCTTCTTACCGGGCTTACTCATCATACTGCTCATCACCGCCATACCCATGGCCGTACTATATAAAAGCAAATAAAAATAGGGAAGGTTCATATGAAAACACTCATCATCGATACACGCGAAGCGTTTGAATACGCCGCCAGCCATGCGCCGGACGCCATAAACATTCCACCGGCCGAATTCATGAAGCCAGAGCTGCCAAAACAGCTGCTCGATGTGGCGAAAGACGACCAAATCATACTGTACTGCCGCAGCGGTGCACGCTCAAACACGGTGGGGCACATTCTGCGAGGCTACGGTTTTACGAACATCGTGAATGGTATCAACGAACATCACGTTCGTAAGTTACTGAGCTAACAACTGGCTTGCTGTAGGGGTACACAGACCGCTCTCTATTGACTTTTTATCGTACTTATGCTAATATAGACTCAAACGATAAAAAATACACACATATGTCACTAATTCCACACCTACATCACCACCAAGTAGCTTTCGCGCAAGCCGACCCGCTCGGGGACGGCCTTGGTGATGACATTGCCGAAGAACGCCAGGAAGACGATAATATCGACCTGAAAGAACAATTCGATCCCGAATTAGGCGATCGTTGGGATAAAATAGTACAGGACGTACGAAAAGATCCTAACTGGTTTGATTTCACAGACGACGAATAAATGCAGCAACTTAGCGATGAACAATTTGACGCCCTCATATCGAAGGCGATGGACGAACTGCCCCAGGAATATATCCGGGGCTTACATAACGTGGCTATCGTAATGGCGGATGAACCCGATGAACATCAGCGTGCCAAGCTGAAGTTACGTGGCGACCAGCTGCTACTTGGGCTTTATGAAGGTGTACCGCTAACCGGGCGGGGCGGCAATCTTTCCGGTAATTACCCAGATAAGATTACGCTGTTCAAGCTACCTATACTCATGGTGTCGCACGACGAAGCCAGCTTGTTTGAGCAAATAAAGCGTACTTTGTGGCACGAAATCGCACATTATTATGGCCTGGGCCACGACCGCATCCACTTCTTAGAGCGCAAGTAAACTGCTATACTGCTTATGACAACCTCTGTAGGTAGTATTGTATGCCAGCAAAACACAAGAAACAGCCACTTCACACCCACGCGCATCTGTTAGTTGTGCCGCACAAAAAGAATGACTACCGCCCGCACTTGATCCGCGCGAGGGGTCTTGCCTTACTGTTTATCGGCGTATTCGGTCTACTGCTCGTAAGTGCCATTCAGCAAAAAAGCAGCGTATTAGGTACTACCATGACGATGAGTCAGCAGCAGCTTTTGAGCGCCACAAATACGCAGCGCACCAAAGCACACGTCCGGCCGCTCAAAATGAACCAGAAGCTCACCAGTGCCGCGGCGTTAAAGGCGGCAGACATGTTCAAACACCAGTACTGGGCACATGTATCACCGACTGGCGTAACCCCATGGGTATGGATGAAAAAGAGTGGCTACAGCTATAGCTACGCCGGTGAAAACCTGGCGCGCGGCTATCAAACAGCCGGCGCGGTGGTAACAGCCTGGATGAATTCTAAAGGTCACCGTGAAAATATGCTGAGCTCGCGTTACAACGATGTCGGTTTCGCGGTAGGAAAGGGCGTACTAAACGGCGAGAAAACCACGCTGGTAGTAGCTATGTACGGCGCCGTCAGCAAGAGTAACGTACTTGCCGGCACCCTGTTCGCGCCGCAGCCGCAGCAACTTGGTTTCTTAGGAACGCTCGGCGTGGCCATGCAATCGATGAACCCGGCAGCGCTCGGCGCATTGACCCTTCTTGTAGTAGCAATCGGTGTTAGCTTGATGGCACATCAGTATCGCAAGAAATTACCAAAGAAATGGCAGGCAGGCTTGAGGCGACACCATGGGCTGTATAAAGCTGTCGGTTTGGCCGGTTTCGCGCTGCTCATCGTGGTTCTCTATGGTAGCGGACAGATATAGGGTACAATAGCCTCATGAAAGCTATCACCAAAGCGATTATCCCCGTGGCGGGTTGGGGTACACGGATGCTACCGATTACAAAAGCACTTGAAAAATCGATGCTACCAGTTGGTACTCGACCGGTTGTGGATTACGTTGTGCAAGACGTACTGCAAGCAGGTATCAAGGACATATACTTTGTGGTTGGTGAGCAAAGTGCTCAAATTCAGAATTACTATCGATCGAATATACAATTGAACGATTATTTGCACTCGCATGGCAAGGAAGATAAGCTCGCAATGATTGCTCCACTGGATGGAGTCAATATTCACTTTGTTACGCAGCCAAGCACGGGGTTGTACGGAACGAGCGTACCAGTCGGACTTGTAAGCCAGTTTATTGATGAAGACGAATCAGCTGTTGTAATTATGGGTGATCAGTTCTTTTACCGCACTGACGGTGGCTCAAACACGGCTGATTTGATTGCGCTTGTACACGAACGAGGAGTAAGTGCTGGTTTATTCGGGAATCCGCTTCCAGATGAATTGATCCCAAAATTCGGCATAATTGAGAAGGACACTGAAGGTAATTTCGTGCGCGTAGTTGAAAAACCACGCATTGAAGAGGCGCCAAGTAATTTGAATAACTCAAGCTTCTATATTTTTGATAAACAGATTTTCGAGCTAGCGCGAACATTACCCGCTAATCCAGCACGCGGCGAGCGAGAAGTAACAGACGCAATTAACGAATATGTACAGAGTGGCGGTAAAATAGCAGTCGGTACCGTCACTGGTGAGTATATGGAGTGCGGTAGTCCTGAGGGTTGGCTACGTGCAAATAACAGGATAGCAAATACGTATGGCAACTCGTGACCCCATACCTACAACAGGTGGTGGGGACACAGAACCAGAGTTAGGCGAAGTAATTCGAGAGCTGGATGCGGCAGACGATGTGTTGATGATGGCATATGCACGGTATATGGATTTTGCCAGCGACAAGCGTTTAAAAGTGATTCATACAGCAACTGACGAATTTGTGATGGCGTTTGGTGACTACCTACGAAAAATGATTCAAAGTAAAGATGACCGCAGCCTTGGCACGCGCGTGCAGCGAGTGTCGCAAATCGCTACGGTAATTATGGGCTATGAAAACCAGCATAATTCTCTTATTGCCGACTATGATGGTCCGGTCAAACCGTATACAGGTGAAGACATAGAGGAAAAACGGCGAGATATTATAAACTGCCTAATCGAGCAAGGCGACCCAGACGACGACAAAGAGCTGACGGCACACATTCTCAGTCATTTCATGGAAATCATCGAAACGGACTGGGAGGCCATCGAATCGACTGTTGAAGCCAAACAAAACGAACCACTGTATCGAGCAGCACGGTTCGGTGGTGAAGTGGTGAAGCTTACTATCACCGCGGCACTTGGTGCGGCCATAGCCAACAAATTACGTAAAAACTAGACAGCGGACACAAATAGTATACTGCTATTGCTTTTTTAGCAAAAATTTGCTATAATAACACCTATGAAGGCACCGCAAGTACGGTCTCATGAAATAAACACCGAAAACACCGATTTTCAAGCGCAAATTGATGCAATTACTAACCGCGCTTTAACGCCCGAGAATATTGCTGCTTACGCCGGTGAGGCGCTCACTGATTTAGTATCGGTCGTTGAAAATGCTGTTACGTCGTACGACACACAGCCGACACTCGCCGCCAATGGTATAGAGCGAGAACGAGCTGCACTTTATTATTATGGATTGGACCCCAGCTCGATTGAGGAAACACTTGATCACATTGCAGATGTAGCAGGCGACATCATCCGTATGGGTGATTTAGTGGCTCGGCTGACCGCAGACGGAATTCATGTGATAACGCCACCTGATTCAAGTGATACCAGAATCACACCTGGAAACAGTTCCTTTGAAGTTAAGGGTATAGTCCCACGGATTCAAACAATCTTACTTATCCTGGAAAAAAGTTTTGGTGTCGATCTAGAGGATGAACATCAGCTCAAATTCATACCAGGCACCATTACAGACAACATGATGCGCCGTGTGCCCTACCATGTATTAGATATCCCCAAGCTTAACAGGGTCATTAACGCATGCGATGAAGAAGGTAATCGGACATTCGTGTTTGATCGTAATATATTACTTGAGCGTGGTATTACAGCCGATGTCTTGAAGGATATGACAAAGGAACAGATTAAAGGGCTGCTTAAAGAGGAAGCGACAATAGGCCACGATTTAATCTATACTCATCTGTTTGTTGAAAATATGGTAAGTCTATTACATGAAATTCCTGAACGATTGCAGAGCGATATTGTAACTGATAAGGACGCAGCAAAATTCCTCAAAGTCAGTGAATCGGCGCCAGACGATTATTTGACACGTGCTCAAATTGCCGAAATGCTCGGTATCGAAATACAAGCTGTACACAATGCGTCTATGAAACTAAGAGGACAGTTGAACCCAGTAAAGGCACGCACACGTTATAATGTAGCAGATCATTATTCCCCTGAGGATGTAGAAACAGTTGCTGAATATATACGCACGAAAGGTGCGCTTGTACCGAAGCATCATCCTGATGAGAAGTCAGTGTTTGGGATGTCCAAGCAGTTTAAAGTAACACGCGATGCTATTTATAATGCCCTCGACGCGATAGGTGAACAAATTGGTGGGGTTAGAACTGCAAAATTCGGGAGTGTTATCACTGAAGCGTACTCCTTGGATCAGCAAAATATGATTAGGGAATGGCTTAATTCGAATCATAAAAAACATAAAATGCACGAAGTAGATAGTGAAGTTGGCCTCGATTTGACGGGCTATAAGAATCAGCTTCAACTTGCACAAGAGCTAGATACTATTACGTACTGGATCATAAAGATACACCAAGATTCTGCAGATATGTTAGGTAAGGTCATCAAGCTCGGTAACCAGTGGCAGTATTCACCGTCCCAGCAAGAGTATATTCGACAAACTTTAGAGGTGATTCATTCATCGAAACCAGAGTCAATATCTGATATCCCAGAAGGGTATATGTCGAGGGTCCAGCTTGGTGATGAGTGGGGTATCCACCTTGCGACGTTTGATAAGGCAGTGATAGCCGTGAAAGAAAAGCTAGGTACAGTGGTGTTTATTGATAAATCTAATAACACGACGGCTGGATATTCTCCTGAACAACAGACGATTATATACGATTGGCTTGCTGAGAATGACTTAATTGCCGATACGGCCCCAAAGGGTTATGTATCGATAGGAACAATGTCCAAAAAAATGGGATTCGGTGGAGAAAGAGTAATTCTTCATGCGATAGAGTCGCTCGGTAGTCAACTTGGTGAAGTTAGGCGCTATAAAAACTACGCACGTATAACAGATTTCTATTCACCTACACAAGCTCAGATGATTCGAGAATGGATTATAAAAAATGCACCGAAAAGCAACCTAGCAAAAGCTGCTCTGGCTGCGGTAGCTGACGAGTTGTAAAGGTTGCTCATATCTGTTACAATAATTCAGATTGAATACTAACTAAAAGGAAATTTCATGAAAGCAGTCGTTAAGATCGGCGGCAAGCAATATGTCGTCGCCGAAAAAGAGACCCTCCTGGTGGACCGCCTCCCGGAAGGAACGAAAGAGCTCACCCTCGACGCACTCATGGTAGTAGACGGTGAAAAAAGCACCGTAGGTACACCAACAGTCAAAGGTGTTAGCATTAAAGCCAAGGTGGT
>ERZ724505.1069-NODE-1069-length-15711-cov-3.834568_pt1 | contig 15711 bp, 10 predicted proteins | sample MGYA00376038_ERZ724505 | MGnify/ENA primary metagenome ERZ724505 (study PRJEB28724, sample SAMN07190884) | wastewater metagenome | isolation source: effluent of sewage treatment plant in Hong Hong | place: Hong Kong | collected 2016-03-17 ... | reverse complement strand
GTGCATTGGTTGTTTCCGGTTTGACAATTTCAATTGAAATACTTATAATTTCATTTGTTATGAATCAATCATGGGAAACGTAAAGCCAATGCACTGTTCACTTAACCACTTAGATACTTTCACAATCCCACCTGAGCATATCGCAAAGGTTTTCAAAAGGCACAAGTTCATGGGCTGGTATAATGCAACCTATATTTACGCACAACAGCAAGCCCGCCTTAGGCTAAAAGAGGCAATGCTTACTTTAGTGTGGATTGAGACTCTTGTTGAAAACGAAAATCGTGTAATTATACGCCCAAACAAAATTGCAGAAGATTTAGGCGTTACTGCTACAACTGTGTATAACCATTTAAATAAAATGAGGGATGCTGGAATTATTGTACCTGACAGCGAGGATGAAGATGAAAAGATTGTAAGAGTTTGGCGTATTTGCCCATTTCACGCTTGGCGTGGTAAAGGAGAATATATGGCAAAGTATTTGTCTAAATTACCTGTAGGCCACCCGTTCTTTCAATACGTAGACCCTGACTTTAAAGAGTCTATGCTGGATGAACTTGGGGAGTGTATGCCTCTATGACAACAAAATTTGTTATCGTAGGGGAAGCATGGGGAGAATCAGAAGGGAAACTTCAATATCCTTTCGTAGGCGCGGCAGGATGCGAGTTGTTTCGTATGCTCAATACTGCAGGCTATCCTGTCCCCTTTTTACCCTACACCTTTAACTCCCCTGTTCGTATGCTTCGCTTGTGGGAAAACTCTGGGATAACATTATTAAACGTTTTTTCTGCCCATCCACCCGAGAACAACATCGAGTTCTTCTACACCCGCGAGCCGTCCCCAGCTTTTGCACCTAGACGTTTCGGTAATAGGATTCACTATGTTAAACCTGAATATGAATTTCATATTAAATTACTGCATGAAACATTATATAAACTAAAGCCTAATATTGTGATTGCACTCGGAAATACTTCGGCGTGGGCGTTAGGTCTTCCCACCGCTATCTCCAAGCTCCGAGGGAACGTAGTTGAAAGTTCTTTTGGTAAAGTACTCCCAACATACGATCCTTCTTCTGTCTTGCGTAACTGGCCCCAGCGTATTATTACTATCTTAGATTTACATAAAGCATTGCGAGAAAGTGAGTCACCTGTTATCACCACTCTCCCTCGCGAGATATGGACCCGGCCTGGAATCGAGGATTGCTATAAATGGTGGGAATTATACGGATCAAAGGCGGAGTTGTTGGCATTTGATATTGAGACAGTTTCAAATCAACAAATTTCTGAAATCTCTTTTGCCTCTGACTCAACACACGCTTTACACATTCCCTTTTTCTACAAAGAAAACAGGCAATATGTTAACTGGTGGCCTGACGCCGCAACCGAATTTGCGGCGTGGAAGTTTGTAAAGATGGTGCTTGAATCAAACGTACCTAAAATTGGGCAGAATTGCGTGACCTATGATTCTTACTGGTTAGTAAAAGAAATGCGAATTGGAGTTAAGAATATAACTCACGACACAATGCAGCTTTCACACGCCTGGGCCTTGGAATTAGAGAAGGGTTTACGATTTCTCGGCTCCATTTTCCTCTCTGAAAGAGAGTGGAAAAATATTCGTACTGATGTGAGTAAACAAAATGACTAGACAAGCTAATCCTAGTGATACATTACTAGAGTTAAAATGTTTTGCTGTTTATCAACCTGATACAGGTAAGTTTATTTGCAAAGCTACAGGCAAAGGAAGAACTGTTAAAATAGGCGATGAGCTTGGACATATCTCAAAAACTACTGGATATAGGTATATAGGTATCTGTGGACAAATGTTTTCATGTCACGCATTAGCTCATCTATGGATGACTGGTAAATGGCATACTCATAATATAGATCATATTGATGGCAATAGATTAAATAATCAATGGAGTAATCTACGTGTAGTGACTCATCGTGCAAATTCGTATAACAGAAAAAACCCAGGAGGAGTCGGTTATCATAAAGCATCAGGCAAATATAGGGCTTACATAGTGGAATTTGGCGGGTCAAAACATCTTGGGCTTTTTTCTACTATAGAAGAAGCTAAAGAAGCACACGAAAAAGCTCGTGCTAAAGTAATTCAAGCAAACATAGAAGCTTCAAATTGTGTGGTAAGTTTATGCAAATAATAAACACTGCTCAACCTGTTTCGTCTGACACTCTCAGTCAACTTGCCTTATACTCAGGCATGGATGTTTTAACTTTGTTCGAGATCAAAGATGGCTTATCAAAGCTCATGGATGAGAATCGCTGGGCCATTTACAACTTTGAAATGGAACTGCAAAGCCCATTACTCGCAATGTCCCTTGTAGGTATTCCTGTGGACGAGGCGGCCCGGCGGGAAATGACTATTCAATTCACCAAGGAACAAACCCACCTTACAGTCCTTATTAATAAAATGTTAAGCGCTATTGGGTATTTTGAATACTACCGTAACATGGCAATAGCAGAGTTTGCAACGCATGTTGACTATTCCCCCCTACCAAAAACCTGGGACGAGTGGTTAGCACTCCCAATCCAAACCCGCCGGGCTTTGAAAGAGGCTGCACCGGAGGCTTTAGTTGTATTTCAAAAGGCCCTTAAAGAGTTTTCCGAATCCTTTAATCCAGTGTCTCCGGCGCAAAAATTAAAACTGTTCTACAGCTTTTTTGGTTCACCTTCCAACACCTCTGCCGAGGGTTATTTCTTTTCTCCACCATGGCTTAAGACTTATGGTATTCACGAATATAAAACTCGCAATACTAAAAATGAATACGAGCCCGCAGTTAATAGGGAGGCACTTGAGAAAATAATCAAAGCCGCTGGAGACGATCCACGTTACGCTGCTTACTGGGCAGCACCGTTCGCACATGTTTGCCTCGCGATTTCCGACTTATCAAAGTCACTTGGATTCTTAAAATGTAAGTTAGAACACGGCCTTTTCAAGGCATCGTTCGGCGCGGTTACTGAAACCGGAAGATTATCGTCACGGCAAAACGCACAAGGGTTTGGGTGTTTTCCCCCAGGAGCAGAAGCCCTTACTCAAACAGGATGGAAGTTGATAGAACATATTACTGATGGGGAACTTGTTATGCAGTCAGACTCCTACGGTAATTTAAGTTGGGCTCCGGCTGATACTTATTCTGCTACCTTTGAGGGAAAGTTACACCATGTTCAAACCGAGCAGGCTTCATTTACTGTAACACCTGAACATAGATTGTTAATGCAAGAGCATACAAGAAATAAAGGTGATCCATATGTTTGTTATGCAACAAAGCTGTTTGAATATAACAGTACTCGACGTGTAACAACATCTGGTAGGTTTGAAGGAACAAATACAGTTCACCCTCTTGTGGTAGCTTTATTAGCAGATGGGTCACAAGATGGGTCTACCCCGACATATTGGAGAATTTCTTTCAAAAAGATTCGTAAGATAAACCGATTCTTACAGCTTATTAAAGATGCAGGATTATCTTATAACGAGTTAAAGGCAAAAGAAGGTTATCGCCGTTTTTCTTTGCATATTCCTCCTCATTGGCCTACCCAGTGGGGGGAGTGGGTTTTAAGCTTAAGCTTGAAAAATGCTAAAGATTTATTACATGAATTAGGTTATTGGGATGGGACACACCGAGGTGACTCTATTGTTTTCTATACAGCTAAAAAGCATCGAGCTAAGTGGGTACAAACTTTAGCGCATTTAGTTGGGTATAGTTCAACAATAGTAGAGCAAGAGCAGTCGGTAGGTTCTTGGTCTGATACACTTATGTATCATGTTAATATTCGCCCAAGAGATTTTGCTATAGTTGAACCAAAACATAAATCATACATAGAATATGCAGGGCCAGTTTATTGTTTAACAGTCCCTTCATCTTATTTTCTTGTGAGACAACATGACAAAGTATTTATTACGGGCAACTCAAACGCTCAGAACGTAACGCCCAAACTTCGGCATATTTTTGTTGCCCCACCTAACGAAAAGTTTATAGTCGTTGACTATGCTCAAATTGAATCTCGCATTGTCGCGGCCATTTGTTTTAGGCTATTTGGGGGTACTAATTATTTGGCAATGACCGAGTGCCTTACAGGAGACCATGAGGTACTAACACCTAATGGTTGGGTAAAAATTTGTGAAAAACCAAATATCATTGCCTGTTGGTCTGCACAGGATCAAAGTATTAATTTTGCAGCACCGTTAAGATGGATTGAGTACGAAACACAAGAGACTATGACTATAAAAACTAAGTATTTTAGTTTAACTGCAACACCAGATCATATTTTACCCTATAAAACTAGTTCTGGTAACTCTAAGGTAAGTAAACAACCTATTAAGGAAACGTATACTAAAACACAATTTCATGTACAGCTATCTGGTAATTACTCTGGTGGTACAAACATTAATCCAGTATATGCACAGCTACTGGCCGCTTACCAAGCTGACGGCTACCTAAATGACAGTCGCATAATTGAGTTTTCTTTTGCAGAAGAAAGAAAAATAAACAGGTTACGTAATCTTCTACAAAAAGCAAATATTAAGTATACTACAAATTGGTTTCCTGGATATTCAGGAGGGTTTCCTATTACTAGATTTTACATAAAATATAAAGATTGGCCTATTACTCTACGCAAATATGCAGATAACTATTTGTTAGATTGGGCACATTCTGCGCTTAAAGCATATACACTTGAACATGCATACTGGGATGATAATAGAGAAAGAAACTTATCATACAGGGTTACGAACAAGAATAAAACTCATTTAGAGTGGGTAGCTACTATAGCACATTTGGTTGGCATGTCTGCTACAACACCTATACCAGACCATGAGGCATGGAAAATATCTATTAGAAACTCTACAGCAACTAATATTGGAGCAGGCTTTGGATTACGTTATACTTCAAATAAACCTAATATGGTTTATTGTCCTACTGTAAATACTGGCTTTTTTGTAGTACGTAAAGACGGTTTTATTAGTATTACAGGTAATTGTGGGGATGCCCATACTCTCTGTTCCTCAATGGTATGGGATGACTTGCCTTGGCCACAAGACTTTACCCTTGATTGGACTATTAAACATGGCCCCTTCCCAAAGGACATGCTTAAGGCTGCCAAGAAAATTGCATCCGAGCCATTTTACCGTGGAAAATCCCGTCGAGATGTAAGCAAAACTTTAGGGCATGGCTCGAATTATCTCGGTAAGCCGCCGCACATGGCTCGTCAGTCTCATATAGATGTTAAACTTATAGAGCATTATCAATCGGTTTATTTCTCCACCTGCCCCGAATTACCTCAGTGGCACCAGTGGGTTGTACAGCAGGTACAAACGAAAGGAGAAATCGTAACAATGCTTGGCCGCGCCCGGCGGTTTTTTGGCCGGCCCAACGATGACGCAACGATTCGTGAGGCAGTTGCTTACGAACCACAAGGTGTTGCGGCGGACTATTGTAACAATGCTCTACTCCGATTACATAAATTATGGTTAAGGGGCGAGTTCCCTGCAACAATTCGCTTATCAAAACACGACGAGCTTGTTGTAACTTGTAATGAATCTCTTGAGGAGCGGGTGCTTGAAATCATGCGTGAGCAGATGGAAGAACACATTACCCTTGTGTCCCCGGCGGGCGAGAGGCGGGATTGGTTTGTGCCTGCGGAGTGTGAGAGCGGGTGGAATTTGGGGCGCAAAAGCGATAGTAATCCTAATGGCATTGGACATCCGCTGGATGGGAGAAAGCGAGTTGAATCGGGCGGGTGGAAGGGGTGGAAGTTTTGAGGGTAAAGTATGGACGGAACTGGTTGGTTGTTTCGTGTTGCTTATCCTTTAGAATAGAAGTGAGCGGTACACCATAACCCATTGATTTAATTAAATTAGCTGGTGAATATGGGTATGATTTTTCCATCAAATTTGATGAAAACATTGTATTGTGGTATGATGTTTAATCACAATCGGAAAAGGTACATACCCAGTATGGCAAACCACATTCAACTCAACAATGGAGATAGTATTTCCCATGCCTCAGGTGACAAGCTTACAACTATACGAAAGGGCGTTTGGCTTGGAGACTTTACATTGAACTACCAAAACGCAATGACAAGAGCCACAATACAGGCTTACGATGCTTTGCCTACGTTAAACATTCTTATTGCTAACGTAGAACGAGAAAACTTGGTTCGTTTAAGGTCTACTCGTATCGCAAAGATTCTTGGTTTAGCCGATGTGACTGTGGATAGGCACATACGAAAACTAAAGCAATGCCAAATTATTATCCCCGACGCTGTTGAGGAGGGAAGAACTAGGGCAGTTTACAACTGGCGAATTTGCCCTTACTTGGCCTGGAAGGGAAGCACAGAGGCATTGTCAGCGTATCTCAAAACCCTTGGGCCGGATCACGTATGGAAAACATACAATGATCCTGTTGTGTGCGGCTAACCAACTGGAAAGGATAATACAGTGTGGTTAAGAATCTCCCACCCCGTACCGAAAACAACCTTTTGTCGTCTTGGGATACTTTTGTGGAGCCCCTTCATGCTCATCCTATATTTAAGAAGATGGGAGGACTTTCTTTAATCTCAGCAGTTCTTACACGAAAGGTTTGGCTCAAAACTCATCCAGCTATGCCTGCACTTTTTCCCAACTTGTATGTTCTTTTGTGTGGTCCGCCTGGGTCAGGTAAAGACTTGGTAGTAAATACTATTCGTGACTTACTGGAAGTTATGCTGTCTGAAATGGAAGCCGGTACAGGTATAAATGTTGGCCCAGAATCACTCTCTACAAAGGGGTTAATAGACGCATTAGCAGATGATAATGCTCGCTTTACTTTTACTTATAAAGAAAAAGGTAAAAGTGTTACAGTACATTACCATTCTTTGTACATTGCAATAGGCGAGCTTGGTGCATTTATGCCCGAATACAATGTGCAAATGGTCTCCATAGTCAACGACCTTTTTGGCTGTAAGCGTTCCTTTATAGAGCGTGTTCGCGGGCGAGGTGCGTCATCTGAAGTTAAAATAGAGAATCCACACCTTTCTTTATTACTCGGCACTCAACCAGCTGTTTTTGCTCGTATCTTTCCTGAAGAAGCTTTCTCTATGGGGCTAACTGCAAGATTGTTAATTTGCTTTGCGAATGAAGCAGTACGCAAACCGTTTTTTAGTGATAATAATAGCGAATCTGATTCTAATTTATTTAATAAAATAGCCTCGGACCTCCGGGTAATTTCTTTAATGGCTGGTGAGTATAAACCAGACAAGCATTTTAAGGAGAAGCTAGATGACTTTCATGTTAATAATCCTGGCGCAATTTCTCATTCTCGCTTTACTGATTATAACGTGCGACGCTCGTTGCACCTGGGAAAGTTGGCAATGTGTTGTGCAGCATCCGAATCTAACGAGCTTATTTTGCGAGAAAATCACTTTGATAGAGCACTTGAGTATTTAACGCTTTCCGAAAAAGACGCACCTAATCTTTTTGATAATCTTGTTACGTCAAATGGCTTCCAGCATACCGTCGAGCAAATTCTCCACAATAAACCCCAAGCCACTATTACCCACGCCGAGCTTGAGCGCAAGCTCCGGCGCACTCACAAACCTCAGGAGGTAGGACAGATTATCCGATCAATGATTCAAGCCGAAGATATAACCTTCACCCATTACGTTAGTGGATTACCTGTGTACAAAGTTAACACTAAGGAGATACTAAAATGAGCCTTATTACTTTTGTTGAGTTGTGCGAAAAAATTGCGGGTGGTTTGTTACAAGCCCCTTCCTCCAATCCCCCACCGTTTAACAAAATTCCCATTGGACACATTAATGGTGCGTCTGTAGACGTGAGGTTGGGACAGGTATTTTTACGCGAGTCCCCGTCCGATGCCGTGTCTCTTCGTCCGAACAACTACGTTACGTTGTTTAACAAGGGCGAGTTACCAATGGTAAAGGAAACACTGGCGTGGGGTGAGCGGTTTTATCTGCAACCGGGTGAGTTTATCCTAGCTCAAACCATCGAGGAATTTTATTTACCTAACGACATTGCCGCTGAGTTTCGTTTAAAGTCCTCGGCGGCGCGGGCGGGATTGGATCAAGCACTTGCGGTTTGGATAGACCCTGGGTTTAATAATTCAGTGCTAACTATCGAGCTAAGAAATAATACCCGTTACCATGTGCTTGTTTTGGAGGCCGGCCAAAAAATAGGTCAAATAGTTTTCTTTAAGGGAGAGCCTGTTCCTGACGAGGCTTCTTATGCGGTAAGGGGGCAGTACAATAATGATAAGATTGTGACCGGAAACAAGGGAGTAAAGTAACATGTTACTAACTGAGATTGAACTGCGTCAGGCTTTTTACGCTACGAATACTAGTGAGTCGTTGGCAGAAGGTTGGCCAGGATTAGAGCGATTTGCAAGGGAAGTAGAAAGACTTGTTAAACAAAAAGAGGATAGTATGCCTAAAGTAGCAATTAGTGATCTTATCCCTGATTACCCAAAACACCAAGGTGTAAAGACTCTTACAGAGCAAGACCCAAACGGCCTTTCTCCTCACACTCCCGGTGCAAAGCTTGACGCTAACAAACCTAACTGTGATTTAGTCTTTGGTGGATTTCCAAATGCCCTTTTAGAGGTGGCAAAGGTAGGAACCTTTGGCGCACAAAGGTATAGTAATAATGGGTGGAAAAGCGTTCCTAATGGAGTTAATCGTTATCGTAGTGCAGCGTACCGTCACTTGCTTTCAAATGGCTTTTTAGATAACGACTCTAATCTTCCACACTTGGCACACGCAGCATGGAATTGCTTAGCGGCATTAGAGCTTCTTCTCGCTAAGAATGAAATACATGTTCAGGTTTGATAAGGAAACTACATGCAACAATCTCGACTAGGTTCTTTAATCGAGTCACTTATGAATATCGTCATTGGATACGGTATAGCGTTACTTTCACAGCTTGCTATATTTCCAATGTTTGATATTCACATTCCTTTATCGACAAACCTTTGGATAGGTGTATGGTTTACGTTAATCAGCTTAATCCGTAGCTATGTAATCCGACGCTGGTTTAATGCACGCTTACACAACGCAGCGCAGGCAATAGCAAACAACCTCTAATACAAATGCCCGATTAAGTTCGGGCATTAGGAGCTATTATGACAGTTGCAATAAATCAAAAGATTACGTCTTGTATAGTAGTTAATCAAGATAATGCAGTAGAGCGTTTACACGAAAATATTTCGCGCCCAGAAGTATTATCAGGTACAACATATAAAATAAAAACCCCATTATCCGAACATGCCCTCTACGTTACTATTAACAACATCGTCCTTAATGTTAATACTCTAAACGAGTGCGTTCATCCTTTTGAGATTTTTATTAACTCAAAAGCAATGGAGCACTTCCAATGGATTGTTGCCTTGACACGCATTGCCTCAGCGGTGTTCCGCAAGGGCGGCGATGTAACATTTCTTATCGAAGAACTACGCTCCGTATTCGACCCCAAAGGCGGGTATTTCAAAAAGGGTAAGTACATGCCATCGTTGGTTGCTGAGATTGGTTTTGTAATAGAGCAGCATCTAACAAACCTTGGTTTGTATGTACCTGACAACTCGTTGGCTCTTGCCGCCCAAGAAATGCTAAAAGAAAAGACCCAACCCTCTAACGAGGCCGGGTCTTATTGCATTGCTTGTGGTGAATATGCAGTTGTTATAATGGATGGGTGTGCAACCTGCAAGAATTGTGGTGATAGTAAGTGCGGCTAAAAGAAATGCCCCCGGTTGGGGGCTTTTCTTTATCTCATCTTCTGCCGGTACACGTTATTAAACCGCTCTTGTATCTTCCCAATCTTATCTCTTAGTTCCTTTTCTCTTGCAGTATCACCTTGATTTTGTGCTGCTCTCAATCGTACTCGCAGGCTTTTTAATTGCCTCTCTACATCTTGTGCCTGCGAGTACATTTGTAACTCTTTTCCTCTGTTCTCTCTTACCTCTTGTAATTTAATTAAGTCCCTTTCCGGCCCCTTTATGTACATTTGCTCTAGCTTGTGCGCGCCATAAATCCCGGCAATATTGGTATGGTACTTTTGCGACTTCAATGGGTCATAAGGATCGGAGAAGAATTCCTTAGCAACAGGAATATCTCTCATTCCCTCAAAGTCTTTATCTAACGCTTCTTTAACTCCAAAGGTAGTGTCAGCCATAAACCTGCCCAAACTACCTGTTAAGAAATTTACCAATATCTGATAATCTCCCGGCCGCAAGTCTATTGCCCCTGACTCAACTGCACTTCCACCCGTTGCCTCATTCACAAACCTCGCAAAGCTTTGATACCCCGGCGGGGTACTGCTCCACATTAATTCCGAGTTAGCTTTCTTACTTGTGCCTGGAAATCCCTCTGGGCCGATGGGATTCCCGGCGAAGTTTTTGTTTTCAATAATCTGCATAAATGGGTCAAAGCCTGTAGGAGAAATGGCCTGTGCTAAACTTCCTGGTTTCCCAAGCGGATTAAAAGTTGTCGTAACCATCGCAGCAATATCCAACAATCCATCTTGCGGTGTTTTAACTTGTGACAACATTTCCCCTAACAATCCGCCAGTTCTCCACGCCACATTATAGACCCACGGCGCGGGGATTCGCACAAAATCACCTGCCACTTTTATAGGTAGGATAATAAACCGTTCTTTGTCCCACTCAGGAATCTTATCCCAGTCATCATCTACTGCCCTACCAAGCAAATCTAGCAGCAGGGCCATTACAACAGTTCCACCTACAGCAGCTTGTACCTTTTTTGACGACATTAAGTTTCTTAATACTTGGTAGTTTCCCTGCACCGATGCGTTAAAGAACAGCCACCACGTACCGAGCGCTTGGGTTTTGTATCCACGCCGGGTAAAGTTAGTCGTAAGGTCTTGTGAGATTCGAGCAGCTTGCGCCTCGCTTACTGCACCTTTTTCCATAAGCACCTTAAACGTACTAAACCTCATAACATTTTCAAACAAAATATTAAAGTTTTCAATGCCGTCAATCCATTTATCCTTCGCCTGCATTAAGCTCTTAAAACTCGGCACATTAATACCAAATACAGTTCCTTTTCTACGAGATACTTGTGCATCAAAACTCTTCCACGTTTCGTCCATATCTCGTAAGGTTTCAACAAATGAGGTTCTGCCCCCAGCCAATTCCCACCTTTCCACCCATTGTACATCAGGGTCATTAGGGTCTCGGTTTCCATCCATAAAGACTTTCTTTAATGCCCTAAAAGAATCCTTGTAGGTTTTCGGGCTAAAGATTTCTTTCGTATACTTTTCTGCCTCGGTTGCCTGTATGTTGTAAAGCGCGGTAAACGGGTCTTTAAAGGCATTTGTCATTAAGAATATGGGCGATGCACTAACATTAACCCATCTTACAATTTGGTTTAGCCACCCCAATACTTTCATCGGACCATTAACAACCTGTGCGTCTAGGTTATTAACAGCTCGTACAAACCCCATCGCACGCTCGTTGTGCATGTTAGGTCGGATTACCAATTTCTTCCCATCGTTAATAAGAGTAATGTCGGCGCGATTAGAGGCAGTTGCGTTCTTCTCTTGCAAAAATCCATCTTCGTCATGCGTCACATACTTCTCTTTCTCAACGATAGTAAACCACGGCTTCCAGCCTGCCTGGTCTTTAACGACTACTTTGTACAGTTCCTTATTCGCAAGATTCCTCTCCGCTGCTGCTGCTGCTGCTTCAATTGCCGCAAGAGCGTTTTGTAAAACGAGTGTGGGTTCTGAAAGGTTTTCAGTTCCCGAACGGGTTGCGATTTGTTTTGATCCACCTTGGCCGGCCCTCTGAAATAGTCGTGCAACCTCTTCGTCAACTTTGTAGCTCTCTCGGCGTAGAGGAGCATACGCAGATTTATCGAGAAGTAAACGGGCGTGCTCTGCAACGGTGATTAATTCTCCATCCTCTAAAAGCTCAAGGGTGTGTCGATTGGCTGCGTCGAACAAAGTCATGATTTGATTAAACTTGGCCCTGTCTTTATCAGCAGCTTTAAGCACATTATCTACAGTTCGTACTTTTGTGCTACCAACGCCTCCGTCAGAGAATCCAGCCGCAGCATCTTTAAAAAGTTCCCATTCTTCTCGTAGTACCTGTATTCCGTCTGTACCAGTTATCTCGTATTGAGAATACTGGTTCATTAAATCAAACATTAATTGTTGCTTGGTACGCGCAGACATTTGCGCCGGATTACCATTAGCGTCCAGGTATACACTCCCGTCTGGCATCTTCCCCGCCTTTACATTAATCCTTGCCTGCATTAACTCCTTTCGTTTAGTGGTAGACAACGCCTTTAGCAATTCTTTTGTATACCCATAACTGGCTCGTTGGGCAAGCCTTGTATTAACATTGTCTACTTTAATGTGCCGTGCCGCAGCCATGTCCCCAACTTCTTGGGCGGTCCAGGGACTTTCGGCAATTAACTTGCGAAGGGGCAAGAAATACTCTTGCCGGGCTTGCTCGATTCTTGCAGCCTTTTTACTGCGTAGTAGCGAGTACGTATCGTAAATATCCTTCGACTTCTTTTCCATCTCGGCAAAGAAATCTATGAAGTCGGCTCGCCACTTTTGAAGAATACCGGGCTTATTTACGATTTCTGGGCGAATGTCGGTAGGATCGTTCCAAAGTTGCTGCGTAATTTCTCGGATGCCCATTGAGTAAAGAGCATCAGGAACTGCCAGCTTTTCAAGTGCGCTGCCTAATCTAACACTTGCTGGTTTTTGCTTAGCACTTTCCATTTGCCGCTCTGCCTGTCGTAACTCGGCAAGGCTTCTATTCAATCCCATCTTTGCCCATTCGACAGCCATTATATCCGTTAACTCAAACCCAATCCCCAACTCCTTCATTCGCTGGCCAAGTCTTGTCTGGGCGAACCAAGCCTTTATTTGATTAACCAACCTCTTCCAGAATCCAGTGCCGGTTTGCGCGTCAGCGCCGTATTGAACAAAGTATGCAAGCTCTTCTTCTGCAAGCAAACCCGGCCGCTCTTGCTCGATAAGCGTTCGTAGATTTCTAAGGTCAGCTTTAGTTCCACCCTCTAACAAGTTGTGCTTAATTCCTAGCACGTCTGCAACTGCAATCGCGGCGTGGGTAATCGCATCTTGTGCTACCTTATTACTGTTGTCAGCAAGAGTATGCAAGTCCTTTACGTACTCGGGGAGGCTGTTTCCGAGTACGTCTTCGAACGTAACATGCTTACCCTCGTGTAATAGCACGCCAGCCGGGGAGCCATTCTTAGGCATGGTGTTAGTGTATAGGCGAATACGATCACCTGCCCAAGAGCCTGCCTCGCCGTTTGGCCCAGCGCCTTCGATTACTTCTACTAACCCAAGCTCTTGTGCTCGTTGCAACCATCCTTGCCCCATTACGGAGTCGATGTTGGATTGAATGTCTTGTAGGGAGATGCTGGTGTTGTCGGGTTGTTGAGGATTTTTCTCTGCTTCTTTAGAAAATAATGGCTGCCCCTGCATCACCGAATCACGCATAGCAAGAGTTACTTCAACACTATGTACATCCGCAGTTTCATTACCAAACTCCATTTGAGTCTTGTCTACTTTAGCTCCCCACTTTTTAACGTACTTATTAATTTCGTTGGGAAGGAGACGGTCATAAAAACCTTTCATTCCTTCGCCGCCGATTACTTTATCTTCTGCAAGCTCTACAGTACGTTCTCCATTTTTAACGGACGCAGCAAATAACTCATTAGTTAATTCTTTTCCAATATAATTTGAAACTTCATTCTCATCCATACGCGAGGACATAACAACACGCCCACCACGATCATAACCTTGAAAGTAACCATCGGAAGTGTATACTATTTTAGATATGCTCTGTGCAAGATTATATCTTTTCGCTTGCTGTTCTCCTGTCGTCCACGCAATCTTATCATATCCGTTTTCTGCTGCATATCTCAACATCCGCTTAAACGCAAGGCCAGCCCAGCCGGAAAGAGTCTGGCCAGACCCAGCGATAGTTTGCTTAAAGGGTGCATCAGGTATTCTATTAGATTGTCTTGATTCTAAAGTATTTTTTACATAATTTTCATATTCTACTCTAATATTATCTGGTAATTTGCTAACATCTAACGGCTTGAGAACTCTTCCACCCTCATCTGGGTCTCCATAAACAGTTATTCCTAAATCTTCAATCCTTGAGAATAAGTTATCTTCTATTTTGCGCTGTTCTATTCTTTCTTTTATACTAGGTTGATAACCTTTTTCTTTCCCCTCTTGATGTCTCTTACTTTGTATCTCCTCAATAAACAGCGTTTTATTCCCATTTTCGTCTACGCGATCATTAAACCTTACCCACGCAACCGCCTTACCGCCCTCTACGTCTCCATAATGAGTAGTGTCATCGGTGTTAAAGGGCTCGATAGAAGGAACGGTTAAGACTAACTCGCGCTGGTTTTCACCGCCAGGCAAGGTCCATTTAGTATTTCTAGGCTGATTTTCTTCGTTTAAGAAGTTAATGGCTTTTGTTATAACAGAGTCTCTACTATCAGCAATAACTAATGCGTCATCGGGATTATTCGCAGGGCGCACAAGCCATTTTGTTTTACCAAAACTATCATAACTTTCTATTACATAATTAGGGTCATTTTCTAGATTTTCCTTTGTATACTTTTTAAGCTCTGTCTCCTGTACACTCAGCGTATTATCCCTAACATGCTGCAAAAGCGCCTCTTTCGTAACTGGCTCCTTTTGCTCTTGTAGCCATTCCTTTGTACCACTCCAGTCTAATTCCTCCTGCTTAACAATTCCCTTTTTAACCATCGTATCAAGTGTACCCAGCCATTGGCTGGCAGGTGCCTTTTGCTGTTTTACCTCTTGCGCCGCACGCTCAAGGGCAGAGTAAAACGGTGCCGGAGTTTCACGTCCTTGTAAGGGCTTCGAGTACCGCATATCCGGCGAGCTTGTCGGCGCAGTATTACTCTTAAGTTTAATTTGGTTAGCCTGAAACGCAATAACATAAGGCGAGGCGCCGGGCGCGGTTACAACTGCACCATCATACCCCTTATCCATTAACTTCTTACGTAATTGTACTGCGTCTTGTGGAGTCTCAATACGTGTTAGGTCTGCGTCAGTAAGGATATATGGATTGTTTATTTTAGCATGAAGTGCTAATAAATTATTTCCATAACGCGCCGCCGCACCCTGGTCGGCAGTCATAAAAAACCCCAACCCACTTGTAGGATGTCCACTAGCCTCGCCGGCTTTCGTAGAATCCCACTCATAAAACGCCGGGTTGTTAGTCCCATGATATAGGGTTATTGGCTCTCCTTCCTTGGTTGCGGTTATATTAGGCGTACCAGCGCCGAACCATTTTTTGAACGGAGTTTGGGATTGCCTTTCTTGGAACTGCCGCCGAACAGCCTCGAATTCCTCCATAGTGGCTTCGGTGGTAATACCCTCGTTAGGAGATTTTATTTCTTCTATGGGCTTTGAGTAAAGGGGTGAAGTACCTTTTACCTGGGTTGATGTATTTCCAATATTAATAAGAGACACAACCCCAGCATTAGTTTGTTGGTTTGCGTATGAGCTAGGTTCTTCTGGATTATTCCTAATTTTCCATTGCAAAGCATAATTCCCATCCTTGCTAACTAACCTTTTATTATCAAAATCATAAGTAGCATCTTTAAAAAGTGTTGCAGTTGTTTTATTTAAAACTGATTTAGCTTGAGCAAGCCTTTCTTT
>ERZ724505.1068-NODE-1068-length-15714-cov-10.115078_pt1 | contig 15714 bp, 26 predicted proteins | sample MGYA00376038_ERZ724505 | MGnify/ENA primary metagenome ERZ724505 (study PRJEB28724, sample SAMN07190884) | wastewater metagenome | isolation source: effluent of sewage treatment plant in Hong Hong | place: Hong Kong | collected 2016-03-17 ... | reverse complement strand
ATCGATACGCCCGTCCTCGACCTGGTCGGGCGCCGCATCGGCCTGCGCTGCACGGACGATCTGCAAGGCATCGTCGAGGCGTTGGATAGCGTCGACATCGATGACGCCATCCCCGGCGGCTATTACTCGCCGGCGATCTTCGACCCGGCCGCGCGGGGGTGGTCTTACCTGCAGGATCGTTTGTCGACCGTGCCGTCGTCGTGCGAACTCACCCCGGCGCGCGCCCTGCGCGTCACCGCCTGGGCGCCGAAGACCACCGCCGATCTGACATTCACGGCGGACCACATTGTCGACGGCAGCCCGTCGGTGTCGATCGCCGGTGCGAACCAGCTCGTCAACCGCGTCGCCATCGATTTCGGCTACCGCTTCCCGCGCGTGAAGGCGGAAACGCACGCGATCGGCTACGACTACGTCAACGCCGGCACCATTTCGAGTTTCGTTGACGCCGGCGGATGGTTCCTGCAGCGCGCGGCCGTGGAATCCGCCATCAAGAGCGCCGGCGGCACGATCGTGTCGGTTTCCTACACCCCGCTGCCGTCCACCGGCATTGGCTCCTGGGTGCCTGGCCCCTACGATGTGGAGCTTTGTATGGGCTTCACGGCGACGGTGACGTTCGACTTCGGGCAGACGATCGAGGAGCGCCACGCGATCACCGTGTCGGCGCCGAACAGCATCGCCGCCGTGGGCACGCGCAGCGACAGGCTATCTGGCGCGCTTGAAGGCGTCTATCCGCCCGTCGTCGCCGCCGAGACATCGATGCTTCTCTACGCCAACGCCATTTCGTCGATTCCGCCGCAGGATACCGCGCCGGGCGTGGTCGGCGAGACGACATCCGCTGACGTGACGCTGACGGCGGACACCGACCGTGCCGCGGCCGATGCGGCGATGGAAACCTTGATTGCCATCGCCAAGACCAAGATATGGGCCTCGCACCGGCATAACGCCGTCGTCGCCACCGTGCCGCTCAATCCCGATGTCGACCTGGACAAGACGATTGCGCTGTCGGCGTCCGGAATCTCAGCGAAGGGCAAGTGTCGCGCGGTGTCGCATCGGCTGTCGCCGGACAGCGGCGAGGCGACCACGGAATTCACGGTCGCGATTTGCTCGGTGGCCGGCACGGGCGTCACGCACGCGGAAACGCCAACCACGGCCCCGGCCGGCTCCACGCCGGGATCCACGACCTTGACGGATTTTGCGGCGATCGACTTCAATTCTGGCGCCGCCGAGGATCACGTGCTGACCATCACGTTCCCCGGCGTGGATGCTGCCGAGCGCGATTTGTCCGTGGTGAGCGTGGCGACCAGCTACAGCGCTACGCTGACCGAAGACACCTTCACCGTCACCCTCTGATCCACCAGGAGACTCGCCATGCCCGACGACATCATCAAAGCGCTCGACAAGGTGGCCACGGCGGCCAGCCTGAGCACGCAGAAAAACAGCACCCTGAAGCCCATCGCACCGGCGCCGTCCATTCCCGAGCGCGTCGGCACGGGCAAGCCGACGCTTCCTTGACCCTGTCGCCATGGGCGTTCTCGATCTCCTCCTGAGCCGCCGAGCCGCTGCCGCTGGCGTGGGCGTCGGCACGCGCGACAACCGCATCCTGCCGCCTCCGGATCCGACGCCAGCCATTCCCGGGCGCATCGGCACGGGGCGCTACAAGGTGCGCAAGCCGAAGGACACGGCGGACGACATTTTCAGCCCGCTGACCGAAACCAGCTTTACAGAGCGCACCTATCACGACGCCACGCGCGTCTACAGCCACAATTGGCTGCTCTCTGTGCTCATTCGCCCGACGAAGACCATCACCGTGACCAGCGGAGGAGGCGAGCCGCGCACGCTGAAGGTCTGCCTGGCCCACGAGAGCACGCCGGCATCCGGGGCGCTCGGCGATCTGCTCGAGGTATCCCGCACCGCGTCCGTCGACTGGCTCATCAAGCAGACCAATGCCAATCTGTCGGTCTCCGGCCTGGGCTTGCGCCGCTTGTTCTTTGCCTACGACCGGCTGTGGACGGCTGTGACGTTCCAGCGGCAGGGGCGCTTGACCGTGCTGGGTCTGACCGGCGCGGTCGACTATCCGGAGTTGCATGGCATCGTCGCCGGCACGCACGACCTGGCCCTGCTGGAACGAGACTCCGGCCGCATTCGCTCGCTGTCGTGGAAGCGCCAGGTTTCCGACACGCTGCTGTACCTGGTGACCCAGCCGACCTATACCGTTCTGGAAAACCTGCACGGCAGCGCCGTCGGCCAGGCGGGGACGACCTACGAGACGCTGCGACGTTTCGCCGGGTTCAGCGGCGAGATAAAGGGATTCCACTGTTCGACAGGGTTCTACACCGGACCGGACCTCACGACGCTGCTCTATTCGGCATCGGCCAGCGCGCCGCTATATGCCAGCAGCCGGCCGCGGCTTTTCCGGTTCCGCACGGCAGACGATCTCGTCTACGGCGATATTCGCATTCCGTCGGACGCGATTTTCAACAATGGGGTTGCGGCGCCAGTGCAAGGGGCGCCGCTGGGCGTCGCCAGCGGCCATATCTACCGAGACGCGAACGGGGTCGTCTGGGCAATCACCATTTCCTACTCGTGGAACAGCTCGGCGAGAACGCACAGCCTCACGGTGGTGGTCAACGAGAGGCGCGACAACGTGTTCGAGACCCGCGTTTCCGGATCTACGACGATTGGCAGCGGGACGTTTGCCGATGAGGGGATAACGCCTGGCCTGGGAGGCGATCCCGCGGCTACCCCGACCGGACAAAAATGGATTCGCAGCCTGCCAAACGGAAGCGCCGCCATGTTCGTTTTGGAGCGCCGATGCCTCGTGCGGATCGATTTTTCTGGCAACGGCAGTTTGCCAAGCGGATCGGGAATCTCTGCGGCGCTGACGTACATTCCGCGAATCTTGACCGTCGAAAACGAGAACGACGGGTTTGTTTTCCATCAGCGTATCCGCGATATTGTCAATGCCTACCCGAGAAATGACGGGACGTTCGACTTCCTCATATCCGATGTGACCGACGACTCGCTATTCACGGTGACGGGCGACTATTCAGCCGGGTGGGATTGGACGTTCGACGAGACGTTTGTCCGCCAAATGACGCTAGCTGGCGGCAATACCACGCTGACCACAACGGTAAGCGCAGCGACGCACACCACGGCAGCCGGGTATCCGTCGGTCTGGGACACGTACACTCGGGATACGGATGGCGTCGTGGTGTCCGGTAGTCCGATAGTCGTCTCGTCGTCTGGCGATATGTACTACTCGTGGGATACGAGCTACACGTCGGTGTCTGGTGTCAGCGGCCCGGTTACGACGAAGGCCATGCCTTACTATGTGTACCAGGGCGAGCTTATCCCCTACGGAACGGACTACCGGCGCGTCGCCATCGATGTCCGCAATCAGACCGTGCACATCGCCTCAAGCAACGCCGCCGCCGGCGTCTTTTACTGACCTGACCATGCCCGATCCAGCCAGCACCAGCGGCGCGGCCGTCATCGGCCTGTCAGCAACCGGCGTCACGCTTTTCGGCCTCGCCCTGGGGCTGCGCCCGGAGCTTGTTCTCGCCGGCCTGTGGGGCGCCTTCTGGGCGCTCTCCTACGCCGACCCCATGCCGCTGCGCCGGCGCTGCACGCTGTCGATTACCGCGTCGATACTGGCAGGCTACGGAACCCCGGCGGCAATGGCGGTTGTCGACGGCATGGGCGCCATGCAGGCGGCCGGCGCGCAGGACAAGATCCAATACCCGGTGGCCGTCGGAATCGGATTCCTGGCACACCGCATCCTGGGCCCGCTCCTGATGCGCCTCGCGGCCAAGCGCGCTGAGGACGTGCTCAAGTGAGCTGGCTGCAGGTCGTCGGCCTGCTCGAGGCGCTCGTGATTCTGGTGCTCACCGAGCCGGTGCTGAACAGGATGAGCCCATGCGCGCCGTTCATCATGCGCACGGCTTTTCATCTGATCGCGATCGGCAGCGCGATCAGGGTATATCACATCCTGTCAGGGCATCCGCCAAGCTGGTCCGCCCTGCTGCAGGTTGGCGGCCTGGCGCTGCTGCTGATCTGCGACCAGTTGCGGCATGTGCGGCTGGTCGATCGCCGCAGGGGGAAGCGCGAGACGGACCAGGCGCCGCCTGCGGCTCCGGAATGAAAAAGCCGCCCGGGGGCGGCTTCTGTGGATGGCATGTGTCATGCCAGGTTGTACCGGCATTCCGCCGCCGGCTTGGCGTAGATCGGGCGCCCGTATGCCTTGGCGCTGAATTCCGCGCAGAACGCGGCGGCTTCGGCGAGCGTTGCCAGCTCGTCGAACTTGCTTGGACTGGTGACGTAAGTCACCGATCCGGTCGCCGTTTTCACGGCCGTGCCGACGATTTTATCGCCGCACAGAATCATGGTTCTCATCCCTTTCCTTTCCTCGGTTTCGATTGCCCATTGTGGGCCGCTACTTGTCGCTTGCCGTATCCGGCAAGCTTGCGGTGATCACGCCTCGAAAACGACGCGCTCGCCGTTGCGGATAACCGAGATGTCGGCGGTTCTCGCCAGTGCCAAAGTGTCGCACTCATACACACGAGCGCACGAGCATGATCCCGTTCCCTTAGCCTTGTTGGCTGTCGCTTTTGCTCCTTCAAGGGTTGCGCTACCACGCACGATCTTCCCGGCCGGATGGCCGAAGTACACAATGGCGTATCTCATTTTGTTTCTTCCTTGTAGGTGTCCAGCGCGTTTCGCAGCCATGTGCTGCCGCCGATGGACAAAAACAGATTACGCTGTTCAGGACTGACCAGCGCGCGAATAACTACCGGGCGCGTTCCAGGGGCAATCGTGGCTTGCCGCCCTTGCCCTGGTCTGTTGCCAATCCGTTGCTTGTCGGCGATAGCGTTTTCGGCCAGCATTGTGGCCTCTATGTCGCTTTTCCATCCTGCAAAATACCAGCCGACTGTCGATGTGTTAGGCATCACGCCATAAACGTCAACTTCTCCAGTGCTGCGAATAATCGCTTTCTCGGCTCCTGGCCGAGAAAGCACATGCTGCTTCACTTTTGTATTTGTGGCCATGTCAATCGGCTTTGTGTGCTGGCGTGCGGTCGCTGAAGGTGCGGCCAATCTGGTCGCACTTTTCGCCGCCGGCGCTGGCGCGCATGGTGGCGTTGTGCTCACGGATGTACGACAGTTCGGCAATCCGCGACGGGTCGCTGTCGATCGTGTCTTCGACGGCCTTGGTGATGCAGCGGTACGCCAACACTTCCCCGCGCCCAGCTTTTGCGGTGGCGTCTTTGATGGCCGCAAAGTTGCGCGCGGTAATGGTCTTGAGCGTCGGATGCACGACGGTTTCGACGATGCCAGACGGGCGCCGGATGTCGAGTTCCAAACGGTCGGCGATTTCGATGGTTTTCATGGCTGGCTCCTGAGTTGTGTGCTGCTATGTCTGTATTATAGCCATTATACAGCCTAAGTCAACAGGTTTTGGCGCTTCTTTGCCGCCGTGCTACGATTCGTCTAGGTTCTGCTGCAGCCTGTCGTCATGTGCAGTTTTTGTGCAGTTGCTGTGTCATTTGCACCGCACTTTTGACACCTGCTGACCAACAAAACAACACTTAACACCTTGATTCGTAACAAGCCCGGATGGTGAAACAGGTAGACACAAGAGACTTAAAAAGACTTGTGCATATAATGCAATCAACGGCTTACGTGTCTTTGTGCGAATCCTGTGCCACGCTCAGATCAACAGTCATCCGCTCCGCCATCCTCTCCGCCCCTGCCTTGAGGTCTCCGCGCACCAGGTGCGAGTAGCGCGAGGTCTCCGCAAACGACGTGTGCCCGAGCAAATCCCGCAGCAGCACCAGCGTCGCCCCGGACTGCGCCCACCAGCTCGCCGCGGTGTGGCGCAGGTCGTGCCAGTGGAGCGCCGGCATGTCCGCTTTTACCCTGGCGCGCTCGAAATAGGTCCGCAGCGTGTTGTAGGAGATCCCGATCGGCAGCACGAGGTCGCTCATGTCCGCCGGCACGGGCACCAGGCGGGGCTTTCCTGTCTTGCTGATTTCAGGTCCGATAACGATATGCCCGTCGTGGATCGTGTCGACGCGCAGCAGTTCGCCCTGGCGAAGTCCGGTGCGGGCTGACAGGCGAATGGCCAGCGCTACTGTGGGATGATCGCAGCACTCCGCCAGGTGCTCGACTTGGGTGGGTGTCAGGTACGTGTGGCGCTTGATTTCTCCACGCATGAGCTTGATCCGCGGCCCGAGTTGCTCGGCCAGCCATCCCCATTGGTCATGCGCCAGATGCGCCACGCGGCGCAAAGCAGCCAGGCGTCGGTTGATTGTGGCGATCGCCAAGCCAGAATCGATGCCGGCCTGCTTGACAGACTCCGCGACGAGTACGATTTGCGACAGGGGCCGGCCTGCTGTGTGGTCCATCAGCGCCTTGACTTGGCTGGTGATTGTCTTGACGCTGCGCAGCCTGGACGCCTCGCCAGATAGCCAGCGCAGCAGGGCGTCATCGACGGTGTGTGCTGGTGCTTTGCCAAGCCGGCCGGCCAGATGGTCGGCGCGTATCTTGGCTTCGAGCGCTACGGCGTCCGCCTTCCCACCAGTCGCGCCAGCGCTGCCCGCGAATCTTTGGCCGCCAATCTGTAGTCGATAGTGCCAGCGGTCGCCGCGCTTGTAGATGGACATGGCGGACTCCTCCGAGTGGTCTGCCGCGCAATGTAGGCCTTGGCCTCGTCGTCGTCAATCCTGACCAGTCTGCGCACGCGCACCGTAGAGATTGCGCCGGCGTCTATCTCTCGCTGAACCGTGCGCGGCGAGACATCGAGCATGGCGGCGAGCGCTTCGATGGTCAAAAGTTTATTTGGCATAGCGCCTATGCCGGATACTCGTCATGCAGCACGCCGTCGATAAGTCGGCCAGCGTATTTCTTTCCGGCTCTCATCATTGGTTCCGCAGTCTTGTGCTTCCATGCATCAGGGTGGTCGTGGTGCCCTGGTACACACCTGCCGTCAGGATAAACAAGATGCGTGCCTCCTCCCCATGATGCACTCCATTCTCCCCACTGCTTGAACAAGAATGGAACGCCTGCGGCCTTGCACTGGTCGCGCAGCGATCGGAACCAGTCGGGATGCGTCGGCCTCGCCTTTGGTCCGGACTCGCCGCCGGCGACGACCCAATCGAGCGGGTACGGCACAACAGAATCCGCTTGGTCCCAATTACAGGCCGACGGGCCATTCATGCAGTCGATGATGGCTTTTTCTCTGTCAAATACCCATCGCGACAGGCCGATAGGCCCGATCAGCGGCTCCGCACTAATCCATCGCACTGCTGCAGGCGTCTGCAGCAATAGCGGGATGCGCTCGTCCGCAGTTAGCTGGTCCTCGACGCTGACGCCAAGGTGGACATTTGGAAGCGGAAACGTTATTGCGCTGCGCTTGTCAATCGCAAACGAAAGAAACTTACCAGTTGCCTGACGAATTGAAATCACCCTTTGCCTTCCTGGGTGCAAGTCTTTCAGGTACGCACGCATCCTTTCTGGTCTTTTCGTCAACACCTGAAAGGTATGGTGCGGACACAGCGCCATTACTGCAAACACCTTGTCGACAAACTCGTCCGGAATATCCTCGTGAAAAAGGTCAGACATGCTGTTCACAAAAATCCGCCGCGGCCTTCTCCACTTCAGCGGCTGGTCTAGCCGTTCAGGATGGCACGCCACATCGGTAAACTCCCGCCCCTGGTACGCCGGCAGATGCACCAGCCGCGCCCAATCGCGCTCTGCATAGCAGTGCTTACATCCTTGGCTGACTTTCGTGCAACCAGTTACCGGATTCCAGGTGGCGTCTGTCCATTCGATTTTGGTTATGTCGCCCATTTCAACGATCCTTCGTGTATGTCGATAGGTCAAGATGACTCAGTTTCAAATCCGCTTGCCTTGGCGTTGGTAGTCTCGCGCAGGCGCTGCATTCCACGCTCCACCAGATCAACATCTTCTGGGCAAGCGACGGCAGCACACGGCCCGCTGTGCCCTTTGCTGCGAGTACACCGCCAGCCGATCGGCGGGGCGTCGCACTGGTCGTCTGCATCGTCTTCAGCCGGCCAATAGCATCCTGGCGGCGCGTCGACTGCAAAGCCTGCGGCAAATGCAGCCTCAATTGACTCGCGCAGCCCTTGGCTTCCTGATCCGCCAACCGCTTCGAGAAGCGCTTGATAAGCGGCGTCTGCTTTCCCTTGGCGCCATTCAGCGGTCATCCACAGCAAGCCGCAGGCGAGCTTGGCCGCCGCTTCTATCTTGCGCCGGCGCGCCAGCTCGGCGTCTGCATCATCGAGCGCGGCCTCGTCGCCGGCGCTGCTGGCTAGACCTCTGGCGGTTGCCAGTTCGCGCTCAACGCCTCCCATCAGCCTCCTCCCATACGCGCAAATTTCTGCACAGGGTGAATTTCAGATGCCCATCTTCCAGCATCGCGGCCGTCTGCGCTTTGGCGGCAGAAACCGTTACGCCGATCGTATCCGCTATCTGGCGGGTGGTGGCGCGTCCTCCGAGCGATGCGATCGCGTCGAGGTAGGCTTTACGGGCTTTTTCGGCCCGCATCCGGCAGGCATTGTGCGAGCCCGCGCGCATCCTGGCTTTCGACTCCTGGCAAATGGCGTTGCGCTCGCTCTGCTCGGCGCGCAGTAGTGCGGCGCGTGCGGCTATCTGCTCGATCTGCACGCGCAATGCGAGCGGAATGGTGTCGTTGATCATAACCGGCACGCTTTTCGATGCGCAATGCGCCTTCTCTTTTTTAAGGCGTCTCTTTTGGAAGCTGCAACAGTTGTCCTTTTTGATCGTCGTGCCGATGTGTCCCCGTCGTTGTCTATTGCCGGTTTCGTTACCAAACGTGTATTGCTAACGTGTTGTGTTGCTGCTAAGGCTGCAAGAAACGACGCAAAAAATGAAATTCTCATTTTGTCCACCTTCACGCGTCTTCGAACACGATGCGCGGCACGGCGCGGCCTATCGGCGTGCAGCGGTACAGCACGACCTCGCCATGCGTGGCAACGGCATCGTCGACGGCGAGTTGCTTGGCGGCGTCCAGACTCATGTCGCGCAGTGGCCAGGCGGAAAGGTGTGCTTGTCCGCTGCGGCAGATGGCGTATTGCTCGGGCGGCTGTGCTGGCTCGGTGACGTCGATGTGGTGGACGCCGATTATGTGCGCCTTCTCGATTGCCTCTTGAACTCCAGAATACGCATTCTCGATGTCTGCGGTAACGAAATCCTCAAGCTCTTTGGTTATCGCCGCGATCGGCTCGGCGCCAGCTTCCGGCGACGGCTGCGCGGTTTCACCGCCCGTCGTTGCCGACAATGTCGCTCTGGCGTTTTGCAATTGGCCGTCGTTCCACAGCCTGCCGAGCGCGGTGATCTGATAACCAAGCGCTCCGGTGACGCAGTCCTTGCCTTTGATGACCAGCCGGTCGGCTACCGCTGCATTGGCGTTGTCGCGCACCTGTTGGGCAGTTAGTCCGGTCTGTTGAGCCAGCTCTACTGTCGTTAACATGCCGTTGGTGATGAGCGCGCGCAGAATCTTGGCGCGCGCTCCGTTTTGGTTGGTTTGTGCCATCGCTGTCTTTCGAGAGGTTATCCGCCACGCATGGTATGCGTGATTACCCGGCCGCCTGGCCGATGGTGAATGGTCTGCTTGCCGAAGAATGTCCGCTGCTCGGTGTCCGGTTCCGGCTCGTTGTCGCCGGGGCTGGTTTTTGTGCCTTTCTCGCGCCGCAGGCCCATGTGGCTCGCCTTGTCGCGCAGTTGCTGCATCGATACGCCGAAGCGCTCGGCGAGCTCGGTAAGATTCCCCGTCGCGTAGCTCTCCGTCATTGCGTCAAGCTCCGCATCGGACCAAGCTTTGTATGGCCGCCGCGAGGATTGGCTGGTCATGCGCCCGCTCCGGCTATCCGGCGCGCGGGGGAGTCCGCAAGAAGCCGAAACTGGTACAGGGCGTCGTCGAGCGCTTCGTGCAGCTCGGCGACGGACTCGGCGACGACGTCGGCGTCGGAGACCAAACGCATCTGTTCCTGGAAACTGGCGCATCCGGCCCGTGTGCTCCTCGGCGCTCCCGGCCGGACGATGCGCAAGAGCTTTCCTCCGAACTGCTGCAGCATCTTGACCTCGTGGACGAAGCGAACGTCGGTGAAGACGAAACGGCGCTTGCTGTCGAGAAGCGCGTTCATGGTGTGCACCGCACTATCACACCAGACCTGCCGGTACAGTTCAGTTTGCCCCCACGTGGTGCCGAGCGACTCGAGGAGTTGAACGGGGGTTTTGCCGATCCAGTGAATCACCCGCTCTTTGCGCTCCTGGGTGAAGTCGGCGTCGGTCAGCCCGAGCATCGCCTTGAGGCCGGCGCGCAAGGGATCCGCAAACGCGATCGGGTGGAACCCGTGCACGTCCGCCAGGTAACGCGCTGCGGTGTCTTTGCCGTTGAAGGGTTGCCCGGTCAGGCCGATAATCTGCATGCTGTACTCCTCAAAACCAGTCAATGGGGAGGGTCGGCGTCGGTATGCTCAGACTGTCGCGGCGATCGTGCAGCGCCTGCGCTGCCTGGTCGGCGGCCACGCGCTTTTCGTCGAGGCTGTGCAGCTCGCCCATCCAGTAACTGCAGTCCTCGAGGGCGAGGCGCACCTGGGCGGCCGCGTGGTCGCGGGCGGCTTGCAGGTCGTACTGGTGAATGCGCGACGCGGGAATGCGCAGGCCAAGGCCAAGGCGCAGGGCGGCACGGCAAGCGCTCTGAATGGCCTTGCCGATGGTCTGCCGCAGTGGCTGGCGGGGCTGGCGCTCCGGCGCGGTGTGGGTAAGGTCGCAAGTTTTCATGCTTCGGAATCTCCCAAGATTGGCCGCGTCGCGCGGAACCCGACGCTGACATATTCGCCGTGCAGCAAGGCCGCGTAGAGTGAAAACGCGCCGGCGTCTTTTCCGCTTCGGCATCCTCCGCCGCGAATCAGCCCGCGGTCGTCCCAGACCATGCGATGTACGCCGGCCCTGGGAAAGATTCCCATCCCGGAGGTACGCGGGTCGTCCGGGGCCGTCATCACGCTCGGCGAGTCGGCTTCGACGATGCCGGCAACGCCGTCCGGGCCGCCCTGCAGATCGTCGTAGACCCACGACCAGGCGTTGCCTCCGAAGTCGCAGATGCGCTCGCCGTTCGACAGCACCTTCCAACGGGTTTCGGCCTGATCGTCCGGCTGATACATGCCGGACACTGGCGCCAAGACGCTGCGCTTCCGCAGGCCCTGCAAGAGCTTGCCCTCGCCGAAGGCGCCCCTGTCCAATTGGCATTCTGGCCGGTGACGTCGTGAGCGATCGCCAGCCACTGCTGCTCAGTGATCAGCGACCAGCCAGCGGCCCGGCAGGCGGCCAGGGCGGTCAGGTACGAAATGCGCACCCACGGCGTTTGGGATGCCAAAGATGCCGCGCGGGGAACGCGCGAGTCGTGAGCCTGGCTGCAGAGAAACTGCGACGCCTCGAACGGCGGAACGACGATGCCGCAGGGTAAGTGCGTTTCGGGGACGCGGATGAATGCGTTGTCCATGGCTGGGAAGCGATCAGGCCGCGAACGGGTTGCCGAAGAACAGCGGCGCGCGCGTGCCTTCGGAAACCGTCGTCACGATCTTGGAAGCCGCCGCTTCGAGCACCTTGTCAGCGCGGATCAGTTCGTACCAAAACGTAACCTTGCCTTCCTTGGCGCGGTAGCGCAGGCGTGCGTCGACGCGATACGCTTCGGCTCCCCAAAATACCGGGATGCCGATGGCGAAACGATCGAACATCCGCATTTTCTCGAGCGTGCCGGCGTCGTCGGTCGACGTGAACGCCATGTCCACCCCGCCAGACTGCAGGCGCAATGCCGATTTGAAGCGCATATCCTGCTTCGCCTCGAAATCGATCGCCATGCGCAGCATGTCGGCGCCGGACGGGGTGTGCTCGTCGCCAGTGATGTCGGCAAGGTTGTCCTCGATGAACACCGCAAATTCGGCTTGTCCAAATTGCTGCCGGTCCTTGGCTTTCCAGCGGTTCCACTCTTCGGACTTGCGAGGCGCGAACTTCACGCGATGGTCGCGCCAGTCCCGGTCATCGTCTTCCGCGCCGTGATCATTCACGACGCCAAGAAAATCGACTTTTCCTTGCACATAGTCGGCCTTGACCCAAACGGTGGTCTGCTCACTGGCGTGCAGGGTCAGATACGCGACGAAGCTTTCGACGGTATCCGTCTCGATGCTGGCCGTCTTGCGGCGCGGCTGTTGCAGAAGCTTTTCGTCGTCGAAATCCTTGACCGTCCAGTTCGGCGGCAGAGCCACCCGGGTGAGGTGGTCGTAATCGCGGCTGGCGATTTCGATCGGCTTCGGCAGCTCGCGCGCGAGCGTCTCGGCGATGTTCTGTGGCGTTTTGTTGTCCATGGGGCTCAGGCTTTCAGGGTGATTGGCTGACGGGAGTCAGCGGGGACGGTTTGCAGATCGAGTTTCTTCTGGTGCGGATCGTCGGCGACCAGGTTGCCCTCGGGCGTCGCGAACAGCATCGCCTCGAGTGCTGGCTCGGCAGGCTTGGTCAGCTTGACTTTGCCGGTCAGGATCATCGCGCCGCCGCGTGTGGCTTTCTTGACGCTGATGGTCAGATCGATGCGGGGCCGGCTTTTCCGGTCTCGTCGACGGCACTGACCAGCTCCTGCAGCTTTGCGCTGGCTGTGTCGACGAACACGCCTCCGCCGATGTGGCGCAGGGTGTCGGTAATGGGTCGTGTCATGGTTGGTCCTCAGGTGGTGAGTGGGCGCCGTCTCTCCGGCTGTCGCGAGGCTTTCGTTCTCTCGTTACGCCGGCATGCTTTCCGTAGCCGGTCACGCCTGCGGCATTCGCCAAGGACTCTGGCGTTCTCGCGCAGATCAGTTTCACGCCATGTCGGTCCCGCTGATTCGGGCCGGGGCGGTTTGCAGCACTGCTCTGTGTTGGCTGCCGGCCGCGTCAGTTTTCCCGCTGACCAAGGCCTTTATAGAGGCGACCGAAAACCCGCGTCGCGCCTGGTGCGGCCGGCAGTTTTCAGTCTTCCCGCCGGGCGTTTTGCTCGCGGCGGGCAATGTGCTTCCCCTCGACGATGCCGGAGTAAAAAGCGTCCCGACGGGCCGAGGCAACTGGGAAAGTGCACCGGATCGGATGCGCGGCGAAGACGTACATCAGGAAAGCTTTCACGCCATCCAGGTATTCCTCGCTGCGCTCTTCGCGGCCACGCGGGAAGGCTTCAGCGAAAAGGCGCTCGGCGAGTAGAACGCCGCCGGGCTGGTCGAAGTGGGGCATGTGGTGGCTCCGTGGGTGGTCGATGAGTGAGACTTTAGCCGCACGTGGCTACCGTGTCAAGCCATAAAAGGCTATTTTGGGGTAAAAAAAAGCCGCACGGTGGCGGCTTCTTCAGTTGGCCCCGTCAGCGCGGAAAGGTCGTTACCCATGCAATGTGTACCAGCCGAGTGCGCGGACGAACAAAGCGACGATGCCAACGCTGATGAGAGCCGCCGGAATTATGGCGAAAGTCAGCTTGATCAGAAAAATCACCATGGACAAGAACGACATGTGAATGTCCGTCACAACCACGCGCGCCGCGGATCGGCGCTCTGTTGGCGCGGCCGTTGGCGTCGTTGGTGCCGCGCGCTCTTCGGCCAGCGTGGCGTCCGTTGGCGCGGCTCTGTCGACAATAGCTGGCGTCTCCGCCATGTCCTCTACCAGGAAATGCGGCTCGGGCGCCAACCGAGACCGGCGCGCCGGCTGTCCTTGGGTATCCATAGCGAAACCATATCATGATTCGTGGCATTTGCAGCCCTTGATCGCGCGCAGTCGAGTTCGGGCTAGTCGTTGCTCTCGCTGCGCGGCCCGAAATCCTTTTTGCGGGTTGCCTTTCGCGCAAGATCGAGCAGTATCTCTCGCACTTCCTGCGAGGCGTCTCGGTATCCCTGCAGCAGCTCGCGTTCTTCGACGGGCGGCTCGTGAACCGCCAGGACGGTGACCGGCGCGGTAGGCCCATACTGGTCGATAGGCTCGGCGAGCAAATCCTTCGCTGTCCGTCGGAAAGCTCTGGCGATCAGTTCGAGATTCTGCACCGTCAGATTGCCGTCACCGTTCTTTGCGCGGCGAACGGTGCTGAACCCGACGTGAGCAACGTGCGCCACCTTCTCCAGCGTTTCCCGGTCTGGATACGACGCCATAAGGGCCGTCAAGTTGCGAGAGATGATCGCCGCTATATCCATTTGTGGATTGTCCCAAAGACAAAAAGCCATGTGCGGCTATTGCGTGTAGCCACAAAAGGCAATAGACTGGTGGCCATGAACACGTCAACACCTCTCTACGAATTCGTTATCGCCCACCTCCGGGCCAAGGCGATCCCGCAGCGCACGGTCGCGGCCGGCTCAGGCGTGCCCTACTCGACGGTCACCAAGATCGCACAGGGCTCCGTCAAAGACCCCGGCGTCCATACCGTGCAGCGCCTCGCCGACTTCTTTGCCAAGCAGGCGCAAAGGCCGCAGCAGAGCCAGCCCGAGCCAGTCGAAGAAGCCGCTTGACCGTGTCCATGCGCTGCATCCCCATCTCCTCCCGCAGGGCGTCGTCGTCTCCCCTCGCTCGGCTTTTCCCCTCCCGCGTGCCCGGACAAACGCGCGGGAGGGCTTTTTTTTCCTTGAGAGGATCGCCAGCCATGGCCGACGCCACAGCCGCCGCCAGGTCGAGAAGAAGCGTCTCGCCGCGCAGATCGCCTGCCGTGTTCCTGGCGTGCGCCATGGCGACCAAGTCTTGCAGCAGCGGTTGCCGTTCTGCGACGGGCAGCCGTCTTGTGAGCGCGAAGCAGATCCCGCTGAGTGCGGTAGTCAGGGCGTTGTAGTCGTCGGCAGTGATGGCCATTGGGGCCTCCTGTGTGTGTGGATGAAAGATAGATCGCCGCTTGTACGAAGGCTGTCCGGATTTTTCGTACAGACACGTACAAGCCAACGAAAGGGGAGGGCAGGCAATGCAACCAGCGCTATTTCACGAGTCAATCCAGGACGCACTGCGCGAGGTAATCCGTACAGCAGGAGGCGCCAAGGTCGTCGGCGCCAAGCTGTGGCCGTCGCTGCCCGTCGATCAGGCGGCGAGCAAGATCAGCGACTGCCTCAACGCTGACCGCCGCCAGCACTTCAGCGAGAACGAAATGCTCCACCTGCTGCGCATTGGCCGCGAGATCGAATGCCACGCTGCCATGCACTACCTCGCCTCGATCTGTGGCTACTCGCAGCCCGAGCCCGTAACCCCGGCTGACGAAGTGCAGGCGCTGCAGCAGCAGTTCATTCTGGCGACCAAAGAACTCAAGGCCATGAGCCAGCGCCTTGAGGCGATCACCGCCCGCGCCAATATTCAGGCAGTGCGCTGATTGACGACGCCGACCGCGCCAAGGAAGTCGAGCAGATGCCGATCGACCTCGCCATAGCAGCCGCCCGGGCCTCGACAGCAGACCTCGCGCCCTGCGGCATCTGCTACTACTGCGACTCCATCGTCCCGCCCGGCTGCCGCTTCTGCGACGCCGACTGTCGCGACGACCACGAGCGCCTTGCCCGCTCCGAGAAGATCGCAGGCAAACGGCAATGAACCCCACCTCCCCAACAGGAAGCAACCGCGCGCGCAACCCATACGCAACCCATCGCAACGCAAGACAGCCAGACAGCGGGTCCTTCCCCAGCACTTTGTCTGCGGGTAATGCGAAG
>ERZ724505.1067-NODE-1067-length-15721-cov-4.038172_pt1 | contig 15721 bp, 13 predicted proteins | sample MGYA00376038_ERZ724505 | MGnify/ENA primary metagenome ERZ724505 (study PRJEB28724, sample SAMN07190884) | wastewater metagenome | isolation source: effluent of sewage treatment plant in Hong Hong | place: Hong Kong | collected 2016-03-17 ... | reverse complement strand
CGCGGCACCGGGGAGCCGCCCGGCCTGGGTGAGGTCGGCCAGGCCTTCGTCGCTGCGCTGACCCCCCATCTCGACGGCCGCACCCTCGACACCTACGCGGTGAACTATCCGGCCAGCTTCGACTTCTTGACGACGGCCGAAGGTGCCACCGACGCCGGCGCCCAGATCGCGGCCGTCACCAGTCGCTGCAAGAACACCCAACTCGTCCTGGCCGGCTATTCCCAAGGGGCGGCCACCGTCGACATGCTCGCCGGGGTGCCACCGCTGGGCGACACCGTCGGGGAAATCGGCTCGGCCCCTTCGCTCGCCACTCCGTTCGCCGACAAGATCAGCGCCGCGGCGGTTTTCGGCAACCCCGCGGCGCGCTTCGGTACCCCGTTGTCGACGACTGGGCTGCTCGCGGGCCGGGCGATCGACCAGTGCAACATGGACGACCCGATCTGCTCACCGACGGGTGACCTGATCGCCGCTCACGAGGTCTACGAGTTCGCGCCTTATCCGCAAGAGGCCGCCGACTTCGTAGCCGGATTGCTCCATTGAGTTGTTCTGGAACGTCGCTATCGGGGTGGGGCCAGAAGGCGTTTCGCTGCGTCGATAGCGGCGGCGCGACGGGTGGCGAGGGTCGCGGGGTCGTTCCACGCCGATGATGCGTCGGGAAACTGCGCCCAGGCCAGTGCGATCCCGAACAGCATTACCAGCAGGTCCAGCGGTGCCCAGCTCGAGTCGATGTGGCCGGCGTCCTGCGCGCCTTGGATGGCGGTCAGGAGGTGCTGCGGGGCGGCGCCGCCATCGGGTTCGAAGTCCATTCGCGGTTGCCCCTCGAGCCGCGCCCAAGTGATCAACCGGGTGTGTTCGGGATGACTCTGGGTCAGGTCGAAGACGTCTCCGACGAACTCCGCCACGGCTTCGGGATCAATGGCGAGGGCCCCGAAGTAATCGTCGCGGTCGGCGGCGACGACCTCACGGAAGATGGCGGCCTTGTCGCTGAAGTGCGCGTAGAGCACTTCGGTGCTGACCCGTGCGTTTTGCGCGATGTGGTCGATCCGTGCGCCGGCCAGGCCGTATTCAGCGAACTCGGCGCGGGCCGCCGCAAGGATGTCTCTGCGAATCTCGGTCGTCGACCCGGGCACCGCGGCTGCCGGCAGGGGCAGGGTGCCCGTTGCCGATATGTCGGCGCGGGAAGCGTGGGCACCGAAACGCGGCACGATCAGGGGTGTGCCCACCTCGCCACGCTCGGACTCGTGGATGGGACCGGCGATGTACCTGCCGTCCCAGCTCACCCGGTGCACGTGGACGACCGTCCGCCCCCAGATTCGGTGGTGAACGACGACGAGATCACCGGGGTGAATCATGGGGGCCAGCGCGGCGCCCTTCTTGGAACGGCCCATCGCTCACCTCCTCCCCGCATCGTGCCCGCCGGGTCCGGGCCGTCACGCCCGGTGCGACCCGCCTATTGTTGTGATGCTAGGTCAGACAAGCCCGGCGAAGTGCGGCTGGGGCCGATTGCCGCAAATTCCGATGCGGTGAGACGGCATCCCGGTGCCACGAATCCGACGGCCCGGTGGGGAGGCTGACACGCTCACCCGCCCGCCGAGGGTTGCCACCAACATCTGCAGCCACCGCGACACCACATGACGCGCACCGGTCGATCCAGCACTCCGGTCTTGCCACCGTGGGCGACGGCGGTCGGCGCGATGCTCTCGGTCCAGCTCGGCTCGGCGCTGTCGCTCCCACTGATCGGCGAAGTCGGTGCCGCGGGAACAGCCTGGCTGCGGCTCACCGCCGGTGCCCTGATCTTCATCGCGATCGCCCGGCCGCCACTTCGTCAGATCGCGGCCGGTGATCTTCCGGCCCTGGCCGCCCTGGGTGTGACCACCGGGCTCATGACGATCATGTTCCTGGCCGCCATCGAGCACATTCCCCTCGGGACCTCGGTGGCCATCGAGTTCCTCGGCCCGCTTTCGGTCGCCGCGGTACGCAGCCACACGAGACGCGCCCTGCTGTGGCCGGCGCTTGCGTTGATCGGGGTGCTGCTACTGACGCAACCCTGGCGGGGGGAGATCGAGCTGGTCGGGATCGGCTTCGCGATCGGCTCGGCGGTCTGCTGGGCCCTGTACATCCTGCTCACCCAACACGTCGGCGAACGCTTCACCGGCACCCGGGCACTGAGCATCACGATGCCCATCTCCGCCGCGACGGCCGCGATAGCCGGCGTACCGCAGGCGGTCGGACACCTCGACGCGCGCATCATCGTCGCCGCGGTGGGGCTCGCGGTGCTGTTGCCCGTGCTGCCGTTCGCGTTGGAGATGGCCGCGCTGCGGCGCATGACACCCACCGCGTTCGGGACACTCATGGCACTGGAGCCCGCGATCGGCGAGACGCTTGGACTGGTCGTCCTGCATCAAACGCCCTCAGCCCTCCAGGTCACGGGGATCGCGCTCGTCGTCGTGGCAGGTGCCGCGGCCCAGCGCGACGACCGGCCCGGCAGCACGCTCGCCGAGCAGCCCGGGATCGCCTGACGCATCACCAGCCGCGTTCGCGCCACTCCTCGAGATGCGGTCGCTCGGCCCCGACCGTGGTGTCGTCGCCGTGGCCGGGATACACCACAGTCGCATCGTCGTACGCGCCGAACACCCGGCTCGTGACGTCGCCGAGGAGCATCTCGAACTCGCCTGGCTGCCAGGTCTTGCCCACCCCGCCGGGGAACAGACAGTCGCCGGTGAACAACTGGGTGGCGGGGCGTTCCGCGGTCGGCCGCAGCGCGAGGGCCACCGAGCCGGGGGTGTGCCCGCGCAGATGGATCACGTCGAAGGTGAGGTCGCCGACGCTGACGGTGTCGCCGCCGGCGAGAAAGCGGTCCGGTGCGACCGGTAGTGGTTCGGCGTCGAGTTGGTGCGCGGCGGTGGGCGCGCCGGTGGCCCCGGCGACGGCCTCCAGGGCCTGCCAGTGGTCGAAGTGCTGATGGGTCGTCACGATCAGCGCCAGCTTCGGCGCGTGCTCACCGACGAGCTTCACCAGCAATTCCGGGTCGTTGGCGGCGTCGATCAGCAGTGTCTCGCCGGTGCGGGAACAGGTCACCAGGTAGGTGTTGTTGTCCATCGGGCCGACCGACATCTTGATGATGGTGGCCCCGGGAAGGGTCCGCCGGGTCGCGTGCTGCGGCTCGACGTGGCCGGTGTAGGTGTCGTCGACGACTGTCATGGTGGCCACGTTACTGTGCCGCGGGGCTCCTGGGATCGGCCGCGTCGGTGCCGGGACATAGCATGGTGGCGATGACTTGCGCGCGCGACGACCGATCGGTTCGGCATATTTGTCCTGCCCGTAAAACCGCAGGGAGGGGGGTTGGTGGCTGACCGTCTGATCGTCAAGGGTGCCCGCGAGCACAACCTGCGAAGCGTCGATCTCGACCTGCCCCGCGACAGCCTGATCGTGTTCACCGGCCTGTCCGGGTCGGGCAAGTCCTCGCTGGCGTTCGACACCATCTTCGCCGAGGGTCAGCGCCGCTACGTGGAGTCGCTGAGCGCCTATGCCCGGCAGTTCCTCGGTCAGATGGACAAGCCCGACGTCGACTTCATCGAGGGTCTCTCGCCCGCCGTGTCGATCGACCAGAAGTCCACCAACCGCAACCCCCGCTCGACCGTCGGCACCATCACCGAGGTGTACGACTATCTGCGTCTTCTGTACGCCCGGGCCGGCACGCCGCACTGCCCGGTCTGCGGCGAGCGCATCGCGCGCCAGACCCCGGAGTGCGGTCGGCCGATCACCCGTCAGCACCCGCAGCAGATCGTCGACCAGGTGCTCGCCATGGAGGAGGGCACGAAGTTCCAGGTCCTCGCCCCGGTGGTGCGCACCCGCAAGGGCGAGTTCGTCGACCTCTTCGACAAGCTGAACACCCAGGGCTACAGCCGGGTCCGGGTCGACGGTGTGGTGCATCCGCTGACCGACCCGCCCAAGCTGAAGAAGCAGGAGAAGCACGACATCGAGGTGGTGGTCGACCGGCTGACGGTCAAGGCCAGCGCCAAGCAGCGGCTCACCGACTCGGTGGAGACCGCGCTGAACCTCGCCGACGGGATCGTCGTCCTCGACTTCGTCGACCGGGAGGACGACCACCCGCACCGCGAGCAGCGCTTCTCCGAGAGACTGGCCTGCCCCGACGGCCACCCGCTGGCCGTCGACGACCTCGAACCGCGGTCGTTCTCGTTCAACTCGCCGTACGGGGCCTGCCCGGAATGCAGCGGCCTGGGCATCCGCAAGGAGGTCGACCCCGAACTGGTGGTGCCCGACCCGGACCTGACGTTGGCCGAGGGGGCGGTGGCGCCGTGGTCGATGGGCCACAACGCCGAATACTTCACGCGGATGATGGCCGGGCTGGGCGAGTCGCTGGGCTTCGACGTGGACACCCCGTGGCGCAAGCTTCCACCCAAGGCGCGCAAGGCAATTCTGGAGGGCTGCGACGAGCAGGTGCACGTGCGCTATCGCAATCGCTACGGCCGCACCCGGTCCTACTACGCCGACTTCGAAGGCGTCATGGCCTTCCTGCAGCGACGGATGGATCAGACCGAGTCCGAGCAGATGAAGGAGCGTTACGAGGGCTTCATGCGTGACGTGCCGTGCCCGGTGTGCGAGGGCACCCGGCTCAAGCCGGAGATCCTCGCGGTGACCCTGGCCGCGGGGGAGCGCGGCACCATGTCGATCGCCGAGGTCTGCGAACTGTCCATCGCCGACTGCTCGGAGTTCCTCAACGAGTTGACCCTGGGGCCGCGTGAACAGGCCATCGCCGGCCAGGTGCTCAAGGAGGTGCAGTCCCGGCTGGGCTTCCTGCTCGACGTCGGCCTGGAGTATCTCTCGCTGGCCCGCGCCGCCGGCACCCTGTCCGGTGGTGAAGCGCAACGCATCCGGCTCGCCACCCAGATCGGTTCCGGTCTGGTGGGCGTGCTCTATGTGCTCGACGAGCCCTCGATCGGCCTGCATCAGCGCGACAACCGACGGCTCATCGAAACCCTCACTCGGCTAAGGGATCTCGGCAACACGCTGATCGTCGTCGAACACGACGAGGACACCATCGCGCACTCGGATTGGGTGGTGGACATCGGCCCGGCCGCCGGCGAGCACGGGGGCCGGGTGGTGCACAGCGGGCCGTACGCGGATCTGCTGCGCAATCCCGATTCCATCACCGGCTCCTACCTGTCCGGCAAGCTCAGCATCGAGGTGCCCGGCATCCGGCGGCCGGTCGACCGGCGTCGACAGTTGACCGTCATCGGCGCCCGGGAGCACAACCTGCACGACATCGACGTCGCCTTCCCCCTCGGCGTGCTGACGGCGGTGACCGGTGTCTCCGGTTCGGGGAAGTCGACGCTGGTCAACGACATCCTGGCCACGGTGCTGGCCAACAAGCTCAACGGGGCGCGCCTGGTACCCGGGCGGCACACCCGGGTGACCGGCCTCGAGCACGTCGACAAGCTGGTCCGGGTCGACCAGTCGCCGATCGGCCGCACACCGCGCTCCAACCCTGCCACCTACACCGGGGTGTTCGACAAGATCAGGACCCTGTTCGCGGCGACCACCGAGGCCAAGGTGCGCGGCTACCAGCCCGGCCGGTTCTCGTTCAACGTCAAAGGTGGCCGCTGCGAGGCCTGTTCGGGTGACGGCACCATCAAGATCGAGATGAACTTCCTGCCCGACGTCTATGTCCCGTGCGAGGTGTGCCAGGGTGCCCGCTACAACCGCGAGACCCTCGAGGTGCACTACAAGGGCAAGACGATCTCCGAGGTGCTGGACATGTCCATCGAGGACGCGGCGGAGTTCTTCGAGCCCATCAGCGGAATTCACCGCTACCTGAAGACCCTCGTCGACGTCGGGCTGGGTTACGTCCGGTTGGGACAGCCGGCGCCGACATTGTCCGGCGGCGAGGCGCAGCGGGTGAAACTGGCCGCGGAACTGCAGAAGCGCTCGACCGGGCGGACCGTCTACATCCTGGACGAACCCACCACCGGCCTGCATTTCGAGGACATCCGCAAGCTGCTCAAGGTCATCAACGGCCTTGTGGACAAGGGCAATTCGGTGATCGTCATCGAGCACAACCTGGACGTCATCAAGACCTCGGACTGGATCATCGACATGGGCCCCGAAGGCGGCGCGGGCGGCGGAACGGTTGTCGCGCAGGGCACCCCGGAGGACGTGGCGGCCATTCCGGCCAGCTACACCGGCAAGTTCCTCGGCGAGGTGCTCGGCGCTTCGGCGCCGCCCAAGGCGACCCGTCGGCGGCGCAAGGTCAGCGCCTGAGTCAGGCGTTGTCCTGCCGGTGCATCGAGGCGCGGATCTCCTCGAGTTTCTCCGCGGCGGCGCGCTGCCGGGCCTCGTATTGCTCGTCGGCGGTGCGGCCTTCCGGGGTCTCGGCGTCGAGTTCGCGGGCTCCCAGCGCGGTGCCGTAGCGGGTCTCGATCTTCTCCTGCACCGCTTCGAATGTCGGCACACCCGATGCGGTGTAGCCCGGATCAGGATCGGGCACCGCCGCCGGGACCACCGCCGGCGGCGCGGCGGCGACGTCTGCGGCCGGCTTGGGTTGCTCGGACCCGGCTTCGGTTCCCGGGCTGGCGGATTCCTCGACCATGACAGTCACGGTACCCTCACCGCCCCAGCGAGCAATGGAGGTTAGCGCGCCGCAGGCTGCCGGAGCGGGGGCTGGTGGCCCTCGGCCGCGATGGTTTCGTGGGCCGAGGGCGGGACGGCCCCCGGCAGTGACACCCGTGGCACCCCGGGTGTTCCGATCTGCCCGGCCAGCCAGGGCAGTGCCGCGGCGAACGCGCGGGAGGCGAACGGCCAGTCGTGCTTACCGCTCCCGGGTACCACCGCGCAGTCAATGCCGTGCGTGCTGCCGAGCGCGCACAGCGAGTTCGCCGCAGCGGTCTGATCACCGGGGTTGGGGGCGGTATCGCGTCCGCCGAGGCCGACCGCCGCGGCGTCGATCGTCACCGGTGTTCGATGCTGCGCCGGCGACGGGTTGCCCGAGATGGCGAACCACCCGGAGATGCCTTGGTAGGGACCATGTCTGGCGATCACGGTCGCCGGGTCGAACGCCGCGTACGCCGCGGCGTCACCACCGAACAGGCGCTGAATCGTCTGCGTCTTGGTGCCCGAGTTGGGGGCTAAGTCGCCGGCGATGTCCTCGAAGGCGCTGAACATGTCGGGGTGCATGATGGCAAGGTCGACGGCGCAGGTGCCGCCCATCGACCAACCCGCGACGCCCCAGTTCTTCCGCTCCGGGCTGACGCCGAAGTTCGCGATCAGGTACGGCACCACGTCCTTGGTCAGGTGGTCGGCGGAATTACCCCTGGGACCGTTGACGCATTCGGTGTCGTTGTTGAACGTGCCCCCGGCGTCGACGAAGACGAACACCGGGGCGTTGCCGCCGTGCGCGGCGGCGAACATGTCGATGGTGGTCACCGCGTCGCCCGCGCGCAGCCAGTCGGCGGGGGTGTTGAACTCACCGCCGATCATCATCACGGTCGGGAGTGTCGGCGGCGGGTTGGTGGCGAAATAACCCGGCGGCAGGTACACCAGCTCGTCGCGGTGTTTGAACTGCGACGCAGCCGCCGGGATCGAAACCTTGACCACACTGCCCTTGGGCGGGACGGCGTGCCGCGCGACCATCTGCGCGACCATGGCACCGTCGGTCTGGTCGGGCAGCGGGCCTGCGGTCAGCTGGTCCCACGCGGTCTGCACCGTGGGGAAGTAGCCGACCCACAGATTGAGCATCAGGGCCGAACACAACAGGCACAGCGGTACCGCCAGCATCGATAGGCCGCGCCGCCACCACCGTGCACCGCGCCAACCGACGACGGCCACCACCGCGGCGACGCCGGTCAGGAAGATCCACACCCACAGCTGCCGGGGGGCGACATCACCGGCCAGGCCGTTGGTTTCGATGTTGTGGTGGGTCAACCAGGCCAGCGCCACTCCGGCCAACGCCGCCACCGGCAGCCAGCACAGGCGCCAGCGGCGGGACCGCCACCCGACGGCGAACACCAGCACCACGGCCGTGGCGACCTGAACCAGCGATGGCACCCAGCCATGAATCAGGGAGAAGTGCTGGCTGAAAGAGCCTGGCGAATCCGCCAGCACGGTGGTGGCGACAACCGTCGTCGGTGGTGTCACGCCCCTATCGTGGCGACCCTACCTTGGCGTTCGCTGTGAATGGGTCAGCGTGGCTTGGCCAAGGGGAAGGGGAGCGTGTCGCGGATGCTGTGCCCGGTGATCAGCATGACGACGCGGTCGACGCCCATCCCGAGGCCGCCGGTCGGCGGCATCGCGTATTCCATGGCCTGCAGGAAGTCCTCGTCGAGTTCCATCGCCTCGGGGTCACCGCCGGCCGCCAGCAGCGACTGCTCCTGCAGGCGCCGGCGCTGTTCCACCGGATCGGTGAGCTCGCTGTAGGCGGTGCCCAACTCGACACCCCAGGCGACCAGGTCCCAGCGCTCGGCGACGCCGGGCTTGCTGCGGTGCGGCCGGGTCAGCGGCGATACCGAGGTCGGAAAGTCGGTGTAGAACGTCGGCGCCTCGGTGCGGTCCTCGACCAGACGCTCGTAGAGTTCGAGCACCACCGCGCCGGCGTCCCAGTGGCGCAGGTAGGGGATCTTCGCGCCGTCGCAGAGCCGGCGCAGCACCGGGAGTTCGGTGTCCGGGTCGATGTGTTCGCCCAATGCCTCGGAGACCGCGTCGTGGACGCTCTTGACCGTCCACCGGCCCGAGATGTCGACCGGCTTGAGGGTGCCGTCGTCGCCGGGGCGCAGCACCACGGCCGCGCCGTTGGCGGCGATCGCGGCGTTCTGGATGATCTCCCGGCAGCCGTCGATCCAGACCAGATAGTCCGCATGCGCCTGGTAGGCCTCGAGCAGGGTGAACTCCGGGTTGTGGCTGAAGTCCACGCCTTCGTTGCGGAACGCCCGGCCCAACTCGAAGACCCGCTCGACGCCGCCGACGCACAACCGCTTGAGGTACAGCTCCGGGGCGATCCGCAGATACAGGTCGAGGTCGTAGGCGTTGATGTGGGTCTTGAACGGTCGGGCGTTGGCCCCGCCGTGGATCTGTTGCAGGATCGGCGTCTCGACCTCGAGGAAACCCTTGGCGAACAACGTCTCCCGAATGGATCGCAGCACATTGCTGCGCGCGGCGATCAGCTCCCGGGTCTCCGGGTTGATGGCCAGGTCGACGTATCGGGCCCGGACCCGGGCCTCCGGGTCCTGCAGGCCCTTGCGCTTGTCCGGCAACGGGCGCAAACACTTGCCGAGCAGACGCCAGTTCTGCACCAGCAGCGATCGGGTGCCGTTCTTGCTGTAGCCCATCTGCCCGGTCACCTCGACCAGATCGCCGAGGTCCACCGCGGCGAAGTCGGCGGCCACGCCGTCGAGCTTGGCCTTGTCCAGAAGCAGTTGGACCTCGCCCGACCAGTCCCGCAGTTGGGCGAACAGCACGCCACCGTAGTCGCGGGTGCGCAGGATCCTTCCGGCCACGCTGAGTGTGACGGTGTCGTCGGCGACGAGGGCCTGCGCGACGGTGTGGGTCGGGGGACTGCCCACCGGGTAGGGGTCGGCGCCGTTGTCGCGCAACGCCTTGAGCTTCGACATCCGCACGCGTACCTGATCGGGCAGCCGCGACTCCTCGACGGTGGGCGTCTCCGCCGCCAGGTCGCCGACGTCGGGTGTGCTGCCATCGGCGTGCAGCAATCCCGACGCGGCGAGCCGGTGCGGAACCGCGGAGTAGTGGCCGGTGTGCTGCCTGCCGCGCCGGGAGAACGGCAGCACCAGGAAGCCCTCGGCGATGACCGAGGCGACCCCGACCCGCGGGATCAACCGGGCATCCTCGTAGCAGGCGTACCGCGGCACCCACTGCGGCTGGTATTTCATGTTCGACCGGTACAGCGTCTCCAGCTGCCACCACCTCGAGAAGAACACCAGCAGCGCCCGCCACAGCCGAGCCACCGGACCGGCGCCGAGCTGGGCACCTTGCTCGAAGGCCGACCGGAACATCGCGAAGTTCAGCGAAATGCGGCTCACACCAATGGTTTCCGCCTGCTGAGCCAGTTCGGAGACCATCAACTCGATGGTTCCGTTGGGGGACTGCGGTGAGCGCCGCATCAGGTCCAGCGACAGGCCGTTGCTGCCCCAGGGCACCAGCGACAGCATGGCCACCACCTGATCGTCCCCGCCGTCGGGATCGTCGCCGCGGTGGACGGCCTCGACGAGCAGGCAGTCACCGTCGGCGCTGTCACCGAGCCGGCCGAGCGCCATCGAGAAGCCGCGCTCGGTCTCGGTGTCGCGCCAGGCGTCGGCCCGCTTGATCACCTCGGCCATCTCGTCGGCGGAGAACTCCCGGTGCCTGCGCATCCGCACCGAGAGCCCAGAGCGCCGGGCGCGGGTGACCGCCTGCCGCACGGCCCGCATGTCGGGACCGGACAGGTGGAAGCTGTCCGGGTAGAGGATCGCCTCGTCGCCGAGTTGCAGCGCGTTGAGGCCGGCTTCCCGGTAGGCCTGCGCCCCGGTCGAACTGGCCCCCATCACCCCCGGCGCCCAGCCGTAGACCTGACACAGTTCCAGCCAGGCGGCGATGGCCTGCTGCCACGCGCGGGGATCACCCACCGGGTCACCACTGGCCAGACACACGCCGACCTCGACGCGGTAGGTCACCGCGGCCCGGCCGTTGGGGGCGAACACCACCGACTTGTCCCGGCGGGTTGCGAAATAGCCCAGCGAGTCGTTCTTGCCGTAGACCTCGAGCAGCCCGCGGATCGCCGACTCGTCCTCACCGGTCAGCGCGTTCTCGGCGCGCTGGGACTGGAACAGCACGACGGCCGCGATGATCAACGCCAGCGCGCCGAACAGGCCGAAGATCGCATTGAGGAATACGTGCGGCCTGCCCACGAACAGGTCGGGATCGGCGGTGGCGAACCCGCTGACCCGGTTGATCGCATAGGCCAGCCGGTATTCGGGTTCCAACGAGCCCGGGAACAGTTCCAACAGCCCCCAGGCCAGCAGGATGCCGATGACGTTGCCCGCCACCAGCGTCGCGGCCGCCTTGAGCAGGGCGCCGCGGCGCACCTTGGCCCAGAACTCCTTGTAGGCCAGCAGCAGGATCACCGTTGCCGCGATGTGGAAGCTCAGGCCGAAGATCTCGCCGAAGGTCTGCAGCCGGGTCTCGTCACCCTCGACCAGGTAGCCGACGTTGAACCCGATGGCCAGCACCAGGTTGAGAATCAGCGCCCACCACGCCACCCGTTTGCGGGCGGCGAGTGCGCCCGCCAGCAGCGCCAGGACGGTGGCCCAGGCGAAGCTGGTGTCGGGGAAGTTGAACAGGTAGGCGTCGACGAACTCCCGGGGCACCTTGATCAGGTGACGCAGGAACGGCGACACACTCGAGATCAGCGACATGGTCGCGATCACGCCGATGATCCAACCGGCAGCCGTCGGAACCCAGTGGAACCTGGAGGTCGGCCGACTGAGGGTCACGGTCATAGGCCGCCAGGATATTCCCTGTACCTGCGCGGTGGGCAGAAGACCTACCAGACGGGGCCGGTGTACTTCTCGCCGGGACCGTGGCCCGGTTCCTCCGGCGCCGCACTGGCTTCGCGGAAGGCGAGTTGCAGGCTCTTCAACCCGTCGCGCACCGGCCCGGCATGCGGGCCGAGATACTCCGCCGAGGCGCTCACCAGGCCGGCCAGCGCGGTGATCAGCCGGCGGGCCTCGTCGAGGTCGCGGTGCACGGCGACGGCGGGATCGGGGGCCGAGAGCCCCAACTTCTCGGCCGCAGCACTCATCAGCATCACCGCCGCCCTGGTGATCACCTCGACGGCGGGAATGTCGGCCAGGTCGCGGACCGGCGGTTCGGTTGCGGGCGGCGATGCCGGGTTATCCGTCATGCCTGCTAGACTGGCACGCACGACCGTCCCGGCGTACGCCAGGGACAGCAAGTGGAGTCCCACTCCCACCGCTGGCCAGACCGGCTCAGCGGTCCGGTCACGGATACCTCAGGGTATTCGTTCTGCGGTTTCCGCAGGCGGCGCAAGCCGTGATCGGTCGGCATCGGGCCCTGCTTCATGCAGGGCCTTTTCGCTGATGGCGTGGTGTCTCCCAAGCTGAACCCGGCAATTCTCCGTGGTCGGTCCGCACTGACCACGAACCAGGGAGGCCCCATCAGCACTGAGACCCGTGTCAACGAGCGCATCCGCGTACCTGAAGTCCGCCTGATCGGACCAGGTGGCGAACAGGTAGGCATCGTGCGCATCGAAGACGCCCTCCGCGTCGCCGCGGATGCCGATCTCGACCTTGTCGAAGTAGCCCCCGATGCCAGACCGCCGGTCTGCAAGATCATGGACTACGGCAAATTCAAGTACGAGACGGCCCAGAAGGCGCGCGAGTCTCGCAAGAACCAGCAGCAGACCGTCGTCAAGGAACAGAAGCTGCGCCCGAAGATCGACCCGCACGACTACGAGACCAAGAAGGGTCACGTAATCCGCTTCCTGGAAGCCGGATCGAAGGTGAAGGTGACGATCATGTTCCGCGGCCGCGAGCAGTCCCGTCCGGAACTCGGGTACCGACTGCTTCAGCGGTTGGGCGCCGATGTGGCCGACTACGGCTTCATCGAAACCTCGGCCAAGCAGGACGGCCGCAACATGACGATGGTGCTGGCACCGCACCGCGGCGCGAAGACTCGCGCCAGGGCGGCCGAGCAAGTAGTGAAGGCGCCGGAACCAGAACCCACGCCGGATCCCGACACCACGAACGAACAGAACTGAGGACACATGCCCAAGGCCAAGACCCACAGCGGGGCCAGCAAGCGCTTCCGCCGTACCGGCACCGGGAAGATCGTGCGGCAGAAGGCGAACCGTCGCCACCTGCTCGAGCACAAGGCGTCCAAGCGCACCCGCCGCCTCGACGGCCGCACCACCGTGTCGGCCAATGACACCAAGCGTGTCAACGCGATGTTGAACGGCTGAGCGCCGCACCCTTCCAGCTTTTTTGACCGACCGAGAATAGGAAAACCCCATGGCACGCGTGAAGCGGGCAGTCAACGCCCAGAAGAAGCGCCGCACCATCCTGAAGGCTTCCAAGGGCTACCGCGGTCAGCGGTCCCGGCTCTACCGCAAAGCCAAAGAGCAGCAACTGCATTCGTTGACCTACGCCTACCGGGATCGCCGGGCGCGCAAGGGTGAATTCCGCAAGCTGTGGATCTCCCGGATCAACGCTGCGGCCCGCGCCAACGGCGTCACCTACAACCGCCTGATCCAGGGCCTCAAGGCCGCCGGTGTGGAGGTCGACCGCAAGAACCTCGCCGAGATCGCCGTCAGCGACGCGGCCGCGTTCACCGCGCTGGTCGAGGTGGCCAAGGCCGCCCTGCCGGAGGACGTCAACGCTCCCTCCGGTGAAGCCGCCTGAGCCGGCGACATCCGGTTCCGGTGAAGCCGCCTGACATCTCCCTGACAGCGGCACTCACTGAACGATCCGCCCGGGTGGTGGCTGCGGTGAAACTGCAGCGCCACACCGGGCGGCGTCGTTCCGGGCGCTTCCTGGCCGAAGGGCCGAACCTGGTCGCGGCGGCCGCCGAGCGCGGCCTGGTCGATGAGGTCTTCGTCACCGATGAGGCCGCCCGGCGACACGGTTCGCTGATCGCCGGTCTGCCGGTCTATCCGGTGACCGAACGCGCCGCCAAGGCGCTGTCGGAGACCGTGACCCCCTCCGGTCTGGTCGCCGTGTGCCGGCTACCGGCCACCGGTCTCGACGAGGTGCTGGCCGGGCAGCCCGGCCTGGTCGTGGTCGCCGTCGATCTCTCCGAACCCGGCAACGCCGGCACCCTCATCAGGCTCTCCGACGCGATGGGGGCGGCCGCGGTGGTCTTCGCCGGGCACAGCGTCGATCCCTACAACGGCAAATGCCTGCGGTCCTCGGCCGGCAGCATCTTCGCCCTGCCGGTGATCGTGGAACCGGATACGGCAGTGGTGGCCGCCCGACTGCGCTCGAGCGGGCTGCAGGTTCTCGCGACGACGCTCGACGGCGAACTGAGCCTCGATGACACCGGGACGCTGTTGAGCGCGTCGACGGCGTGGCTATTCGGCGGGGAAGCGCACGGATAGTCCACGGAGGTGGCCGCCCTGGCCGACCATCGGGTCCGCATCCCAATGTCCGGCGGTGCCGAGAGCCTGAATGTGGCTGCGGCAGCGGCGATTTGCCTCTACCAGAGCGCCCGAGCCCGGCGGGGCGCCGGCCCGCCCGGGGCGGACAAATAGTGGGTCTGCCCGGCTTCGAGCGACTCTTTCCGGCTGTGTCGACGCCGTCGCCGCAATAGTCGCTCAGAGCCGGGCAACTCGCATACCACCCAACTCCGGCTAGGCGGCGGAACGGCCCCGGGCGGGCCGCAGTCCGGCGAGTGAGAACGTCGTGTGAACCAGGGACCCCGCGCGCGCGACGAGGCCCTTGTGGCGGGGCACGTAGTGCATCGGCAGTCCGCGACGGTCCCTGGGCGGCGCCATGAACGCGGGGGCCTCGACCAGGGGTGCATCCGCTGGGATCCGTCCGGCGGCGCGCCGGTAGGCCGACAGCGCCCGCGGATGCAGGCGGATCTCGTCGGGAACCGCCCAGAACGCCACCTCCACCGCCTTGCCGAACAGTCGCAGCAGCACCTCGTCGCCCGGCGTCCAGCGCATCCCGGCCTTCTCCCGCACCACGGGATCGAACAACCCGGCCGCAATCCAGCGTTGGCTCGCCACCATCGGCTTGAACAGCTGATCCCACATCGGCGTGGGCATCATCACGAATTTCGGCTTGGGGATGCGGATGTCGAAGATGTCCAGGGTGGCGCGGTTGATCTCGAGGTCCTCGCGGCACACCCGGTCCCAGTACTCGCAGAACGCTTCCCATGTCTGGGGCACCGGCCGCATGCTCATGCCGTACATCCGGTACCACTGCACGTGCTCCTCGAACAGTTGCCGCTTCTCGGCCTCGGTCAGCCCGCCGCAGAAGTATTCGGCCACCTTCAGGATGAGCATGAAGAACGTGGCATGCGCCCAGTAGAAGGTCTCCGGATCCAGTGCGTGATACCGCCGGCCCGCCGCGTCGACGCCCTTGATCGAGGTGTGGAAGCCCTTGATCTGTTCACCGGTCTGCCGGGCGCGCTCGCCGTCGTAAACCACGCCCATGATCGGGTAGACCGACCGCGCCACCCGTTGCAGCGGCTCGCGCAGCAGGATCGAGTGGTCCTCCACGCCGGCGCCGAGTTGCGGATACATGTTCTGCAGGGACCCGATCCACACCCCGAGCATGCCGGTGCGCAGGTCCCCGAAGTATTTCCAGGTGAGCGAATCCGGTCCGAGCGGGACCGGCTGGGCGGATTTCGCGGTCTTCGTCGACCCCATGATCACCTCGGCTCATTGCGGTGTTGAATCCGCACGATAGTGGTGACAACAGGCGTTGTCTATGGCGGCGATGAAGCTGTGACCACACCTTGGGCCCAATGAGACATTCCCTCCTCGGATGCGCCGTGTACCGTTGCTGCGGAGGTGCCACAGGCCCACCCGATCGGTGAGTTTGGCCACACCCGGCGTTCGGTCGGGGCCGGCCGAGGATCCCCGCGGCCGCCGGAGCCGACGCCGGTCGGCGCCGCTCCGTTCGAGCGGCTCAACCTTCTTGCACGTCGTTGACGAGGGTATTTGTCTCGGCGGGCGGCGCGGTCCAGC
>ERZ724505.1065-NODE-1065-length-15725-cov-33.833057_pt1 | contig 15725 bp, 28 predicted proteins | sample MGYA00376038_ERZ724505 | MGnify/ENA primary metagenome ERZ724505 (study PRJEB28724, sample SAMN07190884) | wastewater metagenome | isolation source: effluent of sewage treatment plant in Hong Hong | place: Hong Kong | collected 2016-03-17 ... | reverse complement strand
GGCTGGGCGGTGCCGAATGGGTGCGCGGCAAGATCGACCGCGCAAAGGAACCTAATGCGCGGCTCGAATCTTTTCCTCTACAGCTATGGCGGTAGTCTCATATTGTGCAGACCGCGCGCACAAATAGGAAAAAATCGTCAAGTCCTTATCGCTCGCATAACTGCACGCGTGGTTACTAATCTGCGATGCGCGAGCATACAAAGCAGAAACCAAAATAACCGCTTCCTCATGCGTAAGCTCCACAGTAATCATGACGGACTCCCCACCAAATAAACCGCCTTCCCCTGCACCCCGCAGATATGCGGAACATCTTTACTCGAAATTTCCGAAGCCACCCCAACCCTAGAGTATTCAGAAACAAAGAATGACCGCTTCCCGTCAACGGTGCAGGTTACTCGGTTATCAAACTGCGCGCGCCCCTGCAAAGCCAGAATCGCAAAACAGATTCCAGCCAACAAAACATAACCAGCAAACTCGCGCAAGTATTTCATTTCGACCCCTCCCAACTCAACGAATAATGATTCCCGTCACCAAACCTCCCACCCCAGGAACCGCCCAGCGATTCCCAATAAAGGCCAAGCGGCTCATGATCTTCTGAGCGCGCCAGCATTTTGCCATCCTTGAATAAATTCAAGTCAATAGCAAGCCGCAGTTTATGGCAGCTTTTATGACTGCCGTATGCAACAGGCGTATTGCTGCTTTGCCCATGCGCCCCAAAAACCCGAGGGTCGCGGTATGCGTCACCGATAGTTACCTGATACCCCAGCTTATGCGCGTAATCAATCAACCGGGGCAGCATTTGCATAAACTCAAACTGCCGCTCAAGAAGTTTGCTCGCCATCACTGCACCCTCACAATCTCATGCGAAACCTGCGAATCCAAATCAATGACCCGCCGCGCAGAGGTGCGCAGCGCCATCATGTATTTAGTCGGCACAATTTCCCGCTTGTCTATATAGAACAAGTCTTGATGCTCCTTCTGGAAACGCTCCCTGTCGGCGTCGGCATCAAATTGCAAAAGGAACTTCGCCCCCTCGCACACTTGATAGGCCAGGGCTATGGAAGAACGATTGCCCATGAATTTCTCCAATAGAAGTTTAGACGGAAAATCCTATCACCCCATCTGCCGACTGTCAAACAGATCAGACCCCAGCGACCGCAAAACATAGTCGAAATATTTGCGATCCGGGTCCGCCACGTTCAAATTGTCCCCCGTGCCGGCAAACGTAATTTGAAGCTGCTTAGTTGCGACAAGATAACGAAACGTCTGCACCTGCCCCAAATTATAGATATTGACATTCCCACCAGCACCAACAATCAAAAGATATTTCATGGCGTCAATCCTTGAAGCTGAACAGTAGAGTTAAACACAACCCCGCGATTTCCAATAACGGCGGCAGCGTTCTGATTAAACGAAGTAGACCCAGCAAAGGTCTGATTAATCCCGCTGAATCCCGTCATCTGTATGGACCCGCCCCCACGATTGACACCAAAAACAGATTTTGCTAATTCCATCTGCAAAACCGTAGGCTGTGAACCAGTCACGAAAAACGCAAACTCGTCAGCATCATTCCAAAGATACCACCCGTTATTAGGCACCCCGCAAGCGATAGGCGATGAATAGCTAACAATTTCAGTTAGCGACTGATTCACAATAAACGACCGAACCGCGACCCCATCATAATAAATGACAAGCAAATAATTGCTTCCGGTGTCATTGATTGGAATTGGCACAATATCTAGCAGGGTAGCAGTTCCGCCAATCGCAAAAGTGACGTTCAATCCCGCAACATGCACGCCGCTGTCAAAATCGTAAGTCTTAATTCGGATACTTCCTGCGGCAGAATTATAGGCGACAGCCAAATCCCCATTATCCAAAACAAGCCCACAAATCCTAGCCGCGGAAACCGTGTCAACATTAAACGCGGCAGTATACAAACTAGAAACGCCAGCATCTCGCGCGTAAAGAATTGACGGGAATCCGGACGAGTTCCTATAAATCATCACAGCACAAGGGCCTACGTACAGAGGATCGCCCCAAGCGTTACCGCGCCAAGTGTTTGGAGTGGCGTTTGCAGTCTGGAGACTGTCTCCAGAATTAGCTAAAGATGTCATCTGTATGGCGTTGATATTTACGCGCGCCGGGTTATAGGTAAATGCGCCCACCCAGCGCCCCAGCTTAAAAGTCCAAGCCCCGCCGGTGTCGGTCCAATCCGTTACCCCGGTGTTATAGGAGCGCAAAGTTTGCATTATTTCATTTATGCACTCTTGCACATAAAAAGTAGTGCCGTTGCGCGATACTAAAAAGTAATTATCGTTTGTCAGCGAATCTGGCTGCACCAAAAGGCGCAAGTGGGCGGCGTTTCCAACGGGCCCATTAGTAACTGCCCCCGTGGCTTTAGAAACATACACCGCTTGATCCGGTATAGCAACCCAACCATTAAAAATATAGCGCGTTGCCGTTTCCATTGCGCGTGGGGGCATGGCATTCGAGCCTGAATTGTAACCGGCCGTGCCGTATTGATAATTTAGTCCGCTATTATTCAAGGCATGGAAAAAATAATTTGTTCCTGACCCGCCCCCATCCATCACCAAAAGTGCTCCGCTATCAACTTGACGTGCATAACTGTTGGCACTGTAGGTGATACTCCCATAAACAGGAAACGCCGTTCCTGCCGGGAAATATGTCGTTGTATTATTAGCCGAAAAAGGCTGCGCATCCGCAACCTGCAATCGTCCAATCCGATCAATCGTAACCAAATCCCCGGTAGCAATCCCAAGCCCGCCCGAAACCTGAATTAGCGAAGTGCTAGTATCCGTTCTCTGAAAAATACTCTCAGCCATCGGCGTATTGTAAAATTCAATAGCCGTTTGACCATTCGGCGCCGTCAAGCTCAAAACGTCAATATCCGCCAGCGGTAGCCGCGCTTCGCCATACGGCGGCACCTGCCGCACAAACTGACCATTATTCCCGCTTACCGTCACAAGGTCATTATTTGTTTTGTTATTGATGTAAACGGAAAGCGCGCGAATGTCGGTCATGTTGTAACTGCCGCGCAGATAAAACACCCATTCCGTATCCGTCGAAAAGTTTGCATCGTAATCCGCGCGAAACTGTTTCAGACTGGCGCCAGGTTGCCAAGCGAGATTGTATTGAGTTTGTGCCATGATGAAAAAGGGGGCGCCTAAGCGCCCCTTAAAGTCCCACCCAAAATCCCAGAGGGGCTAGTTATTGCTCGAAATAGAATTCGGCAGTAACGACAGCATTATCGGGGGCTACAATCGAAACCCCCTGCATTTCCTCCACAAACCAATGCACCCCATCCGGGCGGTAAATCGGCGCCCCGCCCTCGGTATTGCTTGCGGTCGGAACGGAAGCGCTACCCGTGGGCGAAACGTAGTAATCCGCATTGCCGCGCAGGGTCATGATCTTGGCGCCGGGAGGAATCGGCAAATCCTGCGCGACATTGGCAACCAGCACCAAACACCGCACCGCATTGGGCAATTGCTCCAAAACGAGAAAAGGATTCATCGTCCGCAGGCGCAACAGCTTTTCATTGCGCGGCGCCGACAGGGCCAGAGAATCCGAATTGAATGCCAGCCCTGCGGGCGGCACATCGTCAAGCATCGGCGTTTGGTTATTCACGTCATCCGATAGCGTATAGCCCGGAAGGCCAGAAGACATGCCCGCATTGAGCACGTCATTATCCGGCGGCGCCAAATAATCACGGTTCACGATAAACCCCTTTCGCATGGTCCATAATATGGCCATGAATAGTTTTAACGGTTTCTTTGTGGTCTTCCCTGAGATTGCTAATTTCTTTCTTCACATTAGCGACATCAGTTTTGACCACTCCCAGCGCCACCAGAGCCCCGACAAACGCGGAAAGTCCGGGGCCAATGATTGGCAGCCAATCCATGCTTTACTTCAGCGGAATGGAAGTTTGCACCGCAACCCCGCCACGCTCAGGAATGGCAACCGCCAGCGCGCCGCAAATCATGGCGATGGAATCCAGCAGCGCGGAATGCTCGGGCCAAAATGCCTTAGCTGCCAAAGCCAGGGCGGCGAAACCGCCTTGAGTGGAACCCTCACGCAGGCGGCGGATAATTGCGTTATTCATTTTCACCCTTTCATTTTGCCGGCAACCGCGCCGGCCAGTTTAACAACAGTAGAGCCCTTGCCGCGCATGATAACCGCGTAAATGCTCCAAACGATCAGCAAAACCCCGACAAGGAACAGCACCAAACCCAAGGCAGAACGGGCAAAGAAATTGCGCCAATCCTGGGCGCCCCATTTCCAAATGGGGTCCGGATTGACATTTGCCGCGCTATCAGAAGCGGGCTCTTTCTTTGCAGCTTCCGCAGCCTCATATTCTTTCTGAGTGTCTGCCGGCGTTACCTTTTTAACAAGGTCAGAGGTCGCCCCCTTTTTAATGTCGCTAAAACCTTTATACGCGGCAACAGCTTCCGGCCAATTGCCATATTTTGCGTAAAGGTCTTTCATGTATTTTGCGGCGCCTTGCATGGATTGGTACGGATCAGTTCGATCCTTAATTCCATACCGCGCGGCAGTCTCCGGGATAAATTGAGCAATCCCGATAGCCCTCTGCCCTCCCGGCAAAATCGCCCCCTCGGCCCTGGGATTCCAGGAGCTTTCTGATTGAATCAGGTTTCGGAAAAGCTCGGAAGGAATCCCCTGCTGCAAAGCAAGCGCCGCAGCATAGGGCTCATAAGTCGATTTGTAATCCTGGGTCGTCATGGCTTACGTAGTGCTTCCGGTGCCGCCCTGGGAACTCTGGCCGGTGCCGGTAGTATTCACAGCATTGGTGACGCCAGGATTTGCGGCCAGCCAGGCCTGAGTACCCGCAGGATCAAAGCCAAAGGCGGCGCCCACTTCGTTAACGCTGACACCATACTGGCTAGCCCATTGGTTAATAGTGACTGCGTTAATGGGAACCCCTCGCGCCTGTTCGCCAAGGACAAAGCTACGAATCTCAGAGCTGAGATATTTAGGTTTGGTGGAAGGTGGGGGAGGCGGCGGGGCTGGCGGTGCCACGCTGGAAATAGTGATGCCCGAGCCGCTTTGATTCAGGCTCAAACTGCCGCCAGCTTGCAAAACAGAATTGGAGCCGCCGAATCCCAAAACACCCTTCAACAAATCAGTCCAAGAAGTTTGTTTCGTGTTTTCGACAGATGCGCCGATGGCCGCAGCTCCTAGAGTGGTTTCCTTTGCGGTATTGGCAAGGCCCAATTGTAGATTGCTTCCAATCGTCGCAAGTCCGGTTTGCCGGTCTGCTTCGATACCGGCAAGGCCCAGCGTTTGCGTCACGCCCAATTCGGCCAAACCAATTTGCGTTTGCCCGCGCACCTGTTCCCGCGCAACCTCAGCAAATGCGGTGCTAGATTGCAGCGGGTTATTGCTGGCATAAATCCCGGGGTTAGGATTGATGTTGACCGGACTTGTGGGCACCTGGGTAGTTGCCCCGCCAGAGCCTGCGGGCGCCTGTTGGCCCGTGGCAGCGGCGACGATTTGTTGCGCCGTGGGCAAGCCCGGGGCGCCACTACCGGCGATGCCACCACCGCCGCCGGCCCCTCCAGACGACACCGAGGGCGGCGAGTAAAGCAAAGCAGGGTTACTAAACGCGGACCCGCCGCCCGAGCTTTCCTGCGCGGCCTCAGATTCTGCGGCGCTGACAGACTGACCCTTTTTATAGAGCACAAATCCACCCACCCCAACAGCGCCCACAACTCCCGCAATGATCCACGGATTCATAAATTACACCTTGGAATAATCGACAGCCAAGAAACCATCGCGGGTAATGACGGCGGACGGATCAAGCGCTTGAACTTCCTGCGCCATAACGCCCTGATATTTGGTGCGGTCGCCTTTGAAGTTAAATTCGTACCAACCATAGCCGCGCGGGCTAGTGCCAATGCGAATAATGTTTTCTTTCAGGCGCATATCCGAAGCGAAGTAAGCCGCAACACCCTTGCCAACTTCCTTAATAGTTTGCTGCCACAAACTATCACGCGATAGCTTGCGCGCGGCGTCGGTCTGTTTGGTGACGATGTATTTTTGCGTGTCGGCGTCGATGCGCGCCAATTCGCGTTCGGTTTCTCCAGATAGCCAAGTGAAATCAAGCAGACCCTGATTCTTAATTTCAGTGATGCGAACATCAGTGGCGGTTTGTTTGTCCACCGTATAGCGCTGAGTTTCATTCGCCATCGTGGCCAAGTTTCGATCATGCTGCAAAAGCGTTGGCAGCGTGACCGATTGGAAATTCAGAATCTGCGAAGTCTCGCGCTCTTTCGAGGCAAGGCCGGCGCCATACATGCGTTCTTGAGCGGAAACCGTGCCCAGGGAAATGCGCTCTTGGCTGGCGAGTGCATCGCGCGCAACCCCGGCGCCAAGCAAAGATTTTGCCCAATCGCCCGCGATCAGCTTATCAGTCATGGCGACATTGGCGGTCGTGGTGACTTCTAGCATTTTCAGGGCGTTTGCATCTTTGTTCAAACTGGCCGACAAATTCGCATTGATGTCCGCCATGGCGACATCGCGCTGATACCCGCCCAGCTTCAGCCCGGATTGAATGCCGGCAAGGGCGGTCGTTTTGTTGGCCGCGATGGCGTCGCGCGTGTCGCCCGATTGCAGGAAATTGGCGAATGCTGCAACCTGCGCCATTTGATCGGTTTTGGCGATGTCGGCGGCGATGTTCAAACCGGCGCCGTACATTGCGCCATATACGGCGTTATTGCTTTTTGCAACGTCAGCATTGATGCCCGCAATGGCGACATTGGCGCGGGATGCCATATCCTGCGAAGCCAGGGAAGCCGAGATTGCCGCCGCATTGTCGGCGCTTTGGCCCGTGGGACTGCTGCGCCCCGCAGCAATCAAAACCACAAGCAACAAAACACCCCCGCCGACTAGGTAAGGGTGCTGTTTCACGGTGTCAACAATGGACATAAATTAGCCCCCAGCTTTTGCGAGCCCGCCGTTAATGCTCGGGAAAATCGCGTCGAGAGAATACGGCACGGTTCCGATGAACGGGCCGAAGGGAGTTTTTCCGCGCATGTCAGTCCATACCATACGATCCATCAAAGGCAGAAGGCCCGAGACATAGCCGATTGTTTGCGGGTAGGGCATCGGAGAAACGCCCGTCTGCGGGCGCATGAAATCCAGCGAGCCGTTAAGGTCAAGCGGATATTGCCAGTCCTTGTAATAGTCCTGAACGTTGCCCCCATTTAGGGGGCTGATTGCGTCAAAGAGCATACAGCCCCCTTATTTTCAGTAACCGCCGTAGCCGCCCGTGCCCTGCCCATTTTGCAGGCTCACGGTTCGCAGCAACTCATTAAACGTGCCGCCGGCAGACTCGATAACCTTTGCGGTTTTCGGGGCCTGACCGATCAGCAGGGCGAGAGTCGCCACCCCGATCAGAAGGGTGGCAATTTCAAACACACCGCGCAGAGTGTCATTCATGGTATCACCTTAGAAGGAAGCCCAAATTTCTTGGGCGTTTTGCTGGATTGCTCCAACGTTGTAGATCAGAAAGGCAAAAATGCCGGCGCTAATCAACCCATCCACGATCCCGGTAGTATCTTGGAACTGTCGAATATAGAACAGAACCGCGAGGGCAATTGCCCACTTAATAAAACCCTTGTCCCTTTGGGCGAGTTTAATCAAGTCTGCGGTTCCGCCACGACTTACGACAGTCACCAGATACCCGCCGATAATCAGGCCGGAAATCAGATCCAAGCTATTCATGCCTCTGTCCCCGAGACTTTGAAAGCATCGGCTTCCGGGTCTGTTGACGTTTTGCCCGTGTTGGTTTCCGTCTGCGAAGTGCGATAAAGTTTCCACGCGTCGATGCCCATTTCTGTCCAATCCTTGCCCTGTTTTTCAGTGCTAGAACTGTCTCCCGATTTGGACGCTTCCGGTGAATACTTCAAATTCACAACTAGCGAAACCCAATCCTTCGCCTTGCCAGTTGCAAGGAGCCAGACAATAAACGCCGCCAGAACCGGGGCCATGGCTTATCCTTTCATCTGGGCGAGCACCCCGCGCCACGAGGCCATAAAAAGGCCGATGACGACAAGGAACGCGAACCAGCGCCAAAGGGGCTCATTAAGAAATTGCCACTTGAAGGGGTTTTCCATTTCCCTACTCCTTTCAGAAAGCGCCCCATTTCTGGGGCGCATTGGTTATGGTGTAGTTTGTGGATCAGCCCGAAGCCTGCGACAGACCCGGCAGCATCGAGCCCTTCGTGTAGAAGCTCTCATAAAGAACCTCAAAGTTCGTATTGCCCGCAGTGGCTGCGCTGGGCGTGATGCCGAATTGCACGTTACCGAAAAGCGCCGTTTCAATGGGCTTGTCGCGGTGCATTTCAAAATACGTGCCCACGCGCAAATCAGCGTCAGACAGCATCCAGCGGCGTTGATCGAACAATTTATCGACCGGGCCATACTCGCGCAAAACGTTGTTACCGTTTGCGATCAGGCGCATGCTGCTGATATCCGTGGTGGCCGCATTCATCACCCCATTATTCAGGTAATTAAAGTAAGCCCCGATAACGCTGCGGACGTTCGGATAGTTGAAAAGTTTTTCCTGATTCGCGGCGATGTTGTCGGCACTACGCAGAGCGCCGGCCAATTCGTACACCGTCAGCAGATCAAGCGCGGGCAGAGGCACCTGACCGCCGACAGATTGCGGCAGCAGATATTCCTGATAAACCGTGACGCTGATAGGACTGGCAGCATTCGGCACAACGGTCGTAGTGGGGGCGCCGTTATACACGGCGTCCGCATTACCGTTTTGATACAGAAGCGTATTCCAGTCAATCGAAAGCCACGCTTCGCCCACAGCGGTTTGCGTCAGCAGGGCGCCGCGCAGGTCGTTGTTTGCGTTATAGGCCAGCGGCACTTCGATAAGGAAGCGTAGCGTTTGGTTTGCCGCAACTGCGGTAGGCACCGTGGGGGCGCTAAGAACAGCGGTTTGGCTTTCGTTGTTATAACCGTAAGGCGTTTGATTGCGAACGGATTGCAACACCCACAATTGATAGCCGGAACAGTTCACGCGATCCGTGCCGTCATAATCCGTCAGCTTGACGCGGTTCATCAGATTGAACGGCGCCTTTGGAGAGGGCGTGGCAACAGCGGTGCCAATGTCGATATTCACTTGCACGTCCAAAACCAGTTTGGTCGTGACGCCCACGTTAAAGAGTTTCACGCGGGTAGTGCTGCCCAAGGCGCCGGCACCGTTTACGGTCGTGAAAGTGCCAAGGCGTTTGCGCATGCGTGGCGCGGTTTGCAGAAGGGCTGCGCGCAAAGCGGCGTTTTGTTGGATGGCTTGTGCGGGATTCATTGTTTAACCCTCCGAAGAATTCGACAGCTTTTTGCTGAAATAGGAATACAGCCACAGAGCCAGAAGACCCATGGCGGCGATGGCGAAAATATTTCGCGGAGTGAGCAAGGCCCAATTAACCATTTGCTTTGCTCCTGTTAAATCGGCGAGCTGCGGCCGATCATTTTCATGCCGACACGCAGAATGATTGCCGCGAAAATCACGATCAGCGCGATCGTAATAAAATTGGTGACGTTAAAATCGACCATGGGAAAACTCCAGGGGTTGAAGAAAGCGGCCGAAAGGGCCTAGACACAATCGGCCGGCTTCTTTCGATAGCCTGAGCCTATGGGAACCCCGATTATCACAAAAGACAAAGCCCCGTCAAGGGGCTTAGTCGAAATTATTTTCTGGGGCTAATTTCTATAGCCAGCCAGGGCGCACCTTTTCTTCTTCGGGAATTTCGGGCGCCAGGGGGACCGGCTTAAAGATGCGCGGCGCTGCGCGGTGATCTGTCGTGCTGTAGTAATAAAAGTGATACGGGGGCACGGTATCCAGCTTGTCAAATCCTGGGATGACGGATGCAAGCGTTTTCTTGTCGCGCTGATCCGCAAGCCAGTGAATATAGAAGCGCTGCGCCTCTGTGATACAGAAACGGGAAATCCAGCTAGGCCGCTGAGTTGCCATCAAAACGGTTTTGCCTTTGGAGCGGCCCCGCGTGAGCATGCCGATTAGGCCGGGGCCGGCTTGTCCGTTGTTATGCCAGTTATAAATTTCATCATAGTAAAACAAGCCGCTTCCAAACTTGTGGTAAGCAAGCTGGGTGTATTGGTCCATCTGTTCCGGGTCTTGCGATTCCGTAATGGATGGGCGAACTATGAGAAAATCGGGGCGCTCGTTGCGGCGAAGTTTCGATTGCTTTTCAAAGTCACTGAAAGATTCCACCACGTCGATAGAATCTCCCTTTACTGGCAGATCGAAAAACGCTGGCTCAATTTTGGTATCAAAAATAATGATAGGCCAAACCCGCGATTCGCGCAGTTGAAATAATGCGTTCTGCGTTTTACCGCTGCCGGTTTGGCCTACCAATAGGCCGCGCTGCCCTTTTTCTAGAAGCATTGCGGGGCTCTCTTTCTGTTACTGAAAACGCATGGGGCCAACAGGAATTGGCATTTGCGTGGGGTCTGCCGGCTTATACGGGCGGGCCGGTGCTGGAGGGGCTTGCACTGCCGGGGCCTGTTGGCCCTGCATGGGGCTTTGCTGAGGCATCGGATTAGGCACCCCCATGGGCATCTGAGAATCGGGTATCGGCCCGCGCTTCTGCTGTTGTTTGGCTTGCGCCATCACCATCAGAAACTTGGGTGCATAAATCGACACCACAACGACAGCCAATTTCACATAAGCCAAAACTTGCGGATTGACATTGATGCTATGAAAAGCCATAACATCCTGCACCGCAATTGCCAGCTTGCGCGCTTCTTCCTCAGTGATAAGCCACAGAGGATTTTTCATCACCAGCGCCAGGATTTTATGGGCGCCGACGATTTGCGAAGTGAATTGCGTTAAATCCAGCTTCTGCGCGGCTTTTCCGGTGCTGCGGGCGCTGGGGGTAGATTTTCCACTGCCGCTAGCGGGTCCGCCGGTGCGGACTCCAATACCGCCGCCGCTTCCTCCGTCACGCTTTGCGGCGCACTTTTCGCAGGGGCAATCCTTCTTATGGCGTCCTCTACCGAGGCGGACATAAGCGCCGGGATCGCCGAAATCGCTTCCGCCGTCTGCTGCGCTAGTGTTTCCAGATTGCTCAATCGTTGGCTGTGGTCCGCCGTCAGATTCAGGGTTTCCGTTTTCCATTGCTGAATTTCCTGCGTGAGAGTTTCAAACGTGAAAGCCGCGGCTTCCACCGCCACCGCTTCCGCTTGCTCTACTGCCGAAGAAACGATTTCATCCTGCTTTTCTTCGGCTTCGATTTGTGCTAGTGCGGCTGCGGCTTCCGCCGCTGCGGCTTCTGCGTCTGCGGCGATTTGGGCCGCTTCTTGAACCGCCGTTGTTTCACGTGGAACATCGGCGGGCGGGATTTGTTCAGTGCTCTGATCCGGGTCCATTTGCGGGCTCGCTTTCGTTTAGGAGTTGTTGCGGCTTGGGAAAAACGAACACCCCCTCAATTCCAAGTCGCAGATGGATTGCGGCTAGGGCGTTCAAAATGTGCTGCTGTTGTTCCGCGATCAATTCGACGCGCTGTTCAGTGTTGATCGCGCGTTGAGCGAAAACCGCCGCCGCGCTTTGCATGGCTGCAATTTGGTCTTCGCCTAGGAACATCTTCAGCATGGATGAGTCAAACATGGGGCACCTATCGAGTGGGATGGATCAATAGCCGGGGCCTATTTTGAGTGGCGCCCCTGGCCGGGTAGCATGGCGGGTCGGCTCTGGGGTGGCATAGCCTGGACCTATCGCGCACGCGCGCACGATCATAAAATTTGGGGTTCACCTTGTCAAAGAAAAAGACAGGCGGAAATGCTCTGTGGGCTGAACGGCAAAAAGCCCTTAGCAAATTGAAATTGGATTTGCCCGTAAAGGGCGAATTGACAGACGCAAAGAAAAAACAAATCCGCCGCGCACTGGAAAAGTGGGGCGAGATTGCAGCAAACCCGGACCAATTCAAGCGCGTCAATATTTCCAAGCTGCCAAGCTCTGAGAAAAAGGCGCTAGCTAAAACGGGGTACGCGATGCGGGGCGATCATGTCTTTATCCCCAAAGAGGGATTTAAAAACGTGTCGATTTCCCATATCACGATTAAAGACCCTAAAACTGGCGAAAAGCTAAAGCGTCTTCAAATTAACCGCGTAACCCGCGAGCCTGGCACAAAAGGCGACCGTGGAATTTTGAAGGCAAACAGACAGCCCATTTACGCGGATGCTATCGAGGGAATGAACGACCGCGATAGGCTTTTTGCTGAGTATCAAGCCGGCAAATTCAAACGGGGCGAATTGATCGGCCTTAAAGTTTTTGACAATAACACGATGGGAACATTTTTCACCACGCCGGAGGATGCCTATAAATATATGGAGTTAATCCAATGGCAGGGGAATGTAGACCCCAAAAAGATGCGATCTAATGTGCATATTGTTAAGTATTACAATAGAGACATGAATGAAGCCCCGTTCGCTAAATCTAGCTCGCAAATCCGCAGCGAACAAAGAAAGCGCGCTGCCAAGCGGCGCGGGCTTGGGATCAAAACTAAAGGGCGGGGGCCTAAATGACAAAATCGCGCGCTATAGGCGTTTTCGATTTTGAAACAGACCCTTTCGAGCATGGCGCGGAAATCAAGCCATTTTGCGGGGGCTTTTATGATGGGCAGATTTACGCCGACTTCTGGGAGGACGGCGTATCCGATCCCGTGGATTGGCTCTGCACTTATTTGGAGACGCGCAAAAAGCCGATGATTGTTTACGCGCACAACGGCGGCAAATTCGACTTTATGTTTTTGCTCAAGAAGAAAAAGCTCGGTTCTAATGTGCTGATAATCAATGGGCGCATTGTCAAGTGTTACGTGGGCATTCACGAATTGCGCGATAGTTACGCCATCTTGCCCGTGGCGCTAGACAAATTTGAAAAGCAAGAAATTGACTATGCGAAGTTTAAGAAGCAAAGAAGGAACGCGCATCGGGTAGAAATTTTAGACTATCTGAAATCGGATTGTTTAAATCTGTTCGCGTTTGTCTATGCCTTTGTTGAACGCTTCGGAACGAAGATAACAATCGGCGCAACCGCAATGCACCAGCTTGGAAAGACTGTTCCAATCATTCGGCTTGATAAGGAGCACGATGAAAAATTCCGCCCGTTTTACTTTGGCGGACGCGTGCAGTGTTTCGAGTATGGCGAACTGCGCGGCTCTTATAAGGTGTATGACGTTAACAGTATGTATCCCGCTGTTATGAAAAACGCCATGCACCCCATGGGCTCTAAATATGTGTATGTGTCTGGCGCTGGGGCAAACAAGGAGTTTATTAAAGCTAGCGGAAAATTGCGCAGCTTTGGAGACTCTGTTTACTTTATGCGTTTCCTTGGGTCTCACAAAGGATGCTTGCCGACTCGAACGAAAAACGCCGGCCTGTCTTTTGAGGCGGCAGAAGGCGAGTTCTATGCGTGCTCACATGAAATCAAGGCTGGCGTAGAATTGGGGCTCATTCGCGTTGACGAAGTTTTAGAGTTGCATATTCCTTGCAGCTATCAAAACTTCGCGGCTTACGTCGATAAGTACAGCGCCGAAAAGATTGCCGCTAAGGCCGCAGGTGATAAAGCGGCGGAGCAATTTGCTAAGCTGCTTTTGAATAGCGCCTATGGCAAGTTCGCCACCAACCCGGAAAACTTCCAAGAATGGTTTTTGCGTGACCGAACGGATGATGAATGCGAGCAAGCGTTTTTAGTCTGGCTAGGAAATAATAACGACTTGGATGATTTGGACCCGTACAAAGCAAAGCCAGAGATTGACATGGGAACTCTCGAAATCTGGGCGCGAAAGGCGACCCCAAAAGAGAATGCCTATTTTGACGTGGCTTGTGCCGCCAGCATCACCAGCGCCGCCCGAGCGGTGCTCATGCGCGCAATAGCTGGAGCCTATCGGCCAATCTATTGCGATACGGATTCCCTAATCTGCGAGGGTCTGGGCGCTGGGGTGCCTATCGACCGTGCGGCCCTGGGGGCTTGGAAGCTGGAGGAAGAGCCAGACACTATCTATATAGCGGGGCGCAAGCTGTACGCATGCTTCAAGGATGGGGAGCCGGTCAAGGTAGCAAGCAAGGGGGCAAAGCTGAGCCCCCAGGAAATTGCGCGCTTGACAAAGGGCGAAGTTATTGCTTGGGAGTCTGAAGCGCCGAATTTCAAGATGGACGGGCGGACCATGTATGTGAAACGCAACATCCGCGCACGCTATAAAATTGATGCGCAAAACGCTTGACAAGTTTTGTGGAGCAGACAGAATACGTCCTACGCTAGCACGGTGCAGGCGTTCCACCCAAACCCTATAGGACAAAGATCATGACCGAAGCCACCAACGCCCAAAACATCGGCACTTTTGCCAATCCCACGCCAGCAAAGAAAATGTCTGCCAAAACCATCATCGGCGCCGTCAAGGCCGCGATCAAGGCGGCTGGCGGCAAGGCCGATGTGATGAACGAGGAAGGCACTGTCACTGAGCCGGCACAGTTTGTTCCCCTGTTCCGCGCCACCGGCCAAATCACCGGCATAAAAGCCGGCAACTCGACCTTTGGCGAATGGGTTGCCTACGTGGGCGACATCTGGGGTCAGAACATGGTTACCGGCGAGGTGTTCAAGGGTCGAGAGCTTTTCCTGCCCTCTGAGGCGGATATCGTTCTGCGTGAGCCCGTCACTGAGGCTGTGAAGAATGGCGAAATCGTCACCCTGGGCGTGATGATCGAGGCCAAGTTCGCCCGTACTGCGGTCGGCTATCAATACCGCTGCAAGCCGCTGCAAGCTCTGGAGCAGCCGAAATCGGTGGCCCAGCAACTGCTGCAATCGTTCGCGCAGCCGGCGCTGGCCGCCCCCGTGAAGGCTGCCGATGAATCCGGCCCGCAGGAAGGTCAGCCGGAACCCGAGACGGCCAAGAAGGGCAAGAAGTAAGCTCTTGCAATCGGGCGCCCTTGTGGCGCCCTTTTCTTTTTCTGGAGTCAATCATGAATCGTTACCAATTCACCGATGCCACGGCGCCCGCTGGCGTTGAACCTGTCGTAGTGGAGGCCATTAACGAGAGCGTGGCGCGTGAGCAATTTGCGGCCTTCTTTATGGATTACGAATCGTGGGCCGCTGCCGCCGCTGATGGTTTGTGTGACGGGATTACGTGTGAGCAAGTGCAGCCGCATATTCCGGTTACGCCGTTTCCGTTTCAGGAAGTGCAGGACGAAGGCGCTGGCGCTGCTTTGGTCGCAGCAACCGGCGTTCAGACTCTGGCGCAACTCACTGAAAACCTCGGTGCTTTGACTACCGAAGCCATCGGCACGCTGACCCCTCGGGAAATCGACGTGCTTTCCATGGATGGCATCGGGCAGCTTGGGCACCTGCCGGGGACGGAAGCATGAGTGCCGGTGATGTTCATTTTCTTATCGTGGAGGGTGTCACTGTGGAATGCAGTCGAAAACCTTCTGATATTCAGTCGGCCCTGCGAGACGTTGCGCCCGGGCGGCGTTACGAATGGCGGGCTGTGTCTGACAGTGGGCTTTCGCGCACTGTCGGGGGCGGGCGCGTTTTGCCTCACGCGCTTGCCCATAAAAGCTAGCCTAGTTGCCAACTTGCCGGGCGCTCTGGGGGTGCTGCGGGCTTGAGGCAAATTTACTACTGTGAAAACGCCCTATCTGTTGACGGGGCGTTTTCTTTTG
>ERZ724505.1063-NODE-1063-length-15742-cov-20.016383_pt1 | contig 15742 bp, 20 predicted proteins | sample MGYA00376038_ERZ724505 | MGnify/ENA primary metagenome ERZ724505 (study PRJEB28724, sample SAMN07190884) | wastewater metagenome | isolation source: effluent of sewage treatment plant in Hong Hong | place: Hong Kong | collected 2016-03-17 ... | reverse complement strand
TCGCTACGGAAGCCGGTCGAACGTCGCATCGACGTCGCCGGCGCCGAGCGTCGGCCACGGAACCGGCGGGGCAGCCGGCGTCGATGGGGGGCCGCCAGGAGAGCCGGCGGCAAGCGCGGGATCGAACGGCGCGACCGTCGAGACCATCAGCGGCACATGGACCGTGAACGTGATCTGCGCCTCGCCGATGGTGTTCTCGGCGCCGGCGAGCTCAGCGCGGCCGGATGAGAACTCGATGGAGTCCAGCTCGACCTTGTCGATGTGATCGCGGCGAGGCAGCCATTGCAGAAGCGCCTCGGCGACGACCATCGCGTACACGGAACGGCGCTGCATCGTGTCCTCGCGGTCCACTCCGGCGACGACGACCTGCACCGCAAGCTGCCAGCCGCACGACAGCACGCTCGTGCGTGGGTCAAGCTCGGGCTGGCCGTTCGTTCCGAACATGCCGAGCAGGCAGCACGGCAGCGGGTCGGTGCGAATATCGGCGCCGAGACCGACGAGGGGCCGGACCGTGGCGAGCGGCTCGATGGTGCCGGCAGCGACGCCGAGGCGCCGCTCAGCGGCCGCGAGCGTGTACTCCAGGTTGTCGGTGAGGACGGCCATCGCAACGTCCTGCACCTCGTGCGGATAGAGCGCCGGAGGATCAACCCACGTCACGCGATCACCCCGTCCACGATGTACCGCTCAACGCTGCCGGCGATCTCCGCCTTCGTTGTGGAGTCGATCACGACCATGCGGGACGCGCGGCGGCCACGAACGCCCTTAGCGAGCGCCTGGGCGTAGTACACGTCGGAGCGGCCGGCTCGGATGCCCCAGCGCAGCTCGCCGTTGAACGCGGAGAACACCGTGCCGGGCCCGGCGCCCTGCGTGAGGGTGCGCTCGAGGCGGCCGGTGGCGACGAGCGTGCGGGGCGATAGTCCCTCCCGGCGCTTGCGGCGAGCCCACTCCGGGGAGAGGCGCTGCCAGCCGCCGCGCTGAAACTTGCGGCGCTCACCGGCGTTCAGTCGCGCCAGCGTTTCGTTGGAGCGGAGGACGGGCTCAGGGGCTCGAGCGCGGTCGCCAATGTCGTCGAGGCGCTCCACGTTCGCGCGGAGGCCGGAGACCTCGAGGCGGGCGCGCATCAGACGACACCGGGAGGAACGCGCCGAACCTGCGCTTGCAGCTCGGACAGCAGGCCGAGGAACTCGCGGGTCGCGGTCTGCAGCGCCCCGTCCTCGTCGGCGAGGCGACCGGACGCTGAGTCGCGACAGATCAGCAGCACCGCGTACCACGCGGCGGTCTGGCGAGCCAGATCGGCGTAGTCGTCGAGGCGAACGTCGCCTGCACCGACCCGGCCGGCGACGGTTTCGCATGCTGCGGAGATGAACCCGGCGACCGCGGTCGCCGGCGGTGTCGTGTCGGCACCGAACTCGTAGCGGACCCTGCCGGCGTTCACGCCGGCGTCGAGCAGACGGCCACGGGTGTACTCGGGGATCAGTGCGGCGACGTCTCCAAGTGTCGGGCGCCACGGCACGACCGTCGAGCCATCCATCAGTACCGGATCCGTTGCCGGCGACTTGACGCCGTTTCCATCCTGCCAGCGCAGTCGGAACCAGCCGACCTCGAGCGTCGCGAGCGCGGTCGTCACGAGCGTCGGCGCAACGGTGTCCGGTGTCGGGTCGGTCCACGGCAGCGCGTCGATCTGCGTCCACGGGCCGGACGCCGACAGCGACTCCTCTACGAGCACATGGGTCCACGGCACGTTGTCACCGCGCCTGGGTGCGCGCACGTCCTCCCACGATTGCACGAACGTCATCGCATCCTCCCGCCTGCCGAGCGTCCCGGCGACGAAGTAACAGGGCGGCCTCTGGCACGGCTCGCTGGGCGAGCACGCGGCCCGCTGTTCAACATGATCGGCGCGCAGTCCGAGGTGCCAAAGTCGTTGCAGGCCAGTCCTCGACCGGTCTGCAACGCAGCGGCGTCAGTAGAAACGCCGGCGTCGACGGTCGCGAGCAGCTCGACGTCCGCGTCCGGGAACATCCCGGTATCTGCGGACGACCCGGCGTCGACAGCGGCGAGCGCGGCTGCGACGGTTGCGTCGCCGCTATCGGTCGAGGTGCCAACGTCGGTTGCCGCGACAGACGCCGCGACGGCGAGCTCCGCCAGGTCCGTGCCGGTAGCCGTGTCCGCCGCAGTCAGCGTGTGCGCGACTGTCAGCGCCCCGGCAGTCGCGGAGTTACCGGTGTCCGTCGCCTGCAGACCGCGCACCACGTTGGCGGTGCCGGTGTCCGCGGACGAGCCGCCGTCGGTGGTCGCGAGCGCCTCGAGGCTGCTGCCTGGGAACTCGCCGGTATCGACAGACGACCCGGCGTCAGTCGCCTGCAGGGTGATCGCGACAGTTGCGGTGCCGGAGTCATCAGACCCTGCAGAGTCAGTGGTCGCCAGCGTGTGCTCGACGGCCGCTGTGCCGGTATCTGACGCCGATCCTGCGTCGAGGACCTCGAGCGGGTGCTCGACCGCTACCGCGCCAGCGTCTGCCGCGCTCCCGGTGTCCGCGGCCGTGAGTCCGCGGGTGACCGTTGCGGTGCCTTGGTCCGTCGAGGTGCCGGCGTCCGCCGTGGCGAGTTCTTCCTGGTCTGCGCCTGGGAGAACGCCGGTGTCGACCGAAGAGCCTGCGTCGACGGTTGCCAGCGTGACCGCGACCTGGACTGCGCCGACGTCCATCGCAGCGCCCGTGTCGGAGGCGGCCAGCAGACGGCTGACAGCGAGCGTGCCGGTATCCGTCGAGGTGGCCGTGTCCGTCGCCGCGAGGGTGTGCGCGACCGTGACGGCGCCGGCGTCCGCTGAGCTACCAGCGTCAGTGGTTGCCAGCGGCCGAGCGACCGCGAGCTCGGCGGCGTCGGTTGACGTTGCGGCGTCGGTGGTTGCCAGCGCCTGGGCCGAGCCTGCGTCGCCGTCGAGCTGCCCGAAGTAGATCCCGCCGAACGTCGACACCGAGTGTCCGTCCGGTTAGCCGGTGGCGGTGGTGGAGTTCATCTGCTCGTAGTCCGCCCGCATGCAGCCGCGCAGCGTGTCGGCCCACGCCGCCGCGAGCAGCGCATGCCCGGCCTCGTTGAAGTGCATCCCGTCCGTCGCGTACCAGAACGGGTCGGTCAGGTCGGGGATCACGCCGAACATCGGGAGCCTGACGACACGCGGGATGTCGTTCACGGTCGCCCACCCGGCGATCACCTCGTCGATGAGCGCGTTGAAAGCGTCGGCTGCCGCGTACCCGTTGGACGGGTTGAACGCCGCCGCGTTCGGCCATGCCTGCGAGGTCACGGTCGAGTACCCGGCGGAGGTCAGGATGCGGTTGACCTCGGGGATCCCGATCAGCGGCGGGTAGCGGGCCTCGACGCCGATCCAGTCCACACCGACCGTGGCTCCGGCGTCAACGGATACGACCTCGACGACGAGCGATGCAGCCTGCGCGGTCGGCTGCTGCACCCGGACGACGGCGGGCTGCATGTTGCCGTCCCAGCACCGAATCGTCTTCTGAACCCACGATCCGCCGTCGACTTTGGCTCGCACGGTGGCGGTCTGGTTGGCGTTGCCGGTGATGCACCAGCCGACGTTGATCCACCGGCCCGCGTACGGTTGCGCCGTGCCGGTGGCAATCGTGTAGCTGCGAGATGCGCCGGCACCAGACGTGGCGACGAGATAGCCGCCCGACGATGGGCCGTTGCCGTCGGTGATCGCCGTGCTCGTCCAGGTGCCGGTCGTGGCCGTCGTGCTGTGATCGTTGTTCTTGTAGTGCGACCGCATCCTGGCAATCTGCTGATCGAGCGTCTGCTTGAAAGCACCACCGATGCTCGCCACGCTCGCCGTCAAAGCGTCCCCGGCGCCGCACCAGAACACGATCACGCCGGGCTTGTCCGGCATGATCGCCTTCGCCCGCAACACGCCGTCAGAGAACGGCGACACCGTGCTCAACACCGGCCAGCCCTTCACGCCAGGGACTCCCGGACGGCTCTTGATCCCGTCGTAGCACAGCACCCTGCCGTTCGTGCCGTTCACATAGTTGCGGCCATCGTTGCACGACAGCATCTTCGACAGCCTGTAGATCGCCGCGTTGTTCGTCGGATCGGCGCACCCGTCGCCCGTCGCGCCAGAGTGACCGAACCCCATGACCCTCCACGGGTACGCGCTCAGATCGGGGCCAACACCCGGACCTGAGATGGGATGCGCGTGCTTCGTTCCGCTCACGTTCTCACCGCCACGGAGAACTGGTTGGTGGTAGGCGCGATAGCGAAGTACACCGTGCAGGTGTTCGTGCTGGTCGCTTCGACTTTCGTCTCGACGAGCTCATAGGGCGAGCCGGCCTCCCTTACCTGAACGAAGACGTCGCGCGTCCCGAGGTTGTGCGTCACGACATAGGACAGGTCGGTTCCGTTGCCAACGGTGGTGCTGTACGAAGACAGAGCGTTGACAGCCGTCTCCACGTCGGTTAGTGCCTTGGCGGTGATCGCAGCAGCGCACTGGTCGCCGGCAACGATCGACCTGGCCGTAGACCCTTCCTGGGCCCGCGTGATCGTGAGCGTGTCAGTCGACTTCGCCGTAACGCGCACGACCTCGGCATTCGACGACAGCGCACTCACACCGCTCTGCCAGATCACCGCGTTGAACGGCGGCGTCGGGAACCGAGCACCATGCCCGGCAGTGAGCACGAGCGACGTGCCAGACGTCGCTGGTGACGGCGCGGTCGCGACGGTGCCGTACGCCCAGTTCTGATGCGCGTCGAACACCGTCGGCACAGCGCTAGTCCTCGGTCTGCGTCAACGCCCCGATGGCGAACGAAGCGGTGTCACCCGAACCGATCGTCTTCGATGCGGTCAGCGGCGCCCACCGCAGCATGTTCCCGCTCGTTGACGCGTCGAACGTGGCGTAGTGCGTCACGGTTCCCCACGACGCGGTCGCGGTCGGGAACGTGACGGCCGCAGCGTTCGACGTTGACCCGCCAGAGGCGGCGGCCCACGTCGCGCCGGAGGTCGCGACGCGCGCGTACGACCCGCCCGAGACTTCAGTGCCGCCGCCGGCGTCCGACGGCGCCGCGGTGAACAGCGCGACGTAGGCGGTCGGCATCGTGAACGACGTCTTGCCGTTCAGGTGGTCGAGGATCTTGTTTTCGGCGTAGTCGCTCTTGCTCATTGGTAGTCGCTCCTTCAGAGGAGGTTGATCTTGGCCTGCGTGACGTCGGTGTTCTGCTCGGTGTCGGCCAGCGTCCGGCCCTTCGACCCAACGCTGTAGGCAGCGTCGTCGGACCATACCGCCACCCTGGTCTGCTCCGGGATCGAGCTGTAGTCGGCGGCGACGATGATCGGGGAGATGTGGCCCTGGTCCCACAGGTCGAGGCCCGCGACCTTGTTGCCTGTTTGCGCGTCGTAGATGTCGTCAAGGAACGCGAACGCGCCGGCGGTCGCGTCGTACCGAACCTGACCGTCATCGCTCACCCCCTCCAAGAATCGTGCGCGCAGGCGCCCCCGCCCGTCCCGGGGCGAGGGCACCATGAGCACGCGGCCGAACTACTCGACGATCTGCACCTGAGCGACCGTCGTCGGGTCCGGCTTGTCCTCGTTGTCGCGGTACTCGCCGACGGAGGCGGCGGCCTCCGGCTCGACGTGCTCCACGACCTCGGGCTCCGGCTCCGAGACCGTCTCCTCCACGGCCTCGGCGTCCTTCTTCTTCGCCGCCATCAGACGGCGTTGGTGATCGCGACGAACGCCCGGTTGAAGTCGTGCGCGACGAACCCGCCACGCATCTCCCACAGGATGCCGGTCTTGTTCTGCTGCCACAGCCGGTGGTCCGTGCCGGACACATTGACCGTTGCGTCCGTGGACACCTTGCGGCGCACCTCGTTACGCATGGCGAACAGCGCCTGCGTGAAGTCGCCGACCACGGCGACGACACGGCCGGCAGCGGCAGCGCCGCCGAACGTCTGCAGGTTCGTCGTGCGAGCGACGGGCAGCCCCCAGATCTCCGGCAGCGTCGCAGCGGCCTGGAACCCGGGGTAGTACAGCGGCTGCGTCGCATCGAGCGCGGAGCGCGCACCACGGAGGTGCGTGCCGACGTCGTTCGCGGCGATCACGCCGGTGGCCTGGTAGCCGTTGGCCTCGATGAGACCCATCGCGGCGGACACGGCGACGCCCAGGGCGTCCTGGGAGGTGCCGAGCTCGACGGTCTGCGAGGTCTCGGACAGCTCCGAGTTGAACGGCGACACGACCGTGCCGGCCGACGTGCGACCGAGCGCGTTGGAGTCGACCCAGTCGGCGAACGCGGCACGGATGTCCTCGTCGATCTTCTGGATGAACTGGCGGCCCTGGTCGCCGGCGTCGTCGATCATCTCCTCGGTCAGCAGGACGATGCCGGCTGCCTTGACGATGTCGAGCTGCACCTCGGCGAGCTCAGCGCCGGTGACCGGCTTGTCCGCGCCTTCCGCGGTCGTCGCGACCGTCGGGCGGCCGACGTACTCCGTGTACTTCTCACGCTTGCCGCTGACGATCTGCGTGCGGAGACCGGGCATCTGCAGGACCGCGGAGCGACGAGCGATGCCGCGGTCGAACGTGAGGCCGTTCTGGTGGTCAGGGACGAGGTAGCCGCCGGCGGCCGCTGTGCCCTCGAGCAGAGGAATCTGGTTAGCCATTGCTGGCCCTCCTTGGATGGGTGTGGTTGCTCATTGGTGGGGGAACTGACCTGGCGCCCGATAACGCCCGGCGGCGGCGATGCGGTCAGGCGATTCGGGAAGTAGGGGCTGCGCCCGCCGGGCCCGAGAGGACGGAGCGCCGGCGGGCGCGGGGGGGAGCTAGTTGATGGGCGCGGACGTCCAGGAGGACGCCTGCGCGGCACGGACCTGCGCCAGCAACTGATCAGCGGCAGGGTCGCCTTGATCGGCCTGCTGGGCGGCAGCGGCCGGGTTCTGGCCGTTGTCGAGAACGCGCTCGAGTTTGCGGCCGGCGGTGTCGTCGGTCGCCTTCACGAGGTGCGGAGCCGAGTCGGCGAGCGCCTTCACCTCACGTTGCGCGGCGGCCGGCGTCTTCACGTCGAGACTCGAGAGCCTGGCGACGGCGTCCGACGGGTCGATGAACCCGATGGCGGCGGCGGCGTCACGAATCATCGACGAGCGACGAGTGGACTCGACGAGCGCGACAGCCTCGTCGCGCGCGCGCTGAGCCTCAGCGGCAATGGCGAGAGCGTCGTCGCGTTCGGCGAGAGCGCGCTCCGCCTCCGACTGGCCCTGGCGTTGCAACTGCTTGAGTTGCTGCTCGAGCGTGCGAGCACGCTCGGCTTCGGCCTGCGCCTTCTCGTTGACTTGCCGGAACCGTTCGTATGCGACGGTTTCCTGCTCGGAGGGTGCCGGCGAGGACGCGGGAACAGCGGGCGGTGCCGCGGCGGCGTCCGTGGGAGGGGTGGTAGCGGCGTCGGTCATGACTTCGCTCCCCTCGACGGCTTGGCGAGGGCTTTCTGCCGGCACTCGGGGTGCCAGAGGTGCCCCTCCTTGTCGACGGTGGCCTCGCCCCCGTAGACGGTGTCGTTACAGCCCTTGCAGTCGCCGATGGCGACAGACGTGGGATCGATCATGGGTATTGCCTCCTCGCCCGATAACGCCCGGCGGCGGCGAATGGATGGCTATATGGCTGGATCAGGAAGTGGGAACGTCCGGGGTCGGCAGCGCTTGCCGATCCGGGGTCGTGCGGTCCGACGGCGCGGCAGCGCGATTGTCGGCCGGGGCAAGCTGGGCGTGCGGGACGCGGAGCGCATCGGCGTCCGCGACGGAGTCCGGCGTCGCGAGCCCGAGGGACTCGCGGGCCTCCGAGACCGACAGCAGGCCGTTGGTGAAGCCGTGGACCGCGGCCTCAAGCTCCTCGCGGTACGTGCCGCGCAGCAGGTCGGACGAGTCGAACCGGACGCGGAGGTCACGCCATGCCGGCTCGGGGTCGATGAGCTGGCGTTGCAGGACGTGCTCGAGCAGCCGCGTGTGCGGAATCAGGGAGCGATGCAGCGACCGGGAGCGGTCCTCGAACTGCACGCCGCCGCCGGCGTCCTCGAAGTCGGAACGGCGGACACCGAAAGCGCGGTACACGTCGTCCGCGACCATCGCGCGAGCGTCGAGCACCTGCGAGTCGGCGACCGACATCGAGAACGTCTTGAAGTCCATACCGCCCTTGAGGACGGCGACCTTGAACTGGTTGTCGACGCCGCCATAGGCGTTCATGAACGCGGACTTCATGGCCTCCATGCCCTCGTCATCAGGGAGGTCCTCGGGGCGCGTGTCGGACGGATAGACGAGGAACCCAGAGAGCCGGAGCCCCTGCCGGTACTGCGCCTCAAGGGCGCGGTTCGCAGCGTCCGCGACTTTCACGGCCGTGGAGAGCGCGCCGAGCGGCGATACCCCGATGGGCCCGGCGGTCGGGGCGCTCCACGCGAGGTGCACGACCTCGGACGGGTTGATGGCCTTCTCCTCGCCCGTCTGCGTCGTGGACCACAGGTCTACCGGGCCGCCGTAGGTCGCCCAGGCGGATACGTGGCGCCAGTCGAGCGGGAGCAGCGCCGAGGGGGTCGCTCGAGCGTTCTCGCGGTACTTCACGACGAGGCCGTTCCCCTCGACGAAGTACGGGTTGTAGAACCACTGCAGCGTGTCGATCAGGCCGAACCCTGGGGCCGGCTCGCGCAGGAGCTTCTCGAGCGTCGTGTCTTTCTCGCGTTGCCACGAGCCGTCGTCCTGTCGGCGCTCGACGACGATGTCGGTGGTCGAGAGCGTCTGCACGAGGCGCGACCACACAGAGAACACGATGGGCGACTCGGCGACCACGTCCGAATAGGACACGAGGCGCTGATACCGGCCGTCGGCGAGGACGATGGAGTCAGCCTGCGGCAGAGCGCTGACAATCTGATTGCCGCTAACGCGGCTGCGGCGCGCGTCGAGGCGAGCAAGCGCCTGCGCGAGCGATCCGAGAACAGTCATGAGGACTCCCAGAAGTCGATGCCCGGAGCGACGCGGCGCTCATCAACTGGCGGGTTGAAAACGATCCAGACGGCCATCGCGAGTGCGGCGGCACCGTCCATCGGGCGTCCGTCAGGTGGCTGCGTGAGCCGCCAGCGGCGCCCGAACCGCGACGCGCGGGACGCGGCGGCAAGAACATGTGAAGTGAGCTCCGGCTCGTTCGCGTGCCGGACCTGCTGCTGATCAACCAGCTCCGCGAGCAGCATGGAAGCCTGCTCGAACGGGGCGCCCATCCCAACATCGACCGTGGAGATCGCGTGGCGTTCCTCGAGCACCTCGGCGACGTAGCCGCCGCCGTAGTGGCGGTCGAACGCGACGATGGCGCCCGGCCACCGTTCGATCATGGACTCGAGGATGCCGATGGCGTCGCTCATGCGCTTCGGGCGCGACACCCCGGACGGTTGAAGGATGCGCGCGCCGGCAGTGACGACCCGGCCGTCCTCGTTGCGCCACGCGGGCACGAGCGCTGTCGTGTCCCAGGAGTCGGATGCGTCGAGGCCGATGACGACACCCTCGGCGCCGCGCGGGATAGCGAGATCCTCGCGGGCGCCGGCGGCCCACCCGACCCGGTCGATCGCCGGGTGCGCCTGCACAACCCACTGGTTGCCGTGCTGGCGCTGGAACGTCCAAGGCTCCGAGGAAAGCGTTTTCAGCGACCGCCGAAGGTTGTCGATCTTGATGAACGAAGCCGGGTTCGCCTTCTTCACCTCGGCGAGGTAGACGCCAAGCTCGCGGCGGTACCGCTCCTGGTCCTTCGGCGACGAATCCGGCTTCGCCGGCATCACGACCTCGTCCGGCAGCGCCCACTCGTGCACCACGAGGTCGCCGTCCGCGTCGATGCCGCGCCGGTAGTACTCGCCGCGACGATCGGCGGTCACGACCGCGCCGGCCTCGACGTCGGTGGCGCGCGCGAGCCGGCGGCCGAGCGCAGAATCGAGGTTGTCGCCGGCCGTAGTGACGATCACCGTCGGCACGATCCAGCCGCCGTGCGACTTCTTCTGCGCCTTCGACTGGAGCGTGGCCAGAGCGGCGCCGTCGTCCTCGTGGCGATGCAGCTCCTCGACCAAGATCAGATCGGGAGTCTCGCCCTCGACCGTCGAGCCGCCGCGGCCGCCCGAGCGGCGCCCGGCAGACACGACGAGGATGCGCGACCTGTCGAACGTCGACTTCAGCCGGCCGAGCCCGTACTCCTGGGCTTCCCAGAGCTGCGACAAGTCGCGGGAACGCTCGACGAACCCGGCGGCGGCGTCGAGCGCGTTCCGGCCGTGGCCGCCGAGACCGCCGAGGATGAAGATGCGCGAGTTCGCGCGCACATACGTGCCGCAATGGAGCGCGAGCGCTCCGAGCAGCATCGACTTCCGCTGCCCCGTCGGAAGAAGCCACAAATTCTCGACGACCCCGTCGAAGTAGTCCGCGAGCATCGTCAACTCGTGGTCCTCGAGCACCAACGGGCCCAGCCCGTTCGGCAACTGCAGCGACGCGCAGAACCGCTGGAAGTGATCGAGGGAGTGCTTCTCCAGCGACCGCTCCGGCGTCCAAACAGCCAACGACGAGCTAGAGGCCGGCCTGGTCGGTTGGGGCGCCATTGCCACCTCCGGCAGTCGGGCGGCCAGCCGCAGACGGTGGCTGTCCGTACACGTCGGGGTCTTGGCGGACGAGCAGCCACGCAGCGGCCCGCCAGTCCTTCGCGCCAGCACGGGCGACGAACGTCACGTTCCGGGCGATGCCCTCGGCCTTCGCGCGCGCAATGGCATCCGCGAACGTCTTGTAGGGCTCCTCGCCCTCAGCGCCGCGCTCGAGCCACCGATACACCGTGGACCGGCCAACGCCGGCGACCGCCGCAGCGGTCTCGATCAGAGAGCCACCCTTCACGATGGCGACAATCTGACCCTGAACCTCGTCCGTCAGGACAGAGGGGCGCCCGCCCATCGGCGCGCCGAGGTGCTGGGCACAGAACTGCTCTCCGGCGAGCGCCTTCTTGCGGCACTGGCGGCCGGCACGAGTCGTGCCGCTACACGCCGGCATCGAGCTTCACCGCCTGCAGGCCGGTATGGCGCTCCCAGCGGTCCACGATCACGTCGCAGTAGCCGGGGTCCAGCTCCATCAGCCGGGCATGCCGCTTCAGATTCTCGGCGGCCAGGAGCGTTGTGCCCGACCCGCCGAACGGGTCATAGACGACCTCGCCGCCGCGAGAGCTGTTGTCGACCATCCGCTCGAACAGCGCGGTCGGCTTCATCGTCGGGTGCTCCCGGCTCGCAGACGGCCGGTCGACCTCCCAGACGGTGTCCTGCTTGCGGCCACCGTAGAAGACGTGTGCGGAGCCCGGCGCCCAGCCGTAGACGACGTGCTCGTGGCCCTCGACGAACGGCTCGCCGGCAGGCAGCTCGGACGGCTCGAAGACCGGGTCGGCGCCAGGCGTATGACCATGCAAGATCGCCTCGTGCCGGTAGTGATAGTCCGACCGCCCGAGCACGAACCGATCCTTAACCCAGATCAGCACCTGCCGCAGAGCGCCGGCACCGAGCGCAACGTCGGGCGCCTCGAGGAACCAGCGCAGCAGCTCGCCGGGGGGCACGGTCGCGTAGAACACGCCCCCTGGCCGGAGACCGGACGCCTTCAACGCGGCGACGAACAGATCCCTCGTCTCGGCCGGCGACAGAGAGTCGTTCTCGATCTGCATCGCGTCCTTCGTCTTGCCGACGTACGAGACCCCGTAAGGCGGATCCGTGACGATCAGATCGACCGGGCGACCATCGAGCAGACGAGCAACGTCCTCCGGAGAGGTCGAGTCGCCGCAGAGCAGCCGATGCGGCCCGAGCTCGAACAGATCACCCGGCTTCGAGGACGGCTTCGCCGGCACCGCAGCTGGCTCCGTGTCCTTCCCCGGAGTGCGCTGCACCTCGCCGACGAGGTCCGCCAGAAAAGCGTCATCGAACCCGGTGCCCTCGAGCGACGGCAGCGACTCCAGCAGCTCAAGCAGCACCGAGTCGTCGTACCCCGCGAGATCTGACGCCCGATTGTCGACGAGCGCGATCCGAGCCGCGGCCTCGTCGTCCACATCGACGAACGTCGCCGCGAGCGACTCCCAGCCGAGCTGACGAGCAGCCGCCAACGTGTGATTACCGGCCAGCACCTCCATCGTGCGCTTGTTCACGACGACAGGCCGGTACTGGCCGTTCAGCTCGAGCGAGTCGACGATGGCAGACACGTCACCACGCCGAGGATTCCGCGGATACGGCTTCAGATCCTCAACGGGCACCTCGAGAGCGCGCAGCGTTGCGGGAATCGCCGACACGGACACCTCCAAAAAACGGTTGGTGGACTAGAAAACTCAGAATAATTTTTCTTGCGCGAACCCCCCCGTCGCACCTACCCCAAACGGCTAGGCCGGTGCTGCAGAGCCCTACCCCGTCTTGATGCTGAGACGCCGCTTCTTCATGGGATTGGGGATGTTCTCTAGATCGCCAGCCGCTGCGTACTCGGCGAGCAACGGGTCTAGGTCGCGCGCAATGAGCCGCAGGAGCATGTGTCGTAGTAGCGGCGTGCTGTGTTTCGATGAGTTACAGGAGGTGCACGCGCCGGTGAGGTTGTCATGCTCGTTAGTGCCGCCGCGCGATGACGGGTCGATGTGGTCGATGGACCCGGCCGGCTCGCCGCAGTAGGCACAGGGGTCTGCCTTGAGCGCGTGATAGTACGCGCCGCGGTATCGCTCGACTGGCTCGGGCGGTATCCATCTGCACCGTAGGTCGAGAGAGCCGGCGTTCTTCTCGGCATTGATGATGTGGCGAGCGCCAGCCCAACTGCAACCTGAGCTGCAGTAACGGCGGGAGCCCGTGGTCACGAAGGACGTACCGCACCACGCGCAGGGGCGGTGTGGCCCCCTGTCTTCTTTCCTGGCCTTCTCCTTGTGGAGCCGGCAGCAGTAGCGGCGCCTGCCGCCACGAGGGAAGGTCTCGTCGCACTTGCTGTAGTCGCATGTCCGTTCCGTCATTGGGGCCAATACCTTTCTCAGATGAAGCCGGGTGTGGCGCGGCGGACGGGCGGGTCGTCGGTGCGGGTGCGGTGGGCTGGTTGCCAGCCTTCGCGGTTGCCTTTCGAGCCGTTGCACCAGGCGCAGGCGGGCACGAGGTTGTCGATCTTGTTGGTGCCGCCCTTCGAGACGGGCCGGACGTGGTCGACGGTGGTGGCTGGACGCGGGCAGTACGCGCAGGTGGGCTGGCCTTCGAGGACGGCGGCTCGGTTGCGGCGGTACTCGGCGTCTTGGGCTCGGGTGGTGGGTGAGCGTGACGCGCGGCCGTGGGGGGTGCACGGGTCGCAGTAGCGGTCGTTCGTGGTTGGCTTGCCGCAGGTGCTGCAGGTGCGGTAGGCGGGCACGAGCTGCCTCCGTGGGTAGGCGTGAAGGTTCGCCCCAGCGGGTGGGGCCACAGCGCGCGTGGCTCGGTGGCCGGTGTGGGTGGACGCGCTGAAGATTGCGGGACCGTCCGAGGGTTCGCGCAGAATGGCTGCAATGCCTTACAGCGACCCAGAGAGACAGCGGGAATACCAGCGCGAGTGGAAGGCGCGGCGCCGGGCGATGTTCACGGACGGCGTGGTATGCGGCGAGTGCGGCGGTGAGCCTATCGACTGGCATCACCGTGACCCGTCGACGAAGATCGATCATCGGATCTACTCGTGGTCGGTCCCGCGCATCGAAGCCGAGCTAGCGAAGTGCGTTCCGCTCTGTCGGCAATGCCACAACGCAATCCACAACCCTCGCGGGCCGATCCCGCACGGCACTCACTCGGGCTATTCGCATCACGGCTGCCGCTGCACAGAGTGCAGGGCGGGCACGGCGGCCTACGAACGGGAGCGGCGCCGGAGACGGAAAGCGGGACCGGGAATCGAACCCGGGCGTCACGCCGCATGAGGGCGTGCGAGCACCGTGCCTTCCCGCTGAGGGCCGGCGCGAGGCAGCGCGCGCCGGCGTGGGTTCAGGAGCGTGGCGCTTGACGGGCGTGGGCGCACGGAGGACTACGGTCCTTGTGCACTCCCGCGGGGGTCTGGCGGGCTACCTGAACTCGCTGGGCAGGGTGTCAGTACTGGCGGACGGATCGGCTGGACTTTCCCGCGAGCGGACAGCCAAGTGAGCGGCGCGCAGCGGGCGGACCTGCACTCAGCGCTGCATTCGACGCGGATCACGCTGCCGTTCTGGGTTACCCAGAAGTGAACCGACGTGAGACCGTCCGGCGCGGACATCACAGGTCGACGCTCTGTGCATCGAGGATGGCGGCTTGCAGCTCGGCGATTAGCTCGCGGGCTTGGCCGGGTGCCAGCAGAAAGCGTGCGTGGCGGCGGCTGCGAGCGGGGTGCTGCTTGCCGGGCCGGGAGGGTGGCCGGTTGGTCATGCCTTCGAGGTCGAGCAGCACCCCGACCTCGCCTCTGGGTTGCGCGACGAACGCTGCTGCGCCTAGCGCGTCGAGCAGGATGGCCTCGCCGTTGCGGAGGTCCTCGATCATGCCGCCAGCTTTCGTTCGAGGCGTGCGATGCGGTCCTCGATCACGCGCCGGTCCTTCCCGACCTGCACGCCCTGCTCGCCGGCGAGCTGCTCCAGGCGTCCGAGAGCGGCGCGCAGCTCCGCTGTCGCCTCACGCGCCCTGGCAGCGTCGCGGGCACGCGCGTCGTCGGTGAACACGGCGAGCGTCGCGTCGTCGACCGCCGCGCCCTCTTCCTCGACCGCCAGCCGCGGGTCATGGGTGTAGCCGCGCGCGTTGTCGTCATCCGCACGCTGCTTCAGCGGGAACCCCGCGGCGTCGACGAGCTGATGTCCGGTCGCGCGCGATGACCGGGCGAGGAACCGGTCCTGCTGCTCGCGGTCGAGCGTGACGCGCAGCGACCATACGGGCCGCTCAAGCCATCGCTCGAAGTAGCCGATCAGCTCGGCAGCGGTCAGGTCGGACACGGCGTCCGCATCGAGGCGCCGGACGCGCTGGTCGTGCAGCGCCAGGAACCGGCGCTGGAACTCCGTCGAGGTAGGGGCGCCGTGGTCGAGCGCGGCGCGGACGTCGCCGGCGGGCACGAGGTCACCGAGCAGCGAGAGCTGCGGGCGCTCGAGTACGTGCACGCGGCAGACTGCCCGCCCGCCGGTGTGGCGCATCACCGGCAGCGTGTCGCCTCGCCGGCAAGGTGCGGGTTGGTCACCGCGCGGCACCTTGACGGCGCGCGTCACCTTCCCGGCTATCAGTGCCCGCCAAGTCAGCGTGTCCATCGTCAGGCGCCCAGAGCCGCGCTCGCCCTCTGAGCGCCGACGGGCGGCGCCGGGAGAAGGGTTGAGGACGGCGTGCCCGGCCTTCGTGAGCTTGTAGCGCGGGCCGCTCTCGACGAGCAGCCCGGCGGCGGTGAGAGCGACCCGCTCGGGTAGCAGATCCCATGACGAGCGAGCCTCCGCGACCTCCAAGAGCGCCTCGAGCTGCCGGTCGGTGACGTTCATGCTGCAGCCCTCCAAGAGTCAGCCGGGGCACGCTCGACCCAGCGTTGATACTCGCCCTGGAAGATCGCGTCGATGGTTTCGAGGCGGCCGCCGCGGTACTTGGCGACGCGCACGACACCCTCGGGCTCCATCTCGAGCGTGCGGCGGTCCTGCTCGCGCCACACGAACAGGACGTTGTCGGGGCCGTTGCCGAGCTCCGCGCAGTCCTTGATGTCGGCCATGCCGGGCACCGGGAACGTGCCATCGGCGCGCTGCCGGTT
>ERZ724505.1062-NODE-1062-length-15749-cov-16.358545_pt1 | contig 15749 bp, 18 predicted proteins | sample MGYA00376038_ERZ724505 | MGnify/ENA primary metagenome ERZ724505 (study PRJEB28724, sample SAMN07190884) | wastewater metagenome | isolation source: effluent of sewage treatment plant in Hong Hong | place: Hong Kong | collected 2016-03-17 ... | reverse complement strand
CTCGATAGCAAACCATGACCCTTTCAAACCGCACAAAACGCAGTCGCAACCCTTGGTCTTGAACGTGAACAGCCGAAGGCCGTTAGTGTGGCAGGGAACCCCTAGTAACAAAGGTCGCTGGTCCGGTTTCTTCGCCCCCGTGATCAGAGGAAGAACATCCTCGATAGGGAGCCGGGCGTACCGATGCAGCTTACTTCCCATTTCGCTCTCCTTCGAGTCGGCCCTTGGCCTGGGCCTCCTGCCATACCTTGGCCGTTCCCTGCCGACAACTGGTTGTACAGTGAGGGTAGGTGCAATAGGCCCCCAGACTCTTACACGAGAGGTTGTTCTCAGGAATCATCTCCAAGGGCTTCTGAGGGGTCTTGGGGCTGTCTTCGGGTTGACTTGGAGGCTGGGTAGCTTCGTTGGTGATTTCGTACTGGAAGACCTCGTGAAGCCGTTTCCGGACCTTGTGGAGATCTACTCGTTGGCCGGAGTTAGAAGTTCCGGTCTCAGCCACGTCTAGCTGGCCCTTGAGCCAGAAACAAAACTCGGCAGGAGTACTAGCAACGGAAAGTGACGTTGCCTGGGGGGATAACGGAGGTGTGGTCGGGTTCATGCTTTTTCCCAGAGTGAATATCGGCCAAAACCCCCTGAATTGCTTCGGGGTAGGAACGGTCGATGTGGTCTTTGAAAACCGTTCTCAGGTTCTCTCTGATAGTGGCGGTCAGGTGGTTGGGTACTTGCCGTGGGCCCGTGGCTTCTAGCACTGAAGACAGCCAAATTGCGTATTCAGAAGGTGACATATTAGCACTTGATCTTGACGGCCTGAGGGCCGGTGTCTACCCTATCAAACAGGGGAACCGGGCGGGGAGCAACGGCCTCAACCTGAGGGTTGTAGTCGCGGCTTTTTTCGTAGGCCATGGCCATGTTGAGGTGATTGTTGATGGTCTTGACCTGTTCATCGGTCAAACTGGAGGGGTTTGCCAGTTCAAAGAACCCTTGTAGCCAATAGCAAAATTCGACATAGGTCATACGTGTCTTTCAGAAGCGTTGTAAAAAAAGCCGTCACGTGGACGGCTTTCAGGGCTGATGCCTTGGATCAGGCAGCAGAGGCCGCAGCCGGTGCTGTCCAGTCGGCCGGCACTTCGTCCAGCTTGGCTTCCTTGATGTCCTTAGGCACGGGGATGCCGATCAGCTTCTTCAGGGGCCAGGAGCTGTTGCCTGCCAGCATGTAGTCCTTGGCCTTGGCCAGGGCAGCCAGGTTGGCTTCGGCGGTTTCCAGTTGGGTCCGCAGATCGGTCTGGTGGCCCACGTTGGAGATGGCGGCAGCTTCGAAGCCGGCGACCAGACTGGCGATGGCAGCAGCTTCTTCAGCGGTCTTGCGCTTCATCAGTTCGGCCTGGGCAGCGTTGGCCATCTGGACGGCGTCGCCGATGTTGACGCCAATACCGGCCAGCAGGGCAGAAGCGGTCGGGTTGGCACGCAGGATGTCGATGTTCATAGTGGAAAACTCCTTCAGTTGAAACAAACTAACAAAACCCCATGTTTTGCTAGCCACACGCTTGGACGGCCACGCCGACCAGGCAATGTCGAGGCACTTGTTTAGCCAGTTTGACACCTTTTAAAGGTGGTGTTGTGCGAACTGGTCCTTCACCTAACAGGAGTAAGGAGTCTTCGAAAAACCTACCCGTCAGGTCGCTGGGTTACACCATGCTTATTTCATCCCGCTCGTTACCTCGGGATACTATACCTACTTAGGTGAACCTACGTGGATTCGAACCACGACTTAGGCGTCGATCTTCTCTCAGTTCGAAGACGTTATGTCGCCCGGCTTCAGGCGCGTCACGGAGCGTTTCTGGGCAAGCCGTAGAACCCATACATTTACCCCGTCTTCTATCCTCCTGAGAGGGCTTCGCGCTTAGCCTTAGACCTTGAGCTATAGGATCTTTCTTCCCGCCCACTTGATTAGACGATAGGTTCACCTAAGTAGACAAAACCCCACCCCGGAGTAATCCAGGGCAGGGTCTTATGACAGCGCGGTTGTGCTCAGTCGACGATGGCGTTGGCCAGCAGTTCAGCGAAAGAGCTGTACTGGGCCGCTTCGTCGATGGTCTTGACGTCGACGATGTCGAACTTCGCACCCTTGGCCTGCAGGCCGTCGTCCAGCGTGTTCAGGAACTTGGTGGCAGAGGCATCATCGCCGACCTGGATGAACAGCACCGTGCAGTCGTTGTCGTTCGTCTGGGCGTTGGCCTTGGCGATCAGGGCCTGCATGGTGGCTTCGGCATCGCTGACTTCGCCGTCCAGGAACACGATGATCAGGTCCTTCTTGGTTGCCTTCTCGGCGATCTTGAACATGGCGTTCAGGGCCGGAGCCAGGTAGGTGCCGCCGCCGACGGACTGGGAGTTCAACAGGCCGTCGATCTTGTCGGCCGTCACGTTCTCGTACATCGGGAACTTGTTGCCGCCGAAGAAGCCCAGGGCGATGCCGTCGTCGTCGATCTTGCAGGCCAACTTGCAGAAGTCGCGCAGGGTTTCCTGGGCGTAGGCCCAGCGGCTGGGACCCGAGGGGTTGTTGCTGCGTACGGGCTGCTCCATGGAGCCGGTGATGTCGCAGAGCACGTGCATGTCGTATTCGCTCAGCTTGGCTTCCAGACGCCGGATCAGGGTTTGAGCTGCGTTTGCAACCGGGGTTTGGGTGTCAGTGGACATGAAGATTCCTTCGATGGATTTGGGTGTGATATTGAACCGCTCACACCCATAGCGGTCGGGTCGAACGACCCAGAGATAGGCAGGTCCTGCGAAGGGGTACAGGCAGAGACACATCATTGATTTAAGATGACGTATACCCGCCGGAACTCCTCGGTCTCATATAAGGAATGAACTGAGGCCCTCAGAGGCCGGTGTGTCAGTGGTTGTCCCCGCTGAGCCGGCGTTTAGGGGCTTGAGAAAGCCGCTTGGTGTCGGTCTCGTACGAACCCCCAGTCAGTCAACGATGAATTTGCTCCGTCCCCCGTCGTCAGGGTTGTCCGTATTCTTCTCCGGACTGCTTCGCAGGTTGCCAAAATTTGGTAGTACGGTTTACCCGTTAGGGCTTCTGTTGCCAAGCTAACCGTACCAGAAACACTCCGCACTAACTAAACCCCGAAGAGCCTAGTCAGGTGCCGCAGCCGTTTTTAGGCGGCGCGGCGGGCGTATGCAAACTCATCGTTAGCATTTATGGTTTTGTCACTTTACGGTGTTTACATACCGAGTTGCCTCGTAAGCCTACTAAGTCCCAGTCGATTGCCGGTGCTGCCCCAGGGGAAAAACACTTGTAAGTGCGTTTCTGGTGGAGCAGGGGAGAGTCGAACTCCCGTGTTGGAACGGTTCTTCAAACGAAGTTTACAACCATTGGAAGGCCACGAATGGACCCCTCCGCCAGCAGGAAAAGCCGAAGCTCCTCCTACATGGTTCTTATACCAGATTACTATCTAGGTTTGTAAAAAGAGAATTAGGGGTTGATTTTATTCTCTTTCATTGGTTGCGCAAGTAGGACTCGAACCTACGGCCTCCGGGTTATGAGCCCAGCGATCTACCAACTGATCTATTGCGCGGAATAAGTGCGCCCCTCAAGTATCACTACGCTACGTCTCCAACGCCTAGGTCGAACTGACCGGGGCGAAGGTGATCACCACATCGCTGTGGGCACTGAGTCTCGTTCTCAGCCATCTTGAGGGTCGGCTTTGGGTTTCGTTTTGACAGAGGTCTGTCTAACGCCGACCGGGAGGACAGCGCTACCTGATTGTCATTTAGTAAGTTTGGACAGAACAAACTAGGCCGGAGGCTCTCTGACCGGACGAAGGTTCCGGACAGATAGCATTACAGGAAGATTACTGGCTTTACGGTCACCTCCCTGTACATTACTTATACCAACTAGCGCACGGTGAATCTAAAAAAAGCCCCGAGGTTCGGAGCTCTTATTTTAGTGTAGTGAGCCGCCTAGTCCACCAAGGTTACCTCCTCCGGATCCTCCTGGAAAAGGCTTCTTGCTGCCTACGATCACTACCCCGTTGAGGTCCTCGTCCTCCCACGGTTCGTCGGGATCTTTGCCAAGAAACGCTCTGAGCATACTTTGTAGCTCCGGAGGCAGGGTCTCAAGGTCTTCCGCCTTGGTGAACTCCTCCCCTAGGCTGTCATCTTTAAAGGAGGGGGGTTGAAGAAAATCAGGGGCCACTACTCGGCTTTTAGGGAAAGGCATCTTCTTGGCTTTTGACAAGCTGAAGATGTCATCGAACGACCTGGACTGCCCACCGGAGGGGCCTTTGGTTAGACCTGGTTGGCTCGAGGCCACTTTCTTAGGGGGAGTCGCGAGCTCGGGCTCTTGCGCATTCTCCTTAATCAAGCGCTCTTCCAGCTCGTCCATGATACCCCATAGATTTGGATTGCTAGCGATCACACCGGCTCTAAACCCTTCAAACCAACGCATAAATTCACGGCTGACCATTGAGTATTTCCTTTGCTGTACCGATGGTTACGTCCAAAATCTCCTTCTCGACCTCACCCGGGCGAAGGGGATCACTTGTAATCAGTTTTATCCCTTTCAAGATCCCTTGTTCAACCCGTATCACGGAGCTGGGCCGGATCAGGACAGGACCGATCTGTACAAATTTGTCTCTATGGACAACCAGCTGGGAGTGGGCGGCTATAGCCTCCCGATGTTTAACTTCTGCCATTTCTAAAGACTTTTCGGTTATAGGTAGCGTCACGTTGTTAATTTCCTTTTTCTAAAAGATAGCTGTTACTTATTACTTTGAAGCTGAACGCCCCATCCATTGACTCAAAGACTACGCCCTCTCGGGTCTCGGCATTAAGAGAAGCTCCTTCCGCAAAAGCCAGAAACTCTGCTATTGACGGAAACTTTGATAGGTCGTCTATGCCCAGACTGGGTACTTGATACAGCGTAGCTCCTGCAAGTCGCAGATCGGCTACAAGAGTAGAGCGTTCATCCCGTGAAAGATACTTGTTAGTATCTATGTCATATGCTTTAAACAGGTAGTACTCTAGCTTCGACAATTTCTCACGGTTCTTCTGAATTCCTGGACCCATCAGCTCGCCTTGGAGCGCTATGTTTCGACCAAGCTTCTTAAGGGCCTTGTCTAAGTTGTTACCTAAGACTACGGACCAGAATGCATTGTCCTTGTCCCTTTTAAGATCTAGGTTTCTGGAGCAGACTCCTACCTTGCCTCGATTATAGTAGACCGTCATGGAAGACCCGTCGAGTTTCACCGTTCTGTGAAACCTAATTCCTAGATCTCGGTAGGTTACCAGGCGGGCAAGGCAGTTCTGTACTCTCTCTTCGTCCGTCTTAGGGACAAACCCCGGGAATGGACGCGTCGCCTCTCGAGCAAACCAGGAGGGGAATCGGACTTCTAGCCACAGAAGAAAAGGCCGTAGACGGGTGTGCTTGTACTTGGATACCACCTTGCTTAGCCAAGTCTTCTTCTTCGGCACCTTGACGGTCTCGGTATCCCGCTCCCATTTGACCACCCCTAGAAGATCCGCGTAGTCTGTATCTGAAAAATACCTCTGTTTGACTTCGGGAAATTCCGACAGCGGTCTCAGCAAACCTTGTGATAGTTGTTTCTGAAACCGCCGGGTCTGAACTCGATAGCCTTCTCTATTCTTCCAGCATTTTTTCTCTTTCGCTAAAAAGTCAAACCGAGAGTCGGAGGCGGGTAAGAACGAGTCTATCTCAAAATAGAGTCCCCGCTCTCCTACTTTGAACTCCCCCTTCTTTACTACGCACTGCCACCCATCTACGGTGGCCAGCTCGATGCGATCCGCTCCTTCAATGGGTGTCAGGGCGGATACCGTCCTAAGAGTTACTAGCCGTCTCGTCATCAATTACTCTTTCCATGATATCTAGCGGAGAATCAGCGTACGTCGGCAGTTGATAACGGCCGCTTGCCAAGTACGAATTACCCGTCTCGTCCTTGTAAGGGTATAGTCCGTCGTGCTTCGAAGTGATCAAGACTATTGATCCATCGCGGCGTTTGTAACGAGCCCCTACTTGCAGGAAATCGGGAGTGGCTGTTGTGGTCATAACGGTGTCCATGATTGATTGGTGATACGCGTACAGGGTTGCTAGGTATTGATAGAGATCATATTGTATGCCATATTCCTCCACTGTTTCTGGATAGGCCTTGGCCGTAATCCAAATGGTTGTAGAGCTCTTTATGAGCTGAGCTTGAGCCAACTCTATTCCCGGTGGAGTAAAACCAGTCCATGCTTCCTTAAAGCTCTGAGGCATGAAAGCTTCTATGCCAAAGTCCGCCGCCAGGTCCTTGGCGAGTTTGAGACACTGGCCTAGACGGGATAAGAAATCGGGTTGTATTGAAGGAGTTGAGCTGGTCAACAGGGAGTATGTAGATCCTACTAACAAGAAGCCCTTTGTTCTCGCAGATTCTACCTTTTTACTATCTGGTCTTAGGTTCATATAGGGAGTCCATTTCTGACTTGTCTTGCCTGTCTACCCCTCACCCTCTCTGCCATTCTTAGTTGAAGGGCTTCTAGGCTTCGCTGAGTCTGTTTTGCAGATCTAAGTTTTTCGTAGGAAGTAAACATTGTTCCAGAGGGAAACTGAACTACCGTATTATAGGGTATTTTGATCAGGCTGGTAAGTTGGATATGGTTTTCAGCCGTCCAGGTAGCTGATTGCACCAGTATTTCACTATAGCCCCCTCCCTTGTAGCAGCAGAGGTCCAGGCCACGCAGTAGATACCTGACTTTATTAGAGGTCTTATCCGAATCAGTTGATTTCGGAATTAGGACCGCCATCACTTGGAAGGTAGAGGTATCTATCCAGACGCAGTCTTTCTGATTAACTCCCCAAACCCCCCTAGTTCCGTCGACCTTATAGGAGTACGTCTTCCCGCTAAACTGAACCCCCCAAGCCATAATACCTCTTAGTCTTGTAGACAACCTCCGCAATACCTTGAAGTTATGCCTGTTGCCGTACGCGGCGGGGGCAGGGGGGAGACCTGTGGTCTCGACAGGAGATGGTGTGTTAATCATTCGAAAGGGGGAATACCCACAGTAGGGATCCCAAACCCAATCTTTGACAGGTTTCCGTGCATGCTCGTGGATGGAAAACGGGCTATAGCCTTGGGCCCCGAGTCGTCCCGAAGACGCCGGGGAAACATCAAATTCTTGTCGGTTGAAAATTACAGAAATAGTTTGATTCCCTAAAATGTGAGGGGTAGTAGCCATTGTTTCCGCCTTGATAAAAAAGGGGCTCCTAAGAGCCCCCTTGTTAGCCACACTTGCTACTGCCGCAGTTGGCGCAGACTTTACAGCCCTCTTGGTAAACAACGTTTGTAGACCCGCATTCCTGACAAGTCTCGTTTGTTACCTTTTCACCGTCCTTGATCATGGTTGCCAAGTACTTCCGAATGTGGAACACAAACGTACCGGCAATACAGTCAACCTTTTCCAAAGCACTGACTACGTTTCGAATAAGAACTCCATGGCGTAAGCATAAAGAGATCATGCGGCAAATCTTGGTAGTGTTGCTATCACCAGCCGTCTTTTGCAGAGTTTCTTCTATGTACTTTGCGGGGATCCCCTTCTGTCTCGCTAGGGCTTCCAAATGCTCTACTGCGTCAGTAGTCGTAACACTCTTCTCGTGGGCGTTTGTTTGAGCAAACAGCGCAACGGGACGAGTATGCGTATCGTTCATTATAACCGTCAGGTACCATTTGCGGCCCTCTGACTTAATGGTCTTCAAGGTCGCAGGTAGAGAGTCCGGAAGCTTGATCTCTTCCAGGATGATCTCTTCTTCGTGCTGCTCGGTTTGTTCTGTCTCTTTGACAGCAGATAGAACCGAAGTCATCGTCCCAGAACGATACGTCGTAAAGCCCTTGATGTAGCCAGTTTTGTAGACATCCAGGTACAGGGTCTTGAAGTCTTCGTACGGATAATCGTTAGGGATATTACAAGTCTTAGAACAAGCGGAGTCGGTCCAACGCGCAAACCCTTGCAGGTCTTCGACGTGCTCTTTGACGGTCAACCCTTCGGTTGTCACAACGTAGTCTGCATTAGGATCCCAAATGCCTTTTCTCTTACGGTAACGAACCCCGTAGTCTTCACACAGCACCTCTTTAGTCAGGCCACGATTGCGGTCTATCTTCCAGACGGTCCCGTGTTCGTCCACTCCTCGTAAGATGTCTTCGTCGCCTTCTTTGGTCAGCTTGAAGAAGCTAGTCTCATGAAACTCTCCCTGGTGGAAGTTAGGGGTTACTTCTTTCAGGTGGTCTGGCACAATTGCCTGGATCACCGTTCGGATGTATTCCGTCATGAAGACGGGCTCCATCCCTCCCGTGACTATATTGGCGAGTATAGACCCGTTACCATTAGGCTGCTGAGAAAGGAGAGAGCTATTACGAATACCCACAGTAGCAAGCTTCTCCATGTATTCTTTAGGAAGCCCCAAGCTTTGGACAAAAAGCCCCTGTGCGTGTTTTGCTGGATCACAATGTGTAAACTTTCCTTTTTCTTCTGCTAGGTCAATACTGGCCATGTAAGCAGCACGAGCGTAGGTGGACATCACCTGCTCGCGAAGCTGTCCGGCCCGTTCCGAACCAAACCTGACTCCCATCATGATGAGAGCCGAGCCCCAACCCATAACGCCGCAACCAATTCTGCGCTTATGTCGCATGGACTCTGTGTAGGCATGCAACGGGGTGGCAGAGATTGTGTTAACGTTGTCTAAGAATCGGACCAAATATCCCGTGTACTTACTCAGGGCGTCCAAGTCGAAACTTGTTCCGTCTTCCGTAATAAACTGAGTCAGGTTCAAGGTACCTAGACAGCACACTCCTCCCGGAGCCAGGGTCTGTTCACCGCACTGTCCTGCATATATGGAGTTAAAGATACCAGTGTGATGTTTCGGTTCGGTGAAACAATAGACTTTTGCTTCAAGTGTTGCCCGCTCGCTTACTTTTGTTACTTTAGGATAATGAGGGGCCCCCCTGCTCGGGGTATACGAAAGGTCAAGTCTATGTGTTTGCAAACCTATCTCTCTCAGTTTGACCACGTTGAAACCCGAGATCTGTAATCTCCACGAGTCTTGACAGAAATACTCTTTCTTTCCTCCGTTACCGTCCGGCATTAACTTGGTAGTAGCAGCCTTGCCAAGTACTACTTTCCCGGTTGTTCCTAAAGTGTTTAGTAGCTTCTGAACGTTGATCAGGAAACTCTTGTTTATAGACCAGACTTGTACAGAACCGTCTTTGAGGACAGAACCGTCAGAATCAAACAGGCCTGCCAACCAGTCAAGTCTAGAGCTAACCGAGGTCTCAACGGAGGGAACATACTCTTTATTCCACTCTCCCGAATTGAGACAAACCAGTAGTCGCTTAGTAGCCCCAACCGTTTGGTCAGACACCGTCTTGACATCCAAGTTGTCTATCAAGTTTGTCTTGTCCCCATACAACCAGATTTGAGAATGGTTGACGCTTCCATCTCCCGAGTAAAACCCCTTGGTGTAAGCCTGAGGATCTTCTGTCCCGGAGTTGATAACTGGAAAACTATGGGCTGCGAGGGTGTTTCCTACAACCAGGTCTTTGGCCTGAACTTTAACTCCGTCTCGGAGATGGAATGTATGGTACGGAGTACAGGCTAGAGCAGCTCCATTTGAAAATTCGAGATCTAGAATCCGCTGATTAACGGCCGTAACTTCTGGGGTAACTTCCGACCACTCAAACCCATTCCAAATCTCAACCTTTTGCCCTACTAGAGAGTCCAGTCTACGATAACCCTGACGGGTCAACGTTTCCGTATCCCCGGTAAAACAAGGATTAGTACTTAGAATACTTTCCCCGTATGAGAACGGCAAAAACTTGTTAGCTCGGTCAAGGAATAGTACTCCCGGCTCGTTACGGTTATAAGTCGACTCCATGATCAGATTCCATAAACGAGAGACGGTCGTAGTCTCGTACACGTTTACAGGCAGGCCTCTGGAGAGCCAGTCTTCGATATTACCCTTCCACAGGCTCTTGTAGCTAGCATGGGTAGTATCAGGGAACATCAGATCCCAAGTTTCAAGAGCGTCAATCTCTGTCTGAAGGGCCCAGTTTTTTTGAATAGAGATCAGATCGTCGGAATCTACCAACTTTCTTTTCAGTTCGTCAATTCGAAGAACTCTCTCCATAAACACGTCGGTACAGTTTACCGACATATTGAACTTGGAAAGACGTCCTGCAGTCTGCTTGGCAGTAATGAACTCAACAATGTCGGGGTGCCATACGGCAAGGGTCGCCATCATAGCGCCTTTACGAATCTTGCCCTTAGCCTTTTTCTTGGTTGTCTTACGGCCAGACCCTGCGGTCACAATCTCGGAGCTTTTGTCGAATAACTCCATGAACCTAACGGACCCAGGGGACTCGACTCCGACTCCCTTAATGAAGGACCCTCTAGGACGAATCCAGCTGAAGTCCATACCCCAGCCACCCTCTGACTTTAGGGTGTTGGCTTGATCTACGAGAACAGAGTATATTCCGGAAATGGAGTCCAGGTCGTAGTCTGGCAAGGGTCCGACGTAGCAGTTAGCCAGGGTGGTACCACCCCATTCAGTGCCAGCGTTAGCGCTTATACGCCCTCCGGCTACGCCCCGAAAGTTGGAAAGTAGGTCGTAGAACTTCTCCGCCCACTCTGCTTTCTTTTCTTCCGTCTCCTCTGCTGACGCCATATGATTGGCTACTCTGCGGAACATGTCAGTGACATTGTTATCTTTGTGGTCCTTGTAGGTCGACGTCCACACCTCTTCTGAAAAACTGTCTTGAAATACTGATTGAGAATTATCTACTAGCATGTGTCCCTTATTTTGTTGTGATATTTCATTCCCCTTTAATTCATTGGCAATTTCGATAATTAGCTAATGAATTAATCGTGAGCAGGATTAGTATTTTACCTCAGAATTTGCCACATACTCAGAAGGTCAAATCTAGGTCATCATCGTCGGGGTCGGTGTACTTTGGAACTATCTCTTTAACCTGAAGAACGGGGCTGATGAGGTACTCTTTGTCTATTACCCAATGCCCCGGTTTTAGCGGCGGGAAGAAAGTATCACCGACTATATTCAGTGGGATATGAGTAAGAATCAGGCGGTTCATGTGTCGGATCAAGCGATCATACACCGTCCCCCCTCCGATTACATATAGGTCCTTCACCTTAGCGTCGGCGAGTACAGACCGCCACGTGTTGAAGTCTACGCTATTTGTAAACCAGGTGTCTTTAATCACTGAAGAGAGCTGAGACTCCGACCGAGTCAAGACGATCTTTTTTCGGCCCGGTAGCTTTTCTCCAGTTGCTTTGTTCACAGGCAGAGAATCCCAAGTTAGCCGCCCCATTATAACCGCTTTGCCTGGACCAGAAGTATGCTCTTTGAAGTGGTCCATGTCTTCTGGGTAGTGCCACGGAATTTTCCCCCTCGCTCCAATAACGCCTCGCTCAGCTACTGCGGCGATTCCGATTAGATTTATAGTCCACCAGTCCGGCTTGCCGGTAACAACAGGTTCAGTCCCCTCCAAGTCCGAAATCCCCGGGGGTAGGGTCAATTGGTCGGTCATACGGTTCTAATACTCCGTCAGTACATTTGTATGCTCTTAGGCCGTTAGAGAGCCACATGTCCAAAACATTGGTCTTATCGTCAAGCGCCGCAAGCGGGACGTAGCCGTCGAGTTGTATTTTTGCAAGTAGATCTTGCTTTACTAGATGATCTACCCTTCGGTCAGTAGAGCCTCTCATATAAAGGCCCGTAAAGGGTACGGAGTGGCGAGTCAACCAGGCGACAGTCCGTTCTCGCTCTGAGTCTGGTCTAGCGGTAACCATCAAAGGTTCTATACCCGTTGAGTACACAATCTCTACGCATTTACGAACTAGCGGAAAAACCTCATCTTCACTGGACTCTGTAAAAAACTTGGTCCAGTTTTTTTTGACTCCATTTGGAGGGTTGAGATAGTGAATACGGTGACGGGAATCCGCCAATGTTCCGTCAATGTCAAATATTACGGCGTACTTCATAGTTTTATCGAAAAGCGTGCCTTCATTCGACCCAGCGTTTCCTCCGGCACGCCGTGGATAGAGGGATTCCCATGCCGGTTCTCAACAACGATACTGACAAAGGCCGCACCCACTTCCTCAGCTATAGTCTTATAGGTCTCTACTTCATTCTCTGTAGTTGATGTGTTGTGAACAACAACCAGGACGTCTCCTTCGTGAGAGAGAGCAAAGCGAGTTGCAAGTTGGCAGGCTTCGTGGGCCTCCCCTATTTTGCTAGGGATGAACTTGTATTCTTTGGTGAAGGGGTTGGTGAAAAAGTCGTCGGCGGAGCAAGTAAACGTTTTCCGTAAAGTCTCCTCCGCAAAATACTTTGCAAGGCTCGATTTCCCTGACCCAGGTAGACCTCGGACAAGTAATAGTACCTTGGAAGAAGACTCAAGTCCTCCTTTAGTTTCAAGTGTCTGAGAATTCAAACTCGTGTACTCCCTGCTCTACGCATTCTTTAACAAAGTCCTTCTTCATCTCCAACGTCCAAGACTTGGGGTGAACGGGATCTCTCAATACCAGCCATTTGCAAATGCTCGCAAGGTCAACGGTTGAATCCTTAGCGTATCCCCAGTCAGCCCCCCAGTTTATCGGACCATATTTGGCCGTGAACTTGGGGAACGCGGGGACGTTCTCCGCAAAGTTGTAATACAACCCCTTGGTGTTCATGAAGATGAACAACTTGTCCTTGTAGGTGATGTTAGGGTCGCGGAGAATTCGCTGAACAGCTTCCTCTCCCTCCATCATATCGTTGTAGCCGCGTTCAGCTTCAGGAGTGTTGATTATCATTTCAAGAGTCCTCTGTAGAGTAAGGGTCGTCAGATGCAGAAATTCCGAAGTAGTCGGACATGTGTTTGATGGCAAATTCTTGGTATCCAGCCGGCTTACCAAGGTAGGCGTTCATACCTAGACTAAAAAGTGGTCCAAGTTCGGCTTGTCCTTTGATAGCGTAATCTTTTCGAGATAGATCCTTGTTCAGTCGATGATATGTTTCTACCTTTGAAATCATGTCGTTATACAGGGGTATAACTTTCGATTCCATATGTTCAATTCTAGAGATACTATAAGGATCCGTAGCAAACATGTTCTTCACATCGTCGATAGTTTCGAAGATGATAGCTTCGTAGAGTCTACGCGGTGTGTTAACAGAATCTTTCAGATGGTGTAGTGATATATACCAGTCAGTTTTCACCTTGGTCATTACAGGCTCACCGTCTCTTAGAAACGTGTATACGTACCCTTCTATGCCTGTCATCTTTGGAACCAAGTCTGGGCTAATAAAAGGGGGCTGTAGGGGGCTGTAGTATGCCAATCTACCATCGAGCTTGACTACTTCCTCCGGACTATAGGTTACCCCAGTGGAGTTGCTTCGAGCACCTAATAGTCGAAGTTCTGTTTTAGGGTACTCTAGCACAATCCGATTAGCTGGCGATACCAATTCAAAGATGATGGTGAGGCCGAAAAGCGCAAGACTGTAAACCGCGTGTCTCAGGCCTATGTTCTCAGAACGATTGATGATCTCATTCGCCAAATTGCTCTGTGCAGAATATAGGTTCTGTTTGGACTTCAGTCTGAGTTGGCCAGTGGGTACATCGATGTAGGAAGATATCATTGAGCCGTCTTCCTTTTCCCACACTCCGATGCAATTTTCTTGCCGAGTGTCCAGACCTATAGTGAAGGGGTTTTCTCCGAGGTTAAAGAACTTCTTGAATGGCCGAGAAACCAAGACTGCATCGTTTGGATTGGTGGAGGTTTCCAGGTTTGGAATGTAAAAAGTAATCCCTCGAGCCTCAAGGGCATTCGGTGCTAAAAAATCAGAATATCGAGCTAGCCGGTAGTTGAATACCCGATAGTTGCCGTAATCCTGATAATAGAGCGCTGGGTTACTTTGAACCAGGTCCAGTAGACTTTCGTATAAGGTGCTCATGGATTATTTGGATTGAAGGTCTTCTACCACAATTCGGACTCTCTTCGAAAAGCCTTTTAGTTGTCGCATTATGGTTGGAATTTGCTGATCAGGAATTCTCTGGGCCTTGTTCTTGTCGGGGCTCCAGTTTCCATCCTTAGTTAAATAGAAGGTTCCTGGGAGATGAGGATCAGAAGTACGTATGCTTACCAAGTTGACTTGATTCACGATAGCGACCTTATACAAGCAAGTTAGGAAAAAAATGGAGACCGAGCGAAAAGACTGCACACCAGATGCGTCCTTTAGCTCGGCCTCCGAGGTGCTCGTTTCCGGCGGGAGAGACCGGGGAGAGCGACGGGGAGAAGAGGAGCCCCATCAATACTCTTATACCACAACTACTGTTTTGTCTTTAAACCGCCATAGGGGCAGTTAGAGGTGGATGATGATTATAGTTGATTAGAGAAATGTTCTCGGGCTCAACCAATGCTATATTGTCGTTTTCAATAGCTGTCCCCATCTCGAGCGAGAGCTGGGGTGGCGGTAAGGGTTCTCGTGAAAGCTGGGTCCAAACTTGCTCAACGTGGTTTTCGTACACATGGCAGTCCCCCCCAAACCAAGTAAACCACTTAGGGGTGTATCCCGTCATTCGTCCTAACATGTGGGCTAGTAGTGAATAGCTAGCAATGTTGAACGGGACCCCTAGGAACAAGTCACAGGATCTCTGATACATGTTCAAGTGCAACACTTTCTCTTCTTGGTCTAGTATTACCTGAAACAAGACGTGACACGGCGGTAAGGCAGCTTTGTGGAAAACCTCCGGATGCCAGGCGGATACGATAAGCCGACGAGATGTGGGGTCTGCGCGTATGTCTCGGATTAAGCGGGAGATCTGGTTCCACGATTCCCCTTCTGGATTTGGCATTTCAGTCCATAGCTTGGAGTAAATGTATCCCAGGTCGTCTACTCCTGTTCGGTTTGAATTGGCAAGCCACGCTTGATTTTCGTTTGCGTTCTGATTCCAGATGTTGCATCCCAACTCTCGGAACTGAGCGGCCGAAGTGTAGCCCCTCAAGAATCCTATCAGCTCACCCTTGACTGCATTGAATGCCAGTTTCTTCGTAGTTACGGCGGGGAAGCCTTTTTGTAAATCAAACTTGAGCATAGCCCCAGGTATCATGAACGAATCAATACCAGTTCTATTTCTCTGCCTGGCCCCAGACATAAGTGCTTCGTTCATTAGTTTTAGATACTCTTCTTCCACTATAGGTGTCCTTTGTTTATTAGTCTTCTACGTATGAATTGTCGACGACTCCTAGATTGGGTTTTACCCTAACTGCTCTATCGTCCCAGATCTCGATGGTACCAAAATCTTTGCGGTTTGTCACTATCAACCGATACCCTATGTGTTTTAAGCACCAGTCTTCGACCTCGGGTATTAGCTCCGGGACGGAGGCCCTGGCCGTAAAGATTCTGACCTCTACTCCTTGTTCGATCCACTTTCTTATCCGCTGCACCATTAATGGGATAGGGGCCCAATTCCATTCACGGCACCTCCGCTCTGTGCTGCTGTGGTCGAGTCTAAGTCTACCAATATGTGTCTGCTCACTTTAGTTCTCCTTTTGTGTTTGACAAATTGACAAATTAAAAAACGTCTTAGAGATAAGGCATTCTCTTTCTTTTTGACAAAACGACATTTTCCCGTCAAAGTTTTGTCAAAGAGTTTTGTTTAATAAAATAAAGCAATAAGTTCAGTTTTGACAAAATGACACGATTT
>ERZ724505.1061-NODE-1061-length-15755-cov-19.390892_pt1 | contig 15755 bp, 29 predicted proteins | sample MGYA00376038_ERZ724505 | MGnify/ENA primary metagenome ERZ724505 (study PRJEB28724, sample SAMN07190884) | wastewater metagenome | isolation source: effluent of sewage treatment plant in Hong Hong | place: Hong Kong | collected 2016-03-17 ... | reverse complement strand
GGTGCAGATCGCCAGGAACGGTATTCAATGGGCTTTTCACCCATGAGGATGCGGGTTATATGGGGCTGGCGGATGCTGAGGGCGTTCATTAGTCCACCTCGTTTTCATAAGCATCCCATTCGCACACCACGAAATACAGCTTGAGATAGTCTTTGCCAGCTTCCACAAGAAAAGGCCCTGTAGCTGTGGCAGCATATCCTTCGTTAACGCATCGCTTCATTAGTTCGCGTGCAAGAGTACGCAAGTAGGATTCGTCTGGGATAGCCGATTGCAAATGGAATGGTTTGTCATTGTCGTATTTTCCGACTTGCAAACGCCACTCCATAAGGTTCATGACCTTGGCAACTTTGCGGAAGTCAAAGTTGTCCATGATCTCGTCTATACATTTTTGCATTAGTCGATATCCCCCCATGCCATCACGTCACCGTCCAGCAGGTGGGTTATCCGGTCGATGACCATGTTCACATCCATTGCCAGATCATCCCAGTCATCGTCTAGCAGTTCGTTGATCGCGTCTTGCAGGACTTCACGAGCTTTTTCGAGAGCTTCGGTCAGGAGCTTTTCGGGGTCTTTACACATGGCTTTCACTCCTCTTGCGATGAAGCATGATTTCGTAGCGTTCACACCATTCGATAGCTTGCCGCAGGGTGAATACAACTTGGGTACGGCTCATATCGTCGATTTTGTCTGTGGCAATGTCCGTGTACCACGCATTAAATCGACCGTCTTTCATGACATTTATGTCATATCGACCGTGTTCTGTTGTATAGTGCCATGTGCCAAAACTGTTGTATCTAAACGGCATGCTAGACATTGCACACCTCCTCTACCGTCAAGCCCATCCGTGGGCTTGCGGTGGGCTTCCATCTGGCAACTCTCGGAGTTGTCAGCATCCTTGTTTCGTTGCGTTGTCGATTGCAGCGTTCGCAGTGGTAATGCCGCGTGTAGGTTTCAATAAAGCCATCGATGAAGATGGAATGAGCGTGTACAACGTCGAGATGACCACGAACCAGGCAGATGAGCTTTTTCATCAGAATGCCACTCCGAAGATATTGCAGCATTCATCACATGGGCAATCCTTCCCATGTGTGTACTGCGTGTCGTGGTCGATAGCTTCCTGCTCAAAGCCCCAGAACTGAGCCATCTGGTAGAGGTGGTTGCAGTAAATTCTCCGCTCGTCCGCATCCATGCGGGCAAGCGTGGCTTCGACGATTCCCTTGACGTGTTCCGCAAAGTCTTCGGCTTCAGATTGCAGCGTTTCCCATCGAGCGTGGGGGATGGTGTGTGTCAGTTGGTTCATGGCTAGTTGCTCCTTCCGGTGTACTTGTGAAGAGCGCTAGACAGTTGACGGTTGGCATCGCTTACTTTTTCGATGAATGCCATTAGCTCATCGCTTTTCTCTTCGGAATAAAGGCTGGCACTTTTTTGTATTGCCTCGCCGATCTCCTCTTCGGTTGCACCAGACTTCCTTGCACACTCAATAGCACTACAAAGGTCTATCCAGTTCTTTGCGGTTGGTATGTCCAGGTAATCACGGTGGCAAGCGTGAACGTCTACTAGTGACTGTTCACAGCGGAGCGGTGCATCGTTAGGGTTTTCAATTAGCGTGTTCATCTGTCGGTCTCCTGTGTTGTTAGTTAGGCTGTCACTTTGGCCTTGAGCATTTCGTTCACGCGGGCTGACCACTCTTGGTCGAGCTTCAGCAGGTTGATGAAGCCCTCACCCTTGGGAGAGGCTTGCTTGACCTGTTCGACTTCATCCAGGTAGATTTGCCACAGGTCGATATGATTGGTCTGTAAGTAAGAAATCCATCCGCACATTGAAAAGACCTCCTCGTTAACGACAGTTGTGGCAACCGGAGCATCCGATTCCGTTGGTAGGGCAGATATCGGGTTCAAGTTCGTCGTCGGAAAACGCATCGTAGACATCATCGTCTGATGGGATCACACCTGAAAGCTCACACTCCATCTCGTAGTCCGTTGGTTCGCTGGCTTCGATGGAGTTGCGTGGGAGTAGTCGCTGGCACATGGTTTCACCTCGCAGAAAAAGTAAGCGTTGAATCGTCGCATCCAGGCTTTGCATTCGGCTTCGCTGCCGGTGAAGCAGACTTTGCCGGTGTTGTTGATGACTTGGTGCATGGTGGTTGTCCTCATCAGTGCTGGCCTAACCAGCAGACCGGCTGAGCCGGTTTCGGGCTAGTCTCTGGAGGTCACTTCAAGCTGGGCTTGCAGGCGGCACAGCTCGGCCATCCCCAGGTTAAGCATGACGTTGTTCAGATCGTTAACAGCCCAGTTGAACAGGTCGGAGTGTCTCACCATGACTTCTTCTTCATCGAGTCTCTGGAGCGTTCTTTCCAGCTCGCGTGCTGTTCTGAGCATAAGGTCCATCCTGGACTTCAGCCCTTGCTTGGCTTCATTGAGAGCGCGGGTACGTTCGTGGGCTTTGAGTTCTGCTTTGACTTGTTCGCTAGTCATCTTTCGGTCTCCTAAGGAAATCTGTCCTCATCAGCAGCCGTCACACGGCTGGACCGGCGGAGCCGGTTTCGGACTTTAGTTTGCTAACACGATGTCAGATGTGTTGATGACTAAGTGGTCAAAGCAGTCATTCATGATTACTACTCTGCCTTCGATGCAATCTGAGTCAACGAACCACACTAAGCTCTCGTTCGTCCTGCTGCTGTCTCGGCACTCTGGCTTGATCACGACTTCAGTTCCGCGTTCGAATTGAGTCTTCATCTGTCTGTCTCCTGCGTTTGTTTTCGTTCCGTTTGCTTCTGAGGTCATGTTAGCTTTATCGGTTCTGCGTGTCAATACACAATAGCGGAATTATTGTATTTTCTTGCAACTTGTTCCGGTGTGTTGACGTAAGCCATTGTGCGGTATAGAGTAGCAATGGAAAGGAAATCTTGCAATGGACGCTAGAAAAAAACCAAACCGGACTGGTAAGCCTATCAATGTGTGGGTAGATCGTGAGCTTTTCGACGCTTTCGAGCTGTATTGTCGCAAGAATCGACGAACGAAAACGGCTGAAATCGAGATAGCACTTGAAGAACGGCTGAAAAGCGTTGGCATGTGGTCACCTGCCGACAAAAAAAAATAGCAGAGGATAATCCTCTGCTTGTGCTGTCTATCTATATGTGACGCTAGACAATTTCTAAATTAACAAAACCCCCGATTTGCAGGTGGTTTTCGGGCTACAAGGAACTACAAGGCTTGTAGTTTTTAGCAAACCGCTTGCTTATTGACCTTTAATCGTCTGTCTGTTGGGCGTGTTGCTTTCGTTGATCTTCCGCCATTTCTATGGCGAAAATCATGCTTTCCTAAAACTTCTTCTAGTGGCAATCCCTTTCGCAGTCTCCATCTTATTTTGCCCGCACGAATGCCAGTTTCTCTAGCCCATTCAGCGATGGTCATGCGTTTGCCGTTGTACTCGAAGTATTGATTGTTTCGCTTATTGAGTGCCTGCTGTGCTGGTGTAGCCCATCGGCAGTTTTCGGGCGAATATGGCCCGTTGGTGTCAATCCGATCAATCGAATGGATATCGCTAGGACGCTTGCCCATGTCTTCTATGAAGTTCAGCAAGCCATTTTCACCTATCCACCTATCGCATACGGTGATGCCTCTGCCGCCATAGTTTGGGTATGCATCTGTATTGGGGTTAGTGCATCTCATGATGATTGAATGAAATGCAGCGTATTCAGGAGTGCGTTTCCCACCACGACTAAGACCATGAGTCTTGTATGCCGTTAATGGCCTCACGCATCCGCAACTCTTCGTATTGCCGCATTTAACTGCCGATCCAACTGCAAGCACATCTTTTCCACATTTGCATTTCCACAGCCATTTTATTTTGCCGTGCTTCGTTCTTTCGGCTGGTCTGATTGCCGTTAGATAGCCGAACTGCTTGCCAGCTAGGTCTAATTTCATCCGTGATTCTCCTAGAAATCCCTAATGTGCATGTGATCGATTATCCAGCATTCTTGGTACGTTCTAAATTTCTTTCCAGTCTCTTTGCAATAATCTTCGACAGCTTTTCGCACGCTAGTTCTAGCTATATCGTGCCCCGCCATGACAGAGTTGAAGTGAACCTTTGGCCCAAATGCCCGCAGATCTGCTAGCACATCCTCGTAAGAATGCCCCGCGTCAATGAAAGCGAATGACAGTTCGCCGTCTGCGAACTTCGCCGCCGCCTCCACTGACTTCATCCGCATCGGCGTGATGTAATCCATCACCCCGCAGCGGTTCATGTTCCTGATGAACTCCTGGTACAGCCCGCCGCGTGCGTTCGCTTCCGCAATGTAGGCTTGCATGTCCGGCTCATCGGCGTTGCCTTCCCATGTGTCAATGGCGTAGAGCGTGACGTTCTTCAGCCGTCGCTTGATCTCGTCTGCGATGTATGCCGTTGACCTGCCCTTCCAGCATCCTACCTCGGCAAACTTCGCTTTGCCGTCACCAAATCCTGTCAACTGCTCGTCAAAGATGCGAAGCATACATGGGGATGTCCATCCCTGAATATCCGTCCACACTTCCATCTTCGCAGCTTCGCTGTCTGTAGCATCCTGAAAGACCAGTTGAGGCATGAAGCAGTAGTGATTCAGCTTCGGATACACTCGCCGCTGCAAGATCGTATCGGATGGCGTTCCGCAGTATGCCCGCTTCAGCTCTTTGAGAGCCAACTTCACGGCTTCACGCTTGAACATTAACGCGTGGCAGCAAAGTGGAAAATTTATCTGCATCACCCTGTCATTGATCTTGGTTTGTGGCCTGCCTTCGGTGCAACAGGAACCAACGTGAACAGCTTGCCAGTCTTCCGGCAATGCGTTGTAGCTGGCTTCAAACTCTTCACGGAAGTACTGGACAAACTTCACGTCGTTCTCAAAGATCAGCACTTCGTCATAGCCTTTATCAAGGATATGCTGAAAGAGCATGATCTTGGAGAACATGATCGAAGTCTTGCCTGGATTAATCCGGTAGGTGTGATCTCGTTCCACGTCCCATACCGTCGTCGTCGGCATGATGCCTACGGTCGTGCCATGCAGCCCGTAGAAAAACTCTACGTCAAGGCCTTCTGCTTTGAAGCGTTCGGCCACAACTTCGTTCCGCCACGGATTAGCCTCTACCGTCAGGCAGATTTTCTTGATACGGTCAATGTGCATGCTTTATCATTTTCCTTTCGAGGTCGTCCTTGCTGTAACTTCGCAACTCAATCCAGCGATCATTGATTCCGTGGCTGATAATCCATTTCCCATCGCGGAACACTGCCCCGCATGGGAATATCACGTCTGACTTCTCGGCTTTCGGTTCGGCTGATGGATCGGCTACGTCTATTGGGATTGGTGTGCATCGAAGTATCTGAAATGGTGGTTCTGGGCTGAACGTATATAGCCCGCAGGTGTACAACCGTCGTCCGTTGCCCTGTTTAACGCTACCGTGGAAGAAATGCCAGAACTCGCCATTGTGTAATACAGGAGATGCCCCACCTCGTAGGTGTCCTCCGCTCCACTTGCCAACGAATGGGGTTTGATAAATGAACCTGGCCATTGGGTCTTCACCGAATGGCACTTGCGGGATGTGTAGAATCTTGTGGGGAGCAATCGAGTACACCGCGTAGAGTTCGCCGTTATGCTCAAAGTGTCCCCAGTTCTTTTCTCGCAGCCGGAAGTCTGGGTTCTGCGGCCAGTAGAACTCTTCCAGCTCTAAGCTGGCCTCATTCACGAACCCGTAGCAGACGTGGGTAGATCGCCCGCTGAACAGCACGACGGAGATTCCAAGACGGCCACCCATGCGAAACCAGCGGGGGTCTTCATGCCCTTTACTAATCGCCCCCCGTGGGAACTCAATGCGTCGGTACTCGCCGGTAGGTTGTAGGTTGCTATCAAGTCGTGCTGCAAATACTCGGCTGTCGATCCAGGAGTTGCGAAAGCAGAGAAGATAGCCCGAACCGCTCTCAATAAGCGAAGCATTGAAGCGTACATCACCATAGACAGTGGGGCAGAGGTTGGTGGTATCAAAACGGATGGTGTCCATACCTTATCTAAACATCTGGACAAATTCTTCTAACGGTTGCATCGGCAGTGGAACGTGATCCGTGCCGCTTTCGATATACCGAACGCTTTTGAGATGCGGCATCGGCTTAGCCGAGAAGCATACTTTCCGCTCATAGGGCAGGGCATCGAACAATTCGATCTGTTCCCCCGTCGCCCCGTTGGTGTCGTCAAACTTAAAGAACAGGTTGTCGAAATCTACTCGCTGTGATCTTCTCAACCACTTCTCCGCAGCTTCTTCACATGAATCGTAATGCAGAAAATGCAACTCCACGTCACCCAGCAAGCCTATCGGATAGTTGTTCTTGTAGGTTTCCCTATTGGCGTTGGCGAAGTCGTGCATTGAGCGATCAACGAACACTAACGGCCTGCTGAGATAATCCCTCAGGCTAGACGTTAACTTGATGTAGCACGATGGAGCCATGAACAGATTGACCAGCGGAGAATGGTACTCGCCGCCGAGCTTCTGATAGACGTATGTGCCCCAGCAGTTATTCGAGATGATGCAGGGAGGATTCAACCGCTTGCCTATCGTAAAACCTGATTTCACTCCACCGATCCGCTACGCCCATTGCAATCGCCCACCTATCACCAGCCAGGACTGCGCCACATGGAAAGATCACGTCAGCCCATTGATCTTTCGGTGTTACCGCTGGGTCTGCCACGTCGATAGGGCTTGGTGTGTAGGCGAGAATGTCAAACGGTGGCTCGGCACGAAAGACAATCAACCCCATGTTGTAAAGCCGTCGCCCGTTCTTCTGCGTGGTTGCCCCGTGAAACCAGTGATACCACTTGCCATCGACCAGCACCGGAGAACACCCGCCACGGATATAGCCACCGCTCCAAGAGTGCTGGAACGGGGAAGAGTATGCCCATTCTGTCCGGCTACCTTCGATCTTCAGAATCCGGTGATTCGGCGTGGAATCATAGACCGCATGGGCAATGCCTTGATAGTCGAAATACGAGTGGTTCTTTTCCCAGCTCGCCCGCTTGTCAATCTGCGGGAAGAAGTTGTCTTCCACCGTTAGCCGGTCTTCATTGATGCGGGCAAACTTGACGTGCGTCCGCTTGCCCGTGTATGCCACATACACTATGTGCAACTTACCATTTAGCCGGAATAGCCGTGGGTCTTCGTGGCCGATCACGCCACTGGTGGGAAGTTGGAGCTTAGCAACTTCCCCAGCAGGTTGAAAGTCTTTCGTTAACCGGCAAAGGAAGATACGCGAACCCCGCCATCCGTTGCGGAAAGCGAACAAGTAGCCTTCACCGCTTTCGATAATCGACGGATTGAACCGCATGCCAGGTATTTCAGGGTAGAGGTTGGTGTGATCGAACCGGATGGCCTTCCATGAAGATCCTGCTTTGATAGCGGGTTTTTCTTGGTAGTCTTCGCAGTAGACGCACTGACTTATCCGTACAGTGCCATGCACATTGCAGCTGTAAGTGGTACAGGTCGTGCAGCCAGCTTTCGCTGTACCGTTCGGCCCGGTGTTGTTGGTGCAGAGTTTGGCTAGGGGGAGGGAGCGGAGGAGGGGCTTAGGGTTTTCCCTTGGCTTGACCTTGATCTTCCAATTAGGCGTAGCAATGGTCATATTGCAATCACCGTAATATCAGGAAGATGAAGTAGACCTAGCGGCATTGTGAACGAGCAGGTAGAATTATCCACAAAATCATCAGTGTTGCCATTAGCTGCAAGCGTAAAGTCTGCATTGCCAGCTAATATGTCATCTAGAATTGCATCGGAACCAGGAGCATACTGCACCCCGTCTACATATAATCCTTGGAATACGGCACCGACAATGCCAGAGTTACATGACCAAATTAGTCTGATGTCTGCGAAGTAATCTATGTCGTAAGTATAAGTGGTAACACCATCAAACCATGAAACAGAACCCGTTAATAGGTGCAGCACAGTACTGGCATTACATCCAGAATCTACTGAAAACAATCCACCTATTTCGCAATTACCTGCACTTGATGCAATATCTCCAATGTAGTAATACTCATCTGCCAGACCTACCACACTCATGCTGTAGGCTGTCATGGTGTAAGGGCCTGCTGTGGCAGCATATTTCGGAGTATTTACATCCCATTGCGAATGCCACCGACTTGCCCACCAGCATGTGCCAGGGCAGCAATCACACCCAGCACAACCGCAAGGGACAGGGATACCACTCCCCGATCCGCTGCCACTGCCACTCTCGCAGCACGGCTTGCACGCCCCCAAGATCGCCTTGGTGATCGCTGCCGACTTGCTGTTTGCTGTGTAGACCGTGGGCATTATTCGACCAGCGTTGCACTGTAGCCGTCATCGGTGCGGGCGATGGTGTAGGTGGTGGTGGATCCGTCACCGCAATTTACCGTCAAAGTCTCGTCATTGCCGGAACCCGTGCCCACTTCCCCCGTGTAGAAAAAGTAGTACCACGTCGGCTCTTGCCCTTCGATAGTGCCGGGATACAGGTAGACGATTGCTTCCTGCGGCACGTCTAGCACATGATTCGCTTCCACCGCTGGCCGATATTCGCTCGTACCGTTCCGCCCGTTTTCCTTCGTGACGAACTTCAATTCATCATTGATCGTTACAGGGATAACTTCTACCCAGTCGTAATGATGGTCGAAGTCTACCCACTCCGTATTCCCTGAACCCCACCCACCACGCGGCCCGCTGCCTGTCCCATTGCCGGTAATCCTCGCAGGGAATGGGTAAGCGTTATGATCCTGCCATTGCTGGCCGGTAGGCGATTGGTTTAGCACCATGCCCGGCGGGGGGACTACGTTGAACTGGCTCGTCACTAGTCGAGCAGTTTCACCGAGGCCGCCACGTTTTTGGATTCTGGGTAATGCCATTAGATTCTGAACAACTCGTTGAAATCCGCAGTCTCTACAAAATCGGCATCGTCTGCAGAAGGTGTGTCTTTTTTGGCAACCTTAATTACTCGCTCGAATGTATCGCTGCTTGCTCGATAGATTTTGTTATGCCCGTCTTTGCGATAGAAAAAGTTGTAGGTAATGTCGTAAAGCAGCTGCCCGCTTGCCGTGATCTTCGGCACAACATCCGATACACCTTCAAACAAAAGTGTCCGTGGCAGAAAACCATCGATCACTGCACCACTGATAACGATACCTTGCCAGGTAGGGCGATAATCCCACTTGCCATCAGGGGCACCAGCAAGAGCGGTTCCCGTCCCACTGGGGTACTCAGCAGAGATAATGTCGTCGCCGTTGTCCGTGTTTGGGCGATTCACTTTACCGATGCAATCAATGATTGCCTCACGCGGAATACTTGGCACATTCAGCCAGGTATATGTGAGGTTAGAATTGGGGAATACTTTCGTCGCTGATGAATCAACGCGTGCATCCGATCTAGTAATCGGCCCTTCTACTATTCTATCAAGCCAGTAGAGACTGCCCGGCTGCAAGGTGAACGCATTGCCTGCAAACCGTTCCCGCCTGATAACGCATCGGCAAAGCTCGTTATTTCGCAATGGCAAGTCAAGCGTGTCACGCTCTGAATCATACAGGATTTCATACGGCAATGGCTCATAAGTTAGTTCGTACTCTGCGAACCCTACGCCATCCAAATATGGCTTATGCGTAATTGGATCATAGCCATCGTTCAGCAGTTCGCCGGTCGTGGGGTTGTAATCAACACCATTTTCCAATGCATGGTCAGGCTTGATCGGTGGAACCAGTGCCCCAGTTACCTGATCTTGACAAGACAGTTCGCCATGCGTGCCAACCAGCTTGGCAGACGTACACCACCAGCCGAGGAATGCCGTGTCTACGTCGCCAGTCGAATAAATGCCGGGTTGATAATCTGTGTCGGGAAACTTTGCCGGTGGATAGCGAACCATGCCCGTAGGCGAGGTCAAGTCAGTTGCCGCCGTCCCCAGCATATTGGCTACAAATCGGTATGAACCTGGCCAGCGTGTTCGCACCCGCATAGTGATGCTTGGCTGGCCATCTACGTAAGATTCACTGTAGCCCTCGGAAATTATTTCGTAAGGCTGCGAAGGAAATAAGCCGGGTATTCCATCCGGATTACCAGAGCCGGGGGAGTAAAGTATTACCTTATTTCTGGGGTCTGCCACTTAATTCTTTCCCTTTTTGATGCTCAATTAGCCTTTTGGCCCATTCCAAGAAATCTTCAACTGTGTAATTATTTTTCGCAACATTGCACTGTTTGCAACATGCAACACAATTACTGACGATGTAGCCAGCAGTATTATCTACTCTGTCGATGCCAGTGCATGTAAATTTCCCGACAGCTCTATGACTACCCCTAGGGCGTGGGGCAACGCCACACCAATAACAACGCTGCGAGATTATCCCAGCGAACTCTTCTTTGCTAAGGAAGAACTTGATAGATCGGCTGGATGCGCTTTGCCGACAAGCAATGTACATGGCATTTAATCCAGACGTGCCCTGTGGCTTTGCGTTTCTTTTTGCAGATGCCTCATTACGCAGGCAGCCGCATGATCTGGTGTCGCCACTTTTAATTGCTCCAGACAGGATACTTTTAACGGTGCCACAGTCACATTGGCATAGCCATCTCCTATCTGCTCCGACGCTATTGTCCTCTAGGACAACAAGCCTCCCATATCGTTTACCAACTACATGCTCCCTTGGTCTACGCTGGCGACTTGTTTCCGTGCGTAGGCATCCACACGACCTAACATGCCCACGCCTAAGGCTATTACCATTAGTGACAACTTCGCCGCCACAATCGCATCTGCAAACCCAGTAGGCCCCGTGAGCTTTGCCGCTAGGCCTATTCCCCTGAGAAATAACAACCAATCTTCCGTGTCTCATGCCAGTGTGGTCTATTTTCACCATTGCAATTCTCCGTAATTCTTATACATTCTATCCAAGAACAGAGAGTATAGAATTACTTTGTCGCGGGGATCTGCCATGAAAACTCACTGCCCTAAATGCGGGTCAGACCAATGGAAAATGTTGAGCGTGCTTTATTCAGAAGGTAAATCGGTGAATAAGGGGAAATTCAGCGGCATTGGCACATTCGGGATAGGGTTTGGATCTACTTTCAGCCAAATAGAAACAGAACTATCTAAGATTGCATCACCACCATATCCATCACCATTATTTTTAGGTATCGGATTAGCTATAATGCTTGCCGGTGCCACTGTCGGGATGCACTACAAAATATCTTTTCTGGTATATGCTGGCGTTGTCATTGGTTCGCTATTTGTTATCACTGCCATCATTTCCAATAGTGTCAAACTAAGCACATGGCGAAAGACTGCGATGTGTGCAAAATGCGGGACGCAATTCAATTAAAAATCACCACCGCCGCCCGATGTAGTACCCCATCCGTTCTTAGCTATTAATTCGTTTGTTTTTTTCTGCTCTTCCAGTTGTGCCTTGTTTGTGTCAAGAGCTTCCTTTGCCAAGTCTTTCTTATTCGCTTCTGCCGTGATTCGTTCAAAACTGGCAGATAACGACTCAAACGCAAACCCCGCTGGCGTAACGTCTCGCCGTTGCTTATCCTTGTTAACCTTAGAATCCGCTCCGAACCCTTTATTTTCCATCGCCAGTAGGTTAGCTTCTGCGTTCTCTCGCCACTTCTTTACTGCTTCTGTGGCATCTCCCATGCCAGGAATCCAATCGAGGATGGTTTCCACCAGACCGCCGATCCAGATAGCTATCTGAACAAACGCACGATACATGAACTGGAATGCTGAAACTAGCGCATCAACTACCACCTTGAACACTGTGCCAAAAGCACCAATGATAGGTGTGAATATCGCCATGATTTCAGACAGTGCTGACAACAACGCAGCACCTTCGGCAGTACCCGTAAAGAACTGCATCAGCCCTTCAAAGAGCAAACCAACCGCTAACGCAATCGGTGAAAAGATACTCCGCAACATCGTTAACGCGGGGATTAGCACCTTTGCCGCTACCGATGCAAGCCCTATATTCATAGCTAAGCTTTGGCCTTCACCAGATAGCCCGCGCATCCACTCGGTTAGTCGAAGCATGGCACCGATAACGATATCAAGCACCGGCAGAAAGATAGACGCTATCTGTCTGGTAAATAATGTCCAAGTGTACGCAAGCTTGTTGCCTTCGGTAGTTGCCGCAATACCTGCTGTGGCTAATCGCTGGAGAGACGATCCTACATTCTGCAAACTCTGCGCGAGTGACTGAAACTGATTAGTGACATCAGCGAGAATGCTATTCAGCTGGTCAACCATTGCACTAGGATTCACGTTCCCGCCACCTTTTCTCTAGCTTCTCTCTGGGTGAGAGCTGCATATACTCTAGCCGGGATTGCATCGCTGCCTGCTCTGGGTCAAGTAGCCCCATCGTCCGCTTCTTACCCTTCATATCCGGCTGGTAGCAACTCAATAGCTCGAACTCTGCAACCGTCATTTCTAACACTTCACGCGGAGTCTTGTACAACCCCACGCAGGCGGAAGCGATCACTTCAGGCCACTTGATGGGCAGGACAGAACCACGCCCACCACCACCTACGCTACTTTTTTTTCAACGTGGCCAATGGTGTCGCTGATCGCTTTCGTCAGCACGTCCAACTTATTCTCTTGCGCCAATGTCAACACCATCTCGCGGCTTGTGTCTTCGCTTTCACCAGAGAGCAGGCTGATAACTTTGATGATGCCTTCGATAGACGACAAAGCGTTCTTGGTTGCCTCACTCTCCGGCCTGAAGTCGTGCAGTTGCTTGTCTTCGTCGATAGCTTCCCGCACTAGGCGTTCCGCCATCTCTGCAGGCATCTTGTCCAGTGGGAGACGGGAAACCCGTTCTAATGGGTCGCCAGACCGGGGGCGAGATTTTAACCACTCGCAGAATTGAAACCAGATGGACAACGAAAACGGCTGGATCGTCCATTGCTTGCCAGCCGCCTCAAAGGTTACTTTCTTACCTAGATTCATAGTGCCCTATTAAGTCGGGTAAACAAAACTCGAAGCTTGGCCCTGTGCCACTGCGGAAGCATCCAAGGCAATGTCAATCGAGTATTCAAGTAGATCATCTACGTTATTCACGTAATTCACTTTTCGTATCATTACGTGGCAATGTGCCCAGCTACTAGGGCTAGTTCCGGTGTGCTTCACTGCCCACCGAATCGTACCCTTGTTGCCGAACCGGAAGCCAAGCCCCGCCGAGTTCGATGGCAACGATGCACCATCGACCAGCAGATTGACCGTAAACACGGCATCACCGAAACCGGCGTACCGCTCCGGGAGTGCCCCATTCCCGGCTAATTTTTTAACAAGTTCCGTACCTTCTTCACTAAATTCTGACTTGAGCATTTTTAGCGTGGTGTCTGCCACTGCTCCGTCAAGTCTCCAGCTCGCCGGTGTATAGGCACCGCTTTGGTAACTCAACTTTCTACCCCTTAATCAATTACTTTTGAAATCCACTCAGCCACTTATTACGGCGTTGGGTCGTAGATGCCGCGCATCGTCAAATTAAAGTCGGTCGCCGTGGCCGCACACGTCAGATAAAACCCGGTCGTCACGTCTGCCGTCATCAGGTTAGTATACCCGCAGTTTTCCCACCACAGATAGGGCTTGTCTGCCTTGAGTGTCAGTGTGAAATCTGGAGAGCCTGAACTATTCGCCTTCAGTGTGCAATCTTCCGTTGCACAAATGACGATAAACTTCAACTGCGATACGTCGATAGCACAAGCGTACAGCGTATTAGTTACTGGCGTTGACAGATCGTTAACATCCAGAACCGGGATAGCACCCGAATCAGTGAAGCTGAACGTCGTTGATTCTTGGGAGCTATTGTCTACGCTCCATACTACCGTGCAATTACTTGTTGCCACTTACTCGGACCCCTAAAGAGAAACCATTACTTTTGCAACGTGCAGGCCTTGCCAGTTGATCCTACCGCCCCGTGCCCACATTTCTTGATTAATCCTGCTGCCAGCATCTGCCGTCATTGAATGGAACGTGCCGCCCGTTGGGTTGTTCAGCGTCTGCCCCCAGCAGAACGTGTTCTGCAAGTCACCTAACGCTGCACTCACTTGTGATGCAACTGCCCCGTATACTTCAAATCGAACGATAGCCGTGATCGGCTGAACACCAGTGCCCGCCTGGTTGCGTATTTTGTTGATGTCAATGGTGAAGTTGCAATACGGTTCCGTGATAGCCGATGTGTCTGATGGTTGTTTCGTGATGACGAACTTCAATCCACCTGGACACGATACACCCAACTCAGCCGAACCGTTGAACTTGGCCAGGATTGTTTTAGCAATCAGATACTCACGCGAACTAGCCACTAGGCGTACAACTCCACTCTAACTTTCAGCAATCGTGCAACTCTGCCTTCATCGCCAATCATCGTAATGCGGTAAGGCCTGCTATCTATTAGTAGCCGATCCATCGGCAGAACTGCCACAGACTGCGACAAAAACACCGTCGTCGCCTGCTTATCACCACGCACACCCAAGCGATTGATCATGTCCGCAACATCGTCTTCTTCCATGATGATCGCTGAGTAGCTTCCAACATTCCCCCACGTCTCCACTACCGCACCCGCTACATCAGTCGTCAGCGTGGCACGCTGCAGGGTTACTATCTGGTCCCAAGCATCATCCACATACGCCCGCTCGGCCCGCAACTTCCACCGCGTATACGCCGTCACCTTCTCGGCCTGCGTGACTTCATACGTTACGCTTTCTACTGAGACGTAATCCCCAATCGTTGGGGTAACGGTGATTTCGTCATCGGGGAAAGTCAGCGAAACACTGTCAATCTGGTAGCCTTTAACACTTCCTTGACCAAATGCTTTAGTCACAGGGAAAGTTATTAAAGCGTTATCCACTGTCTGAGTAGTTGAACCGGCTGTTGACACGTCTGTGTACGTAAAAGACTGAAGACCATCGGCCTTTTTCAAGTCTTCTCTAAACATCGCCTGAAGTTCAGCGTACGTCATACTCAAGACAAATGCTTCCAAGTCTTATTGTTAACAATTAAATGGATATTTTTACTACTAACACCAGCTATTTCGGAAATCTGTTTTTGGCTAAATCCAGCTTTATACAGGCATCGAATCCTCAAAACTTGCTCAGTTGACAATTTTGCGGCATATGACTCCTCACCAATATAAACCCCGCGTCTAGCCCCCTTTTTTCTTGGGATATCACATACTGCACCAGGAACATGCTTCCATGTTATCCCTTTAATTGCATTCCTTGCAACCTCTTTTGTTACACCATAATCAACTGCGATCTCTGCCGCCGTCTTTTGCCCTAATGAGTAAACACGCCTCATTTCTACAACGTCTTGATTAGTCAGTTTGGCGTTGTAAACATCGTCACCTTTAACGATGACTTTCCTGCCTTTATCTATCATGTCCTTGGCGTTGTCTTTTGCAGTACCAATAAACAGATGGCTTGGGTTTACACATGATGGGTTATCGCATGTATGGCAAACCATCATATCACTAGGCGGCAAGCCATAATGCAATGCCCAACTGAATCTGTGCGCCAACCTAGTAATGCCCTTAACCTTTATCCGCCCATAACCTCTCGGCGATCTGTTACCGCTCCAAATCCAGCACCCGTCAGTCTTCGATACTCTCTCCCAGAACATAGATGTAACGCGATCATTGATAATCAAATCACCAGCTATCGTTGGCATATCGCTTTCACCTTGTTCTTTGTCCCTCTACATAATCTATCCAACTGGACAAATCGCATTCACCGTCAGTAGCCAGT
>ERZ724505.1060-NODE-1060-length-15757-cov-4.143676_pt1 | contig 15757 bp, 22 predicted proteins | sample MGYA00376038_ERZ724505 | MGnify/ENA primary metagenome ERZ724505 (study PRJEB28724, sample SAMN07190884) | wastewater metagenome | isolation source: effluent of sewage treatment plant in Hong Hong | place: Hong Kong | collected 2016-03-17 ... | reverse complement strand
GTATAGAGCCCCGCTTGCGACTCGCTCTGTAGTAAGACAGCGATTGTGAGAGCAAATCCAGAAGCGAACTTGATACCGGAACTCTGGAGACAAAAAGTAACCGAAAGGCTGTTCTGTGGGTTCCAATCCCATCATACAAATATTTTTAATAGATTGCTAGTTGTAGATCGCCCAATATTCAATAAGTATTGGCATGAACAATTACCGAACTTTACTGGGGTTATCGCACGACCTGATTACCGAGACGGCCAAGACTAGCAAATCATTGCGGGAAGTTGCACGTCGACTCGATATGTCGTACACCGATCCGCGCATAATGAAGCACCTCCGTGAGGTTATTACGGAGAAACGAGTGGACGTATCACATTTTCATAAAGCTCAGAATATTCGCTACGACAGGTGCAGATACTCCGAGCAAGAACTTTGTGATGCGGCGAGGGCTAGTACCAGTTGGTTAGAGTTGATGCAGACATTAAATTTGTGTCCCACGGGGAACACGAAAGCTGGCCTTTTGAAAAAACTCGTGTTGTTAAAAGTTTCGGTCGCGCATTATGCACCCGAGCCACAATCCACGAAGTGGACTCCTGAGACTACTTTCATCGTGAGCAATTTCATTCCGAGAGATGCGCTTCGGCGGCTCGCACGCAAGCACGTTCCATACGTTTGTCACCACTGCCAGAATAATGGCGAATGGTACGGCAGAAAGTTAACACTCGAGCTTGATCATAAAAATGGCAATCGTAACGACAACAGAAAGGAGAACTTGAGATTCTTATGTCCAAATTGTCATAGTCAGACGCCCACGCACCGTGGCAACAATATCAAATTTCAAAAAGCACCATTAGCTCAGAGGTTAGAGCAATCGGTTGATAACCGATAGGTCGGGATTTCAAAACTCTCATGGTGTACCAACTTAATCGAACGAAATCAAAATCACCCAGTGACCATAAAGCAACATTTGGCTAAATACGCTATATGTCCGCTCACGTCGATCATCGTTCACTAGCACCTTATGCGAGCCCAGCAATCTCAGCATTTCCTGATAGATTGTACGTGGTGACCGCAATTAGCAATCCTGTTCGTTACCACTCTCGCTACCGTCTGTATCACGCTTTTGAAAAGCAAGTTGCAGATGCTGGTGCAATTTTGTACACAGCCGAAATGGCGTTCGGTGGTCGTGAATTCGAAGTAACGGACAGCAACAATCCACGTCATGTCCAGGTGCGCAGCAGTCACGAACTATGGCACAAGGAAAACCTTTTGAACCTAGCGATTTCTCGCTTGCCAGCCGATGCTAAATACATCGCTTGGATCGATGCAGATGTTGCATTTACCAAGCCAGACTGGGCTCAGGAAACGCTGCAGCAACTGCAGCACTACGATTTCGTTCAGTTGTTCAGCCAAGCCGTTGATTTGGGTCCTCGCAATGAAATTTTGCACACATCTTTGGGCTGGATCGAGTCAATCGAGCAAGGACTAATTTTCAAAGATTGCAATCGTCCCAAGAATGAGCTGGGATCTGCTCTAGCAATGGCTAGACCTTCCGGTTTAATCAAGGGTGCATGGCACAGCGGATTCGCTTGGGCTTGCCGTCGCGATGCACTGGACAAGGTTGGCGGTCTAATCGATTTTGCTATCCTTGGTAGTGCTGATCGTCACATGGCTGCTGGATTGTTCGGCTTCATGGATCAGACAATGCTTAAAACGTTTACGCCCGCATATAGAGATCGTCTAATGCAGTGGCAAGCACGAGCCGAGCGCTTTGTTCGTCGCAATGTCGGACAAGTCCGCGGCACAATCTTCCACCAATTCCATGGCAAGAAGGTCGATCGCAAATATGTCGACCGTTGGCAGATCCTTGTTGACAACAAGTTCAATCCTTTGACTGACATCAAGCGTGATAGCCAAGGATTGTGGCAGTTACACGATGATGGCTCGCTGAGAGCTATCACACTACGCAATCAACTGCGAGAGTATTTCAGAGTTAGAAACGAAGATAGTATCGACGTTTAACACAAATGCCCGCCAAGTGTAGAAGGCGACACGAGTCACTCGTAATGACTAGAGGTCAGTTCAAGTCTGACGGTGGGCTCCAAGTTTATAATGCCGACGTGGTCGAAAGGGAAACTGGTAGAACCAACACGCTTAGAACGTGACGTCCTTGTGGGTTCGAATCCCACCGTCGGTACCAATTTATGGCCGTATAGTGTAATGGACCGCACGAGACTTTGCGAAAGTTTAGGTCTGGGTTCGACTCCCAGTATTGGCCGCCATTTAACTCACCTACCATGCGTAGGAGGAGCTAAGAGTGTGATACGTCACACTCTTCAATAATTTCGTCAGTCGACGGACGACGGTGAACGCACCAGGGTCGCTCCCACGCGTTGTTACCGAGCAGCAGATCCTTGTCATCTAGTTGGACAGGATGCCGGCGATGTGCCGGAAACGCGTGGTTCGAATCCCGCCAAGAGCAATATCTGCTAACAAATTTCTCAAATGGGTAACCCGCAAGGGTGGTTAAGACTCGCGCCCATTACAAATGTCGTGCACGGCATTAGCGAGATCGCCCCGAGGTAAGGCGTCGAAAGAATCCTCATAAATTTCGATTATAAATGGGCCGTTGGCTTCGAAATTTGAAGCCATAAATAAGCGCATGATGACCAAAATATGCTCTAAGTGTTCAATAGAACTTCCAGATGATGATTTTAATTGGAAATCTCGCGATCACAAAACTCGACAGTCAGCATGCAAGGCCTGCAGTCGTTTAGAAGGTAAATCTCATTACCAGCGAAACAAACCATTGGTAAAATCTAAAACTATCACGGATGCCCGCCGACGGAAGAATGCGTATATCGAGCTCCTGAAACGTTTCGAATGCGTCCATTGTGGCGAAGACGACTACTGTTGCTTCGACTTTCATCACATCGACCCCAAGCAAAAGGAATCAGATGTATCGATTATGATAGGTTCCGCCAGTCTTTTGCGCTTGTGGACGGAAATCGCCAAGTGTGTCGTGCTGTGTGCTAACTGTCATCGCAAGCTCCATAAGGGACGATTTTCTCTTACCGACCAGGAGGTTGATAAATTTAAGACTTTATATGCGACGGTATGCCCTTTGGCTTCGAACCAAGAGAAAGGCTAATCGGACACATGCAGGTTCAAGTCCTGTTCGTCGCACCATTTCAAATGCGGGTGTATCGGCACAGTTTTCTAAACTGGAGAACCGTAACGGATCAATGTGGGTTCGAGTCCCTCCTCCCGTACCAAATGTTGCATGAAGGGCATCGTGAACCAGGCCCGTGGAATGTTGGCTTGAAGGCAGCCATCATATAATGAGTACGACCGTAAGTGGTTCGCTAGCTGTCCGAACACGATTGGATGAACCCATATCCCGCTAGCGAATGGCCACGCGAAGATTCAGTACCTAGTTCGTGGGTGAGATGGGCAACTACCACGATTTAGCCGAGCACGGCGAGGGGAATGATCTACAGTCGTTTTGGCGTAATAGCACACCACATGCACAATTTTATGTCCCCGTAATTTAACGGATAGAATGCAGTTTTCCTAAAACTGATATCAAGGTTCGATTCCTTGTGGGGACACCATTTGACGTATAGCCCAATGGAAGAGGCACTCCGTGATGGGAGAAGCTAGTCGAATTGCAATTCGACGCCAGTTAATAGCGTGTCAGTAGTGAACAAAGGTGGGCCCAACCTTAACACGTCGGCGCAAAAGATTGAAGTGTAGGTGCAAGTCCTGCTACGTCAACCAATCAATACTTTAGTAGCCCAAAGGCTGCGTCCAGCTGTCTCGAACAGGAGTAGTTGGCAAACACAATGATTTATTGCTCACGTGAACAAGGGAAACTGGTACAACCGGTAGTTTCAAAAACTATGTTTTTTGTCGGTTCGAATCCGACCGTGGGTACCACTTTCGCACTGCGAATGCATAAATACGCGCATGACACGTAATGACCAAGACCTCATTTGGGAAGCCTATTCCCCAAAGACTGACGCGAAGACAATTGACGAATCTTCGATGGGCCGCATGGCACAAGCCGCAGATTCTACAATCGACCAATTATTGGACGACCCCGATTTTCATAATCTAGGCAATACCGAAGGCGTCATTGATTTTGCTCACCGCGTATTTCAAGCAGGCTCCGAATTTGGACGCACAATGGGAAGCAATCAGCTTCGTTAATTTCAATGGGTATACATTCAGTAATGGTGCTGGAGTCGTTTCATAAGCGATGTAGTAGTGGTTCGAATCCACTTATACCTACCAATTTGCTGGGGTTGCTCCTGGCACATAACGTTGGGTTGCTCTAACGTTTGCAGCAATCGGCTCAGATGTGCAGAGGGTAATACGCAAAAGAGTATGCACAGGGCCTTGGTAACTATAGTCTAGTAATTGCGTTCGGACTATAAATCGAGTACTCTATTGGGGTATCAGATTGTCTGCATAAATTTCAAATACCGTGTCGTCTAAGTTGACCTAGGACGCCGTCCGGAACGGAAATGGTGGTTTGACTCCATCCGCGGTAGCCTTTAAGTATGGTTATGAACCGGCGTAAATTCCTTGGCTTTGCAGCTGCTCCATTAAGTTTTGATAAACTGAAACTAGCCGTCGACAGCGACTTGACTACTAGCTTTGCACGTTTTGTTATGCAATGCACGGGCGAAACATTGCAACAAGCATTGGAACGACGCAAAGACAATGACGATGCATACACGATCGTTTTCGATTGCATATTTGCGCACAAGAGTCGCACAATTTTCACGATGGATCTCAGCCGTGCTCAACGGCTGCTTGATGTAATTTATCAGGCTCGCAATCGTAAGTTTCAGTTTGAATTCTCTGTAGCTAATATCGATCGCAATAACACGATTATTTCATTCTTCAACAACGGAACGCCAACATCGCAAATCAACATCATATGGATATGAATTACGATCCTACGCAAGTCGCATTTAGCCAATGGCTTGGCTGGCCAATCGAACAGACGTGGCCATTAGACGGCGGTGTTATGTTCAACGGCCAACAGGATGACATTAGTGATTTGTATCACCGAATCCTGCAAAGTAGGTTAGTTAACAACTTTATCGTGTCGGATAGCAACAACGCAATCACGCTACGCTTTGTCCACGACACGGCAACGACAGTCGAAATAATCAAACAAGCGTTGATCGGCCAATAAATTAGCGGATAGTTTGTCATGATTAGAAGAATCAATTTGTATGCCGGCCCAGGAACGGGCAAATCAACGACAGCAGCTTGGCTATTCTCAATGCTCAAGCGTCGCAGCTTCAGTGTCGAGCTTGTCCAAGAAATTGTCAAAGGATGGGCAATCGAGCGTAAGCCAATCAAACCTTTCGATCAAGCTGTTCTGTTCGGCAAACAATTGAACAGTGAATACCACAACTTGGCCCATGGCATTGACCTAGTTGTCACTGACAGCCCAATTCTGTTGAGCTCAGTTTACTCAGACATGAATAATCCCGAACTTGGCTTCGGTGCTTCATTTAAACAGATCGCCGTAGAGTTTGAGAAGCAGTTTCCGGCAATCAACGTCATCCTTCGACGCAATGTTGACAAGCATCCGTACAATACACAAGGGCGTTATCAGACCTTGGAGCAAGCAGGACATCTCGATCGTATAATCGAGACTGCAGTTCGAGATACTTGCCCAATGCACTCGATCGTCACGGTAGAGGTCGAGCAGGATCAACTGCTCTTGGATATTATCCTTGGTCGCCTTGTCGGTTCAGCAATCAAAGATTGTACCAATGAGCCCTACACCCCTCGCTGTTAAGCCTGCAACATTTGAAGTAGTCGGTCAGTGGAAGTATTCTACTACTACTCACGATGTAGGATACTGTCCATTGTGTGATGGACTATTTGTTATGTGCAGTCATTGTGGAAATTCCTCGTGCAATGGCGGGGGATGTGATAAGTGCTGTGGCACAACGTGCGATACCAATTTTTCGTTAGTATTCAGTGACAATTACAAAGACATCGTCAAGGAGATGGAAATCGAATTGACGCCGGAGTTCAAGCAAAGGGCTCTGGACAATAATAAAGAGCTTCGTATTCTCGATTCAATTTTTGGAAGTCAAACTTCGACGACCGCATAGTATAACGGCTATTATGTGACACTAATTTGCCTAGATTTTCTGCCCTTGCCGCGATTCTTGCCCTTCCATGTCGGTGTAATGCTATGACAGTTGGGGCACAACAGACGAAGATTTTGTGGAAAGTTGTCGGAAGCATTGCCATTGATATGATCCAATTCCAACGATAAACGTTGCGATTTCCATGTATCAAGACCACATTCCTGACAAGATGTGATTTCATTTCTGTGCAAAAACTTTTTCAAGACGCTCCTATCAGATACCAATCCACTGTTAATACGCTCGTCTAGCTCGTGAAACTTACATGCGCTGCAACAGTACGTTTTGTTCGCTGTAATTTTAGATTTGCATGTGCGACATTGATGTTTGGCCCTTTGAAATCCGTTGGCGCACTTAGTTGAGCAGAACAGTTTTTTGCATGGTGCTTTACACGATTTGCATAGGTTAGCGAGCGGCTTAGTTTGCGCGCGTAATTTACAGTTTCGTGAGCAAAAATTCCCCAACCTTCTCGAAGAAGGTCTCCTACATTCCAAGATTGCTCTTTTTGTCATTAAGAATGGTTCATTGCAATGCGAACACTGCAATTGGAGCCGATCAGTTAGTTTCGCTAGGTTAAACTCTTGTTGATTAAATAGCGGTTTCATGTGATCGTATTTATATGCCCGTGTCATATATTGTTATTATATCTCTTCGGTAAAGAGAAAAACAGGGTTAGATTCCCTGCATGGGCTCCATTTTATGGCCCGATGGCAGAGTGGCAATGCACCTGATTCGAAATCAGTGGTCAACCGTAAATCCGGTTGCGTGGGTTCAATCCCTACTCGGGCCGCCATAATTTTGAGAACGAAGTGAAAGTGACACTTGAATGTTAAAGTCACACTTTCACTTTGCGCGACAAAGCAATCAATGCCGATGTGGATGAGGGAAACTGGTACAACCGCGAGATTTAAAATCTTGTATCCTATGTGGGTTCGAATCCCACCATCGGTACCAATTAAAACGGCAAACGCCTAATTCTAGCGACGGCGTCATCAACTGATAATCCCAACTCAAAGCAATATTCGACAACGGCGTTGATTTGAGTTGTCGCCTTTTGGTATGAGTCAGACGACAATGTTTTCAACAGTTGCAAATACAAGTCATCGAGCTTGCTGCGAACTTGAGATGCAAATGATTTGATGTCCATCAACGTATTTATCAATGGCCCTGTGACAGAGTGGTAATGTATCTGCTTGGAAAGCAGTAGTCTAGCAGCTAACGCTGGTAGCAGGAGTTCAATCCTCCTCGGGGCCGCCAATTTTTGCGTCGCGGTTTGTAAATCCTGTATCTGATCAGCAATAATTACCATCATATATGGACGCTAACCTATCTATTGCAATCGAATTGTTGGAACGTGCCGCCGAACTTTTGGCTGATCTTTACAGCGACGACAATGAATTTAATAACGAAAGCTGGGCTCTATCAGAAGAAATACAAGAGTTCCTCGTTAAGATAGTCGAATGATTTTAATGCTCGCTTAGACCAACTGGTAGGAGTCGCAGTCGTGAGAAGGCTGAATGTGCAGGTTCGAATCCTGTAGTGAGCACCAATTTACTGTGGCGTCCGCCCACTCGCGCTTGTTATTATAATGATAACAGGTGAGGAAGTTCAGGACTCCAAAACAGCCGCATGGAAGATTAGGAAGGATGGTCGAGCTGTCGAAAGGCATCCATTAAAACGGGATATCCCGTTCTCCAGCCCAATCGTTAATACCACAAGGTAGGAGCAAGCCAAACAGAGTTAGGGTAATGTTTCCCTATGATACTCGGGTTGGTGCGTTAGTCGAATGAATGGGTAGAAACAGAATCCTGGCTATGAGACCCGCAGTATATTTTCCCACGTCTTTTACTTAATAACTATACGTTAAAGGCTGCGCACAGCCCGTCAACAAGCGCAGCAAAATCAAGGTCCCATGTCAATTCAATCGGTTTGTCGCACCATAAAAATGCTACGGGCGGCATTACTGATGTTGATTTACAATAAGTGGTCTACGACATTGTATTAATAATGGTAGATAGCAACGACATGTCCAAGACAATATGTGAACTAGCAGACGCTGCAGTTTCGCTCGAGCGTATCCGTGATTATGGACACCCTCGAGACAACTTTGAGGACATAGCAGCTATGTGGACAACTTACTTAGGCGATCGCTTAGTTTCTTGTCTGACTGCCAGTGACATACCCATGCTAATGATACTCGCTAAGGTCTGTCGTAACATAACCACACACAAGCGCGATAACTTGGTAGACATAGCAGGATTTGCTAAAACAGCAGACATGGTCCACCAAAGAGAAAATGTCACGAACATACATTCCGATTCCTCCGTTTAATGGAGGACCAGATCCAACCCAAGCAGCATTAATAGTAGCTGCTTTTGCGGTTTTGATTTTGCTAATAATGTTGGATAACATCTTTCATTTTGTTTCGTGATGAAATCGCTATCATACGCACACGAAATGTCCCAAATTCGTTCGCTTCGGCAGTGCACAGCTTGCGCTTTCGAAATTATTCGGTCCAATCGTGGCGTCAAACGTAGCAGTCGTAAGCCTTTTTGTATCCAACGCTGTTTAAAGCCACAATTGACAGCAAAACCATACGAAAGGGTTACACATGAATGGAAGACGTTGACAAGATTCAGGACTGCTGCCGCAGCCCAGCAATCGTTGATGACAATATTGTCCAAGGATCGTAGAGACATCGCGCACTCAAAATCGACACATCCGGGCACCGATTTTACTCCTTTTCGTTGGATCGATCGTTACAACCACCGAGTGTATAACGAAGATACCGAACAAGTAATTGAATAGTTTATGTACATCAGCACAAAAATGATAGAATTGGGTTCGTGCGCGTTTAGACAATGGCGCGCAACGCACAGTCACTGTAGCAAAATTCATGGTTACCAACTCAAGGCCAAGTTTTGGTTTGGCTGTAGCCACTTGGATGACAAGAACTGGGTAGTTGATTTCGGAGGTCTGAAAGAGATCAAGAAGATGCTACAGGATCAGTTTGATCATACATTGTGCGCAGCGTCTGATGACCCGCAATTGCTGGCATTTCAGCTGTTACACACTGCCGGCGTGATCGATCTGCGGATCATGGATGCCGTCGGCATTGAAAAGACGGCACAATGGTGTTTCAATCGAGTTGACAAAATAGTGCGCGAACAAAGTGATGGTCGTTGTTGGGTTGAACAAGTTGAAGTGTTCGAACACGAAGACAATTCGGCTGTGTATCGTCACACACCTCTTGCTGCCGAATCTCCCTCGCCTGTCGGCGAGACGAACAGCAGTTTGATATCAGATCGCTGTCGCGCTGTGATTAAACACTGCCGTAAGTAGATTGATCATATGAACGACGACGTCTCTAACATCGCGACAATCTACGAAGCGAACGCGGTATACAACATCAACCAACTGTCAATAGGCAATAACGGACTGCATGACTACGTGTTTGCCTTTAAGGGACAGAAGATCGAGCAAGTGTTGGCCAATATTGGTGTGATTCGCACGTCGCCTCAGGCCAAAGGCAAAAAACAGTTGATTGATTTTCTCGATTGTTTGGCTCAATGGCTGAAGTTCAAGGCTGGCGATGCCACATTGCCTCTCAACGATGACCAATTGTCTCCCGATGACTCTCAGCAATGGAAGACATTGCGTGATCGCTGGCAACAGCTACAACAAATCATTTAATCGTTGACAAACATTGGTTAATAGCGTATTTTATGTGCATGAGCGAACAAGCTATAGACATAACCGGCAAACGACTGTACGTGGGCGATTTCGTCGCATTTGCCGGAACGTCCGGCCACCGAGCTAGCATGCACGTCGGCGTGGTCACTAAAATTCACACGCACGATGAACATCAGGATCGAAGATATTACGCAACGATGCCCCAAATTTCGGTCACTCGATTTGATGTCAATGCGTACTGCAATAATAGCAACAAGTCTTCGTCGCTTTCAATTACTACATCACGCCGCGTGTCCGTTCTATCACTCGGCATGATTATCAAACTGCCGCCGGCTTGGATTCAATTTCACTACGAACATGAACTACCACGCTCGTTGGTGAGTGGATATAATCTCGACGCACTTACTGATCAACAGTATCAAAAACTATACGAGGCTTGCGAGTGCGCACGACAGAGCATGGTAACGCTGCAGCAAGACCTCGTTGCAAACTGAACAACTAACCGATAAATACCGAAATGAACAAGCTAACAAACATGACATGTGCAGCGCTTATCGCTGTAATGGCCGTCAGTTGTGGTACATCACTTACTACCGCTGATGGTAGCAAGTTCACCACTTAGTCTAACAGCAAAAAGATGGCACTAACGATGCCAAACGGAGCGTCACTGCACATGGAAGGATATGATCACGCTGGATCAATTCTCGCTGCAGGGCAAGCAGTCGCTACAGGCGCGGCACCAGTGGCAGACATCATCAAGACCGGCCTTTGGACAAGGTTGTGGGGTCTAGTTTCGCATGACACCAAGGACGTCGCGAACAATGTCGACAACAACAAGACAGATCTCGCAAAGACTGTCAACAACAACAAGACGTCAGTCGATTTGCAAGCCAACCACAACAGCACAGTCCTCGGTGCACAGGCTGGCGGTGCCGAAGTTCAGCCAGCTGCAATCAAATAATCACATGTACAACCCATATAGCATAACATTCCCAGCTGCTCCAGCAAGCGGTGACCCGTCATACCTCAACAAGTCAGGTGAACTATTCGAATTGCTCTATAAGGGCGCTCGCATCAGTGATGGGCGACAGCCACGTCAATTGGCAATCCAAATCTGTGATTTGCTAAACTCTGCATTTACCAATGGTGTCAATGACGTCAAGTCACAATTGGATCCGGTGCTAGCAGAGTACAAAACTCTGTTGGACGAAGCTAACGGCAAACTAGCATCGTTGCTCAACGACCACAATGTCGGCCCAGGATCGCTAAGTGACGTGAGCGAATCTGACGATACTAAATCCGACAAAACTGACAACGAACAGCCTCAGAAGGCTCGCCGCGTCAATAAGTATATCGACGTTGCAGATTAATCACTTTCGGGGGCGTAATGGCTTTCGACTATGAGTATTAGCAATAAACGCAAACCGAGATCATGTTAGTAACACTCGTAAAAACACTAGCAAAACCAATAAATGCAAACTCTAACACAGCTCGCAAGAACAATGCAGTTAAGGCTACCGTAAATGGTAACTTTGTCTCGATCGCACCATCGCGTGCAGTCAAGGCCCGCACGTTCGCATTCGCAGCGTAAGCTACGACAGTGAGATTAGTCCGATTGGCATACGACTAGCCGCTGACACAAAATGTCACTGACTGGCAGGCAGACGAATCCTGTTATTATCAGTAAATGTACGTCAAACTTATCGCAGCGTTGGCCACGCGCGTCTGCGATTCGTATCAAGAATGGCTATGTTTGTAACGACCTTATTGTGAACCATTCACAGGACAGGGGTTCGATCGTAGGTCGACTCGCGCAGCAATGTGCGATGCAAAATTGGAAGAATTCAGTGAAACCTAAATCGCAAGACAAGGCAATACTGAGCCGAGCCGCGCAAGCGGAAGGTGCAGAGACTACCGGAGTACCGGCTAGAGCATCCAACAACCAGCAGTGGTTGAAGATATAGTCCACGCCAGGAAGAAATTCTTGGGTTAGTGTCCCCTCGCCTCCACCAATGTAAGAAAATTCCTAGCGGCAGCTGCAAAGCCCGCTAGGAATTTTTGTTGCGGAGTATCACTTTTCGCTAGATTGATGGCAACACTTACCCATTGCAGATTATCTGGCTGATATGGTAGCTTACTATCTCTCCGATCTATAGATGCTATTTGCCACGTGTCGTCCGTTTCGCATTTTCCGAACTTATTTCGCAATTTCAGTGGTATGCCCGTAATCGCGCAACTTCCCGATTGGTTGAGCCACGCGGACCGCAATGCTGCCTCAAACGCCTGAATATCTGATGGTCTATTCTTTTGCCTGTGATCGTGTACACACCTCGACGTGTACCATACGAACTGTTGATCGTATTTGATATTTTTTGTTGCACCCTTTAATGAATTCTGTCGCTGATTTGAGTGTAGGTGTGCAGCCGATGATACATGTACAGAGTTTCTATATCTTGCCGAACAAGGCCGCCCACAGAACCATTTTCGATTCGGGTTCTTATTGGTTTGGTAACGGTATTGCGATCCGACTACGCAAATTCTTTTGCCGCATTCGCCGCATTTTATAAATACGTTCATCCGATATTTATGTTACTACTAAGGTAAGTCCCCACGCCTCCACATTAAAAGTTGTTGTAGTCCGTTAATAATGTGGGACAATATCATTATTCGATAAGCAAATGTTCAAAAAGTTCAAATTGAGATTGGCAAAAGCATACAAAGCTTTGACGATCGCTCATTCGCACAATCCACATAAACGCCCAATTGATCCGACAACGATAATCGCCGTTATACCTGTGGAAGACGCAATCAAAGCCATTCGCAGGGAAGGATCCACAAACAGCGAGTTGACGATCGCTCCTGAGGTCAAGTTGAGCATGCACGGCCGTAAGCGCATGCGTTACAAAGTCGCTCACCAACAGGATGGGCACATTAAATGCGTCGATTGCGGCTGCATCGCCAATGCATGCGTCGTTACACCTTGCAAAGAAGCACTGTTCGGTTACGTTGGTACCTTTGCACACATAGATCCACAAGGCCAAGCATTTCGCTTCACAGTCGACCATATTATCCCCAAGTGGACCGGTGGCACTCTGCACAATCAAAACTGCCAAATAATGTGCGAGGGGTGTAACCAGAAGGTTGGCAGCAAATTGTCTCTCATCAACCGACTACGCTTTGTATTTAAGGCCTTGTTTGCATAAATACCAAGCAATGAATCACCTCCACGACGACCTCAACATCTATTCGCTTCTAGTCCCTGCCGCTGACGTGGTATCCGAGAGCGCCACTAGCAATGACAGTGAAACGTTGAACGTAACCGTCACGGACATGCAGAAGACGTTGAATGCTTTCGTCAATGACATGACGACGAACGTCTTCAGGATGCTAATGGGTCGCAATGACCAAGCTAACCGACTGTTCCGCATTCGCGCTATCTATGAAGAAATGATGGATGGCGATGCTTCGCTCGCTATGCCGTTCATCAAGTATTGTCCAAACAAGTTGGACATCTCTGCTGCAGTGTCCTTGCTTCGCTCACATCCCAACATTGTGCTTAATGATGAACAGCAGAATTGGGTTGAGTCGTCGCGCAATCTAGACGATATCGTAATCGTGCGAGACAATTACGCCAACGAAGGACGCAAGGTAATCAACGTGCCCGTACGAAACATTGATCTTTAGTAGCTTATTGGCGGATCCTTGATCGCGAAGTAGGCAAGAGCGGTCCCAGATGCTAGAGTCAGGCTTTTGAATCCTGCGTAAAGGGGAACACCAACGGGAATGGCTAGACCGACAATGTCTTGGTCTCCTTGACAGTAACTTGCAAATTCGATTGCTTGAATTGTTACTGTCGACAATGGCACTAACGCAAAGTATTCAACGTTTGTTGCTGAAATGGCTGAGCTGGAGTTGACGACTGTAAAGCCGTTGCCGCCCAAAGTCATCGAGCTAAGCTCGACCACGGCACGCTCGGCGTTGTTGCCGATTTCCATGCCTTGAATGCCAAATTGTGGTAATTTTGTCGTCATATGTGGCCGTACTTATAGCGGGCTTAAACAAAGGTGTTGATATCGCATCATAAATAACCGATAAGTATATTTGCATATGAAAAGACTCTTAATCACTCTCGTTAATTGCGTAATAGCGTTGTCACTCGCCCACGGCGCACCAGCAATTCAACAACAGGCAGATACCATTGACGCGGCATTGACTTCTCAGTATGCAGCAGCCCATGTCACAGCAAACGCGATCATCAACGACGACCAATTTGTCCGCCGAGCGTATTTGCAGATCACCGGTCGCATTCCAACGTATACCGAGTATCAAGCGTTCGTCAATGCCGTTGCACCCAACAAACGCACGGAGCTGGTGCGCTATCTGGTCAATACGCCTGGCTATGTCAGCAACTTGTACAACTTCTGGGCAGATCAGTTGCGTGTCCGTGAGCGCCTCAACAACACTAATTTCTTCAATGGCGTGCTGTATATTGATTGGATCAAGCAGCAAATTGCCAACAATGTGCCTTACGACCAGTTCGTCAAGCAACTGTTGCTGTCCAAAGGCGATTATTACAACAATCCCGCAACTGGTTATTATGAGCGCGATCTTGCGATGCCGCTAGATAATGTAATCGCCAGCTGCAAAGTGTTCCTCGGCATCAATGTTACCTGCGCACAGTGCCACGACGATCCATTCCAAGACTGGTCTCAGAAGCAATTCTATGAGTTTGCTTCCTACTTCTACACAACGACACCTACAGGCAGGAAGACAGCTAATCCAGCCGGCAGAGACAAGATCAAGGAGATCCGTGCTGAAGTGGAAGCATTAATCAAAGCAGACCCAACAAAGCGCGGCCTCAACAACCAGGTCAACAATTTCCTCAGTGCTACGATGGCAACGGTGATTGTCGACGAAAACAAGAAATTGGCACTTCCGCCCGACTATCGATACAGTGACGTCAAGCCTGGTACAGTAGTTGATCGCAAGGTGCTGTTTGGCAATTCGACTGCCCACGTTACGGATGGTGATCCGAGACAACCTGCTGTCGATTGGATGACATCCAAGAATCACCCAACATTCACTAAGAACATCGTCAACAGGTATTGGGCAATGCTGATGGGCCGTCCGATTGCTCCGCGAGTTGATGACATTTATAGTGATGCTGTTGCTACACCGGCTAACCCATTGCTGCTCGTTTTGGAACAGGTGATGAAGGACGTCAACTACAATACTCGAGACTTCATTCAGATAGTCTGCAGCACAAAGGCTTTCCAGCGCGCTAGTTACCAGTTTGAGCCCAACGATCGCTTTGTGTTTATTGGACCGGTGATGACTCGTCTGACCGCGGAACAAATCTGGGACAGCATCCTTTCGTTTACTGTTGATAAGCCTGAGTATTTTAGCAGCACGTTTGGACAGCAGTATAAGCAGGTAATGTCAGTCAATGATTACGATGCTATCACGCTCGGCGATGTACAAGCCAAGTTGGCAACCGAGCGCGAGGTGTCGAGCAAGAAGTATTACGGCGCAATCAACTACAAGGGGTCACTGCTGATCAGGGCCAGCGAAATCAATGATCAAACCGGATCCAACAATATTATTTCGCAGCTCGGCCGTTCCGATCGTGAGTTGATTGGCACCAGTTCTCGTGACGGCTCAGTAACGCAAGTGATCAGCTTGGTCAATGGAGCACTGTCCGACATCGCAACCAAACAAGACGGCTCACTAATGACAGCTCTCAAGGGCAAATCGCCAGCAGAACGCGTCGAAATGGTGTTCAAGTCAATCATCAACCGCAAGCCAGCATTGTTGGAGAAGTCGATCTTCGCCAAAGCGTCAGATGCTGATCTCGTGTGGGCGCTGATCAACACCAACGAGTTCCGATTTGG
>ERZ724505.1059-NODE-1059-length-15770-cov-4.802545_pt1 | contig 15770 bp, 15 predicted proteins | sample MGYA00376038_ERZ724505 | MGnify/ENA primary metagenome ERZ724505 (study PRJEB28724, sample SAMN07190884) | wastewater metagenome | isolation source: effluent of sewage treatment plant in Hong Hong | place: Hong Kong | collected 2016-03-17 ... | reverse complement strand
GACTACGACCTGTGGGAGCACTGGGACGCATTGACCATCCCGGTGCTGTGCCTGCGCGGCGAAGACTCCGACCTGGTGCTGCGCGACGCCACCGACGAAATGCTGCGCCGCGGCCCCGGCACGCGCGGCCTGGCCCATGTGGTGGAAATCCCGGGCTGCGGCCACGCCCGGGAAGCCGCCTGGCTGGCACAACGCGGCTGGCCGGTAACGGCACTCGATTTTTCCGCAAGTGCCATCGCAACGGCCCGCGACATTCTCGGCGACTGGCCCGGAGAACTCGTCGAGGGAGATTTCTTCACGTACTCGCCGCCAACGCCCTTCGCACTGGTGTACGAGCGGGCGTTTCTCTGTGCCCTGCCGCGCAGGTTATGGCAGGACTATGGGCGCCGCATGCACGAACTGCTCGCGCCGGAAGGCCGCCTCGTCGGCTTTTTCTTTTTCGGCGAAGACCCGAAAGGGCCCCCCTTCGGGATTTCACCGGAACATCTCGACGACCTGCTGACGCCATGGTTCGTTCGCGAGGAAGATCAGGACGTCGATGATTCCGTGCCGGTCTTCGCCGGCAGGGAACGCTGGCAGGTGTGGCGGAGAATCAGTTGAGGCGCTGGCGCTCGCGGTAGAGTGCCTCATCGACCACGGCGTCGAGCTCGTCGCCGGACAGGCGATAAAGGCCATCCACCACCTGCGGCCAGCAACCGACTGCCTGCTGCTGACGCAGCCAGCGATAGCGCGCGGCATCCTCGATCAGGCGCGCCATGTATTCATCGTCCATCTCGGCTGCGCCGGCCGCTGCAAAAGCCATCACCTGTTCCGACATCGTGAACCTCCTCCGGTTTCTGATGCCCGCACTATCCGCGAAGCCCCCGGCCGCCGCCATTCGCACTTCTACCCACGCCGGCTACGTAGTCCTACGCAGTCTGCCCACGGCGGCGGGGCGATTAGAATGGGGATCCCGCACACTTTCGCCGCGCCATCACCGGCACCACGCCCATGCGCCTCAGGCAAAAGATCATCGTCCTCGCCATCCTGCCCGTCGTGCTGGCAGTGCTCGCCATCGCCGCGCTGGTGGCGCTGCAGTCGCGCGAGCTGGCGCGGCTGGAAGCCGAACTGCTCGAAGAGAGCATGCTCGCCGCCAAGCGTACCGAGCTGCGCCACTACGTCGAGCTGGCGAAGACCTCGATCGAGCACATCTACCAGAGCGGCCGCGACGATGCGCTGGCGCGCGAGGAGGTGATGCGCATCCTGTCGTCGATGGCTTATGGCGACGACGGCTATTTCTTCGCCTACGACAGCCACGGCACCAATCTCGTACACCCGCGCCAGCCCGACCTGGTCGGCACCAACCTTTGGGAGGTGCGTGATCCGCAGGGCGTCGCCGTGATCCAGCGACTCTTCGAGACGGCGAAGAGCGGCGACGGTTTCCTGCGCTACATCTGGAACAAGCCCTCCACCGGCAAGCCGGCCGACAAGCTCAGCTACGTCGTTGAACTGAAGCGCTGGGGCTGGATGTACGGCACCGGAATCTACCTCGACGATGTCGCCGCCGGCACACAGAAAATCAAGGCGCAGACCACCGCCAACATCACGGCGACGCTGCTCGGACTCGCCGTCGTTGCAGTGATCGCGACGCTCGCCGTCTTCGCCGGCGGCCTCGCGCTCAACATCAGCGAGCAGCGCATCGCCGACCAGCAGCTGAAGCAGCTGACGCAGCGCCTCGTCTCCTCGCAGGAGGAGGAGCGGGCACGTGTCTCGCGCGAACTGCACGACGGACTCAGCCAGCTGCTCGTCTCGACCAAGTTCCGCTTCGAACTGGCACAGGAGCGCCTGCAGTCCGGACGCACTGACCCGGCAAAGGCCGCCGAAGCCATCGACGCGGGCATCGCCGGCCTCTCCGAGGCGATCAGCGAGATCCGCCGCATCTCGCACGACCTGCGCCCCTCGCTGCTCGACAATCTTGGCCTGCCGGCTGCGCTGGAACAGCTTGCCGAGGACTTCGGCCACCGCACCGGCATCGCCGTCAGTGCCGCCATCGGCCCGCTACCGGCACTCGCCACCGGCAGTGCGACGACCAGCCTGTTCCGCGTGGCGCAGGAAGCACTGGCCAACGTCGAACGCCACGCCCATGCGTCACAGGTCGAACTGACGCTCGACTGCGAAGACGACAACCTGCGCCTCGCCATCCGCGACGACGGCCTCGGCCTCGCGGCCACCGGACCGCTCAACAAGGGTATCGGGCTACGCAACATGCGCGAACGGGTCGAGCACCACGGCGGCTCGCTCAAGGTGGAACAGGGCGATGAGGTCGGTGGTACGCTGCTGATGGCACGGCTGCCGCTGGCCGCCGTCAGGGAAGAGGAGCCGACATGAGCACAGGTGCAGACACTGCCGACATCCGCGTGCTGCTGGTGGACGACCACCAACTGGTGCGCGACGGACTGCATTCCCGCCTCGGCGAAACGCCCGGCATCTGCGTCGTCGGCGAGGCCGGCACCGGTGCCGAAGCGCTGGCACTGGCGGCCACGCTGGCCCCGGATCTGGTCCTGCTCGACATCGGCCTGCCCGACATGAGCGGCCTCGACGTCGCCGAGCAGCTGCCGAGCGTCGCACCGCAAGCCCGTGCGCTGATGCTCTCCATGTACGACAACCGCGAATACGTAATCAGCGCCATCCGCGCCGGCGCCGCCGGCTATGTGCTGAAGGATGCCAGCTCAAAGGAAATCATCGCCGCCATCCGCGCCGTCGCGGCCGGCGGCTCGTACTACAGCGCACCGCTGACCACCGCGCTCGCCACCGGCGGCAGCGAACCGCCGCCGCTGACCGAGCGCGAGCGCGAAATCCTGATCCTGGTGGCACAGGGCAACAGCAACAAGCGCATCGCACAGCAACTCGACGTCAGTGTGCGCACGGTGGAAACGCACCGGCTGAATTTGAGGAAGAAGCTGGGTATCGAGACCCCGGCGGGACTGATCCGCTATGCGCTGCAGCAGGGTTGGATCAAGGTCTAAAGTTGAGCGCATCCATCCCCAAGGAAAATTGCCTGCGGAATCGAATTGATACGGCATAATTCTCTGCATGCCAAAATGCCGCCGCACACTCTTCAGTTACACCACCACTGTCCTTGCAATAGAGAGCTTATCGAGCGCTTTAACCGAACGAATGACGCAGTTGTATTTGGACAACTATGAGGGAAGTTCAAAGACGTTGTTCACTGGCGATCTCTCAACAAAGGATGAGGTTCTCCTGTTGTTTGCAGATGGTGACCTTGTCGGATTCACTACCCTTCTCCAATATGTATCGACAATTGATGGGCGCACACTCCGGGTGGTTTATTCCGGAGACACGATCGTCGACAAAGAGCATTGGGGGCAGCAACAACTTGCTCGCGCCTGGATCTCCAGAATCGGCAGGATAAAGGCGGAAGCTCCGGATACACCTCTTTACTGGTTCTTGCTCGTAAAGGGGCATCGGACGTTCAAGTATCTTTCGGTTTTCGGAAATTCCTTCCACCCGCATTGGAACGAGACGCGCCCCGACCTAAAGCGAATCGCGGACGTGCTTGCGCTGGAACGCTTCGGGAAGGCCTACAACCCAGCCAGCGGTATCGTTTCATTCACGGAGTCTCGGGGGCATCTCAGGCCACAGATAGCCGAACCTACGGCAGAAGAACTGACAAAACCGTCGACACGTTTCTTTGTTGAAATGAATATGGGTTTCCGGGCAGGGCACGAACTCGTCTGCATCTGTGAGCTTGAGCAGTCGAACATGAAACCCTTGGCTGCGCGAATATTCAGTAAAGCAATGCTGGCGGGCGATCACGAATGAGCATTGATTCACCACAAGCCATTGGTAGATATAGAACTCGTGAGCGGCGCCGTGAATGGCTTGAAACCATGCTTCGTAGAAATGCCGGCTGTCGCTATCTTCGGAATTTTGGCAGCCCTCGAACAGAAGCCGAATACGTACGGCAAGTACCAATTACCAGCTACGAAGATCTCTCTCCGTACATCACTGACCTCGAAAACTGCGACAGCAACGTACTGTTCGACGGCTCGCCTGTCGCATTCGAACGAACCGGCGGTTCCTGCGGTGGTAGCAAGCTGATTCCGTATTCTCGTGACGGATTACACGACTTTCAGCGAATTCTTGCACCTTGGCTCCGTCGTACGATAGAACGCTACCAAATATCCGGCGCTGTCTATTTCTCAACCAGTCCGGTAGCCCGTACACCAGAAAGCATTGGTGGTCTAAGCGTTGGCCTTTCGGACGATGCCTATTTAGGAAAAGAGGCAGGAATGTGGCTACAGGAGAAGAGTGTCGTTCCAGCAAGTGTCGCCGAAACATCCGATATCGAAGCCTGGCGACAAAGAACCCTCGACCATCTCAAGGCGGCAGGCAATCTCGAACTAATCTCTGTATGGAGCCCCACGTTCCTGCTTCGCCTCTTAGACGGAATTTCCAACACGGAAGGATACTGGCCCAACTTAAAGGTCATCAGTTGCTGGGCCTCAGGCTCTGCCAGACGACATCTTGAAAAGGTCATCAGACTATTCCCGCAAGCCATCATCGAGCCTAAAGGGCTACTGTCTACAGAAGGCATCATTACGGTTCCTGACGCCGATGGAAATCCGCGACTGGCTCGACATGGCTATTTCGAGTTCTGGCAGCAGGGGCAATGCCACGCCGCATCCGAATTGTCTGCAGGAGGTGAATATGAAGTCATTCTCACCACGGCCAGTGGGCTATATCGATATGCCAGTGGTGACCGGGTTCGCTGCGAGCAATCATGTGTGCAAGGCGACCCGATCCTTGAGTTCATCGGCAGAGACTCAATGACTAGCGATCTCGTCGGCGAAAAGCTCACGGAGGCCTTTGTCAGCAAGTGCCTGAACGGTTTCTCCGGTTTTGCCATGCTTGTGCCGTGTTTCGACCCGGCTGGCTACGTCCTGGTATGCGACAGCAGCCCTACGACTGAACGCATACAGGAGTTTGAAAACCGGCTCCGCCTTAACCCACAGTACAATTATGCTAGACGCCTAGGACAGCTCGGACCTGTGAGCCTGCTGACATGTCGCAACCCTCATGAAGTTGTTGAGCAAGTCATGTACAAACGCGGAACGCGCCTGGGCGACATCAAGCCGACCTCGCTGCGCAGCGAGGAATTCTGGCTACCGCTATTCAAGGAGCGCCTGAGTTGAAGATCGTTCTGATTTCGCCCAAAGGGCCTCTCTACAGATACCGCGGCGGTATCTTCAAAAAATCGCTGCGCTATCAACCACTGACACTGACAACGCTGGCAGCGCTGATTCCGCCCGAGCTAAAGCCCGAACTGACACTCATCGACGAGGGCATGATGAGCATCCCGGACTCGCTGGATGCAGACATCGTCGCCATGACCGTGATTACCGGCACCGCAAAACGCGCCTACGAACTGGCCGACCGGTATCGTGCAGCAGGCATGACGGTTGTACTCGGCGGACCACATGTGACGCTCGTACCCCATGAAGCCGCCGAACATGCCGATGCGATCTGTGTTGGCTACGCCGAAGACAGCTGGCCACAGTTGCTGCGCGACTATGCTGCAGGAGAATTGAAACCTGCCTATCATCAGGCGCCGGACTTTTCACTCGATCGACCGGACATGCCGTTCGCCAGACGAGATCTGTTCGACAGCAGCCACTTCTTGACGCAGGCAGTGTTCGAGGCCACCCGCTCATGCGTCCATGACTGCGAGTTCTGTGTTGCCCCGGCCGCCTGGGGTCGGCAGCAATATCAGAAGCCGGTTGACTGGGTCATCGAGGATATTCGGCGCTTCGGCCAGAAACAGCTGATTTTCGTCGATCTCAATCTGATCTCGGACAAGGAATACGCCCGCGAACTCTTCACCAAACTGATACCGCTCAAGGTCGAATGGTTCGGACTATCCACCGTATTGATTGCGCACGACCGGGAGTTCATGGAACTGGTTGCACGCAGCGGTTGCAAGGGATTACTGCTCGGACTGGAGACGGTCACCCCGGCAAGCCTGCAGGACGCAAAGAAGCGTTTCAACAACTCCGTCAATTTCAAGGAGGTGATCCGAGACCTTCACCATCTGGGAATTTCGATCCAGGGCTGCTTCGTTTTCGGGCTGGATCACGACACGCCGGATGTCTTCGACGCCACGGTTGAATTCGCCATCGATGCGGGCATCGATCTGCCTCGCTTCGCCGTGCTGACGCCATTCCCGGGGACGCCACTGCACACGAGACTGGAACGTGAGGGGCGTATCCTGACGAAGGATTGGGAGTTGTATGACGCACAGCATGTAGTCTTCCAGCCGCGCCACATGAGTGTCCGCGAGCTCGCAGAAGGTCATGAGCATGCATGGAAAAGCTGCTACAGCCTGTCCTCGATCGGCCGACGCCTGTGGGCCGCCAAGAATTTCCGGCCACTCGCACTGACCGTCAACCTCGGCTACCGCTTCTACGCCCACAACCTGCACCGCTTCTACACCTGCGACTGGCCGCTCCAGATGGCTCGGCGAACGGATCCGGAGGCAACCACAATTCCTGTCATCGAGAATCGCCGGGTATGCGGCTGACCCTCATTCAGCCAGCGATTGGCCACCGCATCGGGGAGTCCTACATCCGTTCGTGGCAGATGGAGCCGTTGCCCATTGCGACACTCGCTGGTTTGACGCCAGAAGATGTTTCCCTGAGCTTCTACGATGACCGAATGGAGCCGCTGCGCTACGACGAACCGACCGATGCAGTAGCGATTCCGGTCGAGACCTACACGGCACGGCGCGCCTACCAGATTGCCAGCGAATACCGCCGGCGCGGCGTTCCGGTCATTCTCGGCGGATTTCATCCGAGTCTGATGCCGGACGAAGCACAGCGCTACGGCGACACCATTGTCGTTGGTGAAGCAGAGGGCATCTGGCCAGAGCTCATTGACGACCTCCGCCACAGAACACTCAAGACACGCTATCACTCGCCCCGCGGCGAGCTTTCGGGAACCCGGATTGATCGGCGCCTGTTTGCAGGCAAGCGCTATCTGCCGATCGGGCTGGTCGAGACCGGGCGCGGCTGCCGTTTCCCCTGTGAATTCTGCGCGATACAGACCTTCTTCGAGCGAACCCATCGATCCAGGCCGGTCGGCGACATCATTGAAGAGTTACGCTCGTTGCAAAACCGCAAGAAAATTTTCTTCTTCGTCGACGATAACTTTGCGGGCAACCTGAAGATCGGGCGCGAGCTTCTGCCGGAACTCGCGAAACTGGGTGTTCGCTGGATCACCCAGATGAGCATCAACGCTGCGCACGACGAAGAGTTCGTCTCACTGATGGCACGTGGCGGATGCTGCGGCGTTCTGATCGGATTCGAGTCCCTCGATCCGGTTAATCTGCGGACGATGAAGAAAGGCTTCAACCTGATGAAGGGCGGTTACGCCGCAGCACTGGCCAATCTGCGGCGCTATGGCATTCCGGTCTACGGCACCTTCGTTTTCGGCTACGAAAACGATGATGCAAGCGCCTTCGATCGCGCGGTGGATTTTGCCCTGCAGGAAGACATGTATATCGCGGCCTTCAACCACATGACGCCCTTCCCCGCGACGCCTCTGTACGAACGATTGAAATGCGAAGGGCGCCTGCGCTACGAGGCATGGTGGCTCGACCCGGCCTACCGGTACAACGAAGTACCGTACTTCCCGAGCAAGCTCTCCCCGACGGAAGTGACACAGGGCTGTGTCGCTGCACGACGCCGATTCTATGGCTGGAGCAGTATCGCGCGACGCATTCGTCGCAACCACAGTAATTTCTTCATGCTCCGGAACTACCTGCCGATCAATTACATGCATCGTCGGGAGATTTCCTTGCGCAACGGCTATCCACTCGGCGACGAGGCGTACCCCGAACCCTTGCTGGAGGTTGCATGATTGCGCTGCGTCTTGCCGAAGTGCGGGACGACGACACCCTGCGCACGATGCTGCGCGGAAATCCGATGCCTTCCTGGGTTTCGATGAGCATTGAGCGCGAACCCTCGATCTTTGCCGGACTGAACCGATTCGGATCGGAGAAGGTGGCAATCGCACACGAGGGGAAGTCTCCCGTAGGCATGTACATGTGTGCGGCGCACCCTCTCCATATCAACGGCAATCAGCGTTCGCTCGGCTACCTCGGCGCATTGCGCGTCAATCCGACCTTCCGGCATCGCCTGCGTGTGCTGCGTGCCGGATTTGATTCGATTCGCACACTGTCCGGCATGGCTAGCAGCAGCACCTGGTACACCAGTATTGCCGCAGACAATCTCCCCGCGCGCCGCCTTCTCGAAGCGGGCATTGGCGGCCTGCCACGCTACGAGCCGATGGGAGAACTCGTCACACTGGCACTACCGCGCTCACGGGGTCGCCGTCTCGGCCTCTGGCAGCGGGTCGCACGGGAGGAATTGGGAGCCGCCTGCGAGAATCACAATCGTATCGCAGCCCGCTATCAACTATCGCCGGCGCTCAATCCTGAATCAGCGACGGCAAGTGGCGCGCATTTTTACGCCCATCACGCACACGGACAGATGGCTGGCAACATGGCGCTGTGGGACCAGCGTGCCTACAAGCAGGTCGTTGCCCGTGCATATCGCCCGCCGCTTCCATGGCTGCTACCGCTGTACAACGCTTGGGCAAAGCTGGCACACCGGGTGGAGTTGCCAAAGGCTGGGGCCGCACTCGACCAGACCTTCCTTGCCTTTCTCACGCCGGGAACGGAAGATCCGGACACAGTCATTCCGCTCATTCAGGATGCGCTGGCGCTATGCCCAAGCCGTACGCTGAGCTTCGGCCTCCACGCCAGTCATCAAGCCCTTCCGGCACTGCTGAAGACCTTCCGCCCGCTGACTTACCGGACCATCATCTACTCCGTCTGCTTTGAGCAACCCCCCGTCTGGGACGGCCGCCCGGTGCAGCCCGAGGCTGCCATCCTGTGAAGATCGCGCTGATCCGACCGAACATGGGCGACTATCGCTCGACGGATGCCATGCCACCACTGGCAATGGGTATCCTTGCCGCGCGCTCGTCGGGACATCAGGTGCACTTCTACGACGACAAGGCCGAAGCCATCCCGGACGAGTTGGATGTCGATCTGCTCGCGCTGAGCGTTGAGACCTTTACGGCCCGCCGCGCCTACCAACTCGCCGACCGTTTCCGCCAACAGGGCATCAAGGTGGTGATGGGCGGCTATCACCCGACATTTTTGCCGAAGGAAGCGTTGCAGCACGCGGATGCGGTCGTTACCGGAGACGCCGAAGGCACGTGGGAGCAACTGCTCGCCGACGCCGATCGAGACCGGATGCAGTCCATCTATCAGGGCGACAACCGTAACAGCCTCAAGGACATGCGGATCGATCGCTCGATCTTCGCGGGCAAGCGGTATGCACCGATCGAGCTCGCCCAATTCGGCCGCGGCTGCCGCTTCATCTGCGACTTCTGTTCGATTCACGAGTTCTACGGAACGACAGTACGAACTCGTCCGGCGGAAGCACTGCGGGACGAACTCGCAGCGCTGAACAGCCGCCGCCTACTGTTTTTTGTCGATGACAATCTTTTCAGCACGGCAGAAAACCTCGATTCGCTCCTTCGCGTCATGACGCCGCTGGGACGCCGCTGGTCCTGCCAGATCAGCATCGACGTCGCCCGCGATCCTGCACTGCTCGACAGACTGGCGGCTGCGGGTTGTCGCTATGTCCTGATCGGCTTCGAAAGCCTGGAAGCAGAAAACCTCCGGCAGATGAACAAGCCCTGGAATCGCGTTGCTGGCGACTATCGGCAAGTCGTTGCCGGACTGCATTCCCGTGGCATCGGTGTTTACGGCACCTTTGTCTTCGGCTACGACTACGACACCCCGGACAGCATTCGGAGATGTCTGGATTTCGCCCTTGAGTCGAGACTGGAAATCGCCAACTTCAATCCGCTGACCCCTACCCCCGGCTCAGGACTCTACAAACGCCTTGCTGCCGAAAACCGCCTGATCTCGCCACAGTGGTGGCTGGATCCGGATTATCGCTACGGCGCCCCGATTTTTCAGCCGCGGCTGATGACACCCGCGCAACTGGCAGAAGGTTGCTTCGAAGCCAAGAAAGCTTTCTACGCCTGGTCGTCGATCGGCCGACGCATACTTGGCAGCGACTGTCGTTTCTCGCTGTTCTCAAGCACGATGACGGCTGTTGCCAACCTGATCTCCCGTCGTGAGGTCTACCGAAAACAGGGGAGACTGCTCGGAACATGAAGGAAGCCACGTGAAGCTCACCTTGATCAAACCCACCATCGGCCGACGCGAGCACAGCCTCTACGTTGACGAAGGCCGCATGGAACCGCTGATGATGGGTGTGCTTGCCGGCCTGACTCCGCCCGACGTCGAGATTGTCCTGTTCGACGACCGCATGGAGAGCATCCCGTTCGATGATCCCACCGATCTGGTCGCCATCACAGTCGAGGCCTACACCGCCCGTCGCGCCTACGAAATCGCCGATGAATTCCGTTTGCGTGGCATCCCCGTAATTCTTGGCGGCATGCATGTCACCCTGCTTCCTGACGAAGCGGCAGAGCATGCAGACTGTATTGTTCTTGGCGATGCCGAGTCAGTCTGGGCCGGTGTCGTCACTGATGCCCGCAACGGCCGGTTGCGCGCGCGCTACATCGGAGAACCCGGCATCGGGCAACGCGACGGAAGTCTGCCGCGGCGGGATTTGTTCAAGGGTAAGGGCTATCTACCGATCTCGCTGATGCAGTATTCGCGCGGCTGCCGCTATGCATGTACCTTCTGCGCCGTCTCGGAATATTTTGGCCGCAAGCATCACTTACGCCGGATCGACGAGGTACTACGTGAGATCGAAAGCCAGGATCGCCGCTTCCTGTTTTTTGTCGACGACAACATTGCTTCGGACCGGGAGGCTCTGCGCGACCTGTGCGAAGCACTGATACCGATGAAGGTTGGCTGGATCAGCCAAGCCAGCCTCGACGTCACGCGAGACACCAAGCTGATGGATCTCATGCAGCGCAGCGGCTGCTGGGGCAATGTCATGGGTTTCGAATCGATCACCGCCAGCAGCCTGCGCGATGCGCGCAAATCGCCAAACATTCCAGGCTTCTCGAAGTTCTCCAAGGAAATCGAGATCCTGCGCGACCACGGCATGCAAACCTGGGCTGCATTCACGCTGGGATATGACCACGATACCGTTGCCAGCATCGAAGCCACCGTCGATTTTGCCCTGGAGAGCAAGTTCACCTTCGCCGCATTCAACATCCTGATGCCCTACCCGGGCACACCGCTCTACAGCATGCTGGAGTCGAATAACCGACTGCTGTACGACGGAAAATGGTGGCTGCATCCGGAATACCGCTTCAACCAGGCGGCATTCCAGCCCACACTGATGAGTGCCGATGAACTGACCAACGCCTGCCACGATGCACGCAAACGATTCAACAGCCTGCCATCGATGTTCCTGCGATTTTCCGACATCAAGACGAATCTACGCTCGATCTCGAGGGCGCTTTCCTTCTGGCGCTACACGCTGCTGTTTCGCAAGGAAGTGTACAAAAAGCATGGCATGAGGTTCGGCCTGAAATGAACCAGGGACTGCGCGTCTACCAGTATGTCGGGCCGGTTCTGCTTACGCCGCTATCGCTTGCGCTGTGGTGGCGCGAGTACGAACTTCCGCTGCAGGGAGTGACGGTCTGGCTGGTACCGATTCTGTGGGCCTACATTGTTCCCGGCGTCGGCACCAATGTCTGCAAGGTATGGGAGTTCGATGTTGTCTGGAAGTTGGGGCGCTTCCGGCCGCATCATGGTTTCGTATTCGGCAGTGCGACGGGCATGCTGGCCTGGATCGTCCATGGCCATCATGCAGTTTCATTGGCCGATCTCTGCAGAGATGCCTTCATTCTGGCCTCCGTCCTCGGCTTCTGGAATCTTCTCTACGAGATCAAGGCGCTGCGCATCGGCCTGCTCAAGGTGTACAACCAGCCATGGGCCAACAACGAAGGGGCGGAAGCGATCGCCCTCGATTACTCTCCATGGTTCTTCGGCGGATTCGGCTTTTCTTATGGCGCATTCATCGGCGCGATTGAGCTCTATATCGCTTCCGGAAACCCGTTTGGCGCCTCGGAATTCATCGTGTTTTCTGCCACAGGATTGATTCTTTGCATCGCCTTTCCGGTGCTTGGTTTCATCCGCCACTCCCTCAAGACCCACGGACACGCCGGCACCCGGCCCGTTACCAAGGAGCCCATGTGAGGACCTGGCTGAACTCCGCACTACTGATTGCCTCAATGGCCGTATCGGCGACCTGCCTGTGGGCTGCCAGTCATCTCGACTGGTATTACGCAGTACTCGCCATCTGGTTTTTTTCGCAGATCAACAATATGCCGTTTGCTCTGATGCATGAAGCGGTGCACGGCATCGCGTCCGCATCTCGCACAATCAATACCATCATCGGCACGGTTGCTGGCTGGGCATTTCCGACCTCGTTCTCGATGCAGCGCATGGCGCACATCGGCCATCACCGGCGCAACCGAACCGACCAGGAACTTTACGATTACTATCTACCCGGACAATCACGCGCCCTACGGAACCTCTGGCTGTATGCCGGCAACCTGTTCGGTCTCTATTGGTGGAGCGTGGTCTTCAGCAACCTCGTCTATGCATTGGCCCCCGGCATCTACCGCTCCCGGATATTCGTCGAGAAGATCGCACCGGCACTGGGATTTGGCCCCTACGTACGCGAGCTAGCCGAACTTGAGCCCACGCAGGTATGGGCGGAAATCGTCAGCGCCTTCGCCTATCAGTGTGCGCTGTTCTATTTCCTCGACCTGAGTCTGTTGGGTGTTTTCCTGTGCAACATGGCATTTGCGCTGCACTGGTCCGTCCTGCAATACGCAGACCACGCCTGGAGCGCTCGGGATGTCGTCAACGGTGCCTGGAACCTGAAGGTGCTGCCCCCATTCCGCTGGCTGGCCCTGAACTACCACTATCACCTGACGCACCACCGGCATCCGCAACTGCCGTGGTACGAGTTGCCGAGACATACGCGCGATACAACACCTCAACCATCGTTCTGGCGCGTCTATTTCAGTCTGTGGAAAGGCGTGCGGCAGGCCCCCCCGATGGGCGCCCCTGCCGACTTAAGCTTTCTTTTTCCGGAACAGGAACCAGCCCAGCAGCAAACCGGCAAGTAGCCCGCCAATGACACCCCCACCCAGCGCGTACCCCAGCGCACGCTCAGCCTCGCTCAGGATCGGGTTGTTAAGGAAGTCGGTGCCGATGTGGATTGCGCGAATACGCCATTTCCCGTCACTCTCTTTGACGACGGTCGCCGTCCAGCGCGTCATCAGCTCATAGGGGCGGCCGTCGGCGAGAATATATTTCTCCACTCCCTTGCCCCGTACGATTCCCCAAGTCTTCTCCTCGGACAGCTCGGTCAGCACATCCGGCGCAAGTGAGATTTCCAGCTTCTTCAGATACCCGCCGGAACCAAACCATTTCTTGAAATATGCCGAGACCTCAGAGCGGCTCGTCAGAAATTCCTGATTGATCGGTGTGGCACGAATCTGCTCGCTGAGCACGGGAAGCATCTTGTCGAAATCACCGGAATTGATGGCATTTGCCGTCTGCTGCAGCACCGCACGCAGTTCTTCATGGATCGCGTGATCAGGCTCCTCGGCAGCCATTCCCGGTATCCAGACAATCGCCAGCAGACCAAGTAAAAGTATTTTTCTAAACATGTTTTCTCCCCACAAGAACACTGACGCACACCACCAGAGCAAGTGCCGTCACGACATCCAGAAGGTGGTGCTGATGGACAAGTACGGTCGAGGCTGCGATCAATGCAGCCCAAAGCAGCACTATACCGCGTGAATAATCCCCCATCTTTCGCACAATGGAAAGAGCAATGGCGCTGGAATAAACGACGTGCAGCGATGGCACGAGATTGAATGGCTTATCGATGGAGAACACGGTCGCGTAGATATCCCGGTAAAGCGGAACATCCGGAGCTACGCGCTCAAACCCGAGCTTGACTGGAAACAAAACAAAGACCAGTCCAGCCGCTGTGGTAGCCACAAGCAGTTCAATACCCAAGCGCTTCAGTTCGGGAGGATCAAGAAAGAATGGGGGTAGTGCAAAAAGCAGGTACATCGAAAGGTAGAACCATATGAAACCCGACAGAAACGGGATATTCAGTTCAACCGCAAGATGCACCGAATAGTGCCGGGTGCTCGATTCGGCCAGCCAGTTGGTCGTGGGATAGATGCTGAAGAATGCAACTCCGACCCAGAGCCCCCACCAGCAAAAAACTTTTAGCCGTTGGCTTAGTGGCGTTGTTGGCATAGTTCCGGAATGATTCGAGGAGTGAGCAAGAAAAATCATGTACTGATTACGCTACTTTGAATCAGGGGGAAGAAGCAGGGATACGAGATTTTCAAGCCGAGCAAATTCATCGGCAACCCGGCTATCTCACGCATCGAAGCAATGTTGTTCCTACAACTAAGCCGTGCTTCCGCCGAACGGCCTCAACAGACACTGAAATTCAGCGCCTCATTGATTGCGCTGCTGTTACCTCAAAGCAAAAGTAGGAACAGCTTCGCTCAATCAATCCTGACTCTGCAGTGTCGTCAGGTACGCCAGCACATCCTGCAGATCCTGCTCCTTGAGGCCGTAGAGTACGCCTTCCTTCGCTGACTCTTCGTCATGCGGGCGCTCGGCGTTGAGGAAGGCCTTCATCTGCTTCATCAGGTAGTTGGTGTATTGGCCGACGATCATCGGGATCGGCCCGCGACCGGCACCGGTCTTGCCGTGACAGGTGGCGCAGTTTTTCTGGTAGACCTTGCCGCCGTTGTCCACATCGCCTTCGGGGCGCGGGACGATCATGACCTTCTCGACCATCTGCAGGCGCTTCAGCGCATCCTCGTCGCCCTTGAAGGTGGGCATCTTCGTCGGCAGTTCGATCTTTTCCAGCCATTCGGAAACGAGCTTCATGTCCTCGTCCGGCAAGTCGCGCTCCTTGGTGTAGGGATACATCGGCAGGTTGATGCGCGCCTGCGACTGGAAGGACTTCAATTGCTGGAACATGTAGCGGGCGCGCTGGCCGGCGATACGCGGGTACTCGCCCTTCTTGCCGCCGGCACCGAATTCGCCGTGGCAGGCGGCACAGGGGCCGTAGATGTCCTTCGCCTTTTCCTCGTCGAGGGCATGGCCGACGCCCGGCAGGAGGGCGATGGCGAGTAGGAAGTTCCTGATTTGTTTCATGAAAACGATCCACAAAGGGGTGCCGGGATTATAGGCAGCCGGCCGCGGGCTGGGTTTGACGCGGGTCAAGAAGCCCGGGCGATGCCGGCTCACTTCAGGCCGAAGAAGTCGCGGATGCGTTGCACCAGCGCGGCGCGGTGTGCGGCCTTCTCGCTGTCGCTGCGCTCCTTGCGGTACTCGTCCTTGAGTTCGTCGATCTGCTGCAGGCGCAGCGCCAGCGTGTGCGACATGCTCTCGGCCAGCTCCGGGCGGGCGCGGATGATTTCCTCGAAGCCGTTCTTGTCGAGCCGGTAGCATTCGCAGTCGGTGCTGGCGACGACGGTCGAGGCGCGCGGGGCGCCGGTCATCAGGCCCATTTCGCCGAAGATGCTGCCTTGCGGCAGGTGCGCCAGCAGGCGCCGCTCGCCGCCGGGGGCTTCCCAGAAAACGTCGGCTTCGCCGCTGACGATGATGTAGAGCCAGTGCGCCACGGCGCCCTGGCGCGTGATGACGCCGCCCT
>ERZ724505.1058-NODE-1058-length-15775-cov-7.250700_pt1 | contig 15775 bp, 17 predicted proteins | sample MGYA00376038_ERZ724505 | MGnify/ENA primary metagenome ERZ724505 (study PRJEB28724, sample SAMN07190884) | wastewater metagenome | isolation source: effluent of sewage treatment plant in Hong Hong | place: Hong Kong | collected 2016-03-17 ... | reverse complement strand
CAACAGGTGCTTCTCAGACATTTTTCTCACATTTTCTGGATCAATCTCAACCGCATCAACCTCATAACCGAGATTGAGTAGATGAAACGTATCCGCTCCTGAGTTCGCTCCCAAATCAAGGGCTCTGCCACCCTGCAACATATCCAAGAATTCAAGTTTCTGCAAAAGAACGCTTTGTTTTGTGTTCATCTAAAGTGACACTAAAACAAAAATAGCGATTTGTCAAACACGTCTAGACCCCCTGCTTTCTGAGTTCCTCGATGAGTTTCTTTGAATCCTTTGAGAGCTTGCGAGGGATGATGATGTTTATAGTAACCAAGATATCGCCTCTGCGTGATTTGTCGACAGGAACACCCTTGCCTTTGATGCGAAGAATCTCGCCGTGGCCCACACCCTCAGGAATTTTGAGTTTGATATCACCGTCGAGGGTTGTGAGAGTATGTTCAATACCGAGGAGAGCGTCTGATAATTTTATATTCAAGTCTGCAACTAGATTTGCTCCGTCCTTTTTCCAAAACGCATGTTTTTTCACGTGAATCTTGATATAGAGATCGCCTGTCACGCCATGAGGCACCGCTTCTCCTGCACCGCTGAGGCGCACCATCTCTCCGTCATCAATTCCAGCGGGAATCTTTACTTTTATCTCACTTTCTTTTTTGTATACACCCTGACCATGACACTGAGAACACTTTTCTTTTGGTATGCGGCCATGTCCATGACATACATCACAGGTACGAGTTGTAGAGAATGAACCGAGGATAGAACGTCGTGTTTCATTTATCTTTCCTTTTCCATTACAGGTATCACATGTTTTCATTTCGCTACCATGCTTTGCACCCGAGCCAGCACAGAGATCACACTCGCTCACTTTGTTTACGAGAATGGTACGCTCTGTTCCGAAAATGCTATCAGCAAAAGGTATCTCTACGTCGATTGAAATATCGCGACCTCTGCGACTACGCTCTCGCGTTCCTCCACCACCAAAAAACTCTCCGAATATATCGCCGAGATCAAAGTCCTGAAAACCTTGTCCGTTTTGGAAACCAGAAAAATCAAAACCGCCGAAGCCTCCCTGACCACCAAAACCACCTTGTCCACCCATACCTCCAGCGGATCCATACATGTCGTATTGTTTACGTTTTGACTCATCACCAAGTACGCTGTACGCCTCGTTTGCTTCTTTGAAACGATCAGCATTACCTGTTTTCTTGTCTGGATGATGTTCGTGGGCAAGTTTTCGAAACGCCTTTTTTATATCGTCTTGTGACGCGTTTTTGTCTACACCGAGTATTTTGTAATAATCTTTTGGCATGGTGATTTTAATTTACAACCTACAACCAACAACTCAGAATATCCCCGTGTGAATCTAATCTGGTTTGTGTGATGAGTTATTGGTTGTTAGTTACCTATTAACTCCTACTTCTTTTCTTCCTTAAACTCAGCGTCTCTCACATTACCTTCGCCACCTTCTGGTGATTTGTTTTCATTTGCCTGTTGTGGATTTGCTTGCTGTGCCTTCATCATTGCTTCGCCAATCTTTGACATAGCAGTAGAGAGAAAATCTGTAGCTTTCTTTATAGCCTCGATATCGGTACCGTCTTTTACCTTCTTTAAGTCGGCAATCTTTGCCTCAACATCAACTTTGACATCAGCCGGAGCTTTGTCTCCTGCATCCTTGAGGGATTTTTCTGCAGTATACACGAGCTGTTCAGCGAGGTTTTTTACCTCAGCTTCTTCTCTCTTTTTCTTGTCTTCTTCGCTATGAGCATCGGCTTCTTTTTGCATTTTTTCAATGTCTTCTTTTGAAAGACCTGAGCGTGCCTCTATACGAATAGACTGCTCCTTGCCCGTAGACTTTTCTTTTGCTTTTACCGCGAGAATTCCGTTTGCGTCCACATCAAAGGTTACCTCAACTTGAGGAATGCCTCGTGGTGCTGGTGGAATACCATCGAGAATAAATCTACCGAGTGATTTGTTGTCACGAGCCATTGCGCGCTCACCTTGCACAACATGTATTTCAACCGAAGTCTGATTGTCAGCAGCTGTTGAGAATATTTGAGAACGAGATGCTGGAATCGTTGTGTTTTTCTCAATGAGCTTTGTTGCAACATTACCCATTGTTTCAATACCAAGTGATAGAGGAATCACATCAAGGAGAAGGACGTCTTTGACGTCACCAGAGAGAATACCTCCTTGAATAGCAGCGCCCACCGCAACCACCTCGTCAGGATTCACGCCCATATGAGGTTTTTTGCCAAAGTATGTCTCTACCGCCTTTTGCATTGCAGGCATACGTGTTTGGCCTCCGACGAGGATTACCTCATTGATATCTGAAAGTTTAAATGGAGATGCTTCCATAGCACGTTTTGTAATCTCCATTGCACGATCAATAAACTCGCGTGTGATTTCTTCGAGCTTTGCACGTGTCATCTTTATGAGCAAGTGCTTCGGTCCAGAAGCATCCGACGTAATAAACGGGATGTTCACTTCTGTATCGAGAGCGGTAGAGAGCTCAATCTTTGCCTTTTCTGCTGCCTCGTCGAGACGCTGGCGAGCAAGGGCGTCATTTCTGATATCAATGCCTGATTCCTTTTTGAATTCATCGGCAAGCCAATTGATAATTTTCTGATCGAGGTCTTTTCCTCCGAGATGTGCGTCACCGTCGGTTGATTTTACCTCGACAACATCGCCTCCGACTTCGAGTACTGAGATATCGAATGTACCTCCACCAAAGTCGAACACGACAATCTTTTCATCTTTTTTCTTGTTGAAACCATACGCGAGAGCAGCTGCTGTTGGCTCGTTGATGATTCTCTTTACATCAAGACCTGCAATTTTTCCGGCATCTTTTGTAGCCTGACGTTGTGAGTCATTGAAATACGCAGGCACCGTGATGACCGCTTCGGTAATCTTTTCACCTGTTCGCGCCTCGGCATCAGCTTTCATTTTTTGCAAAATCATTGCTGATATTTCCTCAGGGCGATACCACTTGTCACCCATCTTTACCTCGATGCCTCCATTTTCTGACTTACGAACATCATACGGAACAGCTTTGATATCTTTCTGAACGAGAGCCTCATCGAAATTGTGTCCGATGAAACGCTTGATTTGAAAGATGGTGTTTTTTGGGTTCGTTACTGACTGACGCTTTGAAAGCACACCCACCATGCGTTCTTTGGTTTTTGATTCGGCAACAATAGAAGGTGTGGTGCGCATTCCCTCTGCATTCTCGAGAATTTTCGCTTCACCTCCCTCCATCACAGCCATCGCTGAGTTTGTGGTACCGAGATCGATACCTAATATTTTTGACATAGAAAGTAATAATTAACCCTGACCTAGTAAAACCGACAATATAAAAAAACCGACACATAAAGCCTACGACCATGTTGGTTGTAAGATATACGTTATCGGATGTTAGTTGAACGCAGGAGCCCGCGTTGGTTGAGCTGTAAAGAAAGAGAAATCAAAACCCGCAAAAGGCGTGTAGAGAGAATCAGTACAAACAGATGAGAGAACTTCACATGTCTCACATGATGACAGGAGGATAGGCTCTGAGGCCTCTAGAGGCTCCTCTAGGGGGCGTACAGCCACAATACGGGCCGAAATAACCCTATTTTCGCAATACGTCACCGCAACCAAAACAGACACCACCTGTCCGGACTTGGTCGTGATTGTTTTTTCTACTAATTTGTATTCGGGTGATCGTACTAACATGGGTATACAGTATATACCAAAAAAATTACTTTTTAAACTCACCTACTTTTACTTTTGGAGCCTTAATAACCCGGCCATTGAGCTCATAACCTTTTTGAATGACAGCGACAATGATATGGTCTTCGGCTTCTGATGCTACGGGCACAAATTCCACCGCTTCATCACGCATAGGGTCAAATTTCTTACCGAGAGGATCAACTTTCTTGAGGTTATTCGATTCGAGAACTGATGTTAATTGATTGGCGATGTATTCAACACCAGTACGCCAATTTTTATCTACTTTTTCCCATGCTTCTTTGTTTCCAAAAGCCATTTCAAAACTTTCGAGGACAGGAATGAACTCACTTATGAGAGATTCATTGGCATATTTTATAAAATCCTTTTTTTCCTCTTCGCTTCGTTTTTTGAAATTTACAAAATCAGCCTTTGCTCTCTGCCATCCATCAAGATATTCCTGTTTCTGCGCCAGGGCAGTCTTGAGCTTTTCTTGAAGCTTCTTAAACACCTCGGGAGAGAGCTCACGAGAGTCTTCGTCATTCACAGACACAACATCATCTCCCTCACCCTCAGGTTGCTTGTGTCCTTTCTTTGATTCAAACTCACTCGAATCAAAGGTTACATCATCTTTTTCAGTGTTCTCGTCTTTCATTGAGTTTTTATATTACCATTGCACATAGCATTCTTTGCTTGACACAACTGTATATTTTATTTATAGCTTTTTTAAAGTCAATATGGTTCCCGTTCTTCAACGGTATCGCTAACAAAAAACACTCTCGAAAGAGTGTTTTTTGTTTTTAACGCTTGCTCCATTGAGGAGACTTGCGGGCCTTCTTGAGACCGAACTTACGACGTTCCTTCATACGAGGATCTCGTTTGAGGAAGGTAAGCTTCTTGAGTTTCTTACGAAGCTCTATATCGTAATCAATGAGACATCGAGAGAGAGCGTGACGAAGCGCTTCTGCCTGAGAGTGAATACCTCCTCCAGAAAGCTTTGCAGTAACTTTAAATTTTTGAGCAATCTTTGATTTAGTGAAAGCGTCAGTCGCAATAGAACGGAGCTCTTCTGTTACAAAATAGGTATCGAGGTCTTTGTCGTTGATAACAATAGATTGTTTTGTTGTAGGAGTAATACGAGCGCGCGCAACTGAAGTCTTGCGACGTCCTACAGCCTCATGATATGTGGTTTTTTCTACGGTTGTTGTCATACTATTCAGTTACTGTTAAATTCTGCATCATTTTTGTCTGAAGCTTGTTCTTTGGAAGCATTCCTTTTACAGCAATTTTAAACAATTCGCTATAACCCTTCTTTGCGATCATGTCATCCATCTTTGTAATATAAAAACCTCCTGGGTATCCTGAGTAACGTGTGTACTCTTTCTCGCCTTTCTTCTTTGAAGAAATATCTGCTCGAGAAGCGTTGATAATAGTTACCTTTACTGGCGCAACTTCGTTAGCCTTGTATGAAGGAGAAGTTTTGCCCATGAGAATCTTTGCAGCTTCGCTCGCAATTCGTCCCAACTTTTTATTCTGTGCATCAATGGTGTGGTTCATGGTTTTTATACAAATTCAACGCGGGCCATTTTTGCCGCATCATTTTGACGACGTGGAAGTTTAATCACTCGAGTATAGCCTCCCTTGCGGTCTGCATATTTTGGAGCAATAACATCAACGAGCTTCTTGGTAGCGCGATCATCAACAACGCGTGAAGCAACAACTCGACGAGACGCGAGTGTCTTTTGCTTTGCGAGAGTGACGAGTTTTTCAACATGAGGACGAATTTCCTTTGCTTTTGCCTCGGTAGTGTCAATTCCTTCATGAATAATGATAGAACGTACAAGAGACTTCAAAAGCGCATTTCGCTGATTGCGTTCTCGTCCGAATTTTCTGTTTTTATCGCTATGTCTCATTGAATTTTTTAAAAATGAAGAGGAAAATGACTGCGTGGTACTGTGAGTAGATAGATTAGTATATTTTTTCTATTCTGTCTACTTACCGTTCTAGCGAAGTGTTATGTCGTACTCTGCTAGGATTTTCTTGATTTCCAAAATACCTTTTGGTCCAAGTCCTTCGATATTATCGAGATCAGCCTCCTTCTTTCGAGCGAGACCTCCTACCGTACGGATATTTGCGCTTGTGAGAGCGTTTGTTGTTCTCTGTGAGAGACCGAGAGTCTCAATACGGGTCTTGAGGAATTCTGTATCAAGCTCTTTTTTAACGCCACCAATTTCTTTTGCTGCAACAGGAGCGTCTTTTACAGGAACAATTTCTTCTTCCTTAAAACCTACGATTGCCTTGAGTTGTCCAATCATAATCTCGATTGATTTTTCGAGGGCCTGCTTTGGTGTGAGAGTTCCGTCTGTTTCAACAGTGATCTTGAGACGATTGAAGTCTGTTCGATCGCCAACACGCATGTTTTCTACTTCGTAGTTTACGCGTTTGATAGGTGTAAAGATTGCATCGAGAGCAATGCTACCGATTTCAACGCGATCCTTTTGGAGGAGTTCCTTAGAAACAAAACCGAGTCCTTGCTCAACACGAATTTCAATAACGAGCTCTGTTGCCTTGTCAGTAACACTTGCAATGTATTGATCAGGATTCAAAATTTCAACCTGTCCAGGAACAGTGATGTCAAAAGCCTTGATCTCCTTGATTCCCTTTACTTTGATAGTGAGAGTTTGCGGTTCAGAAGTGAGGAGCTTAATACGAACGCGTTTCAAGTTGAGGAGAATAGTAATAACGTCTTCTTTTACTCCTGCGATTGTAGAGAATTCGTGACTAACTCCTGCAATTTTTACATGAGTAATAGCCGCACCTGGAAGTGAGGAGAGGATGATGCGTCGAAGTGAGTTTCCGAGAGTGTGTCCGTATCCAGGATAAAGACCGTCAATTTCGTAAACACCTGTTGTACCCTCTTCGAGTACAATCTTTGGCTTTGATGGGAGATGAACGTTGAAATCCAACATATTTTTTTTATTATTACTCTATAAAAAACTATTAAATGTTTATCTGCTGTAAAATTCAACCACGACAGAAAGATCAAACACATTTTCCCCTGAAACGTATTTTGGTGCGCTGGTAACGGTTGCTACTTTCTTTTCACTGTCGTATGAAAGCCATGATGGGATTTTTACTTCTTTCATTTTCTCGTCGTACTTTGCGAAAACAGGCTTCTTGAAACTTGCCGGACGAACAGAAATGATATCTCCTGACTCAACTTTGTATGAAGGAGCCATTACTCTCTTTCCATTAACCATAATGTGACCGTGAGAAACGAGCTGACGAGCAAAAGCACGAGTAGATGCAAAACCGAGACGATATGCAACATTGTCGAGTCTCATCTCGAGACGAGAAAAGAGAGCTTCGAGTGTATTAACACCTTTCTTTGCAGAAGCTTCCTTAACGTACTTTGAAAACTGTCGCTCAGTAAGACCGTATGAGATACGAGCCTTTTGCTTTTCAAGCATTTGAAGGCCAAAGTTTGACTTTGGTCTCCATGGTCCCTTGCCTCCCTTACGTTCTTGTCTCTGGGCAAATTTCTGAGTCTGGGTCTTCTCAAAAATGTTTGCTCCGAGGCGACGTGCTATTTTGTATTTTGGTCCTATAATCATAAAAAATTGAATTGTTAGCTTTTAGGTTTCAGTTTTCAGGGAAGACTTTCTCTCTACTCCGCCCTAGAAACTGAAACCTGCGAGCTTTTCTTCGTTAATTACACACGTCGTGGTTTTGGTGGCTTTGGTCCATTGTGTGGTACCGGAGTCACATCCTTGATCGATGAGATGGTGATACCCTTAGCAACAAAGCTTCGGATAGCTGATTCTCGACCAGAACCTACACCTTTTACTACTACTGATATCTCTTTTACGCCAAAAGGTTGTGCCTTGAGAGCGAGAGTTTCACCCACTTTTGCAGCTGCGAAAGGAGTGCCTTTCTTTGCACCTTTGAAACCGAGTGCTCCAGCAGAAGAAGACGCGAGTGCGTTTCCTTGGTTATCAGTCAAAAGAACCTTGGTATTGTTGTATGTTGATTCAACATGAAGCATAGCAACATCAACTTTCTTTTTAGTTGATTTTGCTGGTGCAACTTCTTTCTTTTCTACCTTCACTTCTTCTGTTTTTGTTTGTTTTTTAACCATAATGTATGAGCTACTAGATTCTAGTTGTTAGCTTTCAGGGAAGATTTCTCTTTATTCCGCCCTAGAAGCTAACAACTAAAAGCTAATATTATTTCTTCTCTGCTACCTTACGTCCGGTACCCATGGTCTTTCGAACGTTTCCTCTACGAGTACGAGAGTTTGTCTTTGTTCGCTGACCATTTACAGGAAGACCTCGCATGTGACGAATGCCTCGATATGCCTTGATATCCTTGAGACGTTTAACATTAGCGGCGATTTGGCGCTTGAGATCTCCTTCGATTTTTACGCCTTCAATAATCTTTCTAATAGCATTTTCTTCATCAGGAGAGATGTCCTTTGCTTTTTTTGCTACATCAACTTTTGCCTCAGCAAGTATAGAGAGGGCACGAGAACGTCCGACACCGTATAGCTCGGTCAAAGCTATTTCAATACGTTTGTTTTCTGGAAGTGTGATACCTAGGATGCGCATGGAGTGATAAATATACGAAAATAATGTTGGTTCCCTACTCTAACACAGGGTCTGTGTTGAGTAAAGCTAGCCTTGTCTTTGTTTGTGACGAGGGTTTGATTTGCAAATAATATAGACATAGCCCTTACGTCGAACTACCTTACACTTTGCACATTTAGTTTTAACTGATGCTTTTACTCTCATGAAATTTTTTAAAAACGAAAAGGTGATAAAGCGAAGAACACTTATTCACCTTAAGTACATTTTCTTAACTACAATCTCTGAATAATCCTGCCTTTGCCTCCGTAAGGTTCTAACTCGACTCGTATCTTGTCTCCGACAAGCACTCGAATTCTATTCATCCGCATCTTTCCTGCAAGATACGTAAGTATTTCCTTACCATCCTCAAGTTTGACTCTGAAGAATGCATTGGGCAATGCTTCAGTGACAACACCCAACACGCTCGCTTTTTCTTTATCCATATTCAAGTGTTTTTAGAGTATAAGCCGAAAAGCAAAGGATGTCAACGCTTTTTCTAGAGTGCTGTTTTTATAGTAATACTTTCAAGCTTTTTAGGGAATGTACCCTTCCAAAAAGGTGTTGTTTTTGCGTCAGCCTTATCGATAGTGGCGAAACCCTTGAGTATCTCAGCAAACGTGTCTTTGTCTTGGCCAAGAAGCGCTTGTTTAAGCCCTGATTCGTCAATAATCCATACAAATTGAGCGACGCCTGCTACAGAAAAATCAATCACAGAATCAGTCGCTGGTTTGAAGTCTGGATTCGTTGGACTAATAGAAAGGTCTGTAATATTTTTAACCTCAATCGGTTCTCCATCATAATCTTTGAGAAAACTCTGCGCTAGAAACGTACCGAGGTCTTTTTTTGCAAAAACAGCTGCCGTAAGCACACCTTCAATACTAAGACGAACCTGATCAGCCTCGAGATTCTCTTGAGGGAGTATATTCCAATCAATGCGATATGCTTTTGGATACATTACGAAACCTTCTGGTACTTTTGATTGCGCTTCTTTGAGAATGTCTGCGCTCAATTTTGACTTGATCTCATCTTCAGCATTTTTTCGATCGCTTTCAGACACTACCTTCATCACACCCGAAAAACCACCTGACATAACGGTCTTTGAACGGCCATAAAAAGTTGTAAAACGTGGATCGCCTTTAAAACCTGGGATAGTGAAGTCTGTGAGTCCAACATTATATTTTTCTCCCGCTTCATCAGCAGATACGGTAACTTCTATACTTCCAGGGACAGTACCTTTTTTGCCTGGCACCGTAACAGAAGAATCAATTCTAAAAATAAGACCTTCTGGTGTTTCAAATCGTGTGTTTTTGATGAGACGTTGAGGCGCTGAGCTATGATTATTGAAAATAACAATAGTACCTACGGCTTTTTTCTGAACATCCTGTTCGCCTGTACTACGAACAACAAGACTGCCCTCTTTTTTGAGCATAAGAGACTCAAAAGGAACTTGGTTTGCCTCAGGCACCCTTCCTGCCTCTATACTTCCAGCAACAGAAGCATTAAAACTCTTTTGCGTTACTGTAACCGTAACAGAATGAAAGAAATTGAGAATAGAAAAAAGACCAATAAGGACAAAGAATACTCCCCCACCAATCAAGAGAGACTTCTTGTTTATAGGACGTCTCACTTTTGGTTCCGGATCTTCTTCGATTTCTACTTCTTTGTGTAATTCAGGAATCATTGGTTCCTCTTCGACAACCTCAGGCTCTTCGTATATCGGTTGGCGAACTTTTTCCTCCACAACAGGAATACTTCGAGATGTAGGTTTTACGCGCGTCTCAGGAAGAGACACATTGCGAATAGATTTTTTAGGAACAATATCTTGAATCAAATTTCGTACCATATAGTTATAGATTATACATTGAAGAAAAAACTTTGCTACTTCGTATGAAGGACTTTATTCACAAATACTGCTTCAAGTGCCAAAAAGGCATCCCGGTAACACCCCTTTGCAAATGTAGCGTGATCTCCGACAAAACTATGGTCGATAACTTGAACGTTGAACGTGAGGCCTTTGATACCGAATTGAGTAAACTGCTCATCTTCGATTGCTTTTTTGAAAAAAGCAACGAATTCATTGTCAGCAATGAGACATACCTTTGCGGGCAAGGTAACCCTCGTTGATATGTCAGTAAGAGCAGTGTCAAAATAGTGCAACCATTCAGTCCGAATAGTATCCAAGATACCTGCAATAGTTTCAGAAACTCCAGGCTCGACATGACCATCGAGATGAGCACGAAGTAGTGAAGCTCCAACCTCGTACGGTTCTTTGAGTGCCTCAGATACTTTTCTGTATACAAAATTACGACCAAGAGAAAAATTGGAATTTTCAACAATAACGCCGTTCTTTACTACCGTCACGTCTGCCAACTCCCCTGCAATATCCAACAAAATAAAATCCTCATCCTTTTTCAAAAGATCGCGCAGTGTTGAAAAAGCAACGAGAGAAAAAGAGAAAGAACGCACCTCTTTGAGGTGATAAGAACGATGAGTAACCTCTTCGGCTTTTTCCAAAACCTCCTTGGGAATAACGCTAATAGAAAAAGCGAGATCAAGCGTCTTTGCAAGCTTTCCATAAGGATCAGGACTGTCATAACCATTGAGTTTTGTCTGTATAACCTCCTTACCCACAACACTTAATTTATCTTTAAACTCCTTCAAATTACCGCTGGTTGTTAGGTTCTTTTCAAAAAGCTCTTCTTCCTTGTCCAAAAGCTCATGAACAAGCTCTGGCGTTACTGTGAAAGTATCCTCCTTGTGGAGTGCAATAATCTTTGTCTCAGATGCTGCCCACGGTGAAGAAAAAACAAAAAATACTCTACGAACATTGAGGTCACCATGCTCAGTAAATTTGAGATGTGCGACACCTTCTTTTGATATGCGCGTATTTGCACGAACGAGAGCGTCCAACATAAAACCAAAAAGTTTTATAGGATCAACATTCTCTTGAAACGTCATCATCTCACGTACTGTGAAAACAATGTGAGGCGCCTTGCCTTGATCAAACTTTACGAGAGCAGCACCAACAGAAGATGTACCGATATCAAAGATAATCCCAAGATCAGTTTTTGTACTGGAGAAAAGAGAGAACATTCTCTCATTATAGGTCATAGACCTCATAACGTGAAGCGTTACGAGAGCACAGCTTTTATACGGCGAACACCTGCAGAAACGGCTTCTTCTTTTTGGATTTTAAAAGTTCCAAGAGAACCAATATTTTCAACATGAGGACCACCACAAAATTCTTTTGAAAATGCGGTTTCCATTGAATCACCAATATAGTACACAGAAACAACATCACCATACTTATCACCAAAAAAATGAAGTGCACCGGTCTTTTCTGCCTCTGCTTTTGGCATCTCTACGCGGTGAACAGGCAATCCTGCTTTGATTTGAGTATTCACAATCTCCTCAACGCGTTTTTTCTCTTCGTCGGTCATTTTTGCCGTGTGAGTAAAATCGAAACGCAAACGCTCGGCGGTAATATTGGAACCTTTTTGTGACACATGGGTACCCAACACCTGACGTAACGCCTGATGAAGCAAATGAGTCGTCGTATGATACTTGAGAGACATTTCTGATGTGTCACCTAAACCACCTTTAAACTTTTGTTCAGCGCCAGCACGAGAAAGGTCCTGGTGTTTTTTGAATTCCTCATTAAAACGAGCGGTATCTACGCTTCCTCCTCTTTGTTTTGCTAATTCCACAGTTAAATCTATGGGGAAACCGTAGCTAGAAAACAGAGTGAAGGCTTCTTCGCCTGAAATCTTTTTGTGATTGAGCTTCTCAAATTCTTTGACACCTTGATCAAGGGTCTTTGCAAATTTTTCAGACTCGGCCACAAGCACATCTTTGATGCCTGAACGCTGAAGAACGATACTCTCATGCACATAGTCATACACCTGAGCGACCACCTCAACAAATTCACTGATAATCTCTGTATCTATTTTCTTTGCGTCAGTATTAAAAACAGCACGTCGGATCAAGCGACGGAGAATATAACCTCGATCGGTGTTTGATGGAGTAACACCGTCAGCAATCATGAAAATCGCTGTACGCATATGATCCGATATGATTCTTTGTTTACGAATATCCGAAGAGACAGAAGAAGCAATCTTCATTATCGGACTAAAGATGTCCGTATCGAAAATATTATCCTTACCCTGAAGCACAGCACAGACACGTTCGAAACCGGAACCTGTATCAACATTCTTTTTTGGTAACTTGCCCACTACTTTTCCGTCTTTTTTCACGTACTCCATAAAGACGTCATTCCAAATCTCTACAACTTTTTGTTCTTCATCGGCTTTGAGATACTGTTCCTTTGTCATACCTGATGTGAGAGTACCAGAAAGGTCATAGAACATTTCAGTATCTGGTCCGCAAGGACCATTGTCTCCTGCACTCCACCAATTATTTTTTGCTGGCATGAAATAAATACGCTCGCCCGTAACACCATTTTTTTCAAAAATATCTTTCCAAATAGAAGCTGACTCATCGTCCCGAGGAGCGTTTGCATCACCCTCGAAACACGTCACATAGAGACGCGCAGGATCGAGACCGAACCCTTCGTCTTTTGAAGTTAAGAGCTCGAAGCTCCATGTGATTGCTTCTTTTTTGAAATAGTCTCCGAGAGACCAGTTTCCCATCATCTCAAAAAAAGTAGCGTGAGTTTTGTCTCCAATATCATCAATGTCGCCCGTACGAACACATTTCTGCAAGTTTGCTAACCGTGTACCAAGTGGATGTTTTTCTCCGAGAAGATACGGTACGAGTGGTTGCATTCCTGCAGTATTAAAGAGCACTGAAGGGTCATTTTCAGGTATGAGAGATGCAGATGGAATAATCGCGTGACCATTCTTTTCAAAAAAGGCTAGGAATCTTTTACGTACTTCGGCGGATGTCATATAGAACGTTACTGTATCAAAAATTATACACTCTTGCTAGATAACTCCTCAAGATGTTTAATGTCGTCCTTGATACTCTGCAAACCAGCCAAAAAGAAGTCTGGTTTGGTGACGTCAATACCAATATGTTTAAAAATCATTTCTGGAGACATGCTTCCGCCAGCAGACAGAAAAGTAATAATTTTTTCCATGTATGTTTTGTCTTTTTTATACTCAGCGTAGAGGGCTTTTGAAACAATCTGACCGAAAACATACGAATACACATAAAAGAATCTGCGAATATGCCCCCAACCTACGAAATAGTAGCCATCATCAGGGGTAAGTTTTACGATCGGCCCTAAATAAGATGACATGTGATTGTTCATTGCGAGAGCTAGCTGTTCCTTTGACATCAGACCTTTCTCACGGATGTGCTTGTGCATCTCCTTCTCAAAATTGAAGCATGCAGTCTGTCTGAATATCGTTTGGATGTCGTCATTGATCCTGTTGTGAAGGGCTATGACCTTTTCCTGTGGCGACAGAGTCTCAAAAACGGAATCGAAGAAAAGTGTTTCAAAAAAAGTACTCGCCACCTCAGCTGTTGCTGTAGAGTAATGTTCATACAGTGGCGACTGTGATTTTGAGAGCTCGGTATGTATTGCATGACCCATTTCATGCGCATACGTCATTGCAGAATCAAAAGTGTTTGTGTGATTGAGTAAAACAAATGTTGGAGTGTTGGTGTTTCCAGAACAATAGGCACCACCCGTTTTCCCTTTTTTAGGAAAAACATCTACCTGTCCCTGCCTTACAAAAGATTCCACTATATCTGAAAAACGCTTGTCTGCTTTTGCAAAGACAGAAGAAAGTAATGTATGACCTTCCTCAAAAGAAATGTGCTTTCGATTGTTACCAATACCTACAGCACGGTCTGAGTACTCGAGAAATGGCTGTTTGAGCAAACGAGCTTTCAGCGCATAAAAATCGTGGCTAATAGAAAAATTACTAGTAACTGTTTCAATGAGTGCGTTTACCGTCTTTTTGTCATTTTGGTATGACAAAATAGTTCGATCTTCTGGTGCAGAAAACCCCCTGAGCTCATCATCAATTTTTTTATTGATTACAATTGCGTTAATTTCGCTTTCCGCAAAAAAACTAATACTCTTGAGCTTCTCAATGACCAGAGCGTGCAATTGACGCCTCTCTTTGAGAGGGAGCTCTGAAACTTTTGGCATTGCTTCACCGAGCGATATGTCTACGCCTTGAAAAGTAACTGTTTGTGAACTCAAAAATGTATCAAAACTCTGGACCCACAACGTATAGCTCGGTAAGGCTTTTAGACCGAGGATTTTTTCTTCAGATTCTGATAAATCATGACGAGCCCTCTTCCAAATACACGAGAGGAAATAACTAAAATGCTTCAGAGACTTCCCTTTTAAAAATTTCTTTTGTGAGGCACTAGGAATCTTTGCAATATCCAATTCAAAAAAAATAATGCTATTTTCAAGCTTTGCGAGGCGTTGTGACAATGTATTGAGCATTGATTCAGCTTCTTTGTCCTCACTCTGTAAATCTTTTCTGTATGAAAAATACATGAATGGACGAGCGAGATTCAATGTGCCGAGTAGGTTTTCATAATCAGTAAGAGCCCGAAGCAAAGCTTTTTCGGTTTTTACATACGTGCGATTATTCCTGTATTTTTTCTCAAAGGCTCTATACTTTTTTTCAGCGTCCTGTATATCCTTTTCAATTCTTGGATCTTTGGCTGAAGTATATAATGCTTGTAAGTTCCATTCTGTTTTTAGGGTGGTGCTCATGTTTATTTCTTTACATAACGGGTAATTTTCTTCATATCCCTCTTCATAGCAGGCAAATTAGACCGCGTATAGAGGGCTACGGCAGGATGATACAAGGCTACCACAGTAATCTCACCATACGAAGCCTGTGCCTTAAAATGTATCCCTCGAATTTCTGAGATAGGTCGTATTTTGGAAGAAAGACCGAACTCAGTAAACACATACTTCATAGAGTGTCTCCCGAGCGGTACGATAACGCGTGGCTTGATAATATCTATTTGTTTTTTAAGAAAGGGTCCGTACAAAGCTATTTCTTTCTGAGTTGGCTGACGATTTGCCGGAGGACGATCCTTTACAAGGTTAGCAATATACACTGATCCTCTCGTAATCCCCGCTGATACAAAGAGAGCGTCCAAAACCTTGCCTGACGCGCCACAAAAAGGCTTGCCGGTCTCTGCTTCTTTTTTCCCCGGAGCTTCACCTACAAATAAAATGGGAGAGTTCAAATCGCCATCACCGATCACGGGAGCGTAATTGTTTTTTACACGAAAACGATACAGGGGTGATCTCTGAAGAGCGCACACTTCATTAAAAAGCATCGTCATAGTCTCCTCTTTGTAATTCATACGCGAAATTATAACAAAAAAACTCACCCCCATGGGTGAGTTTCGTCAAAACGCTCTTTGCCTCCACGAAAGACAAAGTGGAAGAAAGCTTCATTGTCTGAAGCATAACGACCAATTTGCTGTGAGGCATAGTA
>ERZ724505.1057-NODE-1057-length-15782-cov-7.002543_pt1 | contig 15782 bp, 14 predicted proteins | sample MGYA00376038_ERZ724505 | MGnify/ENA primary metagenome ERZ724505 (study PRJEB28724, sample SAMN07190884) | wastewater metagenome | isolation source: effluent of sewage treatment plant in Hong Hong | place: Hong Kong | collected 2016-03-17 ... | reverse complement strand
GGTAGAAGGTCACTCGCTCGGGGTCCAGGCCGGCCGCCAGCCAGGTGGCGGCGATTTCCAGACGCGAACGTTCGATGCGATCGGGGTCAGCGCATTTGATCAGCGCGTGGTAGTCGGCCAGGAAAAAAAAGCTCTCCACGCCGGCTTGGCGGCTGGCCGCGATCGCCGGGCGAATGGCCCCCACGTAGTTGCCCAGGTGGGGCGTGCCCGTGGTGGTGATGCCGGTGAGAACTCGCTGGTTGTTGGCCATTTTCGCGCTGTGAATGATTGGACGGAAAGGATGGAATTGTAGGTGCCCGGTACACTGGAGGCCGCATGAAGAACATCGTCATCCTGATTTCAGGGCGAGGCTCCAATATGGAGGCCATCGTCCACGCCTGTGCCCAGGAAAAATGGGGCGCTCGCATTGCCGCCGTGGTCAGCAACAAGGCCAGCGCGGGTGGCCTGGCGTTCGCCGCCAGCCATGGCATTGCCACCGAAGTGGTCGACCACAAGCAGTTCGACAGCCGCGAGGCATTCGACACCGAACTGGCGCGGGTCATTGACCAGCACCAGCCCGATCTGGTGGTGCTGGCAGGCTTCATGCGCATCCTGACCGAGGGCTTTGTGCGCCACTACGAGGGGCGCCTGCTCAACATTCACCCCTCGTTGCTGCCGGCCTTCCCTGGCTTGCACACCCACGAACGTGCCATCGAAGCCGGCTGCAAGCTGGCGGGGGCCACCGTTCACCTGGTTACCCCGGAACTGGACCACGGGCCCATCGTGATTCAGGCAGCGGTGCCCGTTCTGGCCGACGACACGGGTGACACGCTGTCGGCCCGCGTGCTACGCCAAGAGCACCAGATTTACCCCCGCGCCGTACGGTGGTTTGTCGAAGGCCAACTGGCGGTATCGGCCGAAGGCCTGGTCAGCCAGCTTGGCGGTCAGCCCCAGGTGGTGTGGGCGGCCTGATCGCAGTTTGTTACCCTAACGACTCTTTTTTGCAAGATACAAGATCTAGAGGGAGTCGTGATGTTCAATGTGTCATTCCGCCAAGCATGGGGCGTATTGGGGCTCAGCGCAGCGTTGCTGACGTTTGCCCCCGCCGGCCACGCTTCACGCGAATCGGATATGGAAACGGCCGTTCAGGCCATGAAGTCCAGCCAGGTGCTGGGTCCGGCCGAGATCACGTTGAGAGATCAGGCCAAGCTGAACCTGCCCGCTGGCTACGTTTGGGTACCCGAACCCGCTGCGGGTCAAATGATGCGCGCCATGGGCAACCACCCCGATGAACGGGAATTGGGCCTGATCTTCCCCCAAGCAGACGATGCGCGCTGGATGGCGGTGGCCAAGTACGAGGCAGCAGGCTACATCAAGGACGACGACGCCAAAGACTGGAATGTGGACGACTTGTTCCAGAGCCTGAAAGAGGGCACGGAAGAAGCCAACAAGGACCGGGTTGCACGAGGATTCCAAGAACTCGAAATCGTGGGCTGGGTCGAAAAGCCGCGCTACGACGCCGCCCTGCATCGACTGGTGTGGTCCATGTCGGCACGAGACAAGGGTGCCCCCACCGACACGCCCGTTGGCATCAACTACAACACCTACGCCTTGGGGCGTGAGGGCTACATTTCTTTGAATTTGCTGACCAGCCTGAGCGATGTGGAGAAGGACAAGCCGCACGCACAGACGCTGCTGGCCGCGCTGAACTTCAACGAGGGCAAGCGCTACAGTGACTTCAATGCCTCGACCGACAAGGTCGCTGAATACGGGCTGGCAGCGCTGGTCGGCGGCCTGGCTGCCAAGAAACTCGGGTTCTTTGCCCTGGCTGCCGGGCTGTTGGCCAAGTTCTCGAAGGTGATTTTGCTGGGGGGCGCAGCCTTTGCAGGCCTCTTCACCAAGTTCTTCAAACGCAAGAACGACCAAGCCTGAGGTTGGTGATGTTGAAGTTGCTCTTTCTGCTGTTCAGTGGCCTGAAATTCGGCAAGTTGTTCACCACGGGCGGCACCATGCTGATTTCGATTGTGGTGTACGCATGGATGTACGGCTGGCGCTATGCCGTGGGCTTTGTGGGGCTGCTGTTCGTGCACGAAATGGGGCACTTCATCGCCGCCCGGCAGCGCGGCCTGCCGGTGGGCGCGCCCACTTTCATTCCATTCGTCGGGGCCTGGATTGAAATGAAGCAAATGCCGCACGATGCGGAAACCGAAGCCTATGTGGGCTTGGGCGGCCCGCTGGTGGGCACGCTAGGCGCGCTGGCGTGCTATTTCGTGGCGCGAGACATGAGCCACGGCCAATGGCTGCTGGCGGTGGCCTACGCGGGTTTCATGCTCAATTTATTCAACCTGATTCCCGTCTCGCCGCTAGACGGCGGACGCATCACCGCAGTGTTGTCGCCCCGACTGTGGCTGCTGGGCGTGCCTGTGCTGCTGGGCTTGTTCTGGTGGCGCCCTAGCCCAATTCTGATCATTGTGGCCATCATGGCGGCTCCGCAGGTTCTGAAGGCGTGGCGCTTTCGCGCTGATGACCCCAGCCATGGGGCCTACTACCAAGCGTCAGCCGAAACCCGTCTGAGTTATGCGACTGCCTATGTGGGTTTGATCGCGTTTTTGGCGCTCATGTCTCACGACGTGCACCAAATGCTGGCGGGCAGCGCAACGCACTGATCGAACCCGCCTCAGCGATCAGGCGGCCAGCCGAACCGGCACCTCGAACCAGAACAGGCTGCCCTTGCCTGGGCGGCTGCTGACGCCGATGTGGCCTTCCATCATGTCGACCAGGCGCTTGCAAATGGCCAACCCCAGGCCTGAGCCGCCGTACTTGGCGATGGTGTCGTCGGCGGCAGGGCTGAAGGGCTGAAACAAGTAGGCCTGGGCTTCCACCGGAATGCCAATGCCCGTGTCTTGCACCTCGACGTGCAAGACGGTTTGCCCCCCCGCGCCCAGGTCGGTTCGGCAACGCACACGCACCGAGCCCTGTTCGGTGAACTTCAAGGCATTGCCCAACAGATTGAGAATGACTTGCTTGAGCCGCAAAGGGTCTCCCACCACCTGCATGGGCAGTTCAGGAAACTCGCGCTCCAGTTTCACACCCTTGTGCTGGGCAATCGACTCCAGCATGTCCACGGCCTCGTGAGCCACCTGGACCGGGTCGTAGGGCCGCTCGTGTAGTTGCGTCTGTGTGGTTTCAAGCCGGGAAAAGTCAAGGACTTCGTTGACCATCTGCAGCAAGGTGTCGCTGCACTTGTCGACCTGTTCCAGATAGGTTCGCTGCTGCGCATTCAACTCGGTTTTCTTGATGAGTTGCATGAACCCCATCAGTCCATTGAGCGGCGTGCGCACCTCGTGGCTGATTGAGGCAAACATGCGGGTGCGTTCCAGATTGGCCTCTTGCACCGCCTGCAGCATGCCTTCAAGCTTTTGATTGCGCTGCGCCAGAATGTTGTTTTGCTCGTCGATGATCTTTTGCTTTTGCACGATGGTGCGGTTGTAGCGATCAAAGGCGGAACGCACGATCAGGCCAAAGGCCAGCACGATCATGACAAAGCCCAGTTGCATCAACTCGACTGGGTTGTCTTCAAAGCGCAATAACGGGGTCAGCCAGCCGTGTTGCTCGTTGGCCCAGATGAACAGCACACCGCCAAAGCCCACCAACAGCCAGATCAAGCCGTCTACCACGCCCACCAGGTGGGCCACGAACATGGGCCACAGGGCGCACCACCAGGCAGCGGTATGGGCCGGCATGCCCATCCAGATCAAGGCAATGTTCAGGCCCGCAAAGTCGATCAGGGTGATGACGTGGGTGACCAGTCGGAGGTGCAGGCGCCGAATCCTTGTCTTGGACAAGGGAAACAACAGCAGCATCAGAACCGAAGGCAAGGACAGCGCCAGGCCAATGGCCGTCTGGCCAAGGTACAGGCCATAGAACGCAGCGAACACCACGTGTCCGCCTACCGACATGAATATCAGCTCACTGAAACGACGGTACTGCTCCCAGCCCCCGTGCGTTTCGGCGAATCGCTGAACCGCCATCCTGACTCCTTTGACAACGGCATTGCCCGCCCAGAATTCGGACGACAAACCAAAACATGCGGAGCCTACCTCAGGTTGAGGCCGAATTCACAATTTGAAACATGAGGGTTTGCGCGAGTTTGACGCTGTCGCGTCAAACCGAAATGGAACGGCTGGCCAATGCAGCGGCGGCGGCGCGTGTTTCCACACCCAGTTTTTCATAGATGTGCTCCAGGTGTTTGTTGACGGTGCGATGGCTCATGCCCAGGATGTCCGCAATATCGCGGTTGGTCTTGCCTTTGGCCAGCCAAGACAGCACTTCCGTTTCCCTCGGGGTCAGCGCTGCGTCGGCAATGCGGCCCATATCGGGGTCATCAGGCTTATCCAAGGGCGCATCGCGCATGCTGTGCATCAGCCGGGCAATGCGAAGATGGGTTTGCAAGCGAGCCAGCACCTCTTCTATCTTGACCGGCTTGATCACGTAGTCCACCCCGCCGGCCTCGAAACCGGCCACGATGTCTGCCGTTTCCGATAGCCCTGTCATGAAAATGACCGGGATGTTCGCCCATGCGGCGTGCGCCTTCAGTTGCCGGCAGGTTTCAAACCCACTCATGCCAGGCATGACTGCGTCAAGCAAGATGGCGTCGGGCGTCATGAAGGTCAGGCGGCTCAGGGCTTGTGGGCCATCCCGGGCGACCAGCACGGTATAGCCCTCCCGGTCCAGGGCATCGCACAGCATCCGCAGGGTGTCTGGCGCATCGTCAACCACCAACACGGTGCCGCGCGGCGGGGCCTTCTCAAGACTCATTGGCAGACTCCATCGTTGGCAAGGCTTGCAGGTAGGCCACGACGCCATCCAGATCAAATTGGTCGATCAACTGGTCCAACTGGCGCAAGCCGTCTTTCTGAGCAGGGTGGCGCGCCTTGTGCTCGCTCACAGCTGCTTTGAGCTTGAGGACGTGGCCCATTTGGGCCCAGTGCATCCACTCCTGGCGGAGGGCGTCACTCAGCACCAGTGAACCGCTCGCAGAAGGCCCTGCCAAGGCTAGGGGCAATGACAGGGACGAGGCGAACAAAGGTTCGTGGGTCCATTCCAGTTGGAGTTGCTGCCCCAGCACCGCCAAGAGCTCAGACTCGATCACGGGCTTGGCCACAAAACCCTGGCAGCCCGATGCCTGCAGGTTTTCTGGCCGGTTTTCAAACACATTGGCCGACACCATGATGATCGGGGTGTGCAACACACCGGACTCCCGCAATGCACGTGCGGTTTGCCACCCGTCCATGTCGTCCATGCTGATGTCCAGCAACACGGCATCAGGCTGCAGTTCCCTTACGCTGTCCAGGCACTCGTGGCCGCTGGCCGCTTCGCGGACAGTGAACCCCAGCGGCAGGAGCATGCCCGCCAGCATTTGCCTCTGGATGGGTTGGTCGTCAACCACCAGCAAGGTCTTGCGCCCGCCCTGGTAGCCAGACACGGGGCGCAGGGTGGACTCCACGTCCGCCGAAGTGCCAAACAGTTCAGCCTGCGCGGGCTCTTGAATCGCCCTCAGATACAAGCGCACGGAAAAGGTGCTGCCCTGCCCCAACTGGCTGGTCACGCTCAACTCACCGCCCATCAGTTCACTGAGCAAGTGGGTGATGGTCAGGCCCAAGCCTGTGCCGGGTTCAGCGCTGCGTCGTCCGCCGCTGCCCCGTTCGAACGGCAAAAAGATCCGCTCCAGATCTTGGGGGGCAATGCCGATGCCGGTGTCGATCACGTTGAAGCGCAGGACTTCTCTTCGCGCATCCACCTGCAGTGTGACCTGCCCTTGGTCTGTGAAGCGCACGGCATTGCCCAGCAAATTGAGCAAAATCTGCCTCAGGCGCTTCGCGTCAGCGTGTACCCACTGCGGTAGACGGCCTTTGACCTCAAGGTGAAAGCGCAAGCCTTTGGTCTGGGCCTGTGGCGCCACCATGCGAACCACATCGTCCAGAAAGGCCTGCAAGGGCAAAGGCGCCGGATCGAGCCGCAAGCGCCCGGCTTCGATGCGGGCCAGATCCAACGAGCCGTCAATCAAGCCCATCAGGTGTTCGCCGCTGCGCTGAATGGTCATCAGCCCGCTGCGGCGGCTGCCATCCGGTGGCTCGTCTTTCAGCAAAATTTGCGCATACCCGAGGATGCTATTGAGTGGCGTGCGCAGTTCATGGGTCATGCCCGCCACATAGCGGGTCTTGGCCTGGTTGGCTGATTCGGCCTGCTCCTTGGCCTTCTGCAAGGCCGCATCGGTACGGCGGTGCGCATCGATTTCTTGCTGCAACAATTGGTTGTGCCGGTTCGATTCGTCTTGCGCCAGCCTTCGACTTTCCGATGCCAGCACCACCCACCAGGCGCACACGGCCGCCGCCAGCAGCATCAAGGCAAAGACCTTGACGAAAGGGCCCTGCAGCACCTGCGTCATGCCGCTGACCACGCCCTCCTGGTAGTACACCACCCCCAGCACGAAGGCCAACATGATCGACAGCGTGAGCAGCACCACCAGGTACTGCCCCACCCTGAAGTTCATGCGCCGCGACAGCGTCTTGGGCAAGACCTGCACCAGCACGTCCGACACCTGCTCTGCCGCGCGGGAGCGGGTCTTGCACGAGTCGTGGCAACGCGACTCCAAGGTGCAACACAGGGAGCAGATGGGTGCGTCGTATGCCGGGCAGGTCGCCATGTCTTCGGCTTCGAAATGGTTTTCGCACACCGAGCACTTCACCAGCTGACCAGGCCGCCAGGGCGTCTGGCGGGGGCGCGCCAGGTAGTAGCGCCCCTGCGTAGCCCAGGCCAGCAAGGGCGACACCACCAATGCCACGCCCAAGGCCATGAAGGGCGACCAGGCGGCCACCCCTGGCCCCAGAAAGCCAGCGTGCGCCACCATGCCCACCGCTGCCGACAGCACGGTTGCCCCCAAACCCACCGGGTTCAAGTCGAACAGATAGGCGCGTTTGAATTCAACACCAGCCGGGCTCCAGCCCATGGGCTTGTTGATGACCAGATCGGCCACCAGGGCCCCGATCCAGCCAATGGCGATGTTGCTGTAAAAGCCCAGCACGTGCTCTAGGGCACCAAACACCCCCAGGGTCATCAACAACACGGCAATGACCACGTTGAAGACGAGCCACACCACTCGCCCAGGGTGACTGTGCGTGAGTCTTGCAAAGAAGTTGGACCAGGCCAGCGAGCCGGCGTAGGCATTGGTGACGTTGATCTTGACCTGCGACACGATGACGAACACCACCGTGGCGGCGAGCGCCCACGAGGGCGAATCGAACACCTGACTGAAGCCCGCCAGATACATCTGCGTGGGCTCGATGGCCTTTTCATACGGCACCTCGCGCTGCAAGGCAAGGAAGGCGAGAAAGGCTCCGGCCAGCATCTTCAGCATGCCCGGGATCACCCAGCCTGGCCCAGCCAGCAAGACGGCAGACCACCACTGCCGCCGGTTGGCCGGCGTGCACTCAGGCAAGAAGCGCAGGAAGTCGACCTGCTCGCCCACCTGCACCACCAAGGACAAGGCCACCGATGCGGCCAGGCCCAGCGAGAGCACATCCAATTCGGCGTGACCCGAGGCCCGCCCGGTCAACGATGTGAACTCCACATAGGCCTGCGGATGCCGAACAGCCACCCAGGCAAAGGGCAACACCCACAAGGCCAACCAGATGGGTTGGGTCCACATCTGCAAACGCGAGATCAATGTGATGCCGTGAATGACCAACGGAATGATGACCAGAGAAGCCAGCACATAGCAAACCGGCAAGGACAGGCCAAACACCATCTGCAAGGCCAAGGCCATGATGGCCGCCTCTAGCGCGAAGAAGATGAAGGTGAAGCTGGCGTAGATCAGCGAGGTCAAGGTGGACCCGAGGTAGCCAAACCCCGCTCCGCGGGTCAGCAAGTCCATGTCGACGCCGTACTTGGCCGCGTAGTAGCTGATGGGCAAGCCAGTGAGGAAGGTCACCAGCCCCACCAGCAAGATGGCCCACAGCGCATTGCTGAAGCCGTAGTTCAGCGCAATGGCACCGCCAATGGCTTCCAGCGCCAGAAAAGACACCGCCCCAAACGCCGTGTTGGCCACGCGAAATTCCGTCCACTTGCGGAAGGTGCGTGGGGTGTAGCGCAGGGCGTAGTCCTCCAGGGTTTCATTGGCCACCCAGGAGTTGTATTCACGACGAATGCGAAAGATTTTTTGCCGTGCGACGGACACAGACAGGCTCCGATCGGATCAGGACCTTCCAGTCACAGCAAGAAGCGATCCACCCCGGTTAGAGCCCCAGGCATGCGCATGGCTGTACGTTGAATAACGTATTCATGGAAAACCCGCTCCTCCGTAACGTTGCGTCCAAGGCCTCGTCACGGAGCGAATTTTCGGAATGCACCGAGACGTGGCACGAGCAACCCTTTTTTGTGCAAGGAGCCCTCTCATGTCGCATGATCAAAACGATCCCCGCCACTCGGACCTCAGCCGTCGCCGCCTGCTGCAAGGCATGGGCGCCCTGCCCTTGATGGGCATGACGGGCTTGAGCTACGGTGCACCGCCCGCCACCGCCGCCATCAACACCACCAAACTGGCCGTGACCGACACCGAAGTGATCGTAGGCCAGCTGCACTCGGCCACCGGCACCATGGCCATCTCTGAAACGGGCTCGATTCAAGCGGAACAGCTGGCGATTGATCAGATCAACGCCATGGGCGGCGTGCTGGGCCGCAAGATCAAGGTGATCAAGGAAGACGGCGCATCCGACTGGCCCACCTTCGCCGAGAAATCGAAGAAGCTGCTGGTCAACGACCGTGTGGCCTGTGTGTTCGGTTGTTGGACCTCGGCCTCACGCAAGGCCGTGCTGCCCATCTTTGAAAAGGAAAACGGCCTGCTGTACTACCCCACCTTCTACGAAGGCCTGGAGCAGTCCAAGAACGTGATCTACACCGGCCAGGAAGCCACGCAGCAAATCATCTGGGGCCTGGACTGGGGCGCCAAGGAGAAGAAAGCCAAGACCTTCTTCCTGGTTGGCTCGGACTACATCTGGCCCCGCACCTCGATGAAGATTGCCCGCAAGCACATCGAATCGGTGGGCAAGCTGGGCAAGGTGGTGGGTGAAGAGTACTACCCACTGGGCAACACCAACTTCAACTCCTTGATCAACAAGATCAAGCTGGCCAAGCCCGACTGCATCTTCGCCGCCGTGGTGGGCGGCTCGAACGTGGCCTTCTACAAGCAGCTCAAGGCCGCAGGCATCACCGGCGCCAAGCAGTTCCTGCTGACTCTGTCCGTGACCGAAGACGAAATGCTGGGTGTGGGTGGCGAGAACTTCGCAGGCTTCTACTCGTCCATGAAGTACTTCCAGTCGCTGGACAACGCCAACAACAAGAAGTTTGTCGAGGCGTTCAAGAAGGCCTACGGACCGAAGGCGGTGATCGGTGACGTGACGCAAGCCGGTTACCTCGGCCCCTGGTTGTGGAAGGCGGCTGTCGAAAAGGCGGGCAGCTTCGATGTGGACAAGGTCGTGGCCGCGTCACCCGGCATCGAGTTGAAGACCGCACCGGAAGGGTACGTGAAGCTGCACGAGAACCATCACCTGTGGAGCCGAGCGCGCATTGCTCAGGGCCAACCCGATGGCACGTTCAAGTTGGTGGCCGAATCGAAAGACCTGATCGAGCCCAACCCATTCCCCAAAGGCTATCAGTAACCCGCATCGCGGGTGTGCACTGGGTTAGATAGCGTGAGCTCGCAGGTGGTGCTGGTGGTCACTGCCTGCTTCCTGCGCCGGCTCGATCGGGATGCCGGTTGGTCGGCGCAGACTTTTCCCGGAGAGAAGGAGAACAAGATGGACATGACATTCTCAGACATGCTCAACATTGGCCTGATGCAAGGTTTTGCGGGCCTCAGTCTCTTTTCTGTGCTCTTGTTGATGGGCCTGGGCCTGGCCGTCATCTTCGGGCAGATGGGCGTGATCAACATGGCCCATGGCGAATTCATGACCATTGGCGCCTACACCGTCTACATGGGGTCCACGCTGACTGAAAAGTACGCCCCGGGCTTCATTCAGATGTACTTCCCGGTGGCCATCGTGGCGGCTTTTCTGATTGCCTTTGCCGCAGGCTGGTTGACCGAGTGGGCCCTGATTCGTCACCTCTACAAACGCCCGCTTGATACCTTGCTGGCCACCTGGGGTTTGAGCCTGGGCCTGCAGCAGATGTTTCGCACCTTCATTGGCCCCAAGGAAGTCAGCCCCACCCTCCCCGACTGGCTGATGGGTTCGTGGGCGCCTCAAGAAGGCCTGGACATTCCGATCAATGGCCTGTTCGTGATGGGCCTGACGGCCCTGGTCACTGGCCTGCTGCTGTTGGCCCTGTACAAGTTCCGCTGGGGCCTGCGTGTGCGTGCCACCGTGAGCAACCGGATGATGGCTGACGCCATTGGCATCAACACCAAGCGTACCGACCGTCTCAGCTTCGCCATTGGTTGCGGCATTGCAGGCATCGCCGGCGCCGCCTTCACCACGATTGGCTCCACCGGCCCAACCAGTGGCTCGCTCTACATCGTCGACTCCTTCCTGGTGGTGACCTTCGGCGGCGCGGCCAGCCTGTTTGGCACCGTGGTCTCTGCCTTCGGCATTGCGCAAACCCAGTCCATTGCCGAGTTCTTCATGACCGGCTCGAACGCCAAGGTGCTGACCCTGTTGATGGTGGTGACGATTCTGATGATTCGCCCCCAAGGCCTGTTCGCCGCCAAGGTCCGTCGCTAAGGCCTCTGCTCAGAGATTCAGAACTGCATACCTGGAGTTTCATCATGCAAGCGCTCTATTCCTGGGTGAACAAACAGAAGTTGGGCAGCATCCTTCTGCTGTCCCTGCTGCTGGTGGTGGTTTTCCCGCTCACGCTCGACATCTTCCGTCTCAACCTGGTTGGCAAATACCTCTCGTACGCCTTCGTGGCACTGGGGCTGGTCATGCTGTGGGGCCATGCCGGCATCCTCAGCCTGGGCCAGGGCGTGTTCTTTGGCCTGGGCGGTTACTGCATGGCCATGTTCCTGAAGCTGGAAGCGTCTGACCCCATCAGCACCAAGATCCAGTCCACACCGGGCATTCCTGACTTCATGGACTGGAACCAGCTGACCGAACTGCCCTGGTGGTGGATGCCCTTCAAGAGTCTGCCCCTGGCCTTGATCGCGGTGTTGGTGGTGCCCACGCTGCTGGCCTTCATCGTGAGCTTTGCGATGTTCAAGCGCCGGGTGGGTGGGGTGTACTTCGCCATCATCACCCAGGCCGTGGCCTTGATTCTGACCGTGCTGATCATCGGCCAGCAAGGCTTCACTGGCGGTGTCAACGGCATCACCGATCTGAAGACCTTGCTGGGCTGGGACATTCGCACCGACCACGCCAAGTACGTTCTGTACTACGTGTGTGTGGGCCTGCTGCTGGCATCGGTCATGCTGTGCCGCTGGGTGCAATCCTCCAAGCTGGGCACCTTGCTGCTGGCCATGCGCGACAAGGAAGACCGTGTGCGCTTCTCGGGCTACGACGTGTCCATGTTCAAGGTGTTCGCGTTCTGCCTGGCCGCCATGCTGTCGGCCGTCGGCGGTGCCATGTTCACGCTGCAGGTCGGATTCATGTCGCCTTCCTTCGTCGGCATCGTGCCCTCCATCGAAATGGTGATCTTCGCCGCGGTAGGCGGCCGCATGAGCCTGATCGGCGCGATCTACGGCGCCCTGATCGTGAACTTCGGCAAGACCTACTTCTCGGAAAGCGCCCCCGATCTGTGGCTGTTCTTGATGGCCGCCCTGTTCATCGGCGTGACCATGGCCTTCCCTGACGGCTTGGCCGGTCTGTGGGAGCAAAAGATCAAGCCCTGGTGGACACGCAAGCAGGCAGATCGCAAAGCACTGATTGAGCGTGTCAAGGCGGCCCAGGTGGCCTACCCCGAAGTCTTGCCCCCCAGCCCCAAGCCTGGCGGCGGACTGCCCGCCGGCATGAGCGGCCAACAAGCCTGAGCCCCCTTTCAGAACCTCCGGAAACTCGATCATTAGGAGCGCCCCATGAGTGTCAAAGAGTTTGTGCTGTACATCGAGGACCTCACCGTTTCCTTTGACGGATTCAAGGCCATCGACAAGTTGAACCTGTATGTCGATAAGAACGAGCTGCGCGTCATCATCGGCCCCAACGGGGCGGGCAAGACCACCTTGCTCGATCTGATCTGCGGCAAGACCAAAGCCAGCGCAGGCAGCATCAAGTTCAAAGACGATGAGCTGACCAAGAAGTCAGAGCACGCCATCGTGCGGTCCGGCGTGGGCCGCAAGTTCCAGACGCCTTCGATCTACGAGAACCTCAGCGTGTTCCAGAACCTGGAGGTGTCTTACCCCGAAGGCCGCTCCGTGTTGGGCGCACTGAGCTTCAAGTGCACTGACGAGGTCAAAGCCCGCGTGCAAGTAGTGGCCGAAGAAATTGGCCTGGCAGACAAGCTTGACATGGAAGCCGGCCTGCTGTCGCACGGTCAGAAGCAGTGGCTGGAAATCGGCATGTTGTTGATGCAAGAGCCCGAGCTGTTGATGCTGGACGAACCCATTGCCGGCATGAGCGCCAAGGAGCGCGAACTCACCGCTGACCTGCTCAAGCGCATCTGCAAGAACCGCTCGATGATCGTGATTGAACACGACATGGATTTCGTCAAGCAGATCGCTTCCAAGGTGACCGTGATGCACCAAGGAAAGATCCTGGCCGAAGGAACGATGGACCAGGTGCAAAGCGACCCCAAGGTCATTGACGTTTACCTCGGCCACTGAAAGGAACACACCATGTTGGAAGTCAAAGACCTGTATGTGGCCTATGGCCAGAGTGAAGCGCTGCACGGCATCTCGTTCGAAGCCAACAAGAACGAAACCGTGGCCATCATGGGCCGCAATGGCATGGGCAAGACCACGCTGTTCAAAAGCCTGATGGGCGTGTTGCCTGCCAAGGGCGGTGAGATCAATGTGGCCGGCCATAGCGTGGTCAAGGATGAGAGCTACAAGCGTGTGGCCAAAGGCATTGCCTATGTGCCTCAGGGCCGAATGATTTTCCCCACCCTGACGGTGGAAGAAAACATCCAGACCGGGCTGGAGAACGCCAAGCACAGGAAGATTCCCGAAGAAATCTACGCCCTCTTCCCCGTGCTGTTTGACATGCGCAGCCGCAAGGGTGGCAATTTGTCTGGGGGCCAGCAGCAGCAACTGGCCATTGCGCGAGCCTTGGTCACCAACCCCAAGGTGCTTTTGCTCGACGAGCCCACCGAGGGCATCCAGCCCTCGATCATCAAAGACATCGCCAAGGCCCTCAACGAGATTCGCAAGCTGCGCGAAATCACCATCGTCGTGTCCGAGCAAGTGCTGAGCTTTGCGATGGACGTGGCGGATCGTCTGTTCGTGATCGAAGGCGGCCGCCTGGTTCATGAAACCACTCGCGCAGACACCGATGCCAATCGCATCAAGGCCTATTTGTCTGTGTGATCAAGCTGCACCGAATACCAACCTCTGTTTGCTTCTTGACTGAACTTCCTCCCACCCTTCTTACACAACGCGAGGCACGCCATGGCTGAAACCCTCATCAAAGTCGATCTGTCCCAATCGCCTACCACCAACGAAAACGTTCACAACCGTTGGCACCCCGACATTCCCATGGCTTGCTGGGTCAACCCTGGTGACGAATTCATTCTGGAAACCTACGACTGGACTGGCGGCTTCATCCAGAACAACGACAGCGCCGATGATGTGCGCGACATCGACCTGAGTACCGTGCACTACCTCAGCGGACCCGTTGGCGTGAAAGGCGCAGAACCTGGTGACCTGCTGGTGGTGGACCTGCTGGACATTGGCGCCAAGCAAGACAGCCTGTGGGGCTTCAACGGCTTTTTTAGCAAGAAGAACGGCGGCGGCTTCCTGACCGAACACTTCCCATTGGCGCAAAAGTCGATTTGGGACATTCACGGCATGTTCACCAAGAGCCGCCACGTGCCCGGTGTGAGCTACGCTGGTTTGATCCACCCTGGTTTGATCGGCTGCCTGCCCGACCACAAAATGCTCGAGGCCTGGAACACCCGTGAGCAAGAACTGATCGATTCCAACCCCGGCGTGACCGGCTTGGCCAACCCACCCTTCGCTGGCACCGCCCACATGGGCAAGCTGACGGGCGAAGCCAAGGACAAGGCCGCTGCCACCGCAGCTCGCACCGTGCCCCCACGCGAACACGGCGGCAACTGCGACATCAAAGACCTGTCGCGCGGCTCCAAGGTCTACTTCCCTGTGTATGTGGATGGCGCGGGCTTGTCGGTAGGCGACCTGCACTTCAGCCAGGGCGACGGTGAAATCACCTTCTGCGGCGCCATTGAAATGGCTGGCTGGGTGCACATGAAGGTCACGCTGATCAAGGGCGGCATGGCCAAGTACGGCATCAAGAACCCCATCTTCAAGCCCAGCCCCATCAAGCCCGTCTACAACGACTACCTGATCTTTGAAGGCATCTCGGTCGACGAAAAAGGCAAGCAGCTTTACCTCGATGTGAACGTGGCCTACCGCCAGGCTTGCTTGAATGCCATCGAGTACCTCAAGAAGTTTGGCTACAGCGGTGCGCAGGCCTACTCCATCTTGGGTACCGCGCCCGTTCAGGGCCACATCAGCGGCGTGGTCGACGTGCCCAATGCCTGCGCCACCTTGTGGTTGCCCACCGAGATCTTCGACTTCGACATCAACCCGACAGCGGCCGGCCCGATCAAGATGCTGGACGGCAGCATCGACATGCCGATTTCGCCTGACGTGATCTGACCGACTGGAGCGGCCTATGCCTACTTATGACTACGCTTGCCCCCAATGCGGTGGCTTTGAAGCCTTCAGAACGCTGGCCGCTCGCAACGACCCGCTGGCCTGCCCGGACTGCGGCACCGATGCACAACGCGTGTTTGTGACCGCACCGCGTCTGGCCTGCGTGAGCAGCGACACCCGCATCGCCATGGAAACCAATGAGCGTGCCCGACACGCCCCCATGAGTTCCAAGGAATATGGCGCCTATCAGCGCCTCAAACACCCAGCAGGGTGCGGGTGTTGCTCAACGGGCAAGAGCAAAGCCACCGTCACCGGGGCCAACGGCAACAAGATGTTCCCCAGCAAACGCCCCTGGATGATCAGTCATTGAACTCGGGCCATGGCCAGCTCAAGAGCTCGGCCAGCCGCGTCACCACCCAGCGCGCTTCGAATTCGGACACCCCGGATTCCGGCGCGCACAAGCCATTGTGGCAACGCACCAGCACCTCTTGCTCGTCCACGCCAATTTCAACGTGAATACTCTGGCAATGCTGCGTCAGGTGGTTGGCCAGGTCTTCGCACACCTCATAGCGGTCACGCAGCTCAGCTTGGGAAATGGTGAGCCGCTTGCGCGCATCCTGGTACAGCTCGATGAAGGATGGCGGGATGATGATCTGATGGTCGTCGCTCATGCAAAGGGCGTACCGCAGTGAGCGGCCAAGGCTACGTCAAAGAACGTATTGGAACCCAAGCCGCCTCGATTTCAAACTGTTCGGGTGTCCCCACCTTCAGGAGCCCAACATGCTTCACGGCGATATTTCCAGCAGTGACGACACCGTCGGTGTCGCCGTCGTCAACTACAAGATGCCCCGCCTGCACACCCAGGCCGAGGTCTTGCACAACGCCCACAAGATCCGGCAGATGATCGAGGGCATGAAGCTTGGCCTGCCGGGCTTGGACCTGGTGATCTTTCCAGAGTACAGCACCCACGGGATCATGTACGACC